>Ga0315275_10000419_pt1 | contig 34831 bp, 21 predicted proteins | sample YL17G03_0_MG_FD_205557 | JGI IMG/M metagenome (GOLD analysis project Ga0315275, IMG submission 205557) | Sediment microbial communities from Yellowstone Lake, YNP, Wyoming, USA - YL17G03_0 | ecosystem: Environmental > Aquatic > Freshwater > Lake > Sediment | place: USA: Wyoming | collected...
CCCTGGACGTGACCAAACGTCTGAGAGAATCGCGACACATCCTGGACGTTGATGATCCCATCGCCCACGTCGATCGTCACGATGTCCCCGAGCCAGTAGCTCGTCGACAGATCCCTCGCTCCAGGGCTCGCCGATGAGTAGTTCCCCGCACAGTCGTACGAGAACGCCGCGTAATAATAGATGTCCCGAGGGGTGCGCGGGTTATCGTCGTACGCCTGCGCGTTGGTCGTCACTACAGGGTCCCCGACCGTCGGACCGCTCGGGTAGCCCGGAGCCGAGGTCGCGTAGTGCGGATAATCCGTCCAGCCCACTCTCCGAATCTTCACACCCACAAAGTCCGCCGTCGGGTTCGTCCACGTCAGATGCACCTTGTTGTGCCCCGGCAGCGCCAGGAAGTTCGTCGGCGGCGCGGGCGCCACGGTATCCTTTATGAACGACCAGCTGTACGTCCCCGCGTTCCAGTTCCCCGCGTCGTCTTTCACCTTGAAGACGACCGTGTGGGAACCTTCACTGAGACCGAAACCCGAACCCCCAAATCCCGGAAGAACCCAGGGGAGGGGGACGGCATCCCACGAGGCCGCGTTGATCCCGGTAAAGATCACGTTCCATCCGAGCGCGTCGATCTGGTACTCCGCCCGGTCCAGGTTCACATCGTCATCGAACCCGAAGATCGCGAACGTCGGCGCGGTCTTGTAACACTGGCCCTGCGCCTCCGCGATCGCCTCCATCGTCGGTGCCGTGCAGTCGACCTGGACGGAGCCATCCACTCCCGCCACGGAGAGCTGGGCATTATCGGGATCCCGGAGCTTCAGAGTCGTCACGTCGATCGGGCTCGTCCCCTGCGCCACAGGAGTGAACTTCACGGTGAAGAGGCTCCCAGAGCCCGTGGCTCCCACGGAACCACCAAGGATGGCGCCGCTCGCCGTGTACAAGCCGCCGTCCTTGCTCACGCAGTAGAAGCTCCCGTCGCCCGCGGAGTCCAGGTACGATCCTTCAGCAACATCGGTGGCGATGTTCGCGATCGTCACCACCGCCGGCGTAATCTGGAACGTCACGTCGTACCCGCGGATCTCCTGCGGACCCGCTTGCTCGATACGAAACGTGTACGTGATCGTCGTCCCGCATTTCGTGAGCCCGGATGCGGGCACCACACTGATCTCGTTCGGCGCCGTCATCCAGGGAGCGAAGAGGACGTAGTCGGAAACGGCGTTACCCGTGCCCGAAGGGTTGGATGCGGCGTTATAGGGCCCGGACGCCGCTCCCCACCAGCAATACCGGGCATCGATCAGTTCTCCCGCACCGTTGACCACCGCTTTGTCGGCGTTGAGAACGAGAGTACTGCGGCTGATATTCACGTCGATGCCGCTGGCAAGTGCATCTGCGCTAACGCCACGGAAGAACTCGGTGATGAGGTTGTGCGTGATGTTGATGACGGCCGAAGCCGGCAACACCCCGCGCAGTCGAATACCCACACTGGCTCCACCTACATTGTTGCCGTCCAGTTCGTTGTTGCTCATCGTCCACGTGCCGGTCGCAACGCCGGTAACATTGATACCGTGGAAGAATGGGCCGCCCCCACCCACGCTTCCCGTCAGAGTGAGCTCGTTGTCGCTGAAACTCGAGCTCCCCGCAACATCGGCCAAATTGACGGCGTACTCGGCGCTCTTTGGGTTGTTGACCGTCAGCGTGTTGTTGTCGATGATCAAATCACGAATGACAGTCGTACCATCCCCCGTTTTCCACGCGATTATGAGATTGAAGTCGCCGGTGACCGTGTTGTGGGCAACGGTGACATTTCTTACCGTAGCCGTCCGGTCGACGCCTCCGGTCGCCCAGGCCTGCAGGTTGATGTTCCTGTCCAGGCACCCGGTGATGGTGTTGTATTCCACTCGCACGTTTTCGCAAGTGACACTGGCACCGGGCTCTGTGGCCAGCGCGATCACGTTGATCACGTACCATGGAATCGCCGAGATAGCGTTATGGCTTATGGCGGAGTTCTTCACGTTCTCCATATCGAAGCCATACGTCCCGGTTGACCGCACGTCGTTGTAGGTCACCTGCCAATTGTCGTGTAACCCCTGGGGACCACCCCAACCGTTGCCGGTGAGCACGCCGCAATAGCCCAGGTCGTGCATGTAGTTGTCTCGCACTGTGACGTTCGAGGTGCCGGAATTCCAGGCCACGACTCCGTCCGCGTTCGTGTTGCCGGTTGGCCCGTAGTTCCGGATCTCGAAGCCTTCGATGATCACGTTGGAAACGCCCTGAGATATGGAAAAGGCGGGTACCGCCGAAAGGGCCGTCCCATCCATCACCGGCGCGTTCAATCCGGGACCGGCCACGCCGGGATCGCCGCGATCACCGGAAAGCGTTACAGATTTGCCGATGGTAACGCTCTCCGCGTACGTACCGGCGGCCACGTACACCGTTCCCCCCGCTGTCACGGCGCCGAGACCCGCCGTCACGGTCCAAAACGCGTCGACACCGATGGTACGGTAGTCGGTCTCACCCGGGAATTGTACGGCGGTCCCGTTTCCGTAGCCGGCCCACGCGTCATCGACGTACGTCTTCGATGGTGCACCCGAGATGTAATAGTTCGAGAAGCTCACGGTCCCGTCCGCGCCGCCGTCGAAGGCGGCGACGAGCTTAGCCCCAAGAAAGTTGAACGACACAGTGCCCGTGTACGAGCCGTCGTAAAAAACGGTCCAGGCCCCGGCGCTCAGACGGTAGTACGGCGTCACCGACCACCCGGCGCCCGACGTCGCCTTTGTGAAGTCGAAGCGGAGATCGAGGTCGCTCTCCGTCAAATCCCCTGCGTTGAAACCGTGGCTTGATATCCCCTCACCCGTCCACTGTTGGTACGCCTGAAGGAGTGCCCTTCCTCCGGCTCCCGTATCCTGCAGCCTCACACTGATACCGAGGTGCTTGAAGCTCGAGCCGCTCTCCGCATCCTGAAGATTGAAATAGAGTTGACGGCCCGCAGGTCCCGTCACACCCGTCAGATCGATGTCGAGAATAACCAGCGAGTAGTTCTGACCCGCAACGATCCCGCCGATATCGCCCTTGTACGTAGAACCCGGCTGGCGGAAAAATTCATACGCCGTAGGCGGCGAGCCGCTCCCCACAAGCGTTTTGAGCCCCAGGGTGACAGGCGGCGTTTTCGCCGGAAGCGCCAATGCGCCCGATACGACGAGCGCGAGCGCTGCAAACAAGACCGATACGTATGCGCAACGTCTCATGCCAGTGTTTATCATGATGCCCCCAATGTGAGGAGTGGCGGACGCGGCTTCAGAGAGCCGCGCAACACGACGTGACACAGGACAGCGGTTCACACGCGGCGAATTCCACCCGCCGCGGTCGTGTCCGCATCCTAACCCCGTAGGCATGCGCCACAGCCTAGTCGGCACGCGAACGCACACGAAGCGGATACGGCGACAAAACGAGAAACGCGCGGGGCGGTTTGGCGTTCTCCGCGCCGCGCGATCTACGATGCGACCGGAGCGTCACATGCGGATGTTTTTCGATGGTCGCAACAATGCAATAACGACGAATCACTTGGGTGGGAAAGCTCGCTACGCTCCTTGACCTTCGGCTGCGCGGCGAAAGAGTAGCCTGAGATGGGAAAGCGAAAGATGCAGACCAGTGGCTGTCTATGAGTTGGAAATGTCTAGCTCGAACGGCTACCCCTGAAAACCGTTGGCAGAGCAGCTTTCACAACCCCCCTTTGGTCGTTATTTGTACCATAAATCGTCTGGACTGTCAACTGCGATTGACACTCGGGGCAACAAAGTGGACGGCTCTCGCGGCGAGTTGACGAAGGTCAATGATTCCTCCTCATTGTTATCGGCCGCGGCATGGTCCCCCGAGGTTGACATCCCGTCGTCCTGACATTACTATGGAACGTCCCCGTGCGGGGCCGAAAGCACTTGCCGCCGCCCACGCGTTTCCCGGTTCAGTCGAAGGGCCGGATGCCAAACCCGGTCGGCAGCGCAATATCTAAGAAAAGCCAGTCGTATATGAGTATTAGTTGCCCGGGGCGTGAACGGGTCGTGCGCCCTAGCGGATCTTTACCCTGGAAGGAGACGGACGTATGAAATCATTCTTGCGGTCGTTCTTCGCCTCGCTTCTTGCGATTGTGGTTGTGATTCTCCTTGTGATCGCCGGTGTCGGTGCCAAGTCCGCCAAGAAGCCGGTCATCAAGAGCCACTCGTACCTCGTCGTCGACATCTATGGAGAGATTCTTCCCTACTATGCGCCGGATGGCGTCATAGCGGAAGTCCTCGGCGGCGAGACCGAGACGCTCCACCGGATACTCGGCAATTTCGAGAAGGCCGGCGCAGACAAGCGGATCGACGGCGTCATCATGAAGATTTCGAGCAACAACTCTCTCGGGGGCGGGTCGATCGAGGAGATCCGCGCCGCGATCAAGAAGGTGCGTGAATCCGGCAAACCCGTTTTCGCGTTTGCCGACAACCTCGACCGGAAATCGATCTTCCTTGCGTCGGCGTGCGATTCGATCTTCATGCCGCCGAGCGGCGGTGTGGTCTTCACCGGTTTCGGCGGCTCCGCGATGTTCGTCAAGAACTCTCTCGACAAACTCGGCATCAAACCCAACCTCCACCAGATACGCGAATACAAGAGCGCCGCTGAAATGATGACACGAACCGAGAGCTCTCCCGAGGCTCGGGAAATGCGGGACTGGATGGCCGGTGAAATGTGGGACATGCAGATGCAGGCGATATCCATCGACCGGAAGCTATCGGAAGAAAAGATCGTCGAGCTCATGGGGCACGCGCTGTTCACCGCCGACGAAGCGAAGGAAGCGGGTCTCATCGACGGACTCCTCTACTGGGACCAGCTCGACGCGCGCCTCAAGGGAGAGAAGGACAAGGAGCTGCGAACGGTGTCACAGTCCGCGTACGCGAAAATCGACCGCGCGAAGCTGGGTCTCAAGGGCAAGAAGAAAATCGCGGTGGTCCACGCCCACGGGATGATCGGCGGCCGGAAAAGCCGTGTGGATCCCCTCCTGGGGATGATGATGGGGCACGAAACCGTCTCGGCGGAGCTGAAACGAGCGCGGATGGACAAGAACATCGCCGCCGTCGTTTTCCGCATCGATAGCCACGGAGGCGAGAGTCTTGCGAGCGATCTCATCAGCGAGGAGGTCGCCGCAACCGCAGCAGTCAAACCCGTCGTGGTCTCTATGATCGACGTCGCAGCCTCGGGCGGCTACATGATCGCCTACAAGGCCTCCAAACTCGTTGCCGATCCCATGACCGTCACCGGATCGATCGGTTCGATCAGCGCCAAGTTCAACATGTCGGGGCTTTACGACAAGCTCGGCATCACCTTCGATGACTACGAAAAAGGACCGAACGGTCTCATGTGGTCGGATCACCGCGACTTCACGGACGAGGAGCGGGCGCGTTTCGAACAGGCCCATTGGGACGGCTTCAACATCTGGCTCCGCGATGTCTCCAAACTCCGGGGGATCCCGCTCGAGGAGCTCGAAAAGCTCGCCATGGGGCGTGTGTGGACCGGCCGCCAGGCGAAGCAAAACCGCCTCATCGATGAAGTCGGAGGACTCGACACGGCGATCGCTCTTGCCAAGGAGCTCGCGAAGATCCCCGCGGACGAGAAGGTGACTCTCCTCGATTACCCCAAGAAGAAAGGACTTCTCGAATCGATTACAAGCGGCGGCGCGGGAACGGCGGCGGTGCGCTGGATCATCTACCGTTTCATACGAACGGACCTCGCCCAGTCGCTCGGACTACTGGCGACGCAAGAGGCCCTCGTCGAATAGAACAGAGAACAGGCAAAGAACGGGGTTGGGGCGACGCCGGCGTGCTAACGTATCATCCGGGCTGCCGGAGTCTGGCGAGACGGCTCTTCGCGTCGGCGAGTCCTTCGATTCCGGGGTCCGCGTCCTTCCAGATCGTGAGAAACTCCTCGTAGTTCTTGATCGCCTCTTGCGTGCGGCCCAGCTCCTCCTGAGCGAGACCGAGGTAATAGTACACCCGCACGGATTGGACGGGGTAAGACGCCCGATCCTCGGAGTATCTCCGGAGAAGTTTTTCGAACGCGTTCACCGACTCGACGGCCCGCCCCGCCTTCAACAAGACAAGAGCGTGGAAAAACCCGGGGAGGAAACGTTCTCCGAGCGGATCGGCGTCCTCGAGATCTTTGCAGGCCGCATCGAAATTCCCCTCCGCTATGTCGACCCACCCCTTCGCCAACGAATAATCCGCGGTGAGCGTCTTGTCTCCTCCTCGTTCGATCTCATCTTTCAGCTGTCCGAGAAGCGCCTTGGTTCGCGCGGTATCACCCTTCCGGGCATACATGCCCACGAGCAGGAATGTGGCCGTCCACGGCTGGTCCGGGTTCTCTTTTCTGAATCGCGCGGCGAGCTCTTCCGTCTCCTTGATAGCCAAATCGAGATCGCCTTTGTCGGCATGGATGTTCGCGACGCACCACCCTTTCAAGAAAAGCTGCGCCCCCCGGTAGCCTTCAGCAACGTCTTCCGCGATCGCCCGTCCCGCCACGTCGAGCGCCTCGTTCAGTTTGCCTTGATAGAGGGGAACGAGGATCTGGCACATCCTCCCCTCGGCTCGCGTCTCCGCCTCCGAACTCGCCCGGAGTTGGGCGAAGCAGGACTCCGCGGCCGCGTAATCGCGCGTGAAAAGATTCAAACACCCGAGCTTGAACAAGGACGGGTAGAAGTCCGGTTTCCGCCGGAGCGCCTCCCTGTACGATTGGATCGCCTTGTCCGCTTTTCCGCTGTAGGCGTAGAGGTCGCCGCGGGAGTCGTAGGGGTTCGCCTCATCCGGCGCGAGAGCCATGTACTGGTAGATCGCCCATATGTAGTTGTCGACATCGCCCACCGATTGGTAACAGTAGGCGAGCAAGTTGTACGACATCTTGTCCTGCGGGTCGATCTCGATCGCTTTGCGGTAGTTCTCTATCGCCTTCGGCAAATCCAGTCTCTGAGTGCGGTAGATGTCGCCCAGAGCTGAGTAGGCAGTTTTCTCGTTGGGATATTCCTTGATGATCGCCCCGAGCTCGACGATCGCCTTGTCGACATCACCTGTAAACAGAGCGGCCGCGCTTTCGATGTAGTGCCTTTCCTTCTTGGTCACGTTGTCCGAATACTGCACGGCTTTCTCGATGGCGCTCTTGCGCTCCGCCCGGCTCGTGGCGAGCGACGCCGCCAATCTCAGATGGACCATCGCAAAGGTCGAGTCGTATCCGAGCGCTTTCTTGAACGCCGCTCTTGCCTCGGCGGTGTAGAACTTGTTGAGATTCTCCATCCCCTCCAGGTAATACCGGTACGCGTCGGTCGAATGGGTCGTCACATCGGCAACTCGCGAGTCGCGTTCCGCATGGGCCAACGCCGGCAGGGCGAGATCGTTCTTGACCTCCTGTGTGAGCCGGTCAACCAGGTCGAAGATCTGCTCTCCAGCTCCACCGTTGATCCGCTGCGACGCGGTGACCTGCCCGGTTTCGACATCCACGAGACGCGAGGTGATGATAAGGTTCGGCTGTTCCTGCAGGATGCTCCCCATGAGCATCCACTTGGCGCGGGCCGCCTTTGCAACATCGCTCGCCGTGTCCTTGTCGATGACTTTCACGCCCTCTTTTCCCTGGAGCTTCAAGATGTCGTAGAGCCGCTGACTGGAGACGACCTGTATGTAGTCCGACTCCGAAAGGTCCGTGATGAGAAGGTCGGTGGCGATTTCGCCGAGCCGCCGCGGGTCCTGGGGGTCGACCACATTCTCGAAATACATGATCGCGAGCGAGTTCTCAGCGGCCACAGCGGGGTGATCGCTCGTGACCTGGAACCTGAAGGGTTTCAAAATGAGAAGAAGGACCACGGCCAGAAACACCGCGGCCGTCGTCGGAACCAGGAACTTGAGGAGTTTTTTGCCTGGGCGCGACGCGAGGGGACGCACACCGGCCTGGATCCGCTCGAGATCGCCGGCCATCTCGCCCGCCGATTGGTAACGCTCCTCGGGGTTCTTCGCCAGAGCTTTGGCGACGACAAGTTCCATCGCCGTGGGAATCCTCTGGTAGAGCTGGGAGAGCGGTTTGGGCTCTTCGTTCGTGATCGAATAGACGACCGCCGCGATGTGCTTTCCCTCAAACGGAGGGCGGCCCGCGAGCATCTCGTAGAGAACCGCTCCCAGAGAGAAGAGATCGGATCGCTGGTCGATCTCGTCGCCCCGAGTCTGCTCGGGCGACATGTAGAAGATCGTCCCCATGGTGGAAAGCTCGCCGGTGAGCTTGCTCGCCCCCCCGGGTTTGGCGAGCCCGAAATCCAGTATCTTCACGCGCCCCTCGCGGTCGATGAATATGTTGCCCGGCTTGATGTCTCGATGAACGATTCCCGCCCCGTGGGCGTTTCCGAGCCCGTCGAGGATTTGGAGCGCGATGTCGATCGCCCGCTCGACGGTGAGCCTTCTTTGAGCGATGAGATCGGAAAGGGGTTCCCCGTCGACGTAGGCCATGGCGATGTAGGGCCTCCCCTTGTGCTGCCCGACTTCATAGACCGTCACGATGTTGGGGTGGTTGAGACCCGCCGCTGTCTGGGCTTCCCTTTTGAAACGCGCGAGAGCTTCTGCGTTGGAGGCGAGTTCGTCGGGGAGGAACTTGAGTGCTGCTTTGCGGTTGAGCTCTGTATCCTCGGCGAGGTAGACCTCGCCCATGCCGCCTTCGCCGAGCTTGTCGAGGATTCTGTATTTCGAGACGACTTCGCCAATCATTTTCGTTTGCCAGCTCCGGGGATACGTTAGCACACGCGGGCGCTTCCCGCGAACTGAATTACGCCGGGGCGCCCGACCGAAAACCCTCTCACCCTCGCGCGAGCCTCCCCCTATCTACGTGCGCGCGGCGGTTTGGTTCCTCGGACGGGTGGAACCCGCCCCGCGGGTGGCCGCGACCCCCGTTCGCGGGGGAATAGCGGCCGCCATCCCCGAGCCACCCCGGACCCCCAAATTTGCTGTTGCCTTAGGCCTCCAATTTGCTACATGATTCCAGGAGCGGATAGCTAGACAGGCAGACCCCCTCATTCCCACTCTTTGGGAACTGCAACGGATTGACCCCAGAGGAGATTTCGATGCCTAGGGCGCAACAGAAGCTCGGAATACTCGTGGGTGGCGGCCCGGCGCCGGGAATCAACAGCGTCATCGCCGCAGCCACGATCCGCGCGAGCAGCGAGGGTTTCCCCGTCATCGGGATCGAAGAGGGTTTCCGCTGGATCATGAACGGCGACACGACCCACATCCTGCGTCTCAGGATCGAAGACGTGACGCGGCTCCACTTTAGAGGCGGTTCACACCTGGGGATCGCCCGGGACAACCCGACCAAGGACCCGGAGAAGATGGAGAACTGCATCAACGCGCTCACTTCTCTGGGCATCGACAAGGTCATCACCATCGGCGGCGACGACACCATGTTCGGGGCGATGAAGCTCGAAGAGGCGGCCGGCGGGAAAATCAAGGTCGTGCATGTCCCGAAAACGATCGACAACGACCTCGATCTGCCGGGTGGGGCGGCGACCTTCGGGTTCCAAACCGCCCGTCACGTGGGCGTGAGCATCGTCAAGAACCTCATGTCCGACGCCCAGACGACCGCGCGGTGGTACCTCGTGATCTCGATGGGACGCAAAGCGGGGCACCTGGCGCTCGGGATCGGCAAGGCCGCGGCGGCTACCGCAACGATCATCCCCGAGGAATTCCCCGGCGACACGATTCGACTGTCTCACATCGCCGACATCATCGTGGGTGCGATCATCAAGCGCCGCGCGATGGGGCGTCGTGACGGAGTCGTGGTGCTCGCGGAGGGTCTCTTGGAACGGCTCGACCCGCACGACTTGAAGCAGCTCGAGACGGCCGAACGGGACGAGTACGGCAACATCCGGCTCGGCGAGATAGAGTTCGCACCCGTCGTCAAGAAAGCCGTGATGACTCGCCTGACTCACTTCGGAGTCAAAGCCACGGTCACGACGTTCGACATCGGGTACGAGCTCAGGTGCGCAGACCCCATCCCCATGGATATGGAATACACACGGGACCTGGGCTACTGCGCCGCGCAGTTCATTATCAACGGGGGCAGCGCGGCCGTCGTCGCGATCCTCAACGGTCACTTCAGACCGCTCTACTTCAAAGACATGATCGACCCCGCGACCGGCCGCACACGCGTGCGGATGGTCGACGTGGGGTCCGAATACTATCACATCGCGCGCCGCTATATGATACGCTTGAACAAAACCGATTTCACCGACAGAAAAGAACTCGCCAAATACGCGGCGATTTGCCGGATCACGCCGGAGCAGTTCTTCGACGAGTTCCACCACCTCGTCGAGAACAACCTCCTCTACACCGGCCAGGATCAGAATGACCAGCGGCCGTCAGGGGTCGACGAAATCAAAGTGCCTTTCTGATTCTTTCCCGCCGCCTCACCGGTCTTGCCGCTATTTCAAAAGAAGCATCTTCCTCGTGAGCACCCTGTCGGACGTTTTCAAACGGTAGAAGTAGATTCCGCTCGCCACACGGTTGCCGGCCGCGTTCCTTCCATCCCAGAAAACGTCGTTCATCCCCGCCGGGCGAGCGGCATCGACGAGCGTCGCAACCGACCGGCCCTCGGCGTCGTACACCGTCAGCGTGACCTGCATCCGTTCGGGAAGCGAGAAGGCGATCCGCGTGCTCGGGTTGAACGGGTTGGGCGAGTTTTGCATGAGGCTCAACTCGAACGCCGCACTCCTCGCCTCGACCCCCTGAGAGGCTTGCTCGACTCCGCCGGCAAGCACCACGGTCAAAACGTACTCGTAGTCCGTTGCGGGAAGAACCATTTCATCGACGAACATTCGGCGATCGGGCCGTATGAGCTGTCCGTTCTGGAGCACCGTCTCGAGTGTGGAGCCCTTCTCGAGCCGTGTGATTCTAAAACCCTCGACGGCCTCGTCGGACCAGATGTCCCACGTGAGCTCGATCCCCTTTTGTGTCGTCCGCGCATCGAATGCCTGAACAAAAACGGGAACGATTTTTCTGACCTGGAACGCGTTATTGAGCGCCGCCACCTGGCCGTCGGGGTTGCGAATCAGGACGTCGTACATACCCTTGGTGAGCTTGCTCACATCGAGCACGCCGGCGAGCTTCGCCTTGCCGACCCACTCGACGGTCGTCGCAGGATATTCGTTCATCGCGTCATCCCGGAGGAGAAAGATCGCACCGTGGACGAACCCCGTCCCGACGAGACCGGTGATGACCGCCTGGCCGCCGTTGTGATCCGTGTACCCGAAGTTGGGCGTGATCGACGACGCGGTGGGTGGGAGGTACCCCGCCCGCATCGACGCCGTCATCGCGGAGTTCGGACCGCTAATGCTTCTGACGAAGACGTTCGTCGGATAGTCGATGAGGCTTTTGCTCGCCGGATTCGTGTCGTTTCTGAACTCTGTGTTGGACGTCGTCCCCGGAAACACGTCGCCCTCATCGCCGCGGCTCGTCCCGTTCAAAAGCTGGCCCAGGTTGTCCGCTTCCTCGAGCATCATCCCGCGGGAGACGATGTTCGTGGCCCCGCCCGTGTCGCCCAAACCGCCTGGAGCCATGACGTCCTGTTCGACGTGGTAGATCACGAGCCCCTCTCCGTGGAGGGCCTGATCGAATTGCGCGCCGCTTGAGTTCCGGTTCTCGACGAGGAAGTACTCCTTCACGGGGTTCTTCGCCCGGTCGTAGTGCCATCCGTCTTCGTACTGCTCGAAGCCCGTAGAGTAGCTCACTCCTCCGCCCGTGATGGACACGTTGTCGAACTTGAATGGCCCGATGGTCCCTGAGTTGTACCCGCTGTTGGGGGGGAAATAGTCTTCGTCCGACCACCCTCCGTCGGACGTGAACTGGAAGATGAGCGTGTATTTCGTCGCCCCGCTCCCGTTCAGATACGGCGTGAGATCGATGTTCGCGTGCTCGAAGCCGGTACCGGTGTAGGAAGCGAGGGTGTTCACCGTACCGTCGACGTCGATCTTGACAAGGCCGTAGTCGTAGTCGGGTTCGCAGTCATGACCGTAGTCGTACTGAAAGTTGACCGGGTTCGTCCCGTTGTAGGGAAACTCGTGTTCAACCGCCTCGTTCCACGAGTTGCCGTACCCGGCGCCCCCCGGCCAATGGCGTGCGGTCGCCTCGGTTGTCGTAAGACCGCAGTGCATCGAATACGCCCCGGCGATGGGGTTGAAGTCCTTCCGGCTGAACTTCTCCTCCATGATGTCGAGCTTGTAGGCTTCCGCGTTTACTTCGGAGTTGTGGATCGAGTAGAGCTGCGAGAACGGCCCCACCTCGGTCGGAACGATCCATCCCAATTCCGATTTGCACCACGCGTCGAAGTGGGCGGGGTTCGTCGGCGTGTTCCAGTTGCCCGAACCCATCAAGCCCCAGTGACCGATCCCCGAGCTCCCGTTACCGTCGTACAGATCCGGAAGCCCAAACGCGTGACCGAACTCGTGACAAAAGACGCCGATCTCGTTGATCCCGGCACCGCACCCGTTCGCCGATCCCTGAGCAGCTTGGATCGTGTAGTCCTGCACCTGTATGAACCCGCCGCCCACCCGCGCGTCGTTTGTCGTCCACGGTTGGTCGTTGAACTCGGGCCACCCCGCGACGGCCCATCGGTGCGACCAGATGTTGTTGTTTCCGCACTCGCCCCCGATCTCTGGTTGAACGATCGCGACGAAGTCGACGTACCCGTCGTCGTCTCCCGAGTTGGGGACCCCATCGGGACCGTCGTTGTCGTAGAGGCCGAAATTGACGGCCGCGTCGTTCAACTGAAGGGTTTCCAAAATGAACTGACCCGTCTTTGCCGTCCCGCAAAGCCCGTTGCACCCGGCAGCACCCTCGTAGTACGTGTCGGCACTCGACACCGTCACCCAGTTGTATACCGTCCCTGTGAGGTTCAAGCTCCCGTACGACATTTCGTCGTAAAGACCCCTCATCGAGGCGGCAGGAGGAGGGCTGAAAAGCTTAGTTTGAAGCGAAGCCACCGGGTACGGGTCGGCGCCGGTGCTCAAAAATTTCCCCATCAACACCGGAACGTACACCGTCCCGGATACCATCATCGATTCCCTCAATCCTCCGGGTAACGATGCGAACGACATTCCATCGGGATGCGGCATCGACAGGAACCCCTCTCGGGCCTCCTTCGCGCGCTGTGCCTTTTGTATCCACGCTCGTTGGAACTGAAACGCCGTCTTATCCTGAGCGATCCGGTCGAAGTATGCCTGAGGAAACTCGACACCCGCGGCCGGAGGCACGGGTTGAGAAAGGGCTCTCGTGGAACCGAGCAAGCAGAAGAGAAACAATGCGGGGAGGGCTTTTCTCATTGTTGTGGCTCCTTTTTCGCTGCCGGGCAGTTCGTCGGGGGGTCGTCGTGGACGAGCGCCACGACGGACGAGCCGGTTCTACCGCAGAAGAATATACCACGAACACCCGCCAAAAAACAGGCGCTAGTTTTGTCCGGATTCTGCCGTGACGGGTCCCGACGGGCTCAACGGGACCTCTACCGTCCGTCGGGTTTGAGGATGATCCCCCGGTTGATCCGCCCGTTCATTTTGATGGTGAGCGGCGCATCGAAATGGAGGTGCCGGGAATACTTCCGATCTCCCGTCGAAGGCTGGTCGTTGAGCCACCGCCAATTGAGGAATTCGCTTCTCAGGTCCGAATTCACAGTGAAGTATCCGATCCGGAACGATATGAGGTTCTGGAAGAAGTGCGTTCCTTGAGAGGGCGTGACCCTGAAGTCTTTGAAGCTGGTTTCCACCATCACACGTGCGCCCGAAATCTGGTCCCACGTGACGGGTATACCGAGCCAGGGGTCCGCGGACCCCCACCGGCCGACTCCAATGAGAACGTACGGGGTGTTCGTCGACGTGAGCTTTTCGTTGAACTGTCCGATTTCCTCCGCTACCTCCTTGCTCGCCGACCGCTCGAAGCGGTTGATGTCGACGTACACAACGTCCCTGATGTTGGCGATCACACCGTCGCCGAGGACTTGCGTGCTGTGGCAGATCGCCTTCGATTCATCCGCCTCCTCGATCCGCAGTTCTCCGCCCTCGTGGCTTATCACCATGGGGCGCATCTGAAGGACGCAAAAATCCCGGGGTTCGCCCTCAGGGACGGACAACCCGACCGCAAATTCGATCTCGACGGATGAGCTCATACCCCGTGCCCCGATTCTCAGCAAGAGCCTCAGGATCTCGGCGAGCGGAAACGAACCGTGCTTGAGAATGGGTGCGAAGCTCACAAGACGAACTCCTTCACGTCCCATCCCATCGTAGACCTGGTGATTCTCGCGCGAGTAGGTCGACGCCAGGGCGGCAAGCGTTCCGTCCGCCTCGGCCTCGGCGATATCCAGCGTCAGCAACCTGATTTCCCTCTTGTGATCGCAGGCGGCATCGGCGCCGGGGAGTTCCAGCGCGTAGAACTCCTTCTGCGAATTCCCGAGCACGTCGTCCACCATAGAGAACTGCACGGGGTGCTGGGGGTATTTCGGTGAAAACTTGAGGGTCCTGCCGCCTTCCATGACCATATGACCCAATCCGAGCGCCACGGACGCGATTCCGTCGGCCGGTTTCATGGGGCCGGTGGGATAGTAGTTGTGCGAGTTGGCGGCGCCGGAGAAGTCCGGGTAGAAGCGGCTCCCGTGGGCGGAACCCACGAGCTTCTGAACGATCACCGCCATCTTCTCTTCCTCGAGCCGGTACGGAGTCGCTTTGATGTATGACTTTGCGCAGTGCGAGAACGTGGAAGCGTACACGCGCTTGACGGCCGTCACGAGTTCTTCGAGTCGCGCGTCGAGGTCGCGGTGATTGTTGGGGATCATGTAGCTCCGGTAGATACCGGCGAAGGGCTGGTAACGCGAGTCCTCGAGCAGGCTCGATGATCGCGCCGTCAGCGGATACGTCACGAGCTTGAGAAGCTCCCTTAGCGCTCCTTCGGTTTCCGAAGGAAAATCGGCGTCGAGAAAAGATTTCTCGATCTCCCTCTCGTCCGAAGACTTGAGCGCGACATCCCACAGGTGGTTTTCGTTGATGAACTGGTCGAAAACGTCCGTTCCGATCACGACGGTGGGCGGCACGGAGATCCGAACGCCGTCGAAACGGCTCTGGAGCAGGTTCGCGTAGATGATGGAATTGACGAACGCGAGCCCCCTCCCTTTTCCCCCGAGCGAGCCGCCTCCGATGCGAGCAAAGCTGCCGGAGGGGTCGAACGTCTGCGGGTCGAAATCGACGATGTTTCCCTGCTGTTGGGCCGTTCTCAGATCACGGAGACACCGGATCAAGTATTTCCGTATGTCCTCTATCGACTGATAATCGGATACCTTCCGCGGTCTGAGTTTGTACGCGAGCAGAAACTCGGTCCTCGCCTTGAACCAATTCGAGAAGTGGTTCCGCTCGCCGTGGTACCGGAGACTCTCGCCGGGCACCACGTGGAGCATTTCTTCCAGCGTTCTCAAGTCCGTCGCCCGCCCCACCTCGGTTCCGTCGGGGAGCCTGAAGACGAAGTCGCCGAAGCTGAAGTTCTCCTTCATAAAGTTGCGGAGATCGTAGAGAAGCGTCGGCGAGTTCTTCAGCAGAAAGGAGGCGCCCAATGCATCCGCCACCGCCTTGATCTTCGGATCGTTCGACTGGAGCAGTGTGGGAATATCGGCGTGCGACTCACGGACCGCCTTGACGAAAACCACCCCCGCTTCGGGATCCGACATCCTGCCTCTCGGAAACTCCACGTCCGAGATCACACCGAGGACGTTGTCGTGGTACTTCTGGAAATACTCCCAAGCCTCTTCGTAGGTGGTGCAGAGAAGGATCTTCGGTCTTGCCCGTCTCCTCAACAGCCTGTGCGCGGGGTTGACTCCCTCGGAGATGAGACTTTGCGTATGCCGCATGAGCTCGGTGTAGATGATCGGCAAATACGCCGAATAGAACCTGACGTTGTCCTCGATGAGAATGATCGACTGAACGCCCACGAGCTTCGTGTCGTGATCGAGGTTCAGACGGTCTTCCACGGACTTGATGATCGCAAGAAGGATCCGGAAATCTCCCTGCCAGATGAATACCCTGTCGAACACGGAAGTGTCGTAGTTGGCCATGAGGTCGTTGAGCGCTCTGGCGTCGTAGGTAAGGAGGACAATCGGAATGTCTCCCGCCACCTCCCTCGCCTTGTGGGCAAAATCCAACCCCGGCATGTCCTCGAGGCGAAGGGACGTGATGACCAGATCGAACCGCGTCTCCCCCTGGATCATCGAGATCGCTTCCCGTCCGCTCGATACCCTGGTGATGCTCGGCGCATCGGTTAAGTTCAGCCCCATGTACTCGGTGAGGAGCGATTCGTGGAGGCGCCCGTCCTCGGCGAGGATGAACGAATCGTAGACGCTCGAAGCGAGGAGGATGCGGTGGATCTTATGACGGAGGAGATCCTGAAACCGTTGGAAGCGGTTCTCGTAACCGTGTTCGAGATTGAAAAGATCGGGATCTTTCATGAGATTCGCCCCGGTTGGAAGGTCATGACCCGCGGCGGGCGATCCTCGCTCGTTCCCGCGAAAAGCCATGCGGGAACTTTTCACCCACCACCGTCGACCGGCACAATAATAGAAAACGGAGTGGAAATATTCCACCCCGTTTTCCGCTTTAAACACGCCTCAAGCGTTCGTCACACGACGCCCATGTCCATCATCGCGTCGGCCACCTTGAGGAAACCGGCGATGTTGGCACCGTTCACGTAGTTGCCGGGCGTTCCGAACCGCCCCGACGCGTCGACGCACGACTTGTGGATGCTCTTCATGATCCCGTGGAGTCGCTGATCCACCTCTTCCCGGCTCCAGCCCAACCGCATCGAGTTCTGCGACATCTCGAGACCCGACACGGACACGCCGCCGGCGTTCGCCGCCTTGCCTGGACCGTAGAGGATCTTGCTTTCGAGGAACACGTTGACGCCATCCGGCGTCGTCGGCATGTTCGCCCCTTCGGAGATGACATAGACGCCGTTCTTCACCAGGTTCGTCGCGTCTTTCCCGTTGACCTCGTTCTGAGTCGCCGACGGGAACGCGCAGTCGGCCTTGTGATTCCAGAGCGGGTTGAAGTCCATCTTCGAGTCGATCGGAGCGTAGACGGCACCCTTGAACTTGTCCGCGTATTCCTTCATACGGCCGCGGCGGATGTTCTTGAGCTCCTTCACCCACGCGAGCTTCTTGCGGTCGATGCCCTCTTCGTCGTAGATGTAGCCCGCCGAATCGGAGAGGGTAAGCACCTTGCCGCCGAGGTCGAGGATCTTCTCGACCGCGTACTGAGCGACGTTGCCCGACCCGGACACGAGGCACCGTTTGTCTTGGAGGGTCTGGTTGCGTGTGGTGAGCATTTCACCGGCGAAGTACACGGCTCCATAACCCGTGGCCTCCGGACGGATGAGCGATCCGCCCCAGTTGATGCCCTTACCGGTGAGAACGCCGGTGAACTCGTTTTTCAACTTTTTGTACTGACCGAAGAGGAACCCGATCTCACGCCCGCCGACTCCGATATCACCGGCGGGAACGTCCGTGTTCGGCCCGATGTGGCGGTAGAGCTCGTTCATGAAGCTCTGGCAGAACCGCATGACTTCCATGTCGCTCTTCCCCTTGGGGTCGAAGTCGGAACCGCCCTTGCCGCCGCCCATCGGCAGTGTGGTGAGACTGTTCTTGAACACCTGTTCGAAAGCGAGGAACTTCAGGATGCCGAGGTTCACGGACGGGTGGAAACGCAGACCGCCTTTGTACGGCCCGATGGCGCTGTTCATCTCGATACGGAAACCTCTGTTCACCTGGACCCCACCCTGATCGTCGACCCACGGAACGCGAAAGAGGATCACCCGTTCCGGTTCCACGATCCGCTCGAGGATCTTCGCCTTTCTGTACTCGGGGTGCCGCTCGAGAACGACTTGCAGCGATTCCACGACCTCCTGAACGGCTTGGTGAAACTCCGGCTCGGCCGGATTCTTCGCTCTGACGTGAGCCATGAATTCTTCGACGAATGGTGACATGCGCCTTTCCTTCCTCCCAATATGGGTATCTGCGTCTATATGATCGAACGGTTTGCCGATACTGCCGGGGGGACCACTTGGATCAACCGAAGCCCTACCCGAAAAACGACGGAGGGATTCTAGCCGGACCCGGGAAAGATGTCAACAGCATTACGACCGACCCCGTCCGCAAGTCCTTCCATCGATTCCCGTTGAAATATGGAGAGCCGTGGGCGATCATGCTAGCCTACGTATACCCCGCCGCACCTTCGATAGGAGAGTGACACATGAAACGGACTTGCGCGACCTGCCTCAGCTGGACCACCGCTCTGGCGCTGACCTTTGCGCTCACGGTTGTCTTCGCCTTTCCGGCGCTCTCCGCCGGACCCGTGACCGCCGAGGATATTCTCGGGATGAAAAACGCCTCGTCGGCCGAAATCAGCCCCGGCGCTGAGTGGATCGCGTACACGGTCCGCGTCCCGCGCGCCCCCGGCGACAAACCCGGCGCCGATTACCAGGAACTCCACGTCGTATCCACGAGGACGGGTGAACTCCGGCCGTTCATAACGGGGAAGGTTTCGGTCGGCTCTCCCCTGTGGAGCCCGGACGGTTCACGGATCGGATTCCTCGCCAAGAAAGACGAAAAGGAAAAGACACAGGTCTGGGTCATTCCCGTGGACGGGGGCGAATCGTTTCGTGTGACTCGTGCGGAGAGCAACGTTCTCGCGTTCCGTTGGCATCCCGAAGGAGAACACATCGCCTATGTGGCCGCTACTCCCGAGACGAAGAGAGAAAAGGAGCTCGGAGAGAAGGGGTTCGGATTCGTCTACTACGAGGAGAATCTCAAAGATCGCAACCTCTACCTGGCTCCTGTCGGCCGCGAGAACGCCGCCGTCGCCAAGCAGATCACCGAGGGCATCACCGTTTGGGATTTCGAGTTCAGTCCCGACGGCCGGAGAATCGCCTTCGGAGGGAGCGAGAAGAATCTCGTGGATTACGAATACATGTTCCAGAAGATCTACATCCTCGACGTGGCGAGCGGAAAATTCCGGCCGCTCACCAATAATCGAGGCAAACTGGGGAACTTTGCGTTCGCCCCCGACGGATCGAAGATCGCGTACACCGCGGGGATCGAACAGTGGGACCACGCCGTGAGCCAGGCCTACGTGATGAAAACGAGCGGGGGCGAACCGCTCAGCCTCACGCCGCCCAATTTCCGCGGCCATATCGAGTGGGTCGGGTGGAAGGATGCGAAAACCATCGTGTACCTGGCGGGGGAAGGCGTCTGGAATACGTTGAATCTCGTCGGCGCCCGCGGGGGAAAGCGGGAGACCATTCTCCACTCCGAAAAGACGGGCGTCATCTTCGGAGTCCCGACGTACACGCAGGATTTCAGAGATTTCGCCTTTGTCGGAAACGCGCCCAATGTTCCATCGGACGTGTACCACTGGCAAACGGGCAAACCGCTCGAGCGGCTCACCGCGCTCAACCCGTGGCTGACGGAGAAGACGCTTGCGAGACAGGAGGTCGTGCGTTACAACGCGCGTGACGGCCGGGAAATCGAAGCGATCCTCTACTACCCCGTCGAATACCGTGAAGGCGAGAAGTACCCGCTGGCCGTCATCGTGCACGGCGGTCCCGAGTCGCACTATTCGAACGGCTGGCACACGCGCTACGGCCAGCCCGCACAGGTCCTCGCCGGCAGGGACTACTTCGTGTTTCTCCCCAACTACCGGTCGAGCACGGGGTACGGCGTCGACGTGATACGGAGCGATCATCTCGGCGACCCGGCGGGAAAAGAGTTCGATGACATCGCCGACGGGATCGACTACCTCGTCGGGAAGGGACTCGTGGACGAGAGCCGCGTGGGGCTCGGCGGAGGTTCCTACGGCGGCTACGCCGCCGCGTGGTTTTCATCGTACTACACGGAAAAAGTGAAAGCGGTGTGCATGTTCGTGGGGATCAGCGATCTCGTGAGCAAAGTGGGAACGACGGACATTCCTTACGAAGAGCTCTTCGTTCACTCGAAACAGAAGCTCGAGGATATGTGGGAGCTTGCCATGAAGCGGAGCCCCATCTACTACGCGCACAAGAGCAAGACGGCCGTCCTCATCCTCGGCGGCAAAGACGACACACGGGTCAACCCGTCGCAGAGCCTCGAGTACTACCGCCGGCTCAAGATGAACGGTCACCCCGCGGTTCGTCTCGTCCAGTACCCCGGTGAAGGACACGGCAATCAAAGACAACCCGGGCGCGCGGACTCGCTCTACCGGTGGCTCCAGTGGTTCGACTGGTATGTGAAGGACGCGAAACCGATCGACGGTCCGATGCCGCCGCTCGACTTGAGCGACAGTTACGGGCTCGAGCTTCCGAAGGAGTAGCCATCACGGGTGGAGGGAGGGCAGTGTCCTGACGGGCCCTTTGCGGGAACGAGCGAGGATCGCCTGCCGCGGGTCCTGTCGCCGATGGGGCCCAGCGTACCGCGCGGGTGGCGGCCACGGGCGCCCGCTCACGCGCGCAGCGAAGCGAGCACGGCAGCGGGCGGATGGCCGACAGGACCCGCGCGAACCGAGGATTTCCCCCGCTGCCCCATAAAAAACACGGCCCCGGAACGACCCGGAGCCGTGTGCATGCGAAGCGGTTGCCTTTGGCTCTATGGCTCGCGCCACGAGAGAACGACAATCGGCATGAACTTCGACAGATTCTCCGAAATCGCGTCGGCGCTGTAGAGAATCGCCGCGTTCCCGGCGCTCGTGTTGTAGTCCGTCGTCCCCTTGACGACGACCGCCCCGAGGACCCAGCACGTACCGGTGATCATCACGTCGCCTTCGACATAGATCAGACCCTTGTAGTCGAAGGTACCATTCATCGACAGATCGCCCGTGCAGTACAAGAGCCCGGCTCCCACCGTGTTCGAGTTGATACCGGCGTCTCCCGTAATGTACGTGACGCCGTTGAGCGGATTGACTATAGAGGTGTTGTCGGCGCTCGCGAGCATCTCGTTCAAATCGTCCTGTGAAAACCCCAGAAGTTCCGCCAGCGTGTAGAAAGGATTCGCCGACGACGAATCCGTGGGCGTGGGATTTCCCTCAACGTCCGCCGCACCGCCGTGGATATCTATGTCGTCACCCGTCGTCGCTATGCCCGGTAAGTGCCCCTTCGACTCGTGCCATGCAATACACGCGTTGGGTTTCGTCCCGTTCGGCGCGTTGATGTTGTGGTTGTATCCACAGATGCCGGGGTCACCGGTGATACTGATCGCCTTGTCGATGAAGAGAGCGCCCATCGTCCGAGCGGTGAGTTTTCTCTTTGTGACCTCCGCTTGTATGACCCGTTCCGCTTGCCCCATTCTTCCGGTGATGGTGACGATCTCCACAGGATACCCGGACGCGAAATTCTCGGGGGGAACCTGGTCCGGATCATAGCGGACGACCTCGTTCGCGTCCTTCGTGCCGTCACCGTTTCTGTCTTCCCACTTGTGGCGCACCGTAAGAAGGTCGCCTGTACCGCTCGCTCGGCTGTACTGAAGGTACGTCTGGTTGGGGTTTTGAATGGTGCCGGTGGTCACGATGCTGCCACCCCCGCTCGGGGCCGATCCCGGGCCGGTAAGGTAGACCCGTGTTTCCCAGTTGGGATCCAAGGGCGGCGGGTCGCCAATCGCGGCGTTTCCCGTCCATCCCCCGATTGTCACGTTCGTCGGGTACAAAAGAGAGATGCGGTGGATCGCTTCGTTCAACCCGGCCTCCGCGACGTCCAGCGCCTGGGTCGTGACGCGTTGATTTCCCGATATCCTGAGGTCCATCGACGAGAGCACGGCAAGCGTCGCGCCGATCACACTCACCGCAAACATGATGAGAAGGGTGACCACGAGCACGCTGCCCTGTTGGCTCCCGAGTCTTGGTGTCTTACAGCCTCGCATGATCGATCCTTCCTTTCACGGTCCTTCCGAAAGCGGGCAACATCATTGATCGTAGAAATAGATGATGAGCTTCCCCTGTGTCGCTGAAAACCGGGTGCCGACGACGAGGTCCAGCATGTTGTCCACGTTGAAATCAGCCAGCCCCATCGTGACGACCTCGCCGATCGCGATTGTCTTGTTGAGCAGCCGGCCCGACGTAGGAAGCATTCCAAACGTCTCCATGACAAGGGCGTCCCCCGTGTACACCGCCGATTTTCTCGTTCCAAAGAAGACCTCGGGGAAAATATCGGGGTTCACGCGGGCCGCAGCCAGTGACAGCGCTTCCGCGTTCGGGTTCACGAAGTCGTTCGGCCACACCGCCGAAACACCCACGGGGAAGGTGTAACCCGTCGTGTCCGCCTGCCCGAACGTCCCGGTGGTGTTGAACCACACGGCGACCCGCCCCGCGTTGGCGGCCGACGATGTTCCTGCGAGGATATCGATGTCATTGCCGTCGTCCTCCATCATGTCGATCAGCTTGACATCGTTGACTGCTCCGAGAGTCAGGTACCTCGCCTGCCAGGCCATGGTTCCGTTACCCTGGTTGAGATACACGTCGACATATCCCTGGTACTCGCTCGTGTGCGTCCCCACCACGATGTCCTTGTGTCCGTCCCCATTGACGTCGCCGGCATCGACTCCCCAGACCTCTCCCAAAACCCAGGCGCCCTCCGGTCCCGCCGTCGTCACGTGCTGGAGCGAGGTGAAGTTCCCGCTGCCGGTCGATCTGAACGTCTCGAACCCGCCCGTAAACGTCCCCGGAAGCCCCCTGAGACCCACGATCATATCGATGTAGCTGTCGTTCGTGAGCTCGGCGAGCTTGCTGTCGAGCACGTACGTACTCGCGCTCGAGATGTACTGCTTACTCGGGGTGGTGCCGAGGAGCCCGCTCGATCCATCGTTCCAGATGAGGATGTTGTTCCCGGCGTTGTAGTGCGTCCCCGTGAGAGCGTCCGGCTTCCCGTCGCCCGAGAAGTCGTAGATCGACAGCGTATTGATGTTGTGCGACGCGTTTCTCCGGTAGTCGGGAGTGCTCCCGAAGAGCGCGCTCAGCGCCGTGGTCTTGTTCTTGTACTTGTTCAAGAACACGAGGAGGTTTCCACTGGCTCCGAACGGCGTTCCGAGAATGATGTCCGTATCTTTCTTTGAGTCCTCTTTCAGATCCGTCCCGCCAACGCTCAAAGCTCGTTCGGTATTTCCAATCACGATTTCGATGAAGGGTTTCGCACTGATGAGAAAATCACCGAAGTTCCGCGTAACAACGGTGTCAGTCGCGATGACGATATTGATGCACGTGTTGACGGTGGAAGACGTATATCCCGGTTCGTCCCGCTCGGTGATCGAATACGTCGCCGGGGCTAGAGAAAACGCGTAATGCCCCGACGCATCCGTCTGCGTGCTGTCACCCGTCGACACGGTGAGCGTCACATTGGACAGCCCGTTGTCGCCCCCGTCACGGACTCCGTCCTTGTCCTGGTCCTCGAAAACGTAGCCTTCGAGCGTTCCTCCCGCCGGCGTCGACGTGTCGCCGAAGTCGACCGTCACGGTGTCGTTGCTCGCAGCGATGTCGGCGCCGGCGGAGTTGGGGGTCGTCGAGCTGTACCCTTGCGGGTCCGCCTCGACGACGATGTAGTTACCGACGGGCATGGTGAATTCGTAGACGCCGGAATCATTCGTAGGAGCCTGCTCTCCGGAATCGAGCGAGAGGAGGACGCTAGCTAGACCGGTTTCGCCGGCATCTTTGATCCCGTCCATATCGAGGTCGTCGTATACCGTGCCCCGGATGTACCCGATCGCCCCCCCCGACCGGTCGCCGAAGTTCACTTCGACCGCGTCGCCCGAACCCACGGCGGCGGTGACGGTGTTGGGTGTCGTAGACGCGTATCCGGCGGGGTCCGTCTCGCGGACGGTGTAGCTCCCCGCCGCGATCGGCAGATTATAGACGCCGTAGCTGTTCGTCGTCGTTTGGCGGCTCGTCCCGACGATATTCACCTTTGCATTGGGGAGCCCCTGCTCACCGGCGTCGAACACGCCGTCCGCGTCATCGTCCAGATATACGATCCCATAGATCGCAGAGCCGGATCGCGTGGCGTTGCGAACGTAAACCTCCGACGCCATGGTGACCACCAGATGGCCGTCGGTCGTTTCGTATTTCGGACTGTACTGCTCGGCCTCGCTCGTGACTGTCACGCGCACCCGTCGAATCAAGGGGAGAAGCGCCTGCGACATCGCCCCCAGAGCGGCCACTTCCGACGACTCCAGCCGGCCGTTGTTGGAGGTGTCCCCCCAGATCCGGTCGGGAGTCGAAGGGTCCTGGTCGTGGTCGTACGCGTACACGAAGAGCGGCTGCGGGTACGTCCCGTTCCCGTACGGCCCCGGTCCGCGAACCACAGCGAGATTCGTCGATCTCACTTCGTTCGCGCTGGCCCCGTCGAAGCCGTACTTGATGTGCTTGAGCACGTACAAGTTCGGATTCGCGTCGGTTTCCTCTGTTTCGTCGCCTCTATCGCTCGAAGAGATGACGCCGTCGCTGTTCGAGTCGAGGGTGAGCACCACCGTCTCCGCGTCGGACTGGTAGTCCCTCGGAGGCGCATAGATCGTGGTCCCCGACGCGGGAACCGTATTCGGACTGTGCGAGAGACTTAGTGCGGTAAGCGGCGCGAGACCGTCGATGGTCTGGCTGTTGTCGATATCCGCGTTGAACGCGACCTGGAAAGGCTCGGCGTCCACGATGAACCGCTGTGCCCTCACGTAGTCGGTTCCAGACCCCGCCTGCCGGAGATCATCGATAATGAAATCGAGGGCAATACGCGCGTTTTGCTGCGCCTCGCCGTATTGGTGAGTCTGCGCCGAGCTGCGCTGGAACAAGGTAAAAATACCCACGAACGCGATCAAAACGACGCCCAGTATCATCATACTGAACACCATCTCGATCATCGAGAATCCGCGGCTGCTGGGTCGTTTGAGCATCATCTGGAATCACCGCCTCGATGTGACGAAGGTTGTGAGTGTCACCGTGCTGTCGCTGCTCGCCGTTTCGAAACTCACGGATACGGCGACCGTTTTCATCCCCTGGATCGGCGTGTCGTCCGTCACCGTCCAGTCGCGAGTAAAATGTCTCTCTATCGGGTTAACAGGGTCAGCGTGCGCGCCCGCGGCGAGATCGCCGTCCGAGAAGGGACCCGCCATCAGCTGCTCCATTTTCTCCTGGGCGAGGTTCGTTGCCGTCGTGATGTTCCGTCCGCGGGTCATCGCCACGTTGCTCTCCGGCAGCGTGCGAAGCGCCACACTGATGCCAATGCCGAAGAGCACGAGCGCAATGAGGATCTCAATAAGACCGATACCTGACTCTTTTTTCAGCATCTGCGTACCCCTTGCATCATGTTCCCGTGCGTATGTTTCCCGTGCCTCCGAAAATCGTAATCTGCCTTGTTCGTTCCAGACCGTTCTGGAGCGTGATCGATCCGCTCTGCATCGTGTTGCCCCTCGAGCCGAAGGTGACCGTCGTCCCTCCGAGAGTGTGGCCCTCGAAGCTGATCCCCGGCGGAAGCGTATGGGTGGCGCTCCGGTATTCGTTGGTGTCGCGCACTCCGTCGCCGTCTTCGTCCTCGAAGTAGAAATACGTCCTTTGATTGATGTCGAAACGGAAGACAGCGTCGATGTTTCGCATGATGGCCGCTCCGCGTGCAGTTCTCAGTGTGGCCGCGATCCTGTCGACTTCGCCGTGAAGCTTCCAGGTTTGCAGAAAACGGCCGAAGCCCGGAATCGAAGCGGTCATGACCAGACCAAAGATCAGGATGACGAACATGAGCTCGACGAGAGTAAAACCTTTTGATTTCGCGCTATGCATTCCGACCTCCTCGCTGCGGGAGTCTCGCAAGCCGCGTGCCACGGGAGGGCGCTGCGGGCTTGGGGTGGCAACCGGCCGCAACCCCTGTTATCTGTCGTTTTCACTTGGGATTAGAACCGTCGCCTCACACCCAGCCTCGCGCCGTGGCGCCCCACGCCGCACTCGAGTCGAGTGCATTGTCCGAAACCGCTCGCAAATTCCGAGGACAAAGCAAGAGGGGGGCCTTCAGGTACTGCCACTGGCCTCTCCGGCGGTCGCTAACCCAAAGCTTCCCCCCCAGCAGACGGGCAAGCCCAGCCCCTTCCTCGGAGCGGTCTCGAATTGCGGGCGCTCTCTCGCGCTTGAACCCGGTGAGGATTCGTGGTACAAACGCGGCATACATAGCGGCTCCTCCGGCCTGGTTCGCGAGGCCGAGGCACGGCGTTTGCTCGAAAGCTACGGCCGAAGAAATCGCGCTCTTCCGCGGAAACGTCTTTTCGCAAGGAGAAATGGTATGAAGGTTAGAATGCTCGCTGCCTTGATCCTGGTGATGAGTGTCGGGACCGCCGGGGCGATCATAGATATATCCGCCGGGCCGTATCTCGGAATGAACATTCCCGTCTACAATGACCAGGCGACAAGTGGAAGTTTGTTCGGTTTACAGGCGAGAGTCACTCTCCTCTCGTTCCTCGCCGTCGGCGCCCACTACAGCTCCAGTTCGCTCGGTGAGGTGGAGCACACGTTCTTCGAGGGAGAACCGGAGGAGTTCTCCGATTCCATCGACGGCGGAGACGTGAGCTCGTTCGGCATCGACGCCTACCTTGGACTCACTGGCGGCGTGCCCGGCATGAAGCTCTTCCTCGTGGGGAGTCTCGGGAGTTGGAAGTGGACACGCGATTACACCGACGAAGTCTCGGAAACCGCTTTCAGCGTCGGTCCTGGACTGGAATGGGTGCTACCCTTCGGCCTTGGTGTTGAAGGCCGTGGCATGTTCGAAGTCGCGCCGACCGACAACGGCGGCTCGATCAAGAGTTTTCTCTGGTTTGTGGGAGCGAATTACCACTTCGGCTCCCTTCTCAAATAACGGGGGGAACAGCGCATGAAAAACACAATCGGCATAGCTCTGACCGCCGCGGCTCTCGTCGTCCTCAACGGAGGTTGTCTCCTGACGACCGGGCAGACCACTTTTTACAGGCGCATCGACATCGGTGTGACCACGAACACGAACGTGAACCCAGTGCCCGTCGATCTCAACGAAGAAGAGGACTACACGGACCACAAAGATGACATCAAAAGCGTAGACGCGATAAGCGTGGTGGCCTTCATCAAGAACAACCTGCCCGCAGCGGCGAAAATGGAGATCTACATTTCCGACGACGCCGGGCTCGCAACTGTCGACGAAGTCAAGTCCGACGCCAAGCTCGTTTTTGTCTCGCCCACAGTTCCGGCAAGCGAGACGCTCAAGATCGGCTGGGCCGACGGTTTCAAGTACGTGGTCGATAAACAGCCCGTGATTGATCAGATACTCGGCGACGGCGTCTTCGTCGTGTATGCGATCGCAGACGAGACTCCGTTCAGTCTCGACGTCAAGGCGGAAATCGGCGTCACGTTCACGGTCGGCCAATAGCTTCGATGGAGGATGATCGCGCGTCTTACCGCTCGGTCCTTTACGTTTCCAACTCCGCGCCGCACGACCAGCAGGTTCCGTCGCCGTCCTCCACCGGAAACCCGCAGGCGGCGCAGCGGCTCATTCCTTCGGTCGACGCGATGATTTCGCAGGCTCGCCCGGCGTCGCCGGGGCGGACGAGAATGTGGACGAGTGCGAGCCCATCCACGGTAAAACCGTGTGTCAGTCTGAGCGACTCCCCGGTGAGCATCGAGGATATCCCATTGGCCTCGAGGAGCGAGCGTGTGAGCTGCGCGTTGAGTTCTCCCTGCGTGCGCCACACCTCGACGAGGTCTCTGAGATCCGGTTGCGTTTCCCGCTCCGGGGGAAGGACGGGAATTAGGGGCACCCCACAATCCGCACAATTGGTTGTCCCTTCGACGTACTCGGTTCGGCACTGAGGGCAGAAAGGCATTTCTTCGCTCCTTTGTCTACGGGCACCGCGCACTAAACATAACACCCCTTCGTGCCAAACGAACGCTGGAACTTTATCTCCTTTTTGCCGTATCTTTCTTGTGATGTCTCCGCGCCCACCGGCGCACGCGCCGGCGGGACGTGTTTCCCGAAGCAGACGTATCCAGTACCGCAGATCAGCGTTGACCCCCCGAGCAAACCGGAGTGCGTCGAGTGTCACGTTTCTGTCCGAAGGTGCGGCCATGTGGGAATCGAACCGTTCGACGAGAGCTTCGATGCGACTTCCGTAACGCGTCACGAGTCCGCGCGCGCGAGGGCGGGAGCGGAGAAGCCCTCGTCGAACGGCTCTCTCTGGCCTCGGTCATCTTGTTGATCCTTCTCTTCGCCGTCGGCAGCGCTTCCGCCAGGCGTCAGGATCACGCCCAAAGAACCGGTAACACCCCGGCGGACAGCTCGGGGTTCTCGCCGAACGCGAATCTCGAGTTCTCCATCCCAAGAGTATTCCCCGCACCCAGGATCGACGGTAAGCTCGACGATCCAGCTTGGCAAACCGCGACGAGGATCGGAAATTTCACGGAGATTGCCCCCGGCGACAACGTACGCCCCGCCGAGGACACCGAGGTGCTCGTCGCCTACGACGGCGATAACCTCTACCTGGGGTTTGTGTGCTACGACGCCAACCCGCGGGACATACGCGCATCGGTCACCGACCGCGACAACATCGGGAGAGACGATTTCGCCGGGGTCCTCATCGACACGTTCAAGGACCAACAGACGAGCTATGAGTTCTTCGTCAATCCTTACGGTGTCCAGTTCGATCAACGTCGGTCGAACGCCGGTGAAGATGACACCTTCGACACCGTGTGGGAATCCGCGGGCGAAATCAACTCCATCGGTTGGACCGCGGAGATGGCGATTCCTTTCCGGAGCCTCAGATTCCCGAACCGGAACGTCCAGGAGTGGGGCGTGCACTTCTTGCGGGTCAGACCGCGGAACAGCCGCGAGCAGATCTCGTGGGCGCCGCTCTCCAGGGACGAGAGTTGTCTCTTCTGCCAAGAGGGGACGATGCGCGGCATCGAAGGGGTCCACACCGGAAGAAACCTCGAGTTTCTCCCCTATGCGATCAGCAGCGAGATGGGAAGCCTCGAAGACGTTGACAATCCCCAGTCCGAATTTCGCAACGAACACCCCGAGTTCGACGCGGGTCTCGGTATCAAATACGGCATCACTCCCAACCTGACGTTTGACGCGACGATCAACCCCGACTTCAGCCAGGTGGAGTCCGACGCCCCCCAGATCAGCTTGAACACCACCTTCGCTCTTTTCCTGGACGAGAAGCGGCCGTTCTTCCTCGAGGGGGGCGATGTGTTCCGCTCGGAGATCCAGGCCGTCTATACGAGAAGCATCAACGATCCCAGGGGCGCCGCAAAAGTGACCGGGAAGACGGGCTCCTACACCCTCGGATACATTCTCGCGCAGGATGAGAACGCAAGTTTCATCGTCCCCTTCGAGGACAACAGCGAGCTGGTCCTCGCGGGCAAAGCGTGGTCGAACATAGGGAGGATCAAGCGGGACCTTTGGTCGGATTCGTTCGTGGGACTCATGGCAACCGACCGGCGGTATACGGACGGGGCGAACACGAGCCTCGGGCTCGACTGGGACATCCGCTTCAAGGAAAACTACACCGTCTCCGGCCAGATTCTGGGCAGCTACACCGAAGAACCGAACGACCCTTCCCTTTCGGAAAGCTTCAACGGCGGTACGTTCGGCGAGGAAAAATACACGACGGACTTCGACGGGGAGACCTTCGCCGGCTACGGGTTGCACACCAGTTTTGAGCGAAGCGCGCGCCACTGGAACGTGCAGGCTATTTACGAAGATTTCTCCCCGACTTTCCGTCTGGACAACGGATTCATCTCCGCGAACAACTTTAGACAAGGGATGGTCTGGACCGGTCTGACACTCCAGCCGAACAATGCGGTTCTCGACATGATCCAGCCGGTGGTGATCGTGGGACGCAAATACAAACACACCGGCGGATACAAAGACCGCTGGATCGAACCCGAGCTCTTCGTCCAGTTCAAGAAGCAAACGTGGCTGGAGGTTTCGTACCTCTGGAGCAAAGAGCTCTTCAAAGACGTCCTCGTCGACGGCATCGAACGTTTCCAGGTCGAGACGGGGACGAGTTTCTCGAGACGCCTGACTGCATCCGCGGCCATCCGCCAGGGCCACTCGGTCTTCAGACAGACCGACGCGCCTTTTCTCGCCAAGGAGAGGACGATCGAGGCAGAGGCGGTTTTCAGGCCAACGAGCAGGTTGAGCCTCGGCACGGAGTACCTCTACCAGAGATTCGACCAGCTCGAGGGCACCGCGGCGGTGATCCCCCACGAGGATCACAAGGAGTACAGTCTGCGGAACGAGCTCACGTATCAGTTTAGCAAGCGTCTGTTCGTCAGGATCATCGGGCAGTACGTCAAGCGAGCTGCAAGCGGCGGGACCGTCGAGTTCGACCCCCTTATCAGCTACAAGATAAATCCTTTTAGCGTCTTCTTCATCGGATCGACCCACAACTTCAAAGACTACGGAAGCCGCGGCGCGGACGCTGACACGGATTTCCAGCAAACCGAGCGGACGTTCTTCGTGAAGTTCCAGTATCTCTTCAGGATTTGACTCGGCGACCTCAATCCGCCACACGAATGACGACCTTGCCCAGCACCTTTCTCGCTTCCATCATCCGGTGCGCTTCGGCGGTGTCCTCGAGGTCCACGACCCTCCCGACGACAGGCCGCATCTTGCCCTCAAGGATGAGACGCAGCGGAGCAAGAAGATCGTTCTTCGACCCCATCGTCGATCCGATCACCTCGAGTTGTCTGAAGAAGATCTGCCGCAGATCCGTGGCGGGGTCGTACCCCGTCGTCGCGCCGCACGTCACGATACGCCCGCCCTTCGTAAGACTCTGAAGACTCTTCGCCCACGTGTCCTTTCCGACGTAATCCACGCACACGTCGACGCCTCTCTTCCCCGTCTCCTCGCGTACCCTTTTGACAAAATCCTCCGTGCTGTAGTCGATCAGTATGTCGGCGCCGAGTTTCCCGCAGAGCTCGAGTTTTTCTTTGGTCGATGCACAGGCGAGGACGTGGGGTGGATGAGAACCCTCTCACCGGGACGCACATCGGTCACTCCATCGCCGGCCGCTGCGACGATCCCCGCCGCATCGCTACCCGTAATGTGGGGCAGGCGCATCCCCGGCAAACCGCGTCTGACAAACAGGTCGAGATGATTCAAAGAGGAGGCCTTGACGTCGACGAGCACCTCGCCGGCGCCGGGAACGGGGTCTTCGAAATCTCCGTAACGAAGGACGTCCGGACCGCCGTGTTTGTCGAAGAACACCGCTTTCATTCCACGGACCTCACCCGCGTTTCGCCGCCGTCAAAAAGGCGAAGCCTCCGTGCCTCGCCGCTTCTGCCTTCCGCTAATAGAGCTCCTCGGACTTGGCCGCGAAGATGAAATCGCTCTCCGTCAGACCGTCGATCTTGTGGGTCAACAGGGTGAGTTTCACTTTGCCCCACGCGAGGTAGACGTCGGGATGGTGACCCTGTTGTTCGGCGAGCTCTCCGACGCGGTTCGTGAAGTCCAGCGCCTGACGAAAGTCGTCGAACGTGTACTCCTTCTCCAGGTGATGATCCCCGACGACGACCCATCCATTGCCGAGCTGATCGAGCAGCTTCTTGATTTCCTCTCCGCGGAGCGGCGGCACACCGCCCTTGCACGGAATGCATTGCATGCCGGCCAGCTTGCTCATGACTCTTCAACTCCCTTGCTCGAAAGCAGGTCTACCTGGCCGCTTCGAACCGGCGCGCGACCTCACCCCAGTTCACCGTGTTCCACCAGGTCTCGATGTATTCGGGGCGGCGGTTCTGGTACTTCAGGTAATACGCGTGCTCCCAGATGTCGAGGGTGAGGATCGGAGTCAACCCTTGCGAGAGCGGCGAGTCCTGGTTCGGCGTCGACGAAACGACGAGCCCGCCGTCTTTGACCGAGAGCCATGCCCATCCGCTGCCAAAGTGCGATGCCGCCGCAGCGGAGAACTTCTCTCTGAAAGCCGCGAAGCTTCCGAAAGTGGAACGAATCGCGTCGGCAAGAGCGTCTTTCGGCTCCCCCCCGGCCTTCGGAGCCATGATCGTCCAGAAGAGGTTGTGGTTGCAGTATCCGCCCCCGTGATTTTTCACGGCGGTCCGTACGTCTTCGGGAATTCTGTTCAGATCCGCAAGAATCCCTTCTGCCTTCATACCCGCGAGCTCGCGTTCGAGCTCGGGATGCTTGGCGAGCGCGGCGTTGAAGTTGTTCGTGTACGCCGCGTGGTGCTTGGAGTGATGGATCTCCATCGTTTTCGCGTCGATGTACGGTTCGAGCGCATCGTACGCATAGGGCAGTTTGGGAAGTTCGAACGGCATTGTCTTCTCCTTTTCGAGTTGTATTCATCCGGCCGGAGAACCGGCCTTCGAAATCAAGCCAGCGATCCGATGGAGCATGGGACGAGCGTCTGCTGTCGACTTTGTGGTGATGGTTGATCCGCAGTCCATCAGGCAGACATCGGATGTGCGATTCCTGGCAGAATATCACAGCCAATATAAGAGCTCGAACCGCCGCCCGAAAGAAAAAAATCGACAGCGACGACGGCAGCGCGCATGTGACACCCGGCACAACCCGGCCCAGGAGCTCAGCGGGACGACGTATCCATCGAAGCGAGTCTCCGCCGCATCCTCCTCAAGAACGGCTGATTCCCGTAGCGCCACCACCGCTTCCTCAGCCTGTACTCGAGCCGCTCGATCCGCGACCGGTTCACGCCTTCGGGACGGAAGGATCGATCAGAGGTCAGAACGACGTGGATGTACTGGTTCTTGTTCCACACGTGTTTGTAACTGAAGTGTACAAGCTCGAGCGACGTGTGGCGAATGATGTCGTCCAGTTCCACGGTCTCGTCCACCAGCTGGAGGGCGTTCGGCTCGTTCGCCTTGAGATACTCCTGGTACTCCGGGCTTGGATACGTGATGAGAACCCGCCCCGGCCGGGCGAGGAGACGTTCGAGGGCGGCGAAGAGACCGGCGTACCTGTCCTTGGGGACATGCTCTATGACATCGGGAAGGACGACGACGTCGAAGGGTCCGAGAGGCGCGAGTTCGTCCGCCCCCTCGAGGATGTCGAGCGCTCTGAACTCGGCGTGCGCCGATCCCGCGTACTCCTTCGCGATCTCGATGCTTCGATCGCTGATATCCACGCCGACGACGCGAGAAGCCGTTCTCCGGAGGTGCTTCACGTTGATCCCGACGCCGCACCCGATCTCGAGGACCCGCGCTCCGCGCGGCACGAACTCCTCGCACAAGCGCCTGACCGCGTCCTGCCGCAAATTAAAGCGGTGGAAATCTTCGAGCAAAACCTCTCCCGCAAACCCCTCGTAGAAGTCTTTCGTTTCAGATGCGCGCCCCATCGATCACCCTCTCGTAAATTTTTTGGAGCTCGAGGTTTTGTTTCGACATGTTGAATTTGTCCTCGATCTTCTTTCTCGCCCGCTCACCCATCCCAGTGTCGGTACGAGCGAGGGCGTGGAGTCTCTCGACATATGCGGGCACGTCCTTCTCCGAGACAAGGAAACCGTCGACTCCGTCGTCGATGAGCTCGGAAATCCCCGAATGCCTCGTGCTCACCACGACGAGCCCCGTCGACATCGCCTCCATGATCACCGTTGGAATCCCCTCCATGTCGCCGTCCCGGCTCGTGACGCTGTGATGAACGAACACGTCGGCACCCCGCATGAGATCTCCCACTTGGGATTTTACCACTCGACCCGTGAACACCACCCTGTCGCGGATCCCCAGGGACGCGCAGAGCGTCTCGATGTCCCGCCTGAGCGGCCCTTCCCCGGCGAGGATCAGCCGATCTTGGGAACGATCGCGAAAGTACCCGGCAAACGCCTCGACGGTGTACCTGTGTCCCTTCTTCTCAACGAAGTTCGAGACCTGGAGGAAAGTGAGGGGCTCGCCTTTTCTCCGCCTCTCCGCGATCCCGGGTCTTCTCACGAACTCGAACTCCTCGACCGGAACACCGATATAGTGCACCGTGTATCCGCCGCTTTTCAAGCCAAACGGAGACAGGCGCTCCGCCATGTTTCTCGACACGGTCACCACGTGCGCGTAGCCGAAAAGACGTTGGAGCTCCGTTGTGTAACGCCTGTCTTTGAGAAGTCTCGACGCGTCGAAACCGTGGAAGGTGACAAGAAGGGGGATTCCCAGGGACCGCGCTACGGGAAGCACATCCAGTCCGAAATGGCCGAAGTGAGCGTGGACGAGACGCACCCGGTGCGTAACGAGCATCCGTTTCCAGTAACGATATTGACCCGGTGTGATGGCGGTGTACCGTCCCGCGGCCATACGAAAAAGTCGCGTCCCCACCTTTCCCCAAAAACCCTTCCCCCTCGAGAATACCGGATCGGTGGGAAAAAGATCGAGGTTCGAGGCCCGCGAGGTCAGAACGATGGGGTGGAACGCGGCGGATACGCCCTTGAGTTGTCTGTAGACAAAAGTCTCCGACGGCGAGAGATAGTACCTCAGGTAGAGGGCGACGGCTAATTTTCCTGTATCCCGGCTCATCGGCGTTCCCGCTCACTATACCACAGACCGCCTGAACGCCGCCGCGGAAAACGGGACGGAGAATCAATCGCCCTTACCCGGATCGACGGGATCGTCCGAGACGCCCCCTGAGAGGAGGATCCTCGCCCGGTCGGAATCGCCGCCGAGGAGCACGCTCAGATACTCGTGAAAACGCGTGAGGCAATCCCTGACGTCTTCCCCATGATTGGTCGTCCATTCGACGAACGCGGCGAGACGCCCGAGCGTGTCTTCACCGACGACGTGTTCGATCTCGCACGCCTCACGATCCGC
>Ga0315275_10000420_pt1 | contig 34802 bp, 31 predicted proteins | sample YL17G03_0_MG_FD_205557 | JGI IMG/M metagenome (GOLD analysis project Ga0315275, IMG submission 205557) | Sediment microbial communities from Yellowstone Lake, YNP, Wyoming, USA - YL17G03_0 | ecosystem: Environmental > Aquatic > Freshwater > Lake > Sediment | place: USA: Wyoming | collected...
AGCAAGCTCGCGCCCGGTCGATGCAGCCGGCCCGCGATGTGTTGGAGGCGGTGATCCAGCGAGCCGAACGGGAAGCCGATAATCTTGATATGGCCGGCGTCGAGCGTATCTTAACTGAACTTGACCGACTCGACGAACAGTTCCTTCAAGAAGTCCGTCGGCGGGTCCCGATCATCAGTTCCAATCTTGCGGATTTACGAGCACAAGGGGCGACGGATTTCGTGACGGCGTCTCAGCTTGATCCGATCCTCGAACAGGTGGAGGCCCTCTACGATTTTGCCAGCCAAGTGCAGGCGACGATGATCACGATGTTTTTGCAAGGGCTGCGCTCCTTTCTCATGATTGCAGCCTACCGAAAAACGTCGACGTTGGCGCAACGTCTAGGAACCGTCGAGACGAGGATTCATGCATTGATCCCGATGGCAGAACAGTGGGTCAATATCGGGCGCATAGAACGATCGGCCATTGGTGATATTCTGCCAGTCTAGAACTTCCCAGTCCTGTCACTCTGCACACATCCGTATGATCGACCGTTGAGATTCTTCCGGATCGTGCTGGATCTACACTATTGTCCCATAGGAATTTCTGCTAATAAAAACGCATCTCTCTGAAATTACACGGATTGTGCTGCCCACCGATTGGGCAGTGTGTGAGGTGCTATGGTACGGCATGGCATTGGTCGCTCATCCACATGGTTGCCCACAAGCGATACACAACTAGTGTGGATACCGATAGTATGGATGCGAATGCCCTGACTCCCTGTCGCCTTTTCCTTCGCGGGGCTTCATGTGAATGACGGCGAAAGACCCGTCTGAGAGAGACGTTTCGGTGCTGCCGTCTACCTTCGTATCTTGGAGTCAGTAGATGAGTGTTCATCATATGAAAGCCAGGCATTTTTTCTACTATTGCTCATGTGTCATCCACAATTTCTCATCTAGTCGTGGGGATTGAGCGTCCTGTTCAATCAGACCAGCCACGGACACCCCTCCTTATCGGGTCCATGTGACAAGCAGCAGAAGGATGGTATGCTGTCGCCGGCATGCTGCCTTCCTTCGTCGAGGACGAGAAGTCCGGCAGCGTAATATGGTGGGAGAACGGTTGATGCCAAAACTCGTGACAGTCTTGCGGCCGGAGAAAATTCAGGAGCAGGCTCGTATCTATGTCCGGTCCTATATCCTCATGCCATCCGGGGTGGTCGGACTGGTCTGCATGATCGCTGGGGTGGGGTCACTCTGCTATCAACTGCTGGCGAACCATACCTACACCTGGTTAACGTTTCTCTCCAGTTCAGGTCTGCTTGTGGCCGGTGCGTTTTGCGGGTGGGGGCAGACTCGCTATCACCGTTATCTGTTGGCGAACTTCCCTGAGGTGTATGCAGCACGCATGCGAACCGCCGTCACTCGACATACCAAGAAAGCCAAGACCAAGCCGGAGGTGCCGTCAATTGTCCACGCGGGACGAGGCTTCGTTCCGGTGATCTCCGTTGCCGGAGCGGCTCTGATCTTCGGCTCATCGGCCGCGGCCATGCTACAGGGTGACCTCGACCCTCTTCCAGCTGTGTTGGTGCCCTGGTCGGGATTCTACTGGGCCAAGTTATTTGGTTGGCGTGGAATTATCGGGTAGGGTCAGTCGACCGATCTGCTATCGGGTCCGCTTCTTGGGTTTCGTCTTCGAGGTTCGAGGCGCTTTGCCTAGAGCTTCAATCTGCTTCATCTTTTCTTCCAATGTGCGAACCGCCTGTCGGAGTTCGGGAAGTCGTGGAATCACGGCTTGGGCTTTCACCCAGACTTCATGGGGCATGACAGGAGCTCCGGAGACGATTTGGTTCGGTTCGAGGTTGCGGTTCACGCCCGCGCGAGCGGCAATCATGACCTGATCGCCGATGACGATGTGGTCTGCAACTCCTGCCTGTCCACCGATCATGACGTGATGCCCCACGCGAGTACTGCCGGCAATCCCGACCTGTGAGACCAGGATTGAATGGGCGCCGATCGTGACGTTATGGGCGATCTGGACCAGATTATCGACCTTGGTGCCTTGCTGAATCACCGTTTGGCCGAGCGTGGCCCGATCGACTGTCACGTTCGCGCCAAGTTCGACGTCGTCCTCGATTGTGACTCCGCCGAGCTGGGGAATCTTGTGATGTCGTCCCTGGTCCTGCACATAGCCGAATCCATCGCTTCCGATGACCGTACCGCTGTGAATAATCACCCCCGCTCCGATCGTGCAGCCTTCTCTGACGACGACGTTGGGATAGAGCAGCGTATCGTCCCCGATGGTCGTATCATTGCCGATGAACACTCCTGGGTAGAGCGTTACTCGCGTCCCGATCCTCACACGGTCTCCCAGGGTGACCCCAGGCCAGATTGAGACATCGGGGCCGACCTGTGTATCGATGCCACGGACAACGGCCGCGTCAATTCCGCGGGGAGGGGCGACCGGGCAAAAGAAGGCCTTGGCGGCTTGAGCAAAGGCCAGAGTGGGATTGGCGACGACGATGTGGGGATTGGTGATTTCAGCAAGGCGCCGGTGGGCGAGGAGTATTCCGGCTCGGGTGGGCCCGCTTGTCTTTAGCATCCGATCCCCTGTGACGAAGGTCAGATCGTTCGGGCCTGCCTCTTCAAAACTGGCCAGGCTTGTGACGCTTGCCTGCGGCGAGCCCACAAGCTCTCCGCCGACTACGCCGTGGATCTGTGCCAGTGAGATGGGGGTGCGTGGACGCGTCGCCATATGGATTAGGATTTCTTTTTGCCCTTCGGCTTCGATGGCTTTGCTGGTTTCTTAGTCGGGGCCGCTGAGGTCACTTTCCCCAACCGCGTCTCAACATAACTCACGACATGGCCGACAGTCGTCAGTCCCGCGAGGTCTTGGTCGGGGATCTGGAGATCGAAGGCCTCTTCGATACGATAGAGCAGTTCGATCACGGCCATCGAGTCGAGACCTAAATCGTCACGCAACTGTTGTGTGATGAGTATCGTGGCTGGATCGCGTTTCAGGTACTCACCTAAGGAGGTGCGGATCTTCAGCGATACATTGGGGTCGGTTGCCATGTGTCGATTCTCTCGATGGTTGTCTACTTGGCTGCCTGTTTCAATACCACAGCGGCATTGTTACTGCCAAATCCAAAGGCGTTCAGCAAGGCGACTTTCACGCGGCGCTCCTGCGCCGAGCGGGAGAGTCCTGCCAATGCACAGGCCGGATCCGGGTCGTCATAGTTGGCGGTCGGATGAATCTGGCCCGTATGGAGGGCCAGCACCGAGGCGATGCCACCGATGGCACCGGCGGCACCAAGTGTGTGGCCGATTAGCGACTTGGTGGCGTTGATGGCGATCTTGTCCGCGCGCGATTTAAAGAGTTGCCTGATCGCCTTGGCTTCGACGGCGTCGCCGATCATCGTTGACGTGGCATGGGCATTGATGTAATCCACCTGGGCCGGAGTCATGCCGGCATCTGCGAGCGCAAGCCGCATCGTGTTGGCCACTTCCACGCCATCTTCACGAGGGATGACCATGTGATACGCCTCGCTGGTGGCAGCGTAGCCCGCGATTTCGGCATAAACTCTCGCCTTGCGTTTCTTGGCATGCGCGGCCGATTCTAGGATGAGCGTACCGGCGCCTTCTCCCATGACGAAACCATCGCGCAACTGATCGAAGGGGCGCGAGGCCTTCTCCGGGTGATCGTTGAACTTGGACGAGAGTGCACGCAGGGAACAGAATCCCGCGAAGACGAGCGGGGTAATGCTGGCGTCGGCTCCCACGGTGATCACCACATCGGCACGGCCCTCACGGATACAGTGGAGCGCTTGACCGAGCGCATGGGCGCTGGAGGAGCAGGCGGTCGAGATGGTCAGGTTGGGGCCCTTGGCGCCATAGGCCATCGCGATAATACCGGAGGCCGAATTGAGAGTGATGACCGGAATGAAATTTGGATGGACGCGATGGGGCTTCTGCTGCTGATAGAGCTGCGTGATTTCACGCTCGCCCATCACCATCCCGCCCATGCCGGCTCCCACGATGACCCCGATACGATGGGGGTTCTCCTTTGCCATTTGGAGGCCTGAGTCGGCCAGCGCTTCTTGTGCCGCTACGAGGGCAAACTGGGCGTAGCGGTCGACGCGATCGCCATGGGCAGAGTTGAGAAACCGTTCGACCGCGAAGTCACGCACCTGGCCTGCGACCTTTGAGCGGTAGCCGTCCATGGGAAACGGGTCGAAGGACGTGATCGCCGAGATGCCGGATTGACCGGAGAGGGCGGCTTTCCAAAAACTACTCACCCCGATACCGATCGGAGAGACGACCCCCAGCCCTGTGACGACGACGCGCGAGCGCATCTTGTTGAAATCCTTTCGGTGAACTCTCGCCTCTACTTACCGGAAGCGCCGGAATCAGTCAACCGGTTGCCTGGCGAGACTGGCGGGACAAGCGTGAGGAGCGAGACGAATGATGGTTCGAGGTTTCCGGAACTTCGAATTTCGATCACACCCCTCACGTTGTTCTCGCATGTCTCGCGCGTCAACCATCACGGTCTGCTAGTAGCGCACCTTCAGCATCAGATAGAGGCCAAAACTCATAAAGAGAACGTTCGCCATCCAGCCGGAGATCAGGGGCGTCAAGACCCCGCCGCGGCCGAGCGCGATTGCGATCGAGTGTGTCGTCCAATAGCAGAAGCCGACGGCGAGCGCCTGCCCAATGCCCATCGCCATGCTACCCCCTCTGGTGTTACTCCGGCGCAGACTTAGCGCAATGCCGACCAGGACCATGATCAGGGTGACGAACGGGAACGCGATTCGACTGTAATAGTCCGTCTTGAGATGTGCAGCCTGGGAGCCCTGCTGGTGCCGGCGTCTTGTGTAGGCCCGAATATCATGGAACGTCATCAATTCGGAGTCGCCAGCGAGCCAGATGGTGAAGTCATCGGGAATGAGGGTCAGCACGATGGCTTGGCGATCGAATACGGTAGCAGAAACGGTCCCATCAGAGGAAAACTGTCGGTGCTGTCCTTGATACAATGTCCAGGTTGAGTCGGTATAGCGGGCTTCCTCAGCTTCAGTGATGTCGACCAGTTGGAAGTTGCGAGTGAACTGAAACAGACGCACACCGCCCAAGAGCCTTCCGTCGACGGAGACGCTTGTCACATGCATGAGGCGGTCGGCTCCCACTCTTGTCCAAGGTTGCTGGAGCTTCAAGGCCGTGGCGGGAGGTTTTTTCTCGATGCGTGTAGTCCGAATCTCTTCAGACTTGCTCGCGGCTAACGGAATGACGGTGGAACTGAACAGTAAGAGCACGAGGGAAATGCCTGAGGCAAAGGCAATGAAGGGGGCGGTGATCCAGGGTAAACTGATACCGCAACTGCGCATGGCCGTAATTTCGTGGCCGCGGGAGAGCAATCCGAAGGTCAATAAGGTAGCCATCAGGATGGCCAGCGGTGCAATTTGGAAGGAAATTGCGGGAGTCTTGAGAAGGAAATACATCAGAATATCGAACCAATTGGCGTCGTAACGCAAGAAGCGGCGCACTTTCTCGAAGAAGTCGATGACAAGGTAAATTGTCATCAGCCCGCTGAAGCACATCGTGAAGATATTGACGTATTCGCGGAGTAGATAGCGGAAGAGAATAGGCATGGGATTACTGGCGACTCATCATGTAAAACCACACAGCGGTGGTGAGAGCGAAGATGCCGTTCGGTATCCAGGCCCCGGCAAAGGGCGACAGGGTCGACGTTGTAACCAGGAATTCGCAGGCGACGTTCAGCATGTAGTAGACGATCACGACTACCACGCCGACCGCAAATCCGCCCATTCGTCCGGACCGTTTTGAGACGATGCCAACCGGGACTCCCAGAAGACAAAATACCAACGACGCAGTGGGAAAGGCCAGGTCTTTATAATACTCCATCAATCGTCGGAGCGCGGTCGGATCGCGCCATTGGGATTGTGTGAGTTGGGTAACAATGGCGTCGTACGACGGACGTTCTTCCGTGGTTGAATACCCGCTTTGGTTCAGCGAGAGTTTCAGGTCGTAACTGGCGAAGGAGACCTGCTGGTATTGGTCGGCTTGATCAGGTCGGCTGTGAATGACTCCGTGCTGCAGGCGTAACGCCACCTGATCGGTGGAGGCATCCATCAAGACCTCATACTGTTGCGCCACGATGATGCGCGGATCATCTGCATTCCGCTCATCGGAGACAAAGATACCGGTCGTGGCCTGTCCGGGGTCCCCATCCGGGACATAGATCGCCATTTTGGGGATGGGTTCGTTGAAGGTTCCCCGTTCCAGCGCCAACACAAGCTGATCCCGAAGGAGATTCAGAGCCACTTTCTTGAGGTTCATGGAACTCCAGGGTTGCCCCCACTGCGCTAACCACAAGGTCAACCCGAACACGAGCAGGGCAAAAAGCAGCACGGGGCGAGCCAATCGCATGAGGCTCAGGCCCGCCGCCTGCATAGCCACCAACTCCTTGTCGAAGGATAGTCGTCCAAACGCGGTGATTGAGGCAACGATCCCTGCAATCGGGAGGGTCAACACAAGGAACGAAGGCATCAGATGAGCGAAGACTTGAAGGACCGCCATGAACCCGACGCCTTTGGAGACCAGCAGTTCCACTAAGCGCAGGAGTTCCCGCGTGAGCATCACAAAACACAACGCCCCGAGGCTGATACTAAAAGGGGAAAGGAGTTCGGTAAAGATGTAACGATCTAGCAGGGTTCGTAGAAACATTCGAGAAATCACGCTCCTCGCACGGCAAGACACTATAGGCGAGCGGACGAGGGTTGTCTACCTCACGGTCGGTGAGCATGCGGCAAAGAATGGCTTGACAAGATTTGAAACGTCGTGGTACATGCTGCCCGATTCATAACCAAGATGGATTTCGTGATCGATTCTGTCTCTCCAATAAGCCCGTCATTCCAGCCTGCTCTTCTTCCTGTCTTTTTCTTTTCATCATGTGTGTCGCCAATTTGGTCTCTGGGCCGGCCACGTAACCAGGTGTGGCCATTCAGGAAAGGAGGGGTTTTGTGAAGACAAAAGGTACGGTCAAATGGTTCAACGATCGCAAAGGATTTGGGTTCATTCGCCTTGAGAGCGGGGATGATGTCTTCGTACATTATTCCGCGCTGCAAGGAGAAGGATTCAAGACCTTGAAAGAGGGAGAAAACGTCGAGTTCGACGTCGTGCAAGGCGCAAAGGGGCCCCAGGCTTCGAATGTGCTGAAGGCGGCCGTCGCTGAGTCTTGACGTTCTCGTTCTGAGGATTGCGTCACCGGAGGCCTGCCTTTCATTTCAGGGTAGGCCTTCGTATTTCTGCTGAGAACACCTGCATCCAAATACCCCATTTCGTTGACAATACGTATCGACACTGTTAGCGTTTATCTAATTGTTGTGGAGGTTTGACTTGGCGATCGACCGCAGTAGCGTATTGCATAGCGCACAGCTCTTTGCATCACGGGGTCAATTCGATGCCGCCATCAATGAATGGAAGAGGCTCTCTGCCGAGTCGCCGGGCGATGGGAGTATCTTCAATTCAATCGGGGAGTTACATCTTAAACGCAATGCCACTAACGATGCCGTGGCGGCCTTTATGCAGGCGGCCAATGCCTTCCGTGCCGAAGGAGCCACCCTCAAGGCGATCGCCACGTTCAAGAAGATCTTGAAGCTTGATCCCTCACGGTACGATGTGTATCGGCACCTGGGAGATTTGAATGCCGAACGCGGTCTGCTGAGTAGCGCGGTTCAAGATTATCTCACCCTCGGGAAACACTACCTCAAAACGGGAAAAAGCAAAGACGCGCTGGACATCTATAAGAAGATCGTCAGCCGGGATCCCTCGAACCTGGATGCCCAGCAGCGGGTGGCGGAATTGTGCCTGCAAGAAAACCTGCAGGACGAAGCCACGAAGGTCTACCTGCAGTTAGGGCGGGAGCGGTCCGCACAGCAGCGTTATGTCGAGGCCAAGGATTCGTATCAAGCCGTGTTGCGCATTGATCCTGCCAACAGTGAGGCCGCCCAGTTCATCGAACATTTCGAAAAGACCGGCGGGTATCCTAGCCACGCCGCCAAGATGGGAGCCGTTGCTGCAGGAGGCCTGTCCAAGAGTTCCGAGCCGCTGGATCTGCTGTCAGAAGCTACCCGCCGTATCGAAGAAAAGCAATTTGCCGGCGCTGAGGCGATTCTCACTCAATTGCTGACCAAAGAGCCCGGAAATCCGGAAGTCTGTCAATTGCTCGCGAAGTTGCATCTACACCGCGGAGATCTTCAGGTGGCACTCGGCGAATATCGCTACCTCGCAGGGGCGTCTTTGCGGGCGCAAGACTATGAACAGGCTGAAACGCTGATTACTGACTTTCTGGCCGTCGAACCGCAGTCCGTCGCGCTGCTCGAACTCTATGGAGAGCTCTATGCAGAGAAGGGGGATGTCGCCAACGCCGTGCTCCAGTATGGGAAGGCAATTGAGCTGTTGCTGGAACGGCCCGAGCCAGGGATGCCGACGCTGCATGAGGAACTGTTCGAGAAGGTCACCACGCTGGCGCCGGATAGCCCGACGGTCAAGAAGCTGACCGCTCTCATGAATGGCACCACAGAGGATGAACCGCCTGTTGCGGCTCGATCTGAGACCTCTGTGTTTCCGACAGCTGCGATCCCAGTCCAGGCTAAGGAAACATTTTCGGCGCCCAATGCTGCTCCGGATGATGCTTGGAGTGTGACCCCCAAGATCACCCCTCTACAAGACAGGCATTGTTCACTCGCCGAGCCGGAACCTGCGCCAGCCCAATCAGAGCAGTCACAGTCGGCAGAGCCGGAACCGGTTACGCCGGGCAGCGGGTTCTCGTTGCCGCAAGCAGCAGACTCGGTTGCTCCTATCTCGACGAGCGAGCAGTTCCAGGCCTATGTGGAGGCTGGTCAGCATTCTGAAGCGGCAGAATGGCTCAGTCATCTGGTGACGGCGCAGCCGGATAATGCAGAAGCTCGAGAACTGTTCGGCTACCTGCTCGAAGCCAAGGGAGATACAGCCGGCGCAGCCTTGCAATATTCCCGCGCCCTCGAATTGCTGCTGGCAGATCCAGATAATATTAAGAATGAGCTCCAGCCGGCGAGTCTTTATGCGAAAGTCAAAGAACTAGCCCCGGCCAGCCCGTTGGTCGCCAAATGGGCCTCGACGTTTTCGCCGAAGCCGCAGGCGTTAGTGCCAGCCTTCGCGACCCCAGTTTCTCACAAGCCCGCGGATGGGATTGACCCCGAAACCCACTACACGCTGGGAGTGGCCTACAAGAACATGGGACTGTTGGACGAAGCGAAGGAAGAATTTCGTCTCTCGATGAAGGGCCTAGACTTTTTCTTGGACTCCTGTCTCATGATCGCAGTCTGTTTGAAAGAACAGGGCGAAGTCCAGTCGGCGAGTGCACAGCTCGAGCTGGTGTTGAAGGATCCGAAGTGCCAGGGGGCTAAGGCCCAAGCCATTCGTTATGAACTCGGCTCACTCTACGAAGCCCAAGAACAGTGGAGCCAGGCCGCCGCAATCTATGAATCGATTCCGATCTTCCACGACGTACCGCATCGACTTGAATCAGTTCGCGCACACAGGGGCCCAGCTCAGCCCACCTCCGCGGTTCGCTTCTCAAAATAGTAGGCCGCAGAAACAAGCACCCGCATCGCTCTCGCCGCGCCCGGACACTCTCTCAGGATAACCGAGCGAGACTGACAGGACGAGCGAGAAAGGCGAGACACTCGGTAAGGGGTTGCCGTGTCCTGCTTATCGCGCCTTTCCAGCCCTTCTCGCTCGACTATCCTGCTAGTGAACTTGGTTTGGGGCCAGGCGTCCCTCTAACACGGCTTGAATATTTTTCAAACAGACCAGTCCCATCTGAACCCTCGCGTGAAGCGTGGCAGAGCCTAGATGGGGGAGCAGCACGACCTGCTTCAACTTAGCCAGCGCTGGGTGGAGGGCTGGTTCCTGTTCATAGACGTCTAGCCCTGCGCCGGCGATGGTTCCCTTCGTGAGGGCCTCGACCAACGCCCCTTCATCGACGATTGGACCACGAGCGGTATTGATGAGGAAGGCGGTGGGTTTCATCCAGTCCAATTCGCGCGCGCCGATCAGATGATGGGTGGCAGGTGTGAGAGGTATATGGATTGTGACGATATCCGCTTCCTCGAGGAGATCCCGTAACGATTGGAACTCCCACTCACAGGGGAAAGTCGAGGTGGCAGGAGGGTGGCTAGTGTGATAGCGCACCGCCATGCGAAACCCTACCGCGCGCTGGGCCACCGCTTGCCCGATCCGTCCCATGCCGATAATCCCAAGTGTCTTGTCCGAGACTTCCGCTCCCAAGAGTTGCGTGGGACTCCACCCGGTCCAACGACCGGATCGAATGAGGGAGTCGCCTTCGACGACGCAGCGTGCCGTCGCCAGGATCAGGGCCCAGGTCAGATCCGCGGTGGCATCCGTCAAGACGTCTGGAGTATTGGTGACGATCAGGCCACGCTGTTGTGCGGCAGCCAGATCGATGTTGTTGTATCCGACGGCATAGTTCGCCAAAATTTTTAGCCGAGCAGCCGCATGAATGGTTTCTGCGTCGATGCGATCACCAAGGGTCACAATCGCGACGTCGGCCTGGCTGAGTCCTTCACGGAGAGCAGATGGAGTGGGCAACACATCGAGCGGTTCTTGCACCAACTGGAACCACTCACGCACGATGGCCATGACGGGATCGGGGAGAAGACGTGAAAGATAGAGGGTGTGACGTGTCACGGATACATGCGCCTATCGGCGCACATTTTAGCACGATGATAAAAAAGTCTCCAGCAGGGGAGGGAAGGCCAGCCTGGTCGTCCTTCTGCTCGTGGAACGCGCACGCTCAGAAGGTACTCGTTCGACGCGCGCATTAGAGGATGATCGACCAGGCCGCCCTTGAAAGTGAATGGGGGATTGGGATGACGTGAGTAGTAGAAGATCAATCAGCCCCCCCCCTGAAGAGATACCGAGCGGGCGTGGCTGGGGAGAGGTGCAAAGTTAAGCAACGACCCAATCTCTTCGCCAGGGTCGCCCCTCCAAGTAGAGCCTACTGCCCAAGCAGCAACCTCCGGGCAGACCATGCAGACCGGAGGTCTCGCGTCACTAATCGAGAGTGCTCGGGCTGGGTGGAGGAGCCTCGTAGAGGTGCCAGATGGGCGCATTGGGGTCGCGCTGGGGAACTTCGGAATCCCGACACCGGAACTCGTCATTGTAAACCAAGGGGATGTGAAGGAAGACGGGAATACAGGAAGCCGTGAGCGTGGCCTCGACAATCAGGGCGTCCTTGCGGACTCTAACAATGTCTTTATCTCCCTGAACGAGAACACATTCAGCGTTGGGATTACCTCTCTCGGCAGTGGAATCTCCAACGGCACCTCCGTAGCAGGCCAGATTGGGGGAGACGATAATGCGTCTTTTCCCACCGACGGCCATCCCGTTCAATCCCAAGATGATTCCGAGCTGCTGCCGGGTGAGGAGGCCGCTCAGACGAATGTTATTGTGAATCATGACGTCGCCATTCATCCCGACATACGCATAAGCGGGGCCCTTGTAGACGGAAGTGCCGTCGGTGTATCGAGCTTCGATATCAGCTCCGATCTTACGTCCCCAAGCGGCGACAGGGCCATCGCCAATCTTGATGTCCTCAAGCTTGAGGAGTTCACGCTTAATCCGTTCCCCTTCAATGCGCCACTCCGGCGTGAGAGGGAAAGGTTCGAACAGAGACCCTCCCTCATCGACAGTGCAGCCAAATTGAGCCAGAGCGAGGACCAATAGGATCAAAATGCGCTTCAACATAGTCTCTCATTCGGTATGCTCACCTTACCGCCGGATCGAGATGTGGTCAATCCATCCAGCTTTTTTGGGACCGGCTTCGAGGGCCTGACAACCGACCAGTTCGCACTGCTCAACCAGTCCATCATCACTATAGCCCATCTAGCGATGGCTACCTGGCGCTGACGCTGGGCACCACCATCACACTGGATACCGATACCGCCGGTTACGGCTGGTTCATTGATTCGACCCTCTGGGTGAACGAGGAATTTCTCCCCAACTCATCACGCATCACCCTCTCGTCCCTCGCCTGATGACTTGTTCTCTCTCGAAGAGACCGTCTAGAATGACCTCACATTTAACTATGAGCGCACCAACTCTCATTCTGCCTGAACGTTCTCACGCCATTGCCACTGACCTCCGAGCTGCGATCGGTGTCGATAAGGTCAAAGACGACTATTCGACGCTCACCGCTTATGCGGTGGATGCGAGCATCTATCGGATGACGCCCAAGGCCGTCGTGCTCGTGGAGTCCGAGGAGGATATTGCGGCGACGGTCGCCTATGCCGTGTCACGCGGTATTCCGCTGACGCCCCGGGCGGCTGGAACCAATCTGACCGGCTCGGCAATCGGGGCCGGGATTATTCTGGATGTGTCGCGCCTGAATCGGGTGCTGGAGCTGAATCGGGAAGAGCGCTGGGCTCGGGTGCAGCCGGGAATCGTGCTGGCCGAACTGAATAAGCGGCTGGCGCGTGACGGACTGCTATTCGGTCCTGATCCCTCCAGCGGCGACATGTGCAAGCTCGGCGGGATGTTGGCAAACAATTCATCCGGTCCTCACACGCTGCGGTACGGCGCAGTCAAAGACAATGTGGAGGCGCTCCGTGTCTGTTTGCAGTCCGGCGAGTGGCTGGATGCGAAGTCTTATGGGCTCGATGATCCGAGTTGTGTCAACCTGCTAGAGAAACATAGGTCGCTTCACGATTTGAAGTTGCTGCTCCAAGACAATGCCGCGCTGATCGCGCAGAAACGTCCGACAGTCAGCAAGAACAGTTGTGGCTACAACCTTTTCGGTCTCGCGGATGGACTGGCACATGGCCACTTCGATCTTCCTAAATTGTTCGTCGGCAGCGAGGGCACGCTTGGTCTGTTCAGTGAAGCGACGATTAAGCTGGTCGAGAAACCCCTCGCGACTCTCACGGCGCTGATCCATTTTCACCGTTTGGAAGATGTGGGCGAGGCGGTGCCGAAGCTGCTGGAGTTGAGTCCGAGCGCGTTGGAGGTGATGGATTCCAATACGCTCAATCTGATCGGGCGAGCAAAGCATGGCATCCCGGCAGATGCGACAGCCACTCTCTTGATCGAACTGGATGCTGACGGAGCAGGGATCGATCTTCGCGAACAGGCTGAACGCATGACCGAGATCTGTCGCCGGTATCGTCTCGCGTCCGACCCCGTGATTGCCTTCGATCCTGAGCAGCGGGACCAATTGTGGAAGGCCCGCAAGGCGCTCTATCCGACGCTCTACCGATTCGATCCGAGAAAGAAGCCAATCAACTTTGTGGACGATGTGGTAGTGCCGGTGGAACGGATCAGCGAGCTCATCCGGTATCTGGAAGAGTTCTTTGCGGGGCAGCATGTGCCGGTCGCGATTTTTGGTCATATCGGGAATGGAAATGCCCACATCATTCCCTTGCTCGACGTGAACGACCAGGGCGATCTTGAAAAGATGGTGCAGTGCTATCACGAGATCCATCAAACGGTCTTGAGCCGATTCGGCGGCTCGATTTGCGGGGAGCATGGGGATGGCCGGGTACGTGCCGAATATGTGAAGACCATGTTCGGCCCGGAGTTGTACGGCTTGTTCGTGAAGGTGAAACAGAGTTTCGATCCCGCCGGGGCGCTCAACCCCGGCATCAAGATCAGCGACCGGCCTTTCACGGACCATATCGACTATGTGCGATTGTCGAAGCCTTGTGCGACCTGTGCTAAGTGTAACGCCGTCTGCCCGGTCTACGATGTCTTTCAGTCGGAAGATATGAGTTCACGGGGCTGGTTTGAGATCGTCACCGATAAGAACTTTAGCTATCTCAATTCGAAGCGAGTGGTGGAGGCCTGTCTTAACTGTAAGTCCTGTCGTACAGCCTGTCCTGCCGGCGTCGATGTGTCTCAGCTCATTCTGGATCGGCGGGCCGAGCAGCCGAACAAGATGGCAGGCCTCATCTTCCGCTTCCATGCGCAATCAGCACGATTCGAAAGATTCCTAAAGCTTCTCGCGAGGTATCAGGCGCTATGGGATCGGCCCTTGATGCGACGGCTGCTCGATCGTCTGACGAAGCCCATCATGCGTCGTCTCGCCGTGACGGCACGCTTGTCGCCTCAACTGGTGCTGCCTCGGCTGGCCTACCGGCAGCTCCGTGATCGCTATCGAGAACTGATCCCCCGATCCGGGCAAGTGGCTCGCTCCCCGGTGGCCTATTTCCATGGTTGCGCGGCCAACTATTTCGAGGATGGGGTGGGGGATGCCGTGATCAGCGTGCTGCGAAAACATGGAGTCGAGCCGGATCTGCCGCCGCAGCGCTGTTCCGGGACGCCGATCGAAACCTACGGGCATCGAGCGCTAGCCAAGGAAGGGGCGCGGGTCAATCTTGCGTCTATGGCAGGATACGACAAGGTGGTGACCGGATGCGCCTCCTGCACCCTCATGCTGAAGGACTATCCGACCCTGTTCGCTGGTGAGCCAGAGCAGGCGGCGGCCCAGGCCTTGGCTAAACGGGTCACACATATATCGGAGTTTGTGGCACAATCGCCGATGAAACCGGCCATGGCCAGTTTACAGGCTACTAAGTGCAAGGTCGCCTACCATTCCTCCTGCCATTTGCGAGCTGCGGGAGTGACCAAAGAGCCTCGTGCGATTCTGGCAGGCTTGCCCGGTGTCGAGTATGTCGAGATGACGGACGCCGATCGTTGTGCGGGCGGAGCCGGGACCTATCTCGTGAAGGATTTTGATACCTCGCAGCGCATCGTCGAGCGCAAGCGGCAGGCCGTCGAACAGAGCGGCGCCGAAGTCGTGGCGACGAGTTGCCCGGCCTGTATGATTCAATTGCGGACCGGATTACAGGGAGCAGCGGAAGTGAAGCACGTGGCCCAACTGATTCAAGAGGCCTACGAAGCAGCAGACCGACAGACGGGTGGAGGAGCAGCATGAAGTTTCGTAAGATCGACGGCATTTTTGTCCTGTTTGCGGTGGCCGTCATCGTCGGCGTGTCGTTGTTGCCGACTCCGAAAGATCGGAATCCGATGATCCCGGCTGATGCCGCGCATCAGGCGATCAAGGTAGAGCAGGCCTGCCTGCAATGTCATGTTCCCGCTGGCAGTAAGCCCCTGCTGGAGCGACATCCCAGACGACAGGATTGTTTCCGCTGCCACGCGCGTGGTGCGTGAAGCGATAGGATCTCGTCAACGAGATACGAGAGACGAATAACTAGAGACGAGGATTTCATGGTTACAGTGCTGGTTTTTGGATTGACGCTTCGCGATGCGGTCGGAGAATCAGAACTCGAGATTGATGTGCCTGAGCCGACCACGGTCAGGAAGCTTCTTGAATCGAACCAGAATCGGATGGGCCCCTTGCTTCAGTTTCTCTTGAATCGAGAAATGATGATTGCGGTGAACAAGAAAGTGAGCGGCGAGGATACGGTGGTCAAGGACGGCGATATCGTGAAGTTCTCCCACCAGTCACGAACGTCGTATGATGGGACCCGCGACATCCCCATCTAGCAGGCTGCTGAAACAGTCCGCCAGCGTCGTTCTCGGCTCATCGAAATCCTCAACGTACCCCCGAGGGTACGCCTCCGGTTTCGGCTCGCCTGCGGCCTTGCTGAGCGGCCTGTTTGGGCAGCCTGCTGGAGTGCTTTCTGTGGTTCCACACACAGCCTCTCGAAATTCTCGCGTGCCAGCTGGGATTTGATTAATGTAGCCTGAGAGCAATGCTCATGAAGGCGCGTTCCTTCGGTTTGCTTGACCGTTCGTCGAGCTGGCGGTACGGTCAGGCAACCCAAGGAGAGATTATGCTGAAGCGCACTGTCGTTCTGTTGGTTCTCGTTCTCGTCCAATTTGGCTGCGGATTCAAGACCGACACCCTCACCCACGGGGAACTCCCCGAAAGCACTGGGACTCGCTGGGAAACTGAGAAGCGAGACTTCCTCAAGATCGGAGACCTCAAGATCGGAACCAGTCCCCTCGCTGCTTGGAGCCGTCGCTTCGATGCGGCTATTGAAGTCCATTATACGGATGGTACTGTCGTCTACGAGGGCCCCACCTTCTATTACGCCGGCTTTATTACCATGCCCGATACCAGTGTCTACGATAATATTTCGTTGCCCAGTTCCCAACAGGGTATCAGACTGGGCCTCAATGGTATGACTGTCGGTGGCAAGCGACGCATCACCGAGAATAAGGAACTGGTATGCAGACGAGAGGCTACCAATGGATGCCATCTCGTTGAACCCGGTAATATCGGCAAGCCCGCTTATGTTCGCAAGGAGACCCTGATCGTCGAGGCCACTCTCACCGAATCCTGCATTCCCACCGACCTGAAAGTATTCATCTGGAACTTCTTTGCCTACACTGGAGAAATTGTTTGCCGCGACCAAGACAGCCCCCAGGTTGCCTCCGGCGATCCCATTTGGCGTTTCTACTAGAGACTGCCACCACGAACCTGCTGCCGCAGCTAGAATCCCTCTCGATTCGGATATTCAGTCCAGCACTTTGTGGCTGACAACGTGAGGCTATCCTGGCTCAGCTACGTGCTGGCCTCTTCGCGATGACTTCGATATTCTAGAAATAGTTTGCTATGCCGGTTGCCGGTGAGTTCGAGCGTGATCGTCCCGTCTTCAGTCTCCCATGATGCATAGTAGTGGAGATGGCCGATGAGTACCGCGACGCCCCAGTAGCTGGGAACCGGTTGGTAGAGATCGTTGTCCCACACAGTCTGGTCGTTCGTCAGGCTTCCGTAGGTCGCAGTGAGCTGTTCTTTCAGGGTTTGGTAGTAGCCAATAAATTCATTCAGTCCGTTGAGGGGCCGCTGCAGCAGGATGTATTGGCCGCGGACCAGCGCTTCGTGGCGGAACTCATACCCTTCCAACACGCCATGATCGGAGAGGTTGCGAAGATAGATCAACTTGCCTTCTTCATCTCGTTCGACCGCTCCTGCCACCGACAGACGAAGGGCCTTCGGTTCTTGCCCCCAATGGGCCTGTACCGTTTCTAAGAAAGTCAGGGCCTGCTTCGTCACTTCCGCTTGTAAGGTGGCTTCGTCTTCCTCGTCGAATGGAATGGAGAACGTCGTGGGGGGGAGAGTATCCCATGGATTGGCCCAGGCAAAGGGAGTGAATCCAGCCACCATCATGCCAAGCATCACTGCGAGGAGATTACGCATAGGTAGGTACGATAGAGGGGCGGAGAGGTGCTGGTCTATCCCACAAAAGGATGGGATTTACTGTGGCCGGCGTTTAGTCTTAGCAGTTGGCGGAGCCGTGAGCGGATCGTCGGGCCAGGAATGTTTGGGATAGCGGCCACGGAGTTCTTTTTTGACTTCGAGATAGGCCGACTTCCAGAAGCTGGAGAGATCCTTTGTGATCTGGACAGGTCTGCGTGCTGGTGACAGGAGGTGGAGCATGACAGAAATCTTCCCATCGACGAGACGGGGCGTGTCCTTGCAACCGAACATTTCTTGAAGCCGGACGGCCAAAATGGGCAGATCTGGCGTCTCGTACTCCACTCGAACGTTCGATCCGCTCGGAACGGTTAGATGCGTGGGGGCCCACTGTTCGAGCTGGCGTGATTGTTCCCAGGAGAGGAGCGCGTGCAACGGCTGGGTGAGGTCGAGCCGCGTGACGCGGTCGAGCGTCGTCAGCCCAGATAGATGGGGAGCAAGCCAGTCGTCGAGCGCTCTCAGTAGTGCTTCATCCGACAGATCGGGCCATCGTGAATCCTGCCCTTCGATCTTGCGTAAAAATGCCACTCGTGCTCTCCACTGACGAAGCTCTGGAGTCCAGGCCAGTCGGTCGAGTCCCGCCTGACGAATGCCCTGTAACAATGCCCCAGAGATCATCGCAGGATCCGGCTTCGAGAGCCCCTGCTCAGACAGAATGAGCGAACCCAACCGGCGTTGTCTCGTCGCACGAACCATCTGTGCCGTATCATCCCACGAGACTTCATCCACCACTGGAATCTGGTCTGCATAGAGCGTCTCAAGATCCTGAAGCCGTACCGGTGCTGCCAGATCGATTCTGGCCCATTGAGTACCACCGTCCAGGTCGGCAATGACCAGATAGTCTTCCGATCCGAGCGGATCGGGGTTCTGAAAGAGGGCCCCCCGGCCATTGGCCATGAGATAACGCGCGTTGCTTCCACTTTGACGTTGGGCGATACGATCCGGATAGGCCAGAGCGAGCAAGAGCCCGACTTCATCGAGGCTGTCCTGACGACCAGCACGAGCAGATCGTGGAAGTTGTCGTTGCCAGAGGTCGGCGGTGCGGGCCACTCGCTGACAAGCGGCTCGGTCGACAGTCGCACCGCCTGCGTGATCGTGCTGTCCATGCAGGACATCTAACCGGAGCCGTAGATCGGCGTTGCGCCAGCCAGAGGGGCCTCGCAGAATAACTCGCTCACTCAGCAGGGCTGCCAGTTCACAGGCCAAGCTGGTGAGTTGTAATGGCACAGCCTTGAGCAGCATGTGTGCAAGACGGGGATGGAGCGCTAGTTCGGCCAGTTGTCTTCCATGAGCGGTGATCTGCCCCTCCTTATTGAGTGCGCCGAGGCCTGTGAGCAACTCCCTCGCCTGGGCTACAGCCCCGGGCGGTGGAGGAGTGAGCCAGGATAACTCAGCTGGATTGTTCGTGCCCCAGAGGGCCAATTCCAGCAGCAATGGCGCCAGGTCTGCGTCGAGTATTTCCGGTGGGCGACGCGGGGCCAACGATTGGTGTTCCGCAGAGGTCCAGAGGCGATAACAGACGCCCGGTTCGAGCCGACCGGCCCGACCACGACGTTGCTCGGCAGAATCCTGAGTGACGTGGATGGTCTCCAGTCTCGTGAGTCCCGAGCGTGGATCGAAGCGAGGTACGCGTAACAAGCCTGCATCGATGACGACGCTTATTCCGTCGATCGTTAAACTGGTCTCAGCAATCGAGGTGGCCAGCACGATCTTTCTCATGCCCGGTTGAGCGGGAGCGATCGCGCGGTCCTGCGCCTCTTGCGGCAGGTCTCCATGGAGCGGCGCGATGAGGAAGTTCGAGCCCAGATTGAGATCGAGCAGTTTCCGTTCAACGCGGCGGATTTCAGCCATACCAGGCAGAAAGACCAAGAGACTGCCTGGGTCCTGCGCGAGCGAGCGCTTGATCGATAGGACGACTGCGACGTCGAGATGGCCTGAGAGCGGCTGATCAAGATAACGGGTCTCTACCGGAAACATCTGGCCTTCGCAGACAATGACCGGCGCGTTGCCCAAGAGATCAGCGACGGGTCCACAGTCCAACGTAGCTGACATCACGAGCAGACGGAGATCCGGACGAAAGATCCGTTGCGATTCGAGACAGAGGGCGAGGCCCGTATCGGCCTGCAGGCTCCGTTCGTGGAATTCATCGAAGAGGACGATCGCGTACGCGCTGAGCGCAGGGTCCTGCTGGAGCAGGCGAGCAAGAATGCCTTCCGTGACCACTTCGATTCTGGTTGTGGGCCCCACCTTTGTGTCGAGCCGCATGCGATAGCCGACCGTTCCGCCGACCGATTCACCCAACGTGGTGGCCATGCGATGGGCTGCGGCACGGGCTGCGAGCCGCCGCGGTTCCAACATGAGCAGCGTCTTGCCGTCGAGCCAGGGTGCATCGAGCAAGGCCAGCGGTACCCGCGTCGTTTTTCCTGCGCCAGGCGCTGCGGTCAGCAGCGCGGTCCGTCCCTCCGTCAGCGTGCGACGAAGGGTCGGCAGCACATCTTCTATTGGGAGTCTGGGCATGATAGGTTCGGTCTTCACGAGAGAGACTCTATCAGACTCTCGGCGGGGACGAAAAGGAAACGGACGCATGGCCGAGTATCAATGGACGGAGGAGAAGCCCAGCACTGCCGGCTGGTATTGGTTCCGTGGTCTGGCGCACGAAGCAGATCCCTTTATTGTGCAAGTGGACGAGGTCGGCCAGTTTCAGTGGCCGGACGGCGGGTTTCAGGAAGTGACGCTGGCCAAAGGGGAGTGGGCGGGACCGATCGAAGAACCGAACGAGTGAGGGGAGAGGGACGCAAGCGGGAAGGGCTCATGCCAAGAGCCCGGTCGATTCGTGCAGCGAGAAGGTGTTCGCCAATGTATTCTGCAATCGTGTAAGCACGCCTGATACGATCCCACCTCCTAATTCTCCGCAACTAATTGTTCCGGTCGTGATGATCCATGAGCCACTCAATCGTATCGGATCGACCGTGTCAGGCCGCCGTGCTGTTCATAATGGTTAGGGTGATGCTCGACGTGTTGTCATTCGGCATCATCATCCCGGTTCTGCCGAAGCTCGTCGAGGAAATTTTAGGCGGCAATACGGCACACGCGGCAGCAATCTACGGTTTGATGGGCACGGCCTGGGCCTTAATGCAGTTTGTCTGTTCGCCGATTCAAGGCGGACTGTCTGATCGGTTCGGTCGGCGGCGGTCGTGCTCTTGTCCAACCTCGGTCTTGGCCTTGACTACATACTGATGGCGTTGGCGCCCAATTTAGCCTGGTTGTTCGCAGGCCGCGTGATCTCCGGCATCGCGTCATCGAGTTTCAGTACCGCAGGCGCCTACATCGCCGACGTCACGCCGCCTGAGAAACGGGCCGCCGCCTTCAGGTTGATCGGTGCGGCCTTCTGGCTGGGGTTTGTCCTCGGGCCGGCAGTCGGAGGACTACTGGGCGCGATGGATCCGCGCTGGCCATTTTGGGGTGCCGCGGCGCCAAGCCTGGTGAACGCCTGCTATGGTTTCTTCGTGTTGCCGGAGTCTCTGGCACGTGAGAAGCGCGCGAAGTTTTTCTGGAGGCGCGCCAACTCGGTCGGCTCGCTGCGGCTGCTGCGTTCGCACCATGAATTGTTCGGGCTGGCCACGGTCAGTTTTCTAGGATACTTGGCCCATGTCGGGTGCCAAGCACCGGCGTGTTGTATCTGGGCTATCGCTACGGCTGGGGGGCCTTCAGCCGTCGGACTGACGCTCGCGGCCGTCGGCTTCTGTGCCATGATTGTCCAGGGCACACTGGTGAAACCCATTGCGGCGCGATTCGGTGAGCGACGGGCCCTGCTTGCTGGGCTGCTCTGTGGCGCGACGGGATTTGCGATCTATGGGCTCGCTCCCATCGGGACGATCTATTATGGAAATTTCTCTTATGGCATTCTGGGGACTAGCCGGTCCATCGGCGGGCGCTCACGACCCGCCGAGTGAGCCCGTCGGAGCAGGGCCAGCTTCAGGGTGCCATTGTGAGCCTCATGGGCATCGCCGGTCAGATCGGGCCAGTCCTCTTTACGGAAACGTTCCCCCTGTTCATTGGCCCCGGCGTCGACTGGCATATCCCGGGCGCACCGTTTCTCCTGGCATCGCTACTGTTGCTGATGGCGGCGGCCCTGGCCTGGCGGGCGACAGCGCGAAACAGAGCCTCCTTTGTCGCTCGTGAAGCGTGAACGTGAAGGAGAGTTAGGCAATCGGCCTGCATGGGGCTAATCGTCGCCGGGGCAGGGCATCACCTCTTGTGAACAATGCGTTATTGAGGCGATCCCCCTTGCTGTGAGAGAGTAGGGGGCAAAGAAGGCACACCATTCGAGACACCATCCAGAAAGGTAGTCGATACATTCTATGAAACACGACACCACACACCCACCGGTGGAAACGCCGGCAAAGGGATTTTCTCCAGGCTTCGCGGCGCTGGGCCTGGAAGCGGCCCTGCTCACCACGCTTGACACGCTGGGCTATGAAGAGCCCACGCCGATCCAACGGGAGGCAATCCCTCCGTTCTTAGCAGGCCGCGATCTCTTGGGCCAAGCGGCGACCGGGACCGGCAAGACGGCCGCCTTCACGCTGCCGATGCTCCAGCGCCTCGCCCATTCGGCGAGGCGTTGCCCCTCCGCCCTCATCCTGGTGCCGACCAGAGAGTTGGCCATGCAGGTTGGCGAAGCCGTCACGCGCTATGGCAAAGAGTTAAAGATCACCGTGCTCCCGGTCTATGGAGGACAGGCGATCGGCCCGCAGCTCCATGCGCTCAAGCGCGGCGTCGATGTCATCGTGGCGACGCCTGGGCGGGCGCTGGACCATATCCGCCGAAAAACGCTGCAGCTCAAGACGATTCAGATGGTCGTGCTGGACGAGGCCGATGAGATGCTCGACATGGGATTTGCCGATGATCTGGACGCCATTCTGGAACAGGTACCCAAAGAGCGGCAGACGGCGTTGTTCTCTGCCACCATGCCTCCACGGATCGCCTCCATTGCCAAGCGCCATCTCAATGAGCCGGTCGAGATCAAGATTGCCAAGGAGCCGCTCAAGGCGGGCGCCGCTCCACGCGTGCATCAAACGGCCTACATCGTCACCAGACCGCACAAGGTGGCGGCGCTGGCTCGTATTCTGGATATGGAGGCCCCCAAGTCGGCCCTGGTGTTCTGCCGCACGCGTATCGAAGTCGATGAACTCACCGCCATGTTGACAGGTCGTGGACACCGGGCAGAAGCGATCCATGGCGGTATGAATCAGCCCCAGCGTGATCGCGTGATGAGCTCGTTCCGGTCCGGCCAGACCGAACTCCTCGTGGCCACCGACGTGGCGGCGAGAGGGCTGGATATTCCGTCCGTGTCGCATGTGGTGAACTACGATCTACCGATGTCTCCGGAGGTCTACGTTCATCGGATTGGACGGACGGGGCGGGCTGGGCGCGAAGGGGCGGCGATCACCGTCCTCGACCCACGCGAGCAGCGGTTGCTCTGGAACATCGAGCAGCTCACGAAAGCCAAAATTGTCGTGACTCAAGTGCCGACCGTTGCCGACCTTCGCACGAAACGGCTCGCACGAACCAAGACCGCGATTGAAGAAGTGCTCGCGGCCGGTGAACTGGACCTGTTCCGGGCCATTGTCGCATCGCTTGCCGAGCAGGGAGACCCGATGGAGGTGGCGGCGGCAGCCATCAAACTCGTCTTTCGTATGCAGGGTGGGGAACGGAAGGAATACGATATCCCGGCAGTATCGAACAGGCCGCCAGAGCGGCCATCAATGGCGCGACGCCCTATGGGAGATCCTCGTGAGCGGGCCGGTGGCATGATGCCAAGAGAAGGACAGGGCAGACCGTTCAACGCGCCTGGTCGTGGCGGACGGACGGCTGGTATGGCCAAGATCTATATCGGCGCCGGCCGCGAGGCAGGGATCCGACCGGGCGACCTCGTCGGGGCGATTGCCAATGAGGCCGGACTCAATTCGAACGTGATCGGCACAGTCGAAGTAATGGATCGATTCTCGTTAGTGGAAGTGCCGGAAGTGTTGGCTCGCGAGATCATCGAGACCCTCAGTCGCACCAGGATCAAGGGGCAGAAGGTAGGAGTGAGATTGTTTCAGGAGCAGCCAAGGGGGGGAAGGGCGTAGTCAGCTGCCCTTCTTGCTTGCAGAATGCGCACGGTAAAGCGGTGCTCGTTCGATGCGCGCAGTAAAGGACGGCTGGCTCGCCCTCTTTGAGAGGGCGGGTGAGAAGGCCGCGCGCAGTGGGGGGACCATCAGCCGCCTCTTTTGAGAAAACGAGCAAGCTTGGAAGGATTATCTGAAATATTATCAGCCGCGTGAGATTTCGATGCGTGACGAGATCAAGGACGAATAATAGTTTTTACGTGGAGTGATGAGCGATCTCCGGTATCCTCTTCCTGTCCGGGCACAGAGTATTCGTCCTACACAATCAGTTCCTATTTTCACAACATCAATGGAGGAAGACGTGATGAGCGGCAACCAAGCCGATTCCGTGCTGCGACTGATGAGCCTGATGTTCAGAGCCCATCCCTGGCACGGGGTCTCTATCGGAGACCAGGCCCCGGAGGTGGTGACGGCCTATATTGAAATCGTGCCGACCGATACGGTGAAGTACGAGGTCGATAAGGTCAGCGGTTTCCTCAAGGTTGATCGCCCCCAGCGGTTCTCGAATTATTGCCCCGTCTATTACGGGCTGGTGCCGCAAACCTACTGCGGCGATGGGGTTGCGGCTTTGTTTTCCGCCCGGGCCAAGCGCAAGGGCGTTGTGGGGGACGGGGATCCACTCGATATCTGCGTTCTTACGGAGAAGACGATCCCGCATAGCGACATTCTTCTTACTGCCCTGCCAATCGGTGGGCTCAGTATGGCCGACGGTGGCGAAGCGGACGACAAGATCATCGCCGTCATGAAAGATGATGCGACCTACGGAGGCTATACCGATATCGGTCAGGTTCCACTGGCCCTCCTCGATCGCCTGCAGCACTATTTTCTAACCTATAAGAGTGCGCCAGGCAGCGTCCACCATAAGGTTGAAATTACAAGTATGTATGGTCGCGAGGAAGCCTTGAATGTGATCCGCACCAGTCATGCCGATTACAAGGCAAAATTCCCTGAGTTGGAAATGCGGTGGGGGAACGGAGGGGCAGCCTAGTTGGTTCCCTGTGCTCACGGAACGCCCACGATGAAACTGTGGTCGTTCGACGTGCGCAGTGGGGGACCAATCAAGGCCGTCCTTCTGGGAAAGACGATCGAGCGAGCTCGGAGGGGTTTGATAGTGACGGTGCTCGTTCGATGCGCGCAGTAAAGGGCAGCCTGGACACGCCTTCCTTGAGAGGGCGTGTGGGGATAGGGAGAGTGGGTGAGAAGGATGCGCGCAGTCAAGAATCGGTGAGGCTGTTACCCTGTTTTCTTCATCTACTCCGTCACGAGTGCGTGGGGGTGGGGGACGATGTCTATCCCATTCCTGCCGTGGCTTTTTACGCGGTAGAGGGCGTAGTCGGCCATCTTGCGTAAGAGTTCCGGACTCAAGGGGTGCTCGGGGGACCCGACCGTCGCACCGATGCTCACCGTAATGGTGAGCGGGCCGCTTGGTGTGTCAAAGGGCATGTCGCTTATGGCCGCCCGAAAGCGTTCGGCGCACTCTCGCAATGCGTCCAGATCGCAATTAGGAACAATGATCAAGAACTCTTCTCCACCGGCGCGCCCGACGTGATCGTATTGACGTGCGGTCTCACGCAGTCGCTGCGCGGCTTCTCGAAGGACGGTATCTCCAACCTGGTGTCCATGGGTATCGTTGACCCGCTTGAAATGGTCGAGGTCAGCGATCAGGACCGCCACGGGGTGACGGTATCGTTCAGCCCGTGACAGTTCCTGCGTCAAGGCGTCCAGGATCGCCGAATGATTCAGCAGCTCCGTCAACGAATCGTGCCTGGCCGCCTCCTTGGAATCGTGGAGAAGCTGTAGATTCTGAATCGCGCTACCGGCTAGGGCGGCAAGGGTCAGCACAATCTGTTCATCCAGTTCGCTGAAGTCGGTCGCGAGGCTGTTCGCGGTCAGTTTGTTGGCGAGAGAGAGCCGGCCAAAGAATTGGCCTTGGCATCGAATCGACACCCCGAGGAACGACGTCATGGGGGCATGATCTGCGGGAAATCCGAGGGCGGCCCAGTGTTTTGTGAGATGAGCCAGGCGGAGGGCGCCATCCTCTTGCCCAATGGATTCTCGCGACCCCTGTTTGAGCGGGAGTGAACGAATGGCGTGGGCCGCCGCGTCATCGATTCCGGTGCTCAGGAACTGTCCTGGCTCACGCGTGTTGTCGTTGGAGAGCCCTAACGCCGCATAGCGTGCGCCGGTGTTCTCCCTGGCGATTTCGAGGAGATGGTAGAGCAATCCGTCGAGGTCTTGCTGTGCGGATAATGTCTGTGCAGCCACGACCAATGCATTGAGAGCCTCTGTCCGTTTCTTGAGGGCCGCTTCCGCGTCGGTCGCTCGTTGAGACTCCCGTTTCGCGGTGAGCCATTCTTCGTGAAGAGCTTTGATCATCACCAGCACAAGACCAAGCAAGGGGAGGAGGATCAGAATAGCGAGAAACGACAGTTTCAAGAAAAACGACCAAATGGGGGCAAGGATGCTGTCCCGGTCTACATGGATCAAGATCCCCCAGCGCAGGGGCGGGTCGGCATGGGCAATTGTGATTCGCGCATAGGCGGTGATGACGGAGGTCCCGCGGAGGAGATGAGTTTCCTCGACGAAGCCCCGCGCGTTCATTCTCACAAGTGTTGCAGAAGGAAGGCTGAGCTGTTTTATGTTGAGGTTGCCTTCCTGGCGCACCGCCGAATCGGCGATCAGGTCACCCTTCTCGTTGAGGAGCTGATATTCAATATGCGACCCTTCTGTCCACTCCATGTTCTTGAGTACATGCGTCGTGTCGTCAAGGATGGCCATGAGTGGCGGGACGCCTACGACGGCTGCGATCGCTCCAAGAAATCGTCCATCGTGACTGCGCAGGGGAGCGATCATAGTGAGCGCTGAGGTCCCTCCGAATTCGTCACTTGCCTGCCCATCAAGAATCCTGACGCCAGTGAGGGTGTGTGCCAGTTTGAACCAGTGACTCTCGCTCCAATCTTGGGAGGTCTTGGACGAATCGGTGGTCGCGATGATCCTCCCGCGTGAGTCGGTGACGCCAATCCACCGATAGGCCGGGTGGGTATGCAGCAGTCCGCGGAGGTATATTGTCAGCGTCTCAGGGTTCAGATCTTGGGCGATCAGAGCAGTGGAGAGCAGTTGGATGTCGCTGTATCGCTCGAGGACCATCATGTCCAATTTGCTGGCGGCATCCGTGGCAGCTTGCACCAGACTATAGCCGGTGGATTGGATCAATTTGTCTTGGACGGAGCGCACGGTCCATTCCATGCAGAGCAACGTGAAAAGAGCAATGACCACAACCATGGAAACAATCCATGTGTGGCGACGGCCCATCCACGCGGGGAATCGGTGTGTCGTGAACGAGATGGGAGGCGGTATACTCACGAGAGCAGGCGGAACCCTGGAAGGGTCAGGGGTGGCGGCGATATGGGTCTGGTTTTCCATCCAAGTGATGTTCTATTACGGGACGTTCTGCTGGTGGCTGCATTCATCATAAAGCAAGTAATAGGCGAAGCAAGGAAAGTGCCGATTGTTACTGCGATTAAAATGCGCACATCGCCTCTGAATACAATATGATGTGATGCAAAGAGTGCGTGCTGGTGGAGAGGAATTGGAATATACGCCAGGCGTGGCGCAATCGCCGGACGTACGCAGCAGGGGATCGACCGGGCCACCTGTTCTGTGAGAAAACAAACAATACGGGGGGAGCGTGTGTGTTCAGAATGAAGCAGCGTCCTTCGTTGTCGTATCCATGTCCATGCAAGAGTGACCATTAAGAAGAGGCTGCAGTGACACTGTCTCCCTGGACGGCCAAACTCCGCGACTGGCAGGCTCGCGCCGTGTCCGGCGTCTTGACCCATACGCGTCCTGATTTCCTCGCGACGGCAACGCCTGCTGCGGGGAAAACCCGCTTCGCGCTGCGGATTGCCCATCAGTATCTGGCCGATCGAGTGGCCAGCCGTGTGCTGGTCATCTGTCCGACGAATCATCTGCGCACACAATGGGCGACTGCTGCCGGCCTGGTGGGGATTCAGCTGGATCCGGCGCTGACGAACGAGCAGGCCATTGAAGCGCGTGACTATCATGGCGCAGTTGTGACCTATCAACAGGTCTGTCTCGCGCCGGCCGTGTTTCAGCGCGCCTGCCGGAGCCGGCCCACGCTGCTCATTTTCGACGAGTTGCACCATGCGGGTGAGGGGAAGGATTGGGGCAACGCGCTGCGGGAAGCGTTTGAAGAGGCGGTCTTTCGCCTGGCCTTATCGGGCACCCCCTTTCGCTCCGATAACAATCCGATTCCCTACGTGCGTTATGAGCAGGGCGAGAGCCAGGCCGATTTCACTTATGGGTATGCCGAGGCGATTCGAGAAAGCGTCTGTCGCCCCATTCTCTTTCCAAGCTACGAAGGGGAGCTGACGTGGTTCTCGGAGGGCCGCGAACATCGGGCGACATTTGAGGATGGACTCACCTTCGAGCTCCAGCGGGAGCGGCTCAAGACTGCGCTGTTGCAAGACAGTTGGCTGGGCCTGGTCATCACGGATGCCCATGCCGAGTTACGCCGGCTCCGCAAGCAGGAACAGCCTGATGCAGGCGGGCTCATCGTCGCGATGAACCAGGACCATGCCAGGCAGGTGGCGGAACTGGTGGGGCATATCACGGGCAGCCGCGCGCATGTGGCCGTGTCAGACGATCCGTCCGCCTCGAAGACGATCTCCACGTTCGCGCATCATATGACCCAGCAATGGCTCGTCGCGGTGAACATGGTGAGCGAAGGTGTCGATATTCCGAGGCTCCGTGTCGGCGTCTACGCCACGAACGTGCTGACCGAGATGTATTTCCGCCAGGTCGTCGGGCGATTCGTCCGAATGCAGGAGGGGTTGCCGAAGCCGCAGCGGGCCTGGCTCTATCTGCCGAAGGATGCCACCCTCGTTCACTATGCCAAACGGATCAAGGCTGAACGCGACCATGTGTTGGAAGAAATCATGCCCTCTGTGCAGCGAACACTCTTCGGTTCGGCCACCACCTCGCTGAAAGAGTACATCCCCTTACACGGGGTGGCCAGGATGGACACCTTGATCGGCGGGGACGAAGGGGAACCAACCGCTGAGGGAAAGGGCGTCGCAGAGCCGGCGGTGGCGCTTCATGACAAGAAGAACGAACTGCGAGACCAGCACCGCACTCTTGTCGGCACCGTGGCGCGAAAGACCGGTATCGATCATCGCCAGCTCAATGCAGAACTCATCAAGAGAACCGGCGGGCGAGTCAATCAGGCGACCGTCGCGCAACTAGAACGTCGTATTGCACTGCTGGAAAAGTGGCGGGATTTAGGCTTTGACGGCAGCAGGGCCTAATAGGATGCTGAAAAAGGGGGGGGCTGGAACAATCCCCGTGCTCGCGCAACGCGCGGCATCAGAAGACCCTCGTTGGACGCGCGCAGTGGATTGTCTCAGCCACCCCTTATTAAGTGATAGTTCGCTGAGGCATTGCTGGACGGCCTTTTTGCACATCCTGTCCGGTGTTCTTCTCTTGTCCTAAACGCGAAGAACAGCGACATTCTAGCGTACCTACAGAGTTTTCCCGCCGCTTCCTAGAAGCCCTGGCCTGTTACCCTTCTGTTTTTCCGACTTCCTCCCGCAACTGAAACTTGAGGGAAGCATATTCTTTCATGCAGTAGGCGAGCAGCCGTTCTGAGCCGAAGAGCATGACCATGCGGCCGTCCCGGTCTACGAGCCGGCGCGTGTCCTGCGGCCAGTAGATGCGGGCGATCACGTCCGGATCACCCGTCACCCAGCGGGCCAGGACAAAGGGCATCCGCTCAACGACGGTCTTGACCCCATACTCGCTATCGAGACGCGAGGCGACGACATCGAATTGGAGTTCGCCGACTGCGGCCAAGACTGGCTCCCGCCGCACATGGTCCGGTGAATAGAATACCTGCATGACTCCTTCTTCTTCGAGCTGCTGAAGTCCCTTCTGGAATTGCTTCTGCTTCGTGAGGTCCTGGCTTCGGAGCACGCCGAAGCACTCAGGGGGAAAGAGCGGAATTGCATCAAATGCGAGAGGACTGCCGGAGCAGAGTGTATCTCCGATGGCGAAGAGGCCCGGGTTTACCAGCCCGACGACGTCGCCCGGATAGGCTTCATCAATCGTCTCCCGGTCACGACCGAAGAGCCGGTGCGGTCGCGTCATCCGGATCTTCCGGTCCAGCCGCGCATGATGGACCATCATGTCCTTCTCGAAGCGGCCAGACACGATGCGGAGAAACGCCATTCTATCGCGATGTTGTGGATCCATGTTCGCCTGAATCTTGAACACGAAGCCGGAGAACTGCTCGTCCGTCGGCTGCACGATCCCCTTTGAGCTCATGCGAGGGCTCGGCGGAGGCGCGAGTTGGAGGAACCCGTTCAGAAAGGGCTCGACGCCGAAGTTCGTGAGAGCGCTTCCGAAGAAGACCGGCGTGAGTTGGCCTGCGAGAAAACGGTCGCGATCAAACTTGGTGCCGGCGCCGGTCAGCAGGGCGATTTCTTCTTGCATTGGACCATAGGCCTCTCCGAGTGTCTCGGCCAGGCTCGGGTTGGGGAAGGTCTCCACTCGCATCGGTGCCCGTTTCTGGTTATGGAGTGTCCGTTGGAAGAAGAGGACTTGGGGGTCTTGAAGGTCGTAGAGCCCCTGAAAGCCTGATCCTTCCCCGATGGGCCAATTGAATGGGACCGCCGTCATACCCAAGGTCTGCTCGATCTCTTCGAGCAGTTCGAACGGGTGGCGGCCAGACTGGTCCATCTTGTTGATGAAGGTCATGATCGGGATGTTGCGTTTGCGGCAGACGGCAAAGAGTTTCTTGGTCTGGGGCTCGATGCCTTTGGCGCTGTCGAGCACCATGACCGCGCTATCCACAGCCATAAGGGTGCGGTAGGTGTCTTCACTGAAGTCCTGGTGGCCCGGCGTGTCGAGCAGGTTCACCCGCACACCCTCATAATCGAATTGCAGCGCGGTGGAGGTGATGGAAATGCCGCGCGCCTGCTCCAACTCCATCCAGTCCGACTTCGATGCACGCTGATGCGACCGCGCATGCACCGCTCCGGCGAGGTGTACTGCGCCGGCGTAGAGGAGGAGCTTCTCAGTCAGCGTGGTTTTCCCTGCGTCCGGGTGCGAAATAATGGCAAACGTGCGCCGCCTTGACACTTCCCGCGCCAACTCATCGGACGACGACTTCTCAATCGGCAAAGACATAGACGTTCCTTCTTCTATACAAGCAACCAGATGGAGTATCGGAGATATGTTTTAACACCTGGGAGAGGAGAAAACTAGAAGAAGGGCATGGCCAGACCATTCTTCTTGCTCGCAGAACGCGCGCCCTGAGAAGGGCCTCGTTCGACGGCCGCAGTTGAAAGCTCCTCGCACCCTTGCACCTTGCTTCGTGTTGTTAGGCTCCATTCGCAGTTATGTTCACTCTGACCCCTTGAGGGAGGAATAAATGGACGAACACATAAACACCGAGGCGATTTTGGGCCGACCATATACGATCACGAGGTCGAGACTTGGTGCGATTGCAAAGGTGTATAAGGAGCGCTACATTTATTATTTAGTTTCATTCAAGGAGCTCTTCCAGTCAATTGGGAAAAAGCTCGCTGGGATTAAGGCAAAGGCAATGCCTGAATTCTCCTTTCTCATTTCATTTTCCGATCAGACGCACCGCGATGGTGCCGCAGGCGATCTGCAAGGACTCTCGACCATTTCGATTGGTAAGCAAACAGAATGGATGGTGATGCGATGGCTGGTAAAGCACGACATCGAGGGTACTGAGAACGAGCTCTTCATTACCATTCTGATTTCTAACCCAATTAATCCACTCATCTTTCTTCAAGCCGCACTATCTAAGTCGCCGAGCGAATTAGACAACATGGAGTTCGAGATGGGATTTACTTGCGTAACTGTCGACGGAGCGAGCCAAGGCTATGCAGAAGAGGTGCTTCTTAGGGTGAAGAACTGGATGGAAGCCAGAAACAAACCGCACCCATTCATTGAGATAGAAAATTTCTACTCAACGTACGAGTGGTGGATTGATCAATCAATCAATTGAACATGTCAATAATGCCGCTGTTGGTAATCGCGGCACTTTCTCTGTGCGTGGCGGGCAAGGTGTCTCAGCCAAAACAAATTACAGCTATACCCATCCTCATTTCTCTGTTCTTTGTGTTACAGACCACTGGCCGAAAGCTCAATGCAAAGATGGCGGATTGGGCCAAGAGGTCTGGCCGTATGAGTCTCTCCGTGATAACAAATGGAGATCAAATGCGATCACAAAGAATGCAGCTAGTGCAAAGAACGGCTTCCTGAAGCTAGTTGGTTCTGGAATCATTAGTTTTATGTTGAACCTTGCCGCGGGGCTGGTGTGCTGGTGGTTGGTAGGAGCATAACATCTTGCTCAGCGTTAAGGCTGCAGAAGGGTTGGAGACAAAGGGGTCGGAAGTCTTTATTATAAGGTCTGGCGCGTGGCGTAGGGGCTGCAATCGTTTTCAGAAATCCCCGCGAGTTGCCCCTGCCGGGAAGCTGACCGCAACATTCTGTTCCCACCACACATCGATTGCCTTCACGATCTGACTGAGCGCGTCCCATCGAAAGGTTAAGGCTAAGGTCGAGGCTTAGGGTTGAGAATGCGCCTGGTCGGATTGATCGTTGCTCAGCCTTAACCTCCTTCTGTGGGTACAACTGCGCGTTGCGCGAGCAAGGGGAGTAATCAGGCCGCCCCACTGTCCGAAAGGGTTGTTCAGGGAGGCGCTGGAGCGAAGGGCACTGCTGCCCCGTCTCATCCTCTATTCTGACTGTGCCTTTTGCTGAGGTCTTTCCCTATCTGTGTTATTGTAGGCCGGTCTGCCTCAATCTGGGTAGCGTGATTGGGAGCACGGCGATGACTCTACCTCTCAATATGGAACGGGATACAGCATGAAGCAAAGTACGGGTTTGTTCGCTCCGATTCAGTTGGGCTCCTATGAGTTGCGCAATCGGATTGTGATGGCGCCGCTGACGCGCAATCGCGCTGGGCAGAGGCAGGTGCCGCAAGCGATGAATGTGCGCTATTACCAGCAAAGGGCTTCAGCGGGACTCATCATTAGCGAGGCGACGCAGGTCTGTCCGGAAGGGATCGGTTATCCGAATACGCCGGGCATCCATTCTGCCGAACAGGAGAAGGGATGGCGCATGGTCACCGAGGCGGTGCATCAGCAGGGTGGTCGCATGTTCTTGCAACTCTGGCATGTGGGACGGATCTCGCATCCGTCGCTTCAGTCTGGTGGGGCACTTCCTGTGGCGCCATCTGCGATCAGACCGGAGGGCGACGCCTTTACGTATGAAGGGCTCAAGCCCTTTGTCACGCCTAGGGCCCTCGAGACCACGGAGCTTCCGGGAATTGTGGCGCACTATCGCCAGGGAGCCCAGCATGCGCTCGATGCCGGATTTGACGGTGTCGAAATCCATGCAGCCAATGGGTATCTCCTCGATCAATTCCTGCGCGATGGCTCGAACCGTCGCACCGATGCCTACGGTGGCTCGATTGAAAACCGTACGCGCTTGCTCCTTGAAGTGGTCGAGGCTGTCACCCAGGTTTGGGGTGTGAAGCGGGTGGGCGTCAGGATTTCGCCGATCAACCCCTTCAACAGCATGCACGATTCCGATCCCGACAACACGTTTGGCTATGTGGTCGAGCGTCTTGGTGCCCTGAAGCTGGCCTATCTGCATGTGGTGGAGATGGGTCAGTCCGGCGTCTCGACCGGTCAGGTCGTGAATTTCCGCCGCTTGCGCGACCTCTTTGGCGGGGTCTATATGGCGAACGGTGACTACACCTACGAACGTGCGACTGCTTGTCTTGCTCGCGGAGGTGCAGATCTCATTGCGTTCGGCCGGCTCTTTTTGGCCAATCCTGATTTGCCGGAACGGTTTGCCAAGCGTGCTCCCTTGAACGTACCTCAGCCTGAGACGTTTTACGGAGGGGATGAGAAGGGCTATACCGACTATCCGTGCCTGGCTCTTGACCAGAATCACTAAATGGACATCCCCTTGTCCTGATCGACTCGGCAGCGCAAGAGGCGGTCGCTTCGTCAGCGGCGGTGGAATTCCTGTTCGAGTATCCCGTAGAGTTCCACGTCCACGTATTGGCCGAAGCGCATGTACTGTTCGCGCATTCTGCCTTCGTAAGTCATGCCGACCTTCTGTAGCACCCGACCGGATGCCGGATTGTTTAGAAAGTGCGGGGCATAGATCCGGTGCAGATGTCGCTGGTTGAACCCATACGCGAGCACCGCATTCACCACTTCTGTCGCATACCCATGATTCCAATAGGGCACGCCGAGCCAATAGCTCATGCGCGCGTGTTGGTGTTCGGCAGCGATGGCCAACCCGATCGAGCCGATCAGGACGTGGTCCGTTGGGAGGACGATCGCAAAGTTGACGAGCGTGCCGGCTTCGAAGTCCTGCTGCTGGCTGGTAATCCACTGCTCGGCTGTGCCATCGGGATAGGGATGCGGGAGGAAGGTGTCGGCTGCGACCTCTTTTACTCCCGCAAGGCGTTGCACGTCTGTGGCATCGCTCAGCTGAAACTGTCGGAGCAGGAGCCGATCGGTTCTGAGGGTAGGGAAGGTCGCCATGGTCTTGATGAAACCACAGAGAGGGGAGGCCTGACAATCAATTCCTGTAGTCCGATCCCCGGTCCGCAATAGATACGCTCGCTGCGCGAATGGGACGTGAGGCGACGCCCACCCGTATTCAACGGAGGGGCAGTTGATGGGTTTGCTGACAGCAGAAACAAAGGGGTTGGGAGTCTTTGTTTTCACGATTCTCAATGAGATGCTGAAGAGCAACACGCCGTGGCGGCGTGACCTACGATCATCGCGTTGGCCTAGGTGATCACGATCGCGACGCTGCCGATCATATCCTTGTAGTTGGCGCCGCCGCTGAACGTCCAATACGCCTTGCCGCCTGGGATGTTGGTGAACGTGGCCCCGAGGTATAGGCCTGCGCTCAAGTTCACGCCGCCAACGCCGGTCGCCGTGCCCGTGGCTCCATGCGCCTTCCCGTCGAAGACGCCGGTGTAGCCGGTCACCGTCACCGTCGCATACGCCTTGTAGATACTGTCGCTGATACTCCCGCTGGCATTCTTATAGTTCCCTGTGACGTCGGTGAACGTCCAGGTGTCGCTGTAGGTGCCGGCGTTGGTGTGGATCGTGCCGCTCAGGTTCAGGCCGCTGAGGCTTTGGCCTAAGACGCCCACGGCCGTGCCCGTCGCCGTGTGTGAATTCGCGTCGTAGGTGACCTGGTAGCGGCTCACGGTCACCGTCGCGAGGGCCTTGTAGATGGTGTCGCTTTTGCTCCCGATGGCATTCTTATAGT
>Ga0315275_10000421_pt1 | contig 34800 bp, 33 predicted proteins | sample YL17G03_0_MG_FD_205557 | JGI IMG/M metagenome (GOLD analysis project Ga0315275, IMG submission 205557) | Sediment microbial communities from Yellowstone Lake, YNP, Wyoming, USA - YL17G03_0 | ecosystem: Environmental > Aquatic > Freshwater > Lake > Sediment | place: USA: Wyoming | collected...
TCGATGACATGGGGCCTGAGAACGTCTTAGACACAGTATCCTACATAAAGGACACATCGGGCCAGCTCGAGGGCCTGTCAAAGAAGATAGAAGGCACAATTTTCCGCACACCGAGGCTGAACGACACCGCGGACCGCAAGGCCTGCCAGCTCAAATGCTGGGCCATCTGCCCCTCCTTCGACCTGGACCAGGATGCGGCCAAAGGGATAAAATCAAAGGCCGAGGACCTCTACTCCAAGCTCGGCCCGCTCAACGATTACACGAGCGTCGCAGAGACCCTGTACAACAACACGGCGACCAGGATGGAGCGCGTCAAGACAGATAACACAGTGCTCTACTACTCCGACCTGTTCGGGCCCATCAACAGGAGCGGCTCTGCCGCCATAAACTACACCGGAGAGACGCTGACCCACGTCCAGAACCGCTCCCTCGGCCAGAAGCTGGACGACCTCAAGTCGCTCCACGTCACAATCCCAGAGGACATCAGCTCCAAGACATTCGACAACCTGGAAACAGACATCAACCAGTACAAGCTGCTCACAGTCACAGTCAACAACATGTCGGACGAGCTCATGACGGTCTACAACTCCGCCAGAGACGCCAAGAACACAGAGAACTCGCTCATGCTGGTCCTGCAGAGCAAGGACCTTGATGCGGTCTCCATGAAATCGCTCGAGCTGCTGCAGAACCAGACCGACGACCTCAACGCCCAGTTCCGCGACGGCCTCACGCTCGCCCAGTTGGAGGCCCTCACCGCCAACTATACAGTGCTCACCGCAAAGGCCCAGGACCTGCTCAAGAGCGAGAGCGACACGCCTGCCAGCCGCGTCCTCCTGCTGTTCAGGGGATTCGCGAGGAGGGTCAACACAGGCATAGCCGCGGTGGTCGAGAAGACGGACCTGATGCCGCGCGAGAGCGTGCCATCCAGCGCGGCCCTCAGCGGCTTCTCAGCCCTGGTCTTCCTGTCGTTCGCGTCCATGGCAGTGCTCCTGTTCCTCTACATATTCTCCACCGCCCGCTTCACCATACCAAGGACCGGCCATATCCTGGGCATGACATTGCTCGTGCTGCTCATATTCATACTGACCTTCAGCGTCTTCATGTACCTTTTCCTGGGCAAGACGGCCACGGATGCTTCGTTCCCGGAGTTCCTGGCTGACTTCAGCTCAAGGAACTCATCGTCAATCGTGGTGGACCTGCGCAATGCCTCGTTCTCGGATGCAGGCGCCATGAGCGGGTGCGCCTCCAGCCTGGCATCCTCATTCGAAGCCAAGAACAGGAGCTGGACGATATACACGCTCACGGCCGACAAGTGCGCGATGACCAACATGTCCGGAGACAGCTCCAACAGCACCGTGGATGCGTGCCTGGCTGCCGCGGACAAGGACCAGTCCGACTTCGTGCTCGGCTACTCTGAGACCAACGAGCCGCCCAGGTTCTCGATAATATACGATAGCAAGGCCGTGATACTGGCCAACACGGAATATTACGATTCATGCCCGCTTGTGGCTCTTTTCAGCTGATGGCTATGGCAAAAAAGACTGTCAAGAAGGCGAAAGCCAAGGAAGATGTCCCGCCGGTTCCCCAGGCACCGATAGAGTTCGAAGCGCCGGAACCGGAAACAGCCCCGCCCGAGCCATCCGCCCCCAAGGAGCAGCCAAAGTCCGGTGGCTCTGCCCTCAAAATCCTGGCGATACTGATCCTCATGGCCATGGCGGCATACCTCGCCTATTATTTCCTGACCGCGTCGGGCAACATCTTCGAGACCGGCTCCGAGGTGGATGCAGAGACGTTCAAGAACACTTTCGCCTCATCACCGCTCATATACATCGTGATGGATGTCCGGGGCGTCAATGACCAGCTGGTCAGCAACAACGTCCTGCAGTGCGGCGTGGACTTCGCCGGCAGCACCGGCATGGGCGGCAAGGACGCGGTGTACCTCTCGTTCGGCAACGAAGGCTGCACAGCACCGGACGGTGCCCACCCGATGAAGGATTGCGTCTCCATGCTCAAGGATGGGATCGTGATATACGTCAAGGGGGGGTCCGGCGGCGCCAAATACTACAGCAACGGCATGGTCGTCACTGTCGGCAAGAATTACACCCTGGGCACCTGCGGGATACACAAGTACTGATATCTACTCCTGTTTTCAGCATTAGCAGGCCCTCAGAGGCCATTCTCCGTACAAACTAGGTGGACGTGGTCGCCGTCCAACTCACACTCCCAGGGTTCGCGGAAGCCTAGGTTTTCAAACCTTGGAGAAAGCGAACCCAAAACACCAGTATTTCAGGTAACACACGGCTTCTCGCCTAAAGCTAAGCCGCCAGAAGCCCAGGGCTTTCTAGCGGCCTGCGGCCGCTGGAATCCAGGGAGCGAAGCTCCCTAGATTAGCCCTGGGAGTGTGTCACGCCACGTCAGCCGCTAGGTCATTCTGCTTCAGCATTAGCAGGCCCTCATCTCGTCTTATACCTAAGGAACGCCCCAATCCCGCCAAAACCAGTAAGGAACTGGGCCCCCTCAACGGTGTTGGTGGACAGTATCTCAACAGGTATTTCGGCCGCCCTGGCGAGCTCTGTCATCTCATCAATGAGGAGTTCCTTGGATTGCAGCCTCATCTGCCCGTTGTTGCATTTCTGGCATGCGAACGCCTCCTCAGGCTTATCGCGCGATATCTTCCTGTCCTCTGTGCCGCAGGATGAGCATTTGTATGTCCCTGTGGTGTAGGTGAGGCCCTCGGAAATCAGGACCCTCTCGGCCTGCCTGGAATTTATGGCCTCGCGCACCGCCCTCTCTCCGTAGACAGCCAGGCCTTCGTTGACCACCGCCTTGATGAAGCGGTCGACCAGGATCTTCTCCTTCACAGCCTCCTGCTGGGAGATTATGTTTTCGCTCTTTGAGAGCACCTCACGGATGCCGTATTCTTCAGTGTAGCCGGTATCAACGACGCCCAGGACCTTTATCTGGTAGTTGAAAGGCTTCATCTTCATGAAGAACTCCTTTGCGGGCCCTGGCCCCCCCACGATGACGCCCTTGACTATGCATTTCTCCTCTTTCAGGTAAGCATTATCCATCGAGTCTCCGATTCTCTTGTAATATACCTCTATTGCCTCCTCTATGAGGCGTTCGTACCTCCTGGCGCTGTTATGCACCACGAAACCGTCCGCTATGAAATTAGAATGGACCGGAATGGTCATGTCGTAGAATTTTTCCCTGCTTTCAACCGGAATCTTCTCCTTTATGGCCGCAAACGTGAAATCCGAATCATAAATCCTGCGAAGGTAGTCTGCCGTTTTTCTGCCTTTTTCCGTGTTCCTGCATCTCTCAAAAACAGAAAGTATGTTCCTGGCGAACGCTTCCCTGCCGAGCGGCTTCTTGTTCCTGAAGAAACAGCTTGCCGCGTGGAAGTCGCTTGTTCTGAGCCCGAGCTCCCCCGCGAGCCTGAAGACTTCCCTTCCGTCTATCGGAATCTGGTCTATGTACTGCTGCCGGCCCGGTCTTGCGCAGGCCCTGTCGAGCTTTTCTCTCTTATCGCTTCTCGCGAAACCGATGCATTCTTTGAATCGCCGGAGCGAATTCCTGTCAGATATGGAAACGGACCATTGCCTGTTTCCGGAGACCTTTTTTTCCGCAAACGAGGAAAGGATGCCGAACCTGAGGAGGAGGAGCTGGACTCGTTTCATGAGTTTCCTGCTCGTCATGGCGATGTCCACACGGTTTCCATGCAGGTATCCTTCAGCATCGTACAGGCCGCTGAGAAATGCGGCCAGGACGTGATTTTCGCATCTTGTGATGGCCGCAGGTATGTCCCGGTCTCTGGACAGTAGCACGGGGGCGATCCGCATCAGCTCATCCGCGAATTCCAGGGAATAGATCCTTACCTCGAAATACCCTTTTTTCGCGAAAGAGCCCTTCTGTCCTGTCTTATCTACCATCCTCACTGAAGGTTTTATGCCCACCGTCTTCTCAATCAGGGCGCGATAGTCTTCTGCAAGCTCTTTGTGTCCTTCGTAGATTATTATCCTATTCCCGTCGAGCGTGCCATCCCCGCAGATGATGCCGGCAAGCCGGGCGAGCCCTTCATTCCAGTATTCCGGCAAATTCAAGGTTTTCCTGCCTAGGCGCACCTCGTCGAGGTCAAGGCCATACATCGAGTATATCCTCCGCAGGTTCTCATTCGTCTGGTTCTGCGTCCCTCTCTCAAGATACGAGATCACCATCTGACTGAGGCCTGCCATCCTTGCGGCTTCTGCCTGCGAAAGCTTCAGCTTTAGCCGGGCGCCCTTTAGCTTTTTCCTTTCTTCATCATCAAGCACGATGCGCATCCCTGGCTGGAAACCTGTCTTCACCCTGGCCCCTGCGCAGCGCAACCTCTTCGAGATCAATACCCTGTCGCTCTTATCAAGGTCTTTGGCGAACTTTTCCTTAGGCCCGTGTTCGCTCAAGACGAAAAACCGGTGATACGGCGTCGCGCGTATCTCGCACATCGGGCGCTCCGTCCTTATGATTATGGAATGCTTTGCCGGTGTCTTGAAGAAATCCGACGCATAGAATGGTTTTGTCTCTGATTTTGGGAAGTCCAGACCGATAATCTGCGAGCCTGCGCTGAAATCTTCAATATCCATCAGTTCGCCGTCATCCTTCACAACAAGCGTCCCGGTGGCAAGGCACTGGCCCCCCTTCCTGATCTTCGCATGCGCGGTCGAGTTCAGCTTCTTTATGACCGTGATGTTGGTCCCCTTGACCATCGCTATCGTCGCTTCGCGCCCGTCCAGCACCACCACGCCGTAGGAATCGGTCGCCCCGAGCATTGACTGCAGAGGTTCAAGGAAGAACCTGCTGTCGCACCTGTAGGCGCCGATGTTGAGCGGCTCAGGCGGCTCCACAGTGAAAAGCCCTATGTCCACCTTGGCAGGATTGTCGGACACGTTGCCTGCGAAGACCGCTATGCCGTTTGCCGGGGGCTTCTTGTATATCTTTAGGTGGTTCATTATCCTTTCCAGGGCCCCGAGGACATTCAACTTCGTGGATTTGGACTTTATGTTGCTGGCCTGGCTCATCTCCTCGCGGAGTTTGCCGTTCATCTCATGCACCTGGGAGCCTGCCGGTATGTATACGGATATGAGCTCCGTGCCGCTGCCCCTGAAGCCCTCAAGCTGGCGGAGCTGCTTCTTGAGCTGGTATGTCTTTTCAGAATCTGCTGCCATTTCAATCAAGCCAAACTATCAATAAAATGAAAAGGAACTAAAAAGCGAGCTATTTGGCCACGGTCTCGAGCGTGCCGTCAAGGCGGTATCTCATCCCGACAATCTTCAGCTTCCCTTCATCAAGGGCCTTCTTCACTATCGGGCTCTTCTTCAGCTTCCGGATGACCGCCTTCACATTCAGCACCGCGGCCTTTTCGCATTCCTCTTCCTCGGCACCGCCCTTCTTCGCCCTTTTTATGGCCGGCGCCAGCTTCTTGACTATGGCGGCTATGTTCGATTCGCTGTTCCCGTGATATGCCGCCTTCACCGCGCCGCACTTCTCATGGCCCATCACCACGAGCAGGGGCGTGTGGAGGTGGCCGACCGCGTACTCGACCGAGCCTATCCCTATCTTATCAACGACATTGCCGGCGCTGACGACCGTGAAGATGTCTCCCAGGCCGGCATCGAATATATACTCCGGCACAACCCTCGAGTCCGAGCAGCATACGACCGCTGCGAACGGCTGCTGTCCCGCCTTGAGCTCCTCCCTCCTGGCAACGAGGTTCTTCTGCTCCATCGCACCGCTCACAAACCTCCTGTTCCCTTCCACTAACATGTTCAAAGCTTCGTTTGAGTCCATAAAATCAACTCCTAGAACTGGTCCGTTAAGTGCAGAAGGCAATGCATTCCAATATTTATAAACCAAATCCTGCCGGGCCCGGTGCACCGTCCTCGTCGTTCCAGTGTCCAGTACTCTGCAATTTTTGCAACATTTTTAAACACTTTGACTCCATTCCCATCATGACGGTCCGAAAAAGAGAAGGCCTTCCACGGCAGGATAAGGACGCTAGCGCCGACCCGGCCGGTTTCTCCAAGGAACCTTATTCGGGGGTGCGGCTCCATCCTCTCAGGGAGAAGCACCGCGTCAGCAAGCTTTCCATGGACGAATCGCTGGAACTCCTTCTCAGGGGCAACGCCGCCCATGCGGACAGGCTCCTGGAGCTCAAGGTGACCCCGGCCGACCGATACGCGAAGATAGGGCATGGCGAGGCCGACTATCTTGTCATCGCCTGCTCGGATTCCCGCCTCCTGCAGCTCGATTCAGAAGAGGACACGCACGTCGGCATACAGATACGCGTCGCAGGCAACGTGATACCGAAAAGGGGCACGCCGTCGTTCGAAGAGATAAGGCAATCCGCGGCCAAGCTGCATGAGGATGGCCTCGTGATAATCGAAGGGCATATCCACTGCGGCGCTGTGAATGAGCGCGTCAAGTGGGTGGAGGGCGGGATGAAGCCCACAGGCAGCGCTCCGCTCGACAATCTCCTCCATGAGGTGTTCGGTTCCACACCGAGCGAGAACGCCCTCGCCCAGCTCACCAAGGCGCGCCAGCAGCTCCATAAGTCCATCCGGGACTCCGGTGCTGTGGTGTATGACTGGGAGCACGGCAAATTCGAGATAATCGGTGCAGAGAATTCGCCCGCAATCGGCATGCTCGTGGATAAATGGAAGCGCAGGCACGCCGAGCTCAGCCATGAGATGGACCTTAAAGATGCGCTCAAGAAGCAGAAACCGCACGCCATCGCGGTCGGCGAAGTCGGCCTGCCGTATTCCCTCATGACCGTGTTCCATGCCAAGCAAAACGAGGTCTTCGCCACCAGCGGCTCAGAGAACGGGCTGGATGACATGGACGAAGCGTCCATCCTTTATGCCGTGGAGCATCTCGGCGTCAGGCACATCCCGTTCGTGGCCCCAGGAACCGCCGCGGACAATGAGCGCATCACGAAGATGTTCGGCAGGTGGGAGGCTGACCTGCGCGGCATGACGGTCCATGGTGAGCATATACTTTCGAAGATGCTCGACTCCGGCCAGCTCAGGATAACGCGCCTGAGGTACGACCTCGAGACCGGCAAGGCTGCCGAGCTCGCGCGGTAACCGCACCAGCATCTGCTATTTAAACTCTTTTTCCCCTCTTTCTATCCGTATCATATGTGCGGGATAATCGGCTATGTCGGACCCGGGAAGGCATCCCAGGTCCTGACCGAAGCCCTGAAGATGCTTGAATACCGCGGCTACGACTCGGTGGGCATAGCCGTGCTCAAGGACGGGAAGCTCGAGGTCCGCAAGGACAAGGGCATGGTCGAGGAGGTATCCTCGGCCCTTGCATTCACGACCATGGGCGGCAATGTCGGCCTGGGCCACACGCGCTGGGCCACCCACGGCGCGGTCTGCAGGGAGAACGCCCACCCGCACACAGACTGCACAAAGACGTTCGCGATAGCGCACAACGGCGTGATAGAGAACTTCGCGAAACTGAAAAGCGAGCTTTCGGCCGCAGGCCACAAATTCGCCTCTGATACCGATACCGAGGTGATAGTCCATCTCGTCGAGGAATATGCGAAGACGCAGCCCCTCATCAAGGCTTTCATGAGGGCAGTGGGCAGGCTGGAGGGCTCCTACGCCATGGTGGCGATGAGCGCCCAGGACACCGAGGAGCGGCTTTTCCTGGCGAGGCGGAACAGCCCGCTTATCATCGGCGTGGGCAAGGGTGAGATGTTCTGCGCATCCGACATCCCTGCGATGCTGAAGCACACCAAGACGTTCGTGAGGCTGGAGGAGGGCGACATCGCTATTCTCTCCAGGCACGGCTACAAGGTCTATTCATCCGATGGCTCAGAGGCTTCCAGGAAACAGATAACAGTGGACTGGGACGTGGAGATGGCCCAGAAGGGAGGATATCCGCATTTCATGCTCAAGGAGATAAACGATCAGAAGCACTTCATAAACGAGAGCCTGGCATCGGACGTGTCCGAGGCACGCGCGCTGATAGACAAGCACGACCGCATAGACATAATCGCCGCAGGCACGTCCTACCATGCGGCATTGGTGCTCTCCTACCTGCTCCACGGGATGGGCAAGGCGGCCCAGGCGTTCGTGGCGAGCGACTACCCGTTCATCGCCAGGCCGGACAAGAAGACGCTCATCATCGGCATAAGCCAGAGCGGAGAGACCGCGGATGTCCTGCAGGCCTTCCGCTATGCAGAGAAAATCACCAAGATATGCCTCGTGAACACCGTCGGCTCTTCCATCACCCGGCTCTCGGACTGCGTGGTGACCCTGAACGCAGGTCCCGAGGTGGGTGTCGCTGCTACGAAGACCTTCACATCCACCCTCGCGGTGATATTCAAGCTCGTCTATGGCAAGAAGCCGCTGGAGCCCCTTTCAGGTCTCATAACCGCGATGCTCGCCCAGGAGAACAGGATAAAGGAGCTCGCCCAGATGCTCGCCCCGAAGGAGAACGCATTCTTCCTCGGCCGCGGCATCAACTTCCCGATAGCCTACGAGGCCTCGCACAAGTTCAAGGAGATAACATACATCCACTCCGAGGCATATCCTGGAGGCGAGCTCAAGCACGGCGCCCTCAGCCTGGTATGCGAAGGCTTCCCGGTCATCGTCCTCGCGCCCAGGGACAGCACGCTCCAGAAGCTATTCGGGAACATCAAGGAGGTCAAGGCCCGCGGCGGCGTCATATTCAGCGTAACCGATGACCCGGAAGTGAAGCGCGAGAGCGCATTCCATCTTGACATCCCTGAGGGGACCGCCCCGCTCCTCTACCCGTTCGCGCTCATCGTGCCATTGCATCTGCTGGCCTACCATACCAGCGTGCTGAAGGGCATAAATCCGGACCGGCCGCGCAACCTTGCAAAAACGGTCACTGTGGAATAGGCCTCCAGTCCTCCGCCCGAGGTTCCAGGACCGCATAATGTTACGCGGCTTTAAAAATATTGTCCTGATTCAATCAACTTAACACACATGAGCGTATTGCAAGCCAGCACGTATGAGGTGAAAAATATGAAAGGGTGTTTAGAAATCTAGCAATATCCGGAAAGCGCAGTTCAATATCCAGACTAATTTTGTAAGAAAACCGCAAATACTCGATACGACTTTACGCGACGGCGAACAGACGCCTGGAGTGACCTTCAACCCGGACGCCAAGGCGCAGATAGCCCGCGAGCTCAAGAAGATAGGCGTGCCCATGATAGAGGCCGGCAGCGCCTGCAATGGCAGCTCGGAGAAGGACGGCATCTGGAAGGTGTGCGAAGAGGTCGGCGACCGCATGATGGTGGCGTCGTTCGCGAGGATAAAGGACCAGGACATAGATGACGTGGTCGAATCCGGCGCAGGAAGGGTGAGCCTTGTCTGCCCCTCGTCCGACCGCCATATAGAAGTCAAGCTCGGCTTCAGGCGCGACAGCCCAGGGTTCTACGACCGGGCGATACAAACCACCCTCAAGTCCCTTGAATACGCCCTGAAGCGGGACCTTATCGTCGAACTGCTCGCTGAAGACGGCAGCCGTGCGAACCCCGAATACCTGAAACGGCTCTCGCTCGAGGCCCAGAAAAACGGCGCAGAGGGCTTCTGCGTGTGCGATACGCTCGGCTGCCTGATGCCCTCGCAGACATATGAGCTTTTCAGGTATCTTCGCGAGGGGCTTGACAGGACCGTGCTTTCTTTCCACGGCCATGATGACAAGGGCCTGGCGACAGCCAATACGCTGGAAGCGCTGAGGGCCGGAGCCGGACGCTTCCACGGTACCGTGAACGGCCTTGGCGAGCGGTGCGGCAACTGCGCTCTTGAGGAGGTTGCGCTTTCCCTTGAGCATGAATACGGCATAAAAGTCATAGACCTTACCAGGATACAGGAACTGTCCAGGCTGGTGGCCGGGCTGTCCAATGTCCATCCGTCCAAGAACAAGGCAGTGGTCGGCAAGTTCGCCTTCCAGCATGATGCAGGCATACACCATGCGGCCCAGCTCAAGGACCGCGAGATGTACGAGCCCTACTCACCCGAGCTTGTCGGAAGGCAGCACAGCCTTTCGCTCGGCAAACTCTCGGGATTGGGGAGCATACGCATCAAGCTGGGCGAGATGGGCCTTTCCCTGGAGGAGGACAGGATGCCTGCGCTCCTGGAGATGGTCCGGCGGATGAACGAGGCCGGAGAGATTGTCAGCGATGCGGATTTCCTCCTACTCGTGGAGCGGGTGAAGGGGAGGGGGATGCATGAGAAGGTCAGTCTCGAGGAGATATCGGTCATAACCGGCAACAGGACAACGCCCGCCGCGGTGGTCCATCTCAGGTTCAACGGTGACGAGGACCTCCATTTCGGGGCCGCCACCGGCGACGGTCCTGTGGATGCAGCTATCGCCGCGGTCAATAACGCGCTTGGGGAGAACCGCGCGAAGCTGGTCGAATACTATGTCGAAGCCATAACCGGCGGGAGCGACGCGGTCGTCCGGCTCAATGTCACGGTAGAGATGAACGGCAGCCGGCTGAACTCTTCTGCCATGGGGACGGACATATTCATGGCGTCGGTGCATGCCTACCTCAAGGCGGTGAATCTCCTTCTTTGATTTTAAAGCGCCTATTTTTTCTTCGCGAACTTCTGGGCGAGGAACCTGCTCCAGACCTGCTGGAGCACTATCAGGATAAGCAGGACGCCCACGATTACGAAGAGCGGGTTCACGCCGCTGGCATTCACCGTGAGCTTCAGCGATGCGTCATTGAAGCCGATCTTGGTCACCGTCGCCTCGTAGTCCCCCGGGTCTGGCAGGGTGACCGTGACGTTCTTGTCTCCCTTGTATTCCTTTCCCCCTACGGTGAGCGTGAACCTCTCCACAGGGGAGCCGTCATCGGCGTCATTGACGTAGATGATGAATGGTGAATCCTCCATTATGCTGGGCGACACGGTTATCACGAGGTCGCTGGGCGGTATGGACGGGTCGTGGTTGACGGCCACTATGGTGAACGTAGGTCCGGCCTCCTCGCCTCCGGCATCCACGCATCTGCACGATATGGTGTTCAGGCCAGGCGCCAGCCCGGCTTTCGGGTCCAGATAATATACCCACCCGGATTCAGTGGTGTTGGTCTCCAGCCAATCACCGCCATTGATGCTTACCATGACCTTCGCTTCGCCTGCCTCGGAGGCGTACTTCCCGCTCACGACGACCTCCTTCATGCCCAGGATATCGGCTTCTGCCGGCGTGGTGATCGAGCAGGCGCGCTCGGTGCTGTAGGCGCTTACCTTGCCGTCTGAGGCGCCGAATACGACCTCGTTCTGGTAGAACAGCGGGCTGCCCACCGAGCCTCCGGCCGGACCCTTCCAGAAGATCTCTCCGGTCTCCTGCGATACCGCATATACGCTCTTGTCCGTGCTGCCGGCGAAGATGGCCGCCCTCCCGCCCATGGTGCCTGCGGCCGGCTCGGACTGCACCGCCAGCTGGGTCTGGGCAGTCCACATGGTCTGGCCGCTGCTGCTGTCCACGGCATAGATTCCGCCGTCATTGCTGCCGAAATAAACAGTGGCCGAGGTTATGATTGGGGTGCTGAGGACCCAGTTCCTGGTCCTGGCCGCCCACATCTCAAGGCCGTTGGAAGCCACGTATGCATGGACCCTGCTGTCCAGGGCCCCGATATATATCACGCCGGACTCAAGGACCGGCCTGGAGAGCCAGAACGTCGAGCCCTGCAGCTCGGCCTTCCACATCGTCTGGCCCGTCTCGCTGAGCTTTATGAGTTCAGCATCATTGCCATAGACCACGTAATCAGGGCCTGCGACAGGTGCCGTGACTATGGTGGTGTCGTTGTAATTCGCTATCTTGGTCCTGACGCTGCCGTTCTTCTCAACCACATAGACCCCGTTGTCAGCTGTCACGAAGATGTATTTCTGGTTGGCGCTGGCGCCATATACATAGGATGCATTATAGCCGTCTTCGGCGCTGAGGTTGAGTATCCACACTATGTTGCCGGTGGCCCCGATCTTGACCAGCTTGCCGCCGGTCGTGGAAGCCACCACGCCATTGTCGAAGACGAACACCTCGTTGGGTGCCTGACCGGCCCTGGCCTGCCATCTCTTGTTTCCGGTGGCGGGGTCCAGCGAATAGATGTTGCCGTCATCCGAAGCGATCACGACGCTGTTCTGGAACACCACGGGCTTGGCTGACACGGCGCCGTCGGTGCTGTATTCCCACAGGAGTGAGGCATAGGAAAGCGAAAGCAGGACCAGGAGCAGGATCGGCGTTTTCATGTCGCTCATCCTTTAAGCAGGGAGTCGTGCTTTCCTTCATTTACCTCTTTTATGGCTTCCTTGGCCTTCTTGCCGCCGATTGTGACCCCCATGCTTACGCATGAGCCTAGTATCTCTTTAAGCGTTTCCTTCGGGCTCTTCCCGAGCGAATTGCTCTTCGCCTTTGCTATGGCTACGACCTTGGCCATCGGGATGTCGCCTGCCGGCGCCTCCCTGTTCCCCGCGCCCTTCTCTATGCCGGCCTCCTTCTTGATTATCTCGGCCGTGGGCGGGCTGCCGACGTCTATGGTGAACTGCTTGGTCTTGGGGTCCACATGGACCTTGACAGGCACCTTCATGCCAGCATAGGCCTTGGTGGCCTCGTTTATCTTGGCGACCACCTGGCCGATGTTCACTCCCATCGGCGCGAGGGCCGGAGCCAGCGGCGGGCCTGGCGTGGCCTTGCCTCCTTCCACTATGGCATCAATAGTTTTCATATCAAAACCTCTATCCTGTCCTCATAAATCGGATGAACTTATTCGCTCGCTTCGGTTTTTAAAGCTAATCTCATCCCCAGCCTTCAGCCCTTATCCTCTTTGGGTCGGCGCCGAGCGCTGCCAGGCACTCCTTCACGCCCTTGACCATCTCCATCTGGCCGCATACCCACCAGTCGAAATCCTTGGCAGCCGGCATGTGCCTGGAGAGCATCACCTGGTCCAGCCTGCCGCACTCGCCAGTCCATCCGTCTGGTTTCTCCTCGCGCGTGAGCGTTATCACTACCGTTATCCCCGGATTCGCCTTCCGGAGCCGTTCCAGCTCATCCGCATACACCAGGGACTCCCTTGTCCTGGCGCTGTAGAACAGCACGAAGCTGCCCTGCAGTTTCCTGTCCGCGATATGCCTCAGCATGCCCATCAGCGGTGCGATGCCGCTGCCGCCGCCCACGAATGCGGCTTTGGGCTGGTTGCCATAGGAGAAATGGCCTAAGCCGCCTTCCACGCCTATCACAGAGCCAGTGCCGAGCGCATCCAGCCGTTTCGTCATCTCGCCGCCCACCAGCTTTATGCAAAATTCCAGGTATGGGGCGCCAGGCGCCGAGGCGATGGAGTATGGCCGTTTCACAATGCTCGCGCCTTTCTCATCGAGGATGTGCAGGAACGCGAACTGGCCTGGTTTGAAGCTGATGGGTTGGCCTTCAGGTTCCAGCCTGAATATGCGTATGCCCGGCACTGCATCCTGTGCCGAGGTTATCCGATATTTCATGATTGGCAGGGAATCACCATCTGATTTAGCTTCCGTACAGATATGATATTTAAATTATGCGCTCGTATTGTGAGCATGGAAGATGAACTGTCAAGGGCGTTCAGATACGCTTTCGAGTTCTATTTCAAGAGGCTCGGCATCATCGTGGTCTTCTCGATCCCGTTCATCCCGGCCTTCCTGATACCGGTGCTAGTGCCTGCACCCACCTATCTCGCGATAGGCGGCGTTTTCGTGAGGACCGGCAGCATCCCCGAGCTCTCGCTCCTGGATATCATCTTCACTGCGCTGGCCTACGGCATCGCGGTCTTCCTGATAGCCGATACCCTGGTCAACATAAACATCGTCGTGCGCTCCAAGCGCACCCTGACCTCCATAGGCCATGAGGTGGCCCAGGCCCTGGGCACATATGCCATGAGGATATTCTACATATACACCATGGTCCTGCTCCTGCTCTTCATAGCCCAGCTGGTGACCTATGACAACCCGTTCCAGTCCTGGCTATACCCGATATTCACCCTTCTACTCACCGGCCTGCTGTTCTTTGTGCCGCCCGCTGTGGTCATAGACAACTCCGACACGCCCAGCGCCATAAGGCGCTCTGTCGCCATGGCCGTGCACAATCCGCATTTCGTCCTGCTCTGGGTCGTCATCGCCCTGGCGGGCGTCTCGGTGGCCAAGCTGCTCGGCGACCTCATATTCTCCAATCCGTTCTCAGGCTATTTCGTCCTGCTGGTGAACTCCCTGATCCTGCTCCCGTTCCTGACGCTGCTCCAGACGCAGATGTACATGGAGAAGTACCCGCTCGCAAGGTAATCCGATGAAAAAGCCGACCAAGACAGAATCCCGCAAGAAGCAGCACGTAGACTTCGTCCTGGACAAGGGCGCCCAGTATGTCAAGACCAGCGGATTCGAGCGTGTGGAATTCATGCACAACGCCCTTCCTGAGATATCCATGGACTCGGTGGACCTTTCGGTGAGATTCCTGGGCTCCACCCTGCGATGGCCCATCGTCATCTGCGCCGCCACCGGCGGCTATGGCCCTGCTGAAAGGATAAACCACGACCTGGCCTCAGCCGCCCAGAGGCACGGCCTGGCATTCGGCCTTGGCTCCCAAAGGGCGATGATAGAGGAGCCTGCGCTTGCGAAGACGTACAACGTCCGCGACGTGGCCCCCGACGTGCCGCTGCTCGCGAACATCGGCGCCTACCAGCTCAAGCATTATCCCATCAAGAAGATAGAAGCCATGGTGAGCGCAGTGGATGCGGATGCACTCGCCATCCACCTCAACGCCCTTCAGGAGGCCATCCAGCCCGAGGGCGACCGGGATTTTTCGGGCGTGCTATGCGCCATAACCAAGACCTGCGAGCGGCTGTCCGTGCCTGTGATAGTCAAGGAGACCGGCGCGGGCATAAGCCAGGATGTCGCCATAAGGCTCAAGGAGGCCGGCGTGAAATACATCGATGTGGCCGGCGCAGGGGGCACTTCCTGGAGCAAGGTCGAGTACCTCCGCTCCAAGGGCGTGCCGGGATTCGAGGAATGGGGCATACCTACGGTGGAATGCATAATCCAGTGCCGCGGCGTGCTGCCGCTGATTGCCAGCGGGGGCATCAGGTGCGGCATAGACGGGGCCAAGGCCATAGCCCTTGGCGCAGAGCTGTGGGGTGCGGCATACCCCTTCATCGTGGCCCAGAGCGAAGGCAAGCTGGACGCGAAGATAGAAAAGTACAAGAAGCAGATGCAGGTAGCCGCCTATCTTTCCGGCTCCAAGAGCCACGAGGAGCTGAAGCGCGCCAAGCTGATTTTCAGGTAGAGTCGAGCTTGTTTTCAGCCGTTTTTTGTATGCATCGGCAGGCCGCTTTTTCTATGTGTTAATTAGTGTAAAAACATATATTTATAAGCTGTTTCAGCCATAATTAAACTATGGCTCACACAATTAAACTCCGCCCTGAGGCATCCATAAAAAACCAGCCATGGATACGCCCAGTCCATATGCTCCATCCAGTGCAGCTCGAGCCGCTCATCACTTCACGGGCCCAGCCCCTCTCCCCTCCCATGGCTGCCAAGGTTTCAAAAGCCAGGGAGCACTATGAGTCCCTCGGCGCAGAGAATGTCTACCTCCATGCCATGCACGTGCTCAAGGCGGCGGGCAGGGGCAAGCTGCTGGACCTCTCTGCCGGTGAGGGCGACAGGTTCTCCATGGCGCTGGCGAACCAGATACTCTACCATCCGCTGTCATCCGACAGACACCTGCCGAACACAGAACTCGGCAAATCCTTCATAAGGCGCTTCCACATCCACAACCAGCTCAGGGAGCTGGACACCGCACCCGGAGAGCGCATGCACGAGTACGTCAGGATACTGAATGATCCGGCTCACGACGTCACGGACCTGCTCATAGCGCTTTACACGAGAATCGCCGATGCGATGACAATCCACGATCCTGCGACAACGACCGCTGCATCCACGAGGATGCCGGGTGTCTTCCCAGTTCATGAGAGCTGGGAAGACGCCAAGGTCGCCTGGGCCGAACCCATGCTCAGGATATATTGCCCGATAGGCGACTGGGGGGGCCAGACAGCCGCATACCGCGAGATGCGCGACAATGCCATACGCTACCTCCATCCCGAGGAATACGCCCGGGCCAGAGGGGCAGTGCAGGAAAGGCTGGGCGCGCTGAGGAACACGTCATATGTGCTCCAGAAGATGCTCCAGGACATGTCCACGAGGCTCGACCTGAGGGTTCTCGTGGCATCCGACTATCAGACAGTGTCGCAGGCATTCCCCAGGCTGGGCGATGACACCATCGCGGTCGCAGTGAAGCCGTTCAAGGGCGTCGGCGGACTGCTCAACAAACACATCAAGACCGGTGTGCCCTTGGACAAGATACACGACTGGGCCGGCGCGACCATCATAACCGCCACCCAGGAGCAGATGTACAGGGTGATATCATTCCTCTACAATGGCGCGATAGACGCAGCCGCCAAGGCGTGCCGGGTATCCGAGCTCTTCACGCTCCCGCCTACGGATTACGTCGCGAACCCCAAGCCGGTCACACGCTACAGGAGCGTCCACGTGGACACCGTGAGCGCCGACCCGGGCATGGTGCCATTGGAGATGATAGTCCGCACGGTCAGGATGCACGAATGGGCTGATGAGGGTGGGGCTTCACACGACGGCTACAAGAACTGCCCGCTGGTCAATGGCGAAAGGAGAAGGTTCATGCAGAGGCTGGCTGATATAACCGCCCAGGCATGAATGTGACCGGTCCGTCCAGTCGCTATTTGTTGTTACGCATATATTTATATATTCGTGTCAGCAGATATACTTTCATGGCGGCCAGGCCGAAAAGTTTCAAGAGCCACAGCCTGCCTGCCAGACCGAAGAAACAAGCAGTGCATTGATATGGAACCAACAACGCGCCCGCCCAACCTTGCGTCCAGCGTCCAGAAGGCGAGGCAGTTCTACACGCGCTTCAACGCGCTTCCGCTCTACGAGCATTGCCACGGAGTCTTCCAGAGGGCATCCCGCGAGAAGGTCATAGACGGCGAGTCTGTGAGGTATTTCAAGGACGATGCAGAGGGCCACAAGCTGGCGTGGTTCAACAGCATAGTGGCTGAGACCATGCTCTACCATGTCGTGGATGCGGATAAACTCATCGGAGGAGGCGTGGACCTGTCGTTCCTCAAGGAATGCCATCCCCTGCGCAATCCGGACATCCGCGCGGAGCTCACCACCTTCAGCAGGCTGACCCACCTCGACCGGACCGGTGCGCCTGCCGATGATTACGGTGTCGTGCTCAACAATGGTCACGCGCCACGCGCCCTTCTCGCGAGGCTGACGGACTATGCGGTCACGCACAACACCGAAGACCGCACCCCTGGCCATATCAGCCATCACCCGAGCCCGCTTTTCAGGATGTACTCATCCAAGGCAGATGCCAAGAAGCTCCTTGAGATGGATGCCAAGGCAGGGGAGAGGATATATGCGCCAGTCGCTGAGCTTTTCGGTTTCCCGAGGCTGGCAGGCGACATATTCAAGCATGTTTACAGGATAAACCACCCTGTCATCCATGACCATGTGGTCGAGATGATAGAGAAGGAACGGGTCGAAGGCCGGCTTGGTGCGACCCAGACCATAGCCCGCAGGCTGGCCCGGGTCCTCAGGAAGACCCTCAAGGCATCAGGGTTCGATGTTGAAATCGTCCCGCGCCTGGAGAAGCATGAAGGCAAGATAATGAAGAAATTCCGCAAGCAGCTGGTCGAGCGCCACGAGGCGCTTCCAGTATCCTATAACCCGGTACTCGAGGAATTCATAGCCGCAAGCGTCGGCGGATATACCTTCTCATCCCTGAACGATGCTGTTGCGCTGAAAGTCATCCTGGACGCGTTCAATGGCAGGCAGATAGACGCCATGCCCGAGGACCAGAAAGCGGCGGTCATCCAGGCTGCGCTCGATATGGTCACCGTACAGCTGAAGATACTCCACCTTGTCGAGGGCTACGCCCACGTCTACAGCTTCCTGAACAAGAAGAACGGCTATATCGCGCATCATTTCGATGCCAAGCCCACACTGCACGACAACCTCCTGCCCCTGGAGATCCAGGTCAAGACCCGGAACTGGGACGATATAGCCAGCCACGGCAAGGCCGCCCACTACTATTACATCGGCGGAGACCCGGCAATCATAGATCTCGTCTCCAAAGCCTGCCACGAAATTATCTACCGCAGGCAGAACGGCGACAACGGCAGATAGTCACACGGCGTCGAATTCAGTCAGCCTCTTCACGATGTTCAGTACGATGTTTGTGTTGGTCTTCTCGACCTCATCCATGGCCAGTATCTTCTTGACCGTCTCGCTGAGTTCGCCCCTTGACTTGCACATCAGTATGGCTATCGCATCGAACTCGCCGGTGGTGTCCCAGACCGCAGCCACATGCGGAAGCTTCGCTATCCGCCTGTCGACTGCCAGGATGTCCTTGCCGTTCATGCTTATCTCGACGACCGCCATGAACTCCACGCCCAGCTTGAGATAGTCCAGCCTGGCGCCATAGCCCAGTATGTGGCCGCCGTCTTCAAGGCGCCGTATCCTCTCGATTATGGCTGCCGGAGACATGCCGAGATCCTTTGCAAGGGTGCGGTAGGAGCGCTTGCAGTCCCTCACCAGCTCCTTGAGCAGCCTCCTGTCGGTTTCATCCAGCGATTTTCCGCTCTTCATAATCCCAAACATTTGTTCATAATATTTATATATTTATCGTACAAACGTTCAGTGTTTCATATTTTCACTATGCTTTTAAGCTTTTTCTGATTATAGGATGAATGCGAAACCAGTTAGAACCGATGCTTAGGGGGGAATGAAAAAATGGACGCCAAGTCAGCACGACAGCTAGCGGAGAAGGAAGGATTGCAGTTGGCCGATGTCAAGTTCTCGGACCTTTTCGGGCAGTGGAAGCATTTCACCATACCCATAGACCTGCTTGATTTCTCAGAGAAGGACCGGCTCCCATTCGACGGTTCCTCCATCCACGGCTTCAAGGAGATACACGAGAGCGACATGGAACTGGTACCGGATTACGCCACCTCTTTCGTGGACCCGTTCGCCAGCAACAGCATATCCATGGTATGCGATGTCTATGACCCGCACTGCAAGAAATTCTTCGAGCGGGACTGCAGGACCATGGCCAGGAAGGCCGAGGCGTACCTCAAGACGACCGGCATCGGAGACGGCGCCTATTTCGGCCCTGAGGCCGAGTTCTTCGTCTTCGACGACCTGCGCTTCGACCAGAAGGAGAATCAGGGCTATTACTTCATAGACTCCAAGGAGGGCGCCTGGAACTCAGGCAATGGCGGAACGCCGAACCTGGCCTACCGCCCGCGCTTCAAGGAGGGATACATCCCTGTGCCGCCCAACGACGGCCTGCAGGAGGTCAGGACCGACATGATACTCACCATGAGGAGATGCGGCCTCAAGATAGAGAAGCACCACCACGAGGTGGCCACAGCAGGCCAGTGCGAAATCGGCATCCGCTTCGACACGCTTACCCGCGCGGCCGACAATGTCATGATTTACAAATACATCGTCAAGAACATCGCGCACAAGCACAACAAGGTAGCGACATTCATGCCGAAGCCGATGTTCAATGACAACGGCTCAGGCATGCACTGCAACCAGAGCGTCTGGAAGGACGGCAAGAACCTTTTCGCAGGCGACGGCTATGCAGGCCTCAGCCAGACCGCCCTATATTACATCGGCGGCCTGATGGCCCATGCCGATTCGCTCGCGGCCATCGTGTCCCCCACCACCAACTCATACAAGCGCCTCGTCCCCGGCTTCGAAGCTCCTGTCAACCTAGCCTACAGCCAGGCGAACCGGAGCGTAGCGGTCCGCATACCCCTGACCCCGGAAGGCAATACGGCCGCCAAGCGCATAGAATACAGGCCGCCGGACCCGAGCTGCAATCCATATCTGGCGTTCTCGGCCATGCTATTAGCAGGCATAGACGGCATAAAGAAGAAGATGGACCCTGGCGAGGCGGCCACCGAGAACATCTACCACATGTCAAAGGAGAAGTCTGCCAAGATAAAGAAGCTGCCCACCACGCTCTCAGAGGCCATATGCGCCCTGGAAAACGATTACGACTATCTGCTCCAGGGCGAGGTCTTCAACAAGGAGACAGTCCGGATGTGGATAGACCACAAGAGGCACAAGGAGATGGGGCCGCTGAGCCTGAGACCTCATCCTTACGAGTTCTACCTCTATCATGACGTCTGACTCTTCCTTCATTTTCCTTTTGTTTCATTTTCCGCCTTACAAAATCGCATGCTTAATTAAACCCGGCCGCGTTAGTTGTCCATGAAAAACTGGATGGCGGTGCTTGCGGTTCTGGCTGTTCTTCTTGTCGTCGTGGCTGCAGTCACGCTGGTGCTATGGCGCTTCCCCGCACTTTCACCTGGCGGTTCCGGACTATGCCAGCGCCCATGCCATATATCGCTGGACGGTCAGAATTCGTGCGTCCATAGCTTAGAGCCGATGATGTGCACGCTGGAATACCGTCTCGGCGATTCCTGTGCGCAATATATCCAGTGCGTTGACACGGGCCTGTCATGCAACACGGTCACGAGTCCGGAATACGAGTCCTGCATAAATTGCTACAAGATGTGCGCCGCGAGCGAGGGTGGCTTCGAGGGCTGCGAGAACCTCTGCAGGCCGTCCTGAGAACGAGTGAACAAAAACGAGCTTCTGATTGGCCTCTTGCTATTCGGCCAATACAGCCCGAAATTCCTGAGGCAAAACCCAAGACCATGTGCCTGCGGGCACAAGTTCTCCAGTTCCCTGCCGGGAACTGAAGACCGGAAACTGGAAACAAAAAGAATTTCGGGCTCGGAGGGATTTGAACCCTCGGCCGGCGGATTTCCACCTTTTGGGAAAAGGCTTGCTAACCGTTTCCCAAAGATAAAAGTCCGACGCTCTACCAAGTTGCCCTGCGCCTTTACGCCCCGTTTTGGGGCGCCGTTTACAAAAGGCGCAACTGAGCTACGAGCCCTTCGCAAGAGTTGTAGTGCTGGTATCTTTTAAAAACACACTCTCCATTATCAATCAGAATGCCGGGTTGGCAGATCGGCTATGCAGCCGCCTGCAGTTCCGACCTTTTAGGAAAAGGTGGGGCCAAAACTGTGTGCACCAAAACTGGGTGCAGAAAGCGGCTTAGAGGGGTTCAAATCTCCCTGCCTCCTGACGGTTCAGGGGGAGGACTTTTCCTCTACCCGGCTTATTTTATCTTTTTCTCTAAAAAGTGGCAAAAAAGGCAATATTAAGGAAATTAAGAAACTTTATAAGCTTCGGATGCCCAATAACTGTGGATAACATGAGGAGACATATCAGGGCTGGCAAACCGGGCGCAACTGATGAATCAGGGCGCCCCCGCATCAGCAGCTACCCAGCCCCGCCACTGACGGAGACCGGGGACTCGAAAGTGCTTTCCCGGCTCAAAGGCGCCGCGTCGGACAGGCGTGTTGCCGCAGAACTGCTCCAGACATCCGGCAATATCAGCTCATATAAGCCTCTTTTAAACTCGCTTCAAAGTGCCGCCGATGACAAGACCAAGATAGCCATCCTGAAGGCATTGAACGCCGTAGGAGAAAGATGCCGCAAGGATGAAATGACCAAAGGCGGATTTAGGGTGCTGAAGGAGTTCATGTATGAGAACCTTGACAAGCCGGAAGTCATCAAAGAGGCGTTCAAGGCATTCCAATGGACAGGCACGATAGAAGCCATCTGCGATGTCGTGACCGATATCTGGCACAAGACCGAACGTACTCATCCTGCAACGTCCCAGCTGGCGAACCGCTTTTTCATAGAGGTCTACAGCGGCGGCCACTAAGGCCTGCCGCCCCCGCTCCTCATTATCTGGAAAATCCTTTCTCTTATCTCAGGGTCCTCGCATGCGGCCAGGAAAGCAGAAACTATCTTTGCATTGAAATGCTTGTCAAGTTCCATCCTTGCCATCTTTTTCATGTCTTCAAAATCGCGCGGGGGCTTGCCCTGATAAATCCTGAGCGAAGTTGTCGCATCCATCGTATCGCAGAATGCAGCGACCCTTGCGCCAAAAGCTATGTTCTGGCCGGCCAGGCCCTGTTCATAGCCGCCGCCGTCGAACTTCTCCTGGTGGCTGGATGCGATGGCCGAGATGGCTTCCATCTCGCCGCATATGGGGCCATCCGGTCCGGCAAGCGCGATGAATGTCGCGTCTATAATCTCCTTTCCGGCCCTGACATGCCTCCTGATCCGGTCTATCTCTTCGCGGCTCAGCCGTTCTTTCGCGCGCAGAAGCTCCGCGTCCACCGTGGCCTTGCCTATGTCATGTATGAGCGTTCCGAGGAGTATGGTCGTCTTTTCATTGCCGGTGATATTTTTGGATTCCAGGATTATCTCAGCGTACTGCATGGTCCGATATTGATGGCCGTAGACCGTGTAACAGCCCCTTTCAGAGATATCGATAAGCGGCATGAATACGGCCGAGCTGGACGCTATGAGCGTATCGTCCCAACCGAGGCTGTCCGCCAGGCGGCAGAACGTTCCGTAGATGTCATCAAAGACGTGCAGGCGCTCCTTCGCCAGCTTTTTTTCCGGACCTTTCTTCCAGGCGTCATCCGCCATATTCCTGATTATGCTGGTTCTCAGTTCCTGCCTCAGGCCGAGCGAATTCAGGACCTTCATCATCCTGCGGGGCTCGACGTCGTCCTTGCGCCAGTCTTCCACAAGGGGCAGTTTGAGTGTTCCCAGATACGGCTGGGCCAGCCGGATCCTGTCTCTGGGTTCTCTCTCCTGTTTACTGGCCATTTGGTTTCCCTGTTAAGTGTCTAAGAGTATATCCTTGTGTACAAATATATAAAAATATTAGTTATTGCGTGACTGTCTTTGTTTATCTTCGTTAAACGTGACCACAGCCCGGCTTCTTTATCTTTTTCTCCAGATCAGGAACACACATTTTAATTCATTTGCTGAGAAGGGTTTCCCATGACCACTATCCGAAGGCTTGTCCTAGACGTGATGATACCGCTGAACGTGCCATCCTCAGAACTTGCGCTCAAGCTCTCCAAGCTCACTGGCGTGGATGGCGTTGACCTGTTAGTCACCGAAGTCGAGCACCGCATCGAGAAGGCCAAGATAACCATGGAGGGCGAGAACATCAACCTGGACGGGGTCAGGGCGCTGCTGGACAAGGCGGGCGCATCCCTTCAGGGGGTGGACCGCATCACCTGCGGCAAAAGGGTAGTCGGCTAGATGTTCGCCTTCATAAAGCGGCACGCCGAAAGGCTGCGCTATTATGATGCCATAACCGGCATGAACAAGATACTCCGCCGCTACTTCGTGATGAACTCGTTCGACGGCGCGCTCACCATCTTCGGGTTGCTCCTGGCTTCCTTCGCCGCAGGTGTGAAAGACCCGCTGCTCATAGTCAAGATAGGCATGGGCACTGCGATAGCCATAGGATTCTCAGGACTCACAGGGGCGCTGCTCACCGAACGAGCCGAACGTCTCAGGGAAATCAAGAAGATGGAGCTTGCCCTCCATCGCAGGCTGGACAACACAGACTACAAGCGCGCATACGATTTCGCAGCCCTCATCACTGCAGCTGTGGACGGCCTCTCGCCCTTGCTCGTGGCGACCATACTCCTATCTCCGTTCTTCATAATCCCGCTTCCGCATGCCTACTACTATGCCTTCGGGCTTGCCCTGGTGTTCTTCTTCCTGCTCGGCGTTTTCCTCGGCGAGGTGTCCAGGGAGAACCTAATCCTTACTGGGGTCAAATTCCTGTTCGCCGGAGTGGCCTGCATGGGCATCATACTCTTCCTGGAAGGGATATAGACAGTTGTCTAATATTAGACGAGTGTCAAAGTCTGGGTGCCAATGTTTAAATAGTCTGGAAGCGCAATCTACTATTGCGCCTGGGTTTTTCGGGTGCGTAACCGCCGACTGGCTGGTTGCAACGGTTCCGACTGAGGGCTTTTACCCCTGAGGGCTCGCCCCGTCACCGCGTGCTAGAACAGAAGGAGGTTGCCGATTGGCATCGACTGACTGCTATAAAAGGCAGTTGATCCAGCCTACCCGAACCCAAAAGGCGGGTGGCCGGGATTAAAGCAGATAAACTGCGAAAGATCCCGGATTAGAGACCGGAAGGGATGCGGTGTAAAAGCGGAACTTCCGGCGCACCTAGGCGTTTATCGTGAAAAATCTATCCCTAGCCGCATCTATAGCTCTCGCACGTGAGGCCTTCCATGCAGTCATCGTCTGTTACGCAGGCCTCGCCTTCCCTTGATTTGATGGACTCCGCAGCCATGGCGTTCAAGCGCTCGGTCTGGTTCTGCAGGTTCTGCCCGGTCTCCTTCGCGGTGCTCATCATCTGGACCGCGGCTATGCCCACTATTGCCAATACCACCACTATCAATATCAGCATCTCGGCCGACAATTGCCCTTTCATCCAATCCCCCCTGATCATCAATCGGATAACCCATGCTTCTGCGCCACTTCATGTGCTCCACATATTCCGCCAGCCTTTGCTCCGGCGTCGGCTCCTTTGGCGCGTTCAGGAGCGAGGCGAGCCGGGAGGAGGCCTTTTCCAGGTGCGGGGATATAAGGGACATCGCATCCTTTATGACCTCCTCGCCAAGCCCGCCCATCACATCCCCCGTACAGCCAAGGGCTTCGCGCCTATATATACTTTCTGAGGAAAAACGAGTGGCTAAGCACGATTAAAGCGGGCAGGTGTGTGGCTATCCCCCAGACCTGAAAGTGGGATTCACCTACCAATTACCAACATTTATAGCCATAAGCCACCAAATACCCGTCATGCACGTGGCCAGCAAAGACGGGCGTTTCGCTGAGGAGAACCTCCAGCGCAAGCTCGATGACCGTACGAAGGCACTGGGGCGGGCCAAACAGAGAAGCGATGACGTCGCCATGCGGAGCGGCTCATACATGGTCGGCCGGGATGCCGGTGGCGGAGCCGTCCATACTCAGATGCCCAGCTCCATGAACATCCAGCTGAGCGGCTGGTTCGTCAAGACCGTGTTCAAGAAGGACGACACAAAGAAGATTGAGGGCACCGCATGGCGCGAAGTCGAGGTAATGGTGAAGAAGCGCGCGGTTCCAACGATGGTCGTGGTGCACGGCAACCATATCATAACCGCGACGCGCGGCCTCAAGCATGCCTGCGAAAACTATGAAAAAAGCATGGAGACTGACATACCGGTGATAAGGGACTTATACGCCCTCAATGAGGGCATCAGCGCCAGGGCAGGATCAGCATCCCCTGAGGATATAGACACCCATCTACGTTCGTTGGAGGGCTTCAGGAACCGTTTCGCGGACGCGCGGAGCGCCCTGCTCCATTTCGTAGGTAAGGGGCGCCTGGAATTGACCATCGAGAAATTCACAGCGGCAAGGGACGCACCTTCCAACAAACGCGCTTTCACCATATGCTGTGCATGCGCCGTGCTCGACTCTGTCCCGGAGCGGCTCACAAAATGGAAGGACGGGGAGAGGCCGGGCAAGTTCATGCGCACCATGAAGCGGGAATGCTCCCTGCGTGTGGAGCGGGACCGGTGGCTGCTCGGACAATTCGCCAGGTTCGCATCCAGCCCGCAGAGGACCTGGGAATTCGCGAAGGCTGATTCAGAGAAGAAGGAGTGCATGGCGGTCCTCAGGGAAAAGATAGACGCCGCCTGCAAACTGGGTAAGGAGTTAGACCGGCTCAAAAGGAAGAAAGAGCCGTCTGAGGAACACCTGCAGCGCATACAAGAAAAAGAGGCTGAATTCAAGAATGCCGTGGGCCACGCCCACCGCTATTTCCATGCCAAGAAGGGCATGTGCACAGAGAACGGGAAGAAGCCCGCATTCATGCTGGCCCACCACAATTGGATAGACCGCTACCTTCTGAAACACGAATTCAAGAAAGCACTGGACAAGGTGGACTATTTCGTGTTGCTCCTCGATTCCAACAAGCCGCGCTTCATACTCGACGAGCTATCCAAGGACGCCGACCCCTATCTGGAGAAGGATGTGCTGCCTTCACTCAAGCTCGCAGTGGAGGCATTGCCTGCATTCACGGTAGACGTCGAAGCCCCTAAGCCAGAAGACTTTAAAACAGCCAGGGAGCATTTCATTGTCGCCATGAAAGCGATGCGGGACATCGTCCATCCGCAGGCTGATAATCATGAAGACAAAAACGGCTTACCTCACGCTGAACACATCCAGAAAGGTGGAGATCGTCAGGATTTCTGACAAGGTGGAGCAGGTAATCAGGGAGAGCGGGGTGAAGGAAGGCCTTGTTTTGGTCAATCCGATGCACATCACTGCAGCCGTGGTCGTGAACGACAACGAATCCGGTCTGCACAGCGATTATCTGAAGGTGCTCGAGCGGCTCGTCCCATACAAAGCCGATTACCGCCATAACGACACAGGTGAGGACAATGCGGCCTCGCACATCTGGAGGCAGCTGATGGGCCACCAGGTCACCATGGCGATAACCAACGGCAAGTTGGATTTAGGCCCATGGGAGCAGATTTTCTATTTCGAGTTCGACGGCCAGAGGCCCAAGCGCGTGCTTGTCAAGGTCATAGGGGAATGACCTGCAGCTGGTATGATGTTGCAGATGTAACACTTTAGCTGATTTTTGTAACAGATGTCATGGAATCTATAAATACCGGTTCCCAACCTATCGTCAGCATGTTTGAAACACCGGGCAGCAAACCTGCCGCAGAAAAGACTACGCCTTCCAAGTGTGCGGCTCCTGCGCTTCCAGCCGTCAAATCCGAGGGCATCATGGGTGCGCCGAAGTTCGATGCTTCCAGGCGCAGCGCCTTCCTTGGCGATGTACCGTGCCCTGATGCGAAGCACGGCAGCTTCAGGCTGGCTGCCATGGAAAAGCGTTCGATAATCACTGAAATGGCCAGGAGCAACCCGATGGTCAACCCCAACCAATGCGGGCTCAATTCAAAGGATTATTCCTTACAGCTGAATGTCCGCGTCCCGCCGGGACAGGGGTTAATGGAGTTCGGCATAATCTGGTACCCGCAGCTGGAATCCGGCCAGGAGGTCTCCTCAATCACGCTTGTGGCCAGCGGAAAAGGCAGCCCCAAAGTCAAATCCATCCCGATGGGATGGGAAGGGCGCCATGAGGAGTGGATCAGCATAAAACCCACGGTTTCGCTTTCCGAGCTTCAGGATGTCACACTGATAGAGATATACGCCACAGTGGAGGGCAACAGCAAGAGTACTAATGTCGGGAGTGACCGCATGGCTGGATGCGTCGGTCCGCCCTGGGCGCCTGCGCAGGTTCAGAACCAGTCGGATCAGGGCGCCGAGAGAAACAGGACAGATGTCTGCCTGGCCAGCATGAAGGCTGCGTCAGAGCCGCCCATGAGCGATTCCCGCGCGGATTTCGTCGCCATGACCCTGGCTATTGCAGGCAGATAGGGGCTAGAAATAGACGATCTTTTTTGCTTCTGTGTCAAAGATGCCAATCAATACGGTTCCTCAGGCATGAAATCTGCCGTATCCTGCTTTTCTGATAACGCGGACCAGCCGTTCCGTCTCAGCCATCTCCTTTTCTCCTTGTGGTCAGGCATCACGCTCTCGACCAATGCCCAGAACCTCGGGCCGTGGCTCCTGTATTTCGTATGGGCAAGCTCATGGACAATCACATAGTCCAGAATGTCTTCAGGAACGAAGAGCAGCCTGAAGTTGAGGCTTATCTTTCCATCGCGAGAGCAGCTTCCCCATCTTGTTGTCGCATCGCGCACCTTCACGTGTTTTATCTCGCTCTGGAAATGTGTTTGATTGATGCGTTGCACGCGCTCGAGCAGTTCGGGCATGACGGCGTCGATTATCCTTTTCCGCACGAGCGAGGATGTTTTTTCTTGTTTTTTGGGGTGCGATTCGTCTACCCTCACAATAATCCTTCCGTTCTCGCTCCTCACCCCGAATCTCGCTCCGCCAACAAAAACTATCTCGAACTCCTTCCCGAGCGCCTTCACTCTTTGCCCGTGCGAGAATTCGGTTCTTTTGCTTCCGTCAGGGCTCCACCTGCCCTTCTCTATGGATTTTATCACGCGCCTAAGCAAATCCTCGCCTATCTTCTCCCTTTCTTTTACTGGCCATCTTCCAGGCAGGCTTACCACTATCGCACCACCCTTCAATCTGGCAGAGGCGTTCCTGTTCCTGCTGATGATGCGTGTTATCACGTACGCTCTGTTGTTTATGACGACCGAATCCACAAACCATCTAGGTCTCTAAAGGCTTTTAATCAATGACGCAGAGAACAACGTCATGCGCGCTGAAGAGAAGGTGAAAGGCGGCAAGCTAATCTGCATAGAGGTAGTGCCGAAAGACGGCAAGGTTGCTAAGGCCAGGATAACCGGTGACTTCTTCCTACATCCCGAGGACACGATAGATTCACTCGAGCGCTCTTTGGAAGGTGTGGATTTGGAGCGGGCGCGTTTGCCGGGCGGAGAGAGCGAGATGGCGGCGAGATTGAAGACGGCTCTTGGAAGCTCCCAGCTCATAGGCGCATCGCCGGAAGACCTGGCGAGGCTGTTCAGGAAGGCGGTATCATGAAGTGGCGTATAATCGACTATTCAGAGAACGACGCCTACCTGAACATGGCCATAGACGAGGCCATATGCGAATCCGTCGCTAAAGGCGGCTCCCCCACCATCCGTTTCTATGGCTGGAAGCCCAGTTCGGTTTCCATAGGTTATTTCCAGTCGCTTGAGCGTGAGGTGGATGTTAGGCATTGCGCGGACCTGGGCGTTGATATAGTCAGAAGGCGGACGGGCGGCGGTGCGGTCTATCACGACCACCAGGGCGAGATAACCTACAGCGTGATATGCAGGGAAGAGCTTTTCCCGAAAGACATCATCGCCTCCTACCGGGAAATCTGCGGGTGGATAACCGATTCGCTCGCTTTATTGGGCATAAAATCCGAATTCAGGCCGATAAACGACATAGTGGTCGGAGAGAAGAAGATATCCGGCAATGCGCAGACAAGACGGGGCGGTGTCCTGCTCCAGCACGGCACAATCCTTCATTCAGTGGATGTCGATACCATGTTCTCAGTCCTCAAGGTTTCGGACGAGAAGATAAAGGACAAGATGATAGCGACCGTCAAGGAGCGCGTCACCTCAGTTTCCCAGCAGAAGGTCATCTCAAGGGAAGAGCTATACGAGGCGCTCCTGTCCGGATTCACCAAGGGCAAGGATTTCGCTTTGGAAGGGCTGACCGATGGCGAGCGCGGCCGTGCTTTAGAGCTTGTGCAAAAGCGTTATCTCACAAAAGAATGGAATGCGATGCGTTAGGGTTGCAGGAGGCTAAGGCCGCACTAGCGCAGAGAACACTGAATCTATCTCATTCTGGGCGAGCGTGTGCCTTAGCGATAACCCATACCCGTAGGCGGTTTCGAAGCGCGTAATCGCGTTGAAGTCCTCCGGTAGCGCGGCGACAGGGGCGGGTATCTCCATCAGCAGGATGCGCCCTGCGTTCTGCCCGAGCATCTCAAGCTTGCCTGGCGCCTCTTTTCTCACCCTCGCGATATCGAGGCCGAGCATGTCTTTCAGGGCCCTGGTTGCCTTGCCTTGGCCCCCGGCAAGGGCTTCGGTGCCCAGCACTATGGGCACCTCATATTCCTCAGTATGGTTCCTGAGATAAAGGACGCGGGTATTGGGGAAGCGGTAGAAGTGACCTGCACACCCGAAGGGGTCCATATCGTCATAGTCCCGGTCAAGGGCGTGCACCTCAAGCAGCACTGCTTGGGGGCAGGTGGTAAGCATCCGGGTCACGGCCTCCAGCCGGACCAGCGCATCCTTGAGCTTGAACAGCTTCTCCAGGGCCTCACGCTCCCTTCCGGCCCACCGTATCCTGGACAGCTTGGATGACACGGACACGACGCTCTCGCGCATGTCCTCTATCACCACGCTTTCGCTGGAAATGCTCGCTTTCCCCATCCTTCCAGATAGCTCAGATATGAGCGGCAGAACCGCAGGATGCTCGCTGGTGTGCGGGGCGAAGAAAACGAAATTCTTGGACTTCTGCAGGCGTGGCATGCGCTGCTGCACTTCGCCGAAAATAGACATGCACTGCCGCCCTGGGTCCATATGGTATAACCTGTTCCGAACAATTTATATACATAAGGACATGTTTTATAACACATCGCGCTTGCTACGGGCGGTCCACGCTAACTTTATAACCCGTTTCTCCCCATCCCAACCATGGCAAGGAAACTATTCATAGCCGCATTGCTGTTTGTCTGCCTTTTCTCTGTCGTTTTCGCCCAATCTTCTGATGAGCAGAAAGCCCAGAGGGTGGCCCAGAAGGCCGCAGCCACGCTTGGCTGGCCGGAAGCCATTTACACGGATGAGGAGAACACCGACAGCATCCCGGGCACGCCGTTCCTCATCTCCGAGGATGCGAAGGCCTCTGATGCCGACCACTATGGCTACATAACCATGCTGGGCACAGACATCGAGAGCGGTTTCTGGCTCACATTCATGGACGAGCAATTGGATGCAGACCGCAGCAGCTTCCTTGGCCGGGACGCGGCCATAGTCTCTGGGGGCAAGAACTGCAACCCCCAGGGCCTTATCAAGATACTCAACGAATTCTTCACCGGCTTCTTCGAAAGTATATTCGGCGAATCGGATGACCCCGACAAGGGCTGCGTCTATGAGAGTGGGGTCATCGGCTTCACGTGCGGTAAGTACCTGATGGTCGCCATAGACACCTGGGGCGACGAGTCCACGGGCGCAGAGACCGAAATAGCCAGTGCGTTCTACCAGGCTGCCCAGGAAGAAGGCCTTTGCGAATACGGTGATACTGTGGTGATATTGGCCGAGCCGACCGATAAGGCAGGCGGCCTGGCGATAAAGGACGCAGCGGCCATGTCCCAAAGGGTCAATCAGTACTACGGAGTCAACGCCTTCGGGGAGAAGGCGCCCTTCACATACACGTTCCTCGATGCGGACGGTTCCAAAGGCGCTATGGACTGGTACGAGGTTGATTCGGCCGAGAGCGCTTACGTTGACGCGCAGGGGAGCGGAGATGAGGTGCGGTTCGCCATCGACGCCACCAAGAAGGCATTCACCGGAGCTGACCTCCCCCAGGACCTCTATTTTGAGCGGGTGGTCGTCGTCTTCGCCGGAGATTCCCAACAGGACGACCCGAATGCGGCATTCTCCAACCAGTGCACCTGGGAGGGCGACAGCTATTTCGTGGAGGTGGACGCCTCCACGGGCAAGCGCAAGATATACACCAAGAGCTTCATCACGCTGAGTGAGAATCGGGAGCTCGGCGGCTGGGTGCACGAGTTCGGCCATTCCCTATATGCCAAATATATGCGGCCGGTCAACAAATACACGATAAGCGACCGCTACAACTACGCATCCAACGATAGGAAATACGGCCAGGTCGGTTACTGGGACCTCATGGGCTCAGGAAGCCACTGGGGTGCGAATGATGGCGAGATACCGATGCAGATGTCCAGCTTCACCAAGGTCGCTGCCACCTGGCTTGACTTCTTCCGGGGCAGCATCAACAACACATATTCGCTCAAAGCGCTGGAAAGCATGAAGAAAGGGGACACTGTCCTCACCATAGACGACCCGCTGAGTGCCGACGCCGAGGCATTCTACATAATAGAGGCCCGGGACAGCAACGCCTATTTCGGCGCCCCCGCGTCGGGCGTGATGATATACAAGGTGAGCTATGGGTTCGGCCACCACACCGTGAATAGTCTCCCGACCCAGAGCACCCCGAACTCAGCCACCAACGCAGCAGGCCAGGTCTATGACAAACCCACCCTGTATGCGACCTCGGGCCCTGGCTCGGTTTATCGCAACGTTCCGGCGAAGTTCCAGGTGAAGCTTGTTTCCCAGTCAGACGGCCCCTACGCGGCCAGCATCTCCATAGAGCCGTTCGACCCTGTGAGCATGGTAGGCCCGATAGTGGCGCCTGGCATGCCGCCCATAAACTTCCAGGGTAATCCTGATTCCACAGAGAACGCCCTGCCTGGCACCATGCCGGACCAGGACCTGCACGCTTATGACGACCAGGGCAACCACGTGGGCCTGAATTACGAGACCGGTGAATACGAGCTTGAGATTCCCGGCGCCATAGCATCCGGCGACCTGAAGGACGATGCCGAATGGATATTTGTGCCAGAGGGCACCAATGTGAGGTACGAGGTCTCTGACTACAAGACTCAGCGGTTCCTGCAGGCATATCCGCAATATGCTGTCTATGCACAGCCTCTCACTTTCAACACGACGATGGTAAGATATGACGCTTCGGGCAACCGCTATGAGGCTGACGGCGGTCCGGGCTCTGTCGCCACTGGTCAGAAAACCCAGATAAAGTCCCCGACAGACAGTTCGCTGAAATACGAGAAGAAGGACACGCTCGGCTTCGACCAGAATGCGCTCTGTCCGTTCCCCGCAATCATGCTGGTGCTCATGCTCGGAGTCGCATTCGTCCTCCGCACGAGGCGATGATGGCGCGAGGCGATATGGCATGTGCGAGCTCCTCGGATTGTGTTTCAGCAGGCCCATCAAGCCCAGCATAAGCTTCATCGGCTTCAGGAAACGCGGGGAGATAAACAAGCACGGCTGGGGGGTCGCATTCTACCCTGATTCGTCAGCCCAGGTGATAAAGGAGCCCATAAACGCAGGAGCCAGCCCGCTCTCCAATTTCCTGAAAGACTATGAGAACCTCCGCTCGAAAATCATCCTGGCACATGTCAGGCATGCTACGGTCGGCACCCACATGAGGAAGAACACGCATCCGTTCCAGCGCGAGCTTGGTGGCAGGGAATATGTGTTCGCACACAACGGCACCCTGAAGGGAGGCTACCGGAAGGGGCTCGCCCTGGGCATCTTCAGGCCGATAGGCGACACGGATTCCGAGCACGCGTTCTGCTATCTTCTTGAAAGGATACGGAAACGAGGCATAGATTCCTGGCATGAGAAGGATTTCAGCTGGCTGCTCTCAGAGCTCAGGAAGATAAACAGCTACGGTTATTTCAACTGCCTTCTCTCGGACGGCGAGCACCTGTTCGCCTACCGCGGCTATGACGCCAAGAGGGAGCTGCACTTCGTGAGCCGGGTGCCGCCATACGGCAAGGTCAGGCTCCTGGACCAGGATTTCGAGATAGACCTTGGGGCCGACAAGGACCAGATGAAGCACGGTGTCGTGGTGGCCACCTGTCCGCTCACTTCAGAGGCCTGGGTGCCGTTCTCGCCGGGCCACCTGATGGTGTTCAAGGACGGGAAAACAGTCTTCTCGCAGGTTGTGAAGAAGCAGTAATCATTCAGACGATATCTCTATCCGCCCGAATCTTTTTGGCAGGTCCAGCTGCACCGCTTTGGCTAGATTCCTTGCCGCGGCCTCTGTGAACTGCTTCACTTTCTTATTGTTCCTGATGAAACCGGAATCAGTCACAGTATTGTACTCCCCGCCATGGGTGACATAGTTTATTCCGAAAGGTGCGAGCACGTAGCCCATCTGCTGGAAATAGTGGAAAATGTCATAGGCGGTCTTGAAGGCGCCGTCCTCATGGCCCGCCACAAGGATGGCCATCGGTTTCCCTGCACAAGGCGCCTGCCCCCTGGTCAGCTGGAGGTTCTGGATGCATGTCGTTCTGTCCAGGAAATCCTTGAGCCTGGCACTCATGCAGTTCCAGTTTATCGGCGAAGCGACCAGCACACCCCTGCTCTTCAGCAGCATCTGGTGCAGGATATGCATCTCATCGCCCTGGTTCCTGCAGGGGAATGTGCATGCATCGTCGCGATTGGAATAGCAGCACCAGCAGTGCTGGACATTCACAGAATTTAGGTCCACCCTGCGGTATTTCACCTTCGCTTTCTTCAGGGCGGCCTCTGCCCATTTGACTAGTATTCCTGTGTTATGGTCAGAGTGGCTGGAACCGTTTATGATGAGGATGCCCAGTTCCTTGGCGTCATAGGCAAGGGGCGCTTTCAGCTTCTCAGGCAGGAACTCGGACGCATTGCTGGAGCACTGCGGGCATTCCTTCGGCGGCCTGCTGCCGCTGTGCCTGTAGCCGCACACCCTGCATACCCAAATCTTTTTCACATGTACAGTCATTTCAACGCCGCCTTGCCTGTTATGCAGAAATAGCCGCCTGTGAATCCCTTGATTTTCTCAACGGGGCACATGCCACAGACACAGCCGTATTTCTCCAGCTTGCATGCCGACTTGCCGCCGATGCAGAAAAGAAGCTCGTCCTTCTTGCGTGTGCAATCATCATAGCTCGGGCACCTGGCGCAGATGCATTCCGCCCGCAAATCTTCATTACCTTTCTTTTCCATAGCCATCATCCCTGATCAGATATATGCTGATATGGCCAGTGCGATGTGGATGAGCGCCAGCACGACGGCGACAGCCGCCAGCCGGTTATGCCATACTATCGGTACTCTCACCTGGGTATAGTTGTTCAGGAGGACTACGGTCACTGCCGCAGCCGCCACGACTGCAGTGGCCAGGCCGAGCCAGAGCACTAGCGGCTTCCCCAAGACAAGCGAATAGGCGATGTCCTTCAACATGCTTTCACTTCGTGACGGTTATCTTCCCGTGCATGGATGGGTGGATAGCACAGGAATATGGATAGTCTCCTGGCGCCTCGGTGAACTTGTGCGTGTAGCTCTGCCCTTTGGCGAGGGTTGACGATTCAAATACGCCCTCCATCTTTATTGTGTGTGGCGCGCTGTCGTCGTTCACCCATGTG
>Ga0315275_10000422_pt1 | contig 34748 bp, 5 predicted proteins | sample YL17G03_0_MG_FD_205557 | JGI IMG/M metagenome (GOLD analysis project Ga0315275, IMG submission 205557) | Sediment microbial communities from Yellowstone Lake, YNP, Wyoming, USA - YL17G03_0 | ecosystem: Environmental > Aquatic > Freshwater > Lake > Sediment | place: USA: Wyoming | collected...
CCAGGATCCGATGGCAGGCGTCAACGTCAGTTTCCTGGCGAACGGCTCGGCCTATAAAGGCATATGCAACACGATAACTTCGCCTGTCACCGGGTATTACAAGTGCGACTGGAATTCGATAAACGCGAGCAAAGGCTGGTATAATGCGACCGCGAACGCGACCATGGGCTACATTTACAACAGGACGCAGGTCAACTCGAACGCCTCATCGGGTGGATGGTTCTATATAATAACGCCCCCGAACCTCATGCAGGCGAACGTCACGTCTCGAACGACAGGCTCATGGGCCGAAGGGCATAACTTTACCGTGCGCGTCGACGACAACATCGGGGATACGGTTAATGTTACGCTTCAGGCCCAGATACTCGGCGGTACATGGGAGGATATTGAAAACAGAAGCTGTACAAACTGTTCCAATAATGCCCTTCATTACACAGAACTTAACTGGGCAGGCATAAACTGGGCCAACCTTTCGAAATATACATGCTCAAATTACGCGGAAAAATGGATGAAATTCAGGTTCCGGGCCATCGACGGAGAGGAGTATCTCGTGGTGACAGACATACTGAACCCCGACGACTATTACAACAATTACGATACGTTTTATCTTCAAAGATCCGATGTAAATCTGACATATGTATTCGGAAACAATACCATTGCCAGTTCCTCGACTCCGACAACGTTCATAGTCGTGGTTAACGATCTAGATAGCGGAGCGACTGATTTCTCCAATAAGGCCAAGCCGACTGTGAAATTCAACGTCACGACGAATCAGGTGGACTATAAATACGTAGGATCGGGCATCTCAAATACGACCGGCCATGCGAATACGACGTTCACACCCGACTGCACATACGGCGCCGGCGACCAGAACTGGCGCGCATACGTTTCCGGCGATTCGTGCTATAATGACGTCTCGTCAGGCGCATTCAACATGAGCCTCAACCTGAGCGAGTGCGCTCCGACGCTTTCGATAACGTACAGGTATCTTCCCGACGAGATATTCCAGAAAAAGCCTTTCGTATTAAACGTGACCTTCAAAGCCTTCACTGGTGCCATATCCAGTGCCAATGCAACAGTAAACGTTTCAAGCGATTTCGATATTTTCCCGCAGTCAACCCAGTTTATCGGGAGCCTTGCTCAAAACGAGGAAAGAAGTCTATCATGGATCATAAACGCTACCAATTTCACAAGCGCAGTCCAGATAAACATAACTGCGCAATCTCAACAGGACAGCGATTTCATGATCGAGTCCGCCACGCTCTACAAGGAATATCCGCTGAACTGGTCGAGGGAGTCCCTTCCCCTGAACGTAACGGCGGGCAGCGATCTGACAACAAGCTTCAACTGCCCAGCTGGAGATTACAGACTGGCGAACCTAACAATTAACTGGACGGGAAACTCAAACACTGCCCGCGTTTCCGTATACAACGGGACCGGATGGACCGACATAGCTCATTCGATTTATTTCAACGGGACGGAGACGAGGTTCCTGCCCATCCTAAAAAATCAGCTCTATCCGAACGGCACAGGCCAATGCCTCGCAAGGATAAGCAACCTGATAAACGGCAACATAACGCTGAACAACATTTCCATTTCAGGCTATTACATGCCAGCTGTCAAGGTAACCGATTTGGCAGCCAAGGTTAACGGGGCCGAAACAACCGGCCTAGTCAGAGGGCAGGACAGTTTGTTCAACGTGACCATAAGGCTGGACAATTCTGTAAACACAGCCTATGATGTTAATGTCACGCTCAACATAACCAACTCAACCGGCTATGTCATGAACACATCCGTGAACAATAGCATAACGCTCCTGCCCAATTCGAACTTGAACGTCTTTTTCACTGGTATAAACGCGAGCAGCTGGTCCGCCGGCAGCTACCAGATGAACGCCTATTTGGTTTACGCAGGCGGCAGTTCAAACAGGAGCGAAGCCCTTGCCTTTGGCACGCCAGCCATTTCCATCGCTTCCCCGGATTACATGTGCAACCAGACCACGGAGCAGTTCAATGTCACGCTCTATAACCCGTTCGCAGATACCATCACATACAACATAACTCCAAAGGTTCCCGGTGCATGGTCAATTTCCCCGGCGAGCACGGTTGTGTCTTTCTCGTCCCGGGGGAACGCAACCGCAAGCTTCAACATAACCTCTTCGAACTCCGCGAGCGAGAACGCCATAATAAATGTGACAATAAACTACACGTATCCTTATTCAAACAAGAGTTTAAACCTGAGCTACACAATCGAGAATGCCAACAATGTACCGATTTTCGAGGTCGTACGCGAGACGCCGAAAATGATAGGCGACAACAAGGTCTTCGAGTCCGCGCTGGTCGTGCACAACAAGGGATGCGGCCCGACCAACGGGACGATAACGCTAAGGGAAACGCTTTCCAACGGCTGGACGCCCGCCAATCCGCAGGCCGAAGGAAGTGCCAACTACACCTCCTACACTGACCTCGAAAATAACGTCCTTACGTGGTGGATATACAATACGCTTGCCTATAACGAATACTTTGTTGTGACTTACCAGGCCAAATCGCCGACATCAAAATCCATAGTAGGGGACGCTAGATGGGCGCTCAACTGGTCGGATCCTCTCTCAAATAAATATTCCCAGGAAGTTTCACACTATTCCATAAACACCATGAACTACTCGAACGAATCGCATCTCGAGTTCGACATAGACGTCTACCAGAGGCCTGAATATCCCTGGCCCGAGACGCGCTCGATACAGCCGAACGTGACGTACAATTACTCGCTGAAGGTGACGAACGTCGGCGACGCGAACACGTTCGGCGAGTGGAACGCGACTCTCGCCGTCTCGGGCGACTGTAATGCAACTAGCGTCTACAACGGCGGCTCATACAACTCGACTTCAAGGCAGATAACGTGGCCGGTGCCGGACATAGCGAGCAGGGGGACGGCACAGCTCAATTTCACGCTGAACTGCAGCGGAGTCGGAAGGAAGGTTTTCACTGCGTACGGGTCGAGGGATACGCGCGGTTCGCAGAATTACGAGAACTCCGTATATTTGCCTGCCACAGGCCCGGTCAACACTTCGGCGTACCCGCTTGGTTTCTCGCATCCCGTCAAGCCATATGAGAAAATCAACAACGTCAAGTTATTGTTTGACTACAATTTAAGCGGCACCAACCTGACCATAGGCGAGGCGAACGTCTCGCTTGCTGACGATGATTCCGCTTACAAGCTCATATGGCAGAATTACACGTTCGCGAACGCGCAAGGCGCTGTCTGGTCCAACTACACGATGGACGAGAGCGAGAAGGCGAAGTTCGTGGGCTCGCTTTTATCCGACCCGGTGTATCATAATGTAAGAATTTATTCGCACGCAGATTCGACCCTCAATCCATGGTCCAACGTGACTGCTACCAAGGTCAATTACACATGGGAATACGGCAGGCTTTTCAGCGAGGATCAGGAACTGTTCTCGAAAGTGAAGGTCTACACGTACACGCCGCTCCTCGAGAACGAGAACGTGATTCGCTCCGTGGGCGGCTGGGGCGAGCCGTGGAATTTCTCAGTCTACGTGATGGACAGGTTCGGACGAAACGTGACGGTTCGCGTATGGCACAAGTCGACGACCGTCGCGGGATACGATAATTACACACAGTTCGGCGAATACAACTGCACCAATTGCCTTACCTGGACAAAAGCGAATTTCACCTTCGATTACAACCAGTCGCACATAGGCAGCTGGTATTATTTCATGAATGCGAGCAACCCCGATGGCGAGAGCAGCACCAGCGAGCATTCGTACACGATCGAGAAGGATGACGTGTCCGTTTTCAGCATCGCTCCGTCAAACAATACGAACATAAACATTTCAGCGACGACCAGCTTCATTGTTCTTGCGAACGACACGGACAACATGACCTTCCCGGTTGGCGACGGCAAGATAAAGATGACAACGATCGATCCGTCGACCTGGGGAGAAACCTCGATATACGTAAACTCCATCGGTCAGATAATATTGGACATGCCGACATCCTCATGGTGCGAAGGGACTTCGTGGAGCGGGAGCCAGCCGTTCAGCCTGGGGCTGCACAAATGGCGCGGAGGCCTCGATTCGTCGCCGTATTACAAAGACAACCTTACCGGGGAGATGCTCTTCACTCTTTACGGTGACTTCAGAAACTTCATTGACAGCCCTGACGGCAGCCTCAACTACACGAGAGGCTCGACCATAACCATCAAGGGGAGGCTGCAGAACTACTGCAACGACTGGCTTACAGGCGAAGCGGTGGTGTTGTTCAACATTACTCATGATGCCTTCACCACATCTTGCTCGGCCTCCTACACTTCCGGCCAGTGGCAGTGCCCGATAACGACGGATATATCATTCCCGTTCGGCTGGTATAATGTGACGATGAAGTCGTCCAAGACGTTATATAATACAAACATAACCACACTGCAGAAAGCATTCGTGCTCGGGACTGTGCCGCTGCTTGACAACATCACAGTGCAGAAAGGCGTATACGGCTGCTGGGGCGAATCGCCGTTCAACTTCTCTGCGAACGTGACGGATCCGGACGGCAACAACGAGACGCTTTCTTTCTATCTTAACTCCAGCCGAACTGGCTGGCAATGGGTCAAATACAACGAGACGAACGTAACGGCATCGCAATACGGCATCTTCACTTTCAGCAGGCTTTTCACATGCAACTCAACCGACAACGACGTGGGTGCATGGTACTACAGGTTCATCGTAAACGACACGTCAAACTTCAACAACGACACCCTGTATTTCAAAACGCTGAACGACGTAAGGTTCGACGTAATCAGGGATTTCATCGTAGTCAACGTGACCAGCGGGAATAACTCCGTGATAAACAGGTCCGACGCCAGGACGGACACTGATGTTAACCTTTCCTTCCAGCTTTGGGATACTATTGTGAATAACTACACAACTTTCCCAGACAACGCAACCCATGTTCACACATGGATATTGAACAAGACAAACTGGGTTGAGCTGGAAGAATCGGAAAACGCAACACATTACCATTACAACCTGAATCCTACATGCGCTCTCGAGGCAGGTAAAACTAACTGGAAAGTGAACGTATCGGGGAACTCATGTTACAACGACACTGAAAGCGAACTCTTCCCGGTTGAGATTATCGGAGATTTGAATAATGTTGCACTTTATCCGGATACTACAGTTAATTACGATCGGGGCAATCTCATACCCTTGAATGGAACCATAACAGATGACTGCGGAAAGCCCGTAAGCAATGTCAAGGTGAAATTCAAGATTAATTCTTCGGCTTTCACTTTCTATTGCTCGAATTCAGGTTACGTGACGAATGAAACCGGGAATTATTATAATTGCAGTTGGGATTCAAAGTCAGCTGCATCCGGATATTACAATGTGACTATGATTGCATGGAACGACTCGTACAATAACGGATCTTCAAAAGCTGCGGGCAAGATTTTCATTGTGGCTCCTGTCGATTTGCAGGATCCGAAGGTGACACCAAATTCCAGCGGCTGGGGCTCTGTCTTTAATTTCACAATAAATGTGACTCATTTCACCAACGTGACGGTATGCCTTATGGAAAAGCTTGGTGGCACGTATACTGTGTCCGAATGCAAGAACATCTCGAATCCGAGCAATACGCAGGTAAGCTTCAACAAAACATATACATGCGGCGACAAAAATACGAGATTCTACAAGTTCAACGCCACAGACGTGGATAGCTTAGCTTATAGCGAGAAACCGAATTCCACAGATCCTGAAATTTATTTTGACATCATAAAAGATAATCTGACCTTTGTCTATGTCAAAGGCAACGAGTCCAATGTTACCAGAAGCGGTGATAATTACGCTGAATTAGTTCTTTACGCAAACGACACCAACAGAAACGCCCCCGCTGTTTGGGATGCATATTACAATTCTCCCAACATTTCGTTTAACGTAACAAGAAATTCATGGCAGGCAGGGGATTATTACTGGGAAGGATGGAGGCAAACAAATGCCTCAGGCCATGCAGTCTTTGATTTCAACGCTACATGCGCGGACAACGCTAGCAAACAGAAATGGAGGGCATTCGTATACAACGATCAATGCTTCAACAATGTAAATTCACTGGAATTTAATCTTACTGTTCTTGGAACTCTTTATCCGAATGTTACTTGGCCAAATGGATCGGAATATGAGCTTAGCCTGACTCCGTCCCAAAACATAATAAAAATCTACGGTAACGTTATGGACGAATGCAATTACTCGAAATATATAGCGGTCAACAAGCAAAACAGAACCATATTCTTCGACGGCGCAGAAAACTGGACGCATGATACCGAATGTCCTTCCGATTCTCCATGGAACTGCACCGCAACTGGGTCTGGACAAGGAGCTCACATTCAATCTCTAAACAACACGTATCAGAACGCTTCCAACGGAACTTGGTATATAGCAATGTGGGATATTGACTCCAACGATAACGCAAGGCTGATATGGAGGAATGACACAAGCACGTGCACCGGTGTATATGTCAGATTCTACACCTCGTCGGGTTCAGGTTTGGACGCGAATGAGGGATGCTGGGTCTCCGTGTCAAACGACAGCGGAACAAATTGGAACAAGGTTTTCGACTCTTCGGCGCTGGGCTGGAAAGACAGCACATGGCACTACAAAGAAGTGGATATTAGCCAGTACAGAAATGCAAATTTCGCAATAAACCTGTCTGGACTGTCTTCGGATGACCAAAGAAACAATCAAGAGTGGTGCCATTGGGACAACGTGGAAGTACTATGCGAACAAACCCCAAACATCAATTTCACCATAACAAACGACGCATCTGGGCAAAATTTCTATTGTTCTTCGCCGATATACAATCTCGGCAATGGCACATACAATTGCTCATGGGATTACAACAACAGACCATTCGGCTGGTTTAACGTGACAATGAACGCATCCAACTATTCATATTTCAACGATGGTTCACAGACTAAATTCCATGCCTTCAGACTGCTGCCGCATTCCTTTTCCCCTCCAGTATTAAACAACAACTCAATGATATTGGAGCAGGACGGCGGTTGGGGGGAAAACTTTACCTTCAGGGTTAACGTAAGCGATGTTGATGCAGATGATGTAAATGTTTCCTTCTGGCTGTCAAAAAATAACGTGACATGGACTCCGATAGAATCCAAGATATGCTCGGCATGCCTGGTTCCGCAATGGATATATTTCTACTACAGGAATTTCGGGCCGGAAAACATCACCTCCGCCGGACAGTATGAATATTACAAGTTTAACGCCACGGACCTGCACAACGCCACAAACGTTTCGAGCATGAATTTCTCAATATACAAGGATGATGTCTCGATACTTTACGGCGGACAGGGCAACAGCACGCCGGTGAACAGGTCGGAAACCATATTGCTCGCGCTGCTCATAAACGACACTGATAATGAAACATTCGTTCTTAACGGCACGAACGGCACGATATGGGTCGCATTCAACGACTCGTACTTCGACAATGGGAAAGCGAATGCCACAGCATCAGGCTATCTGAACCGAAATTTCATCCCCAATTGCAGCTATCAAACCGGCCCGCAATATTGGAATGGAGGAACATACGGAAACAATTTATATTACAAGAGCAACACATCGGTAAACTACACCCTTATAGTCTACGGCTGGCTAAACAATTCGCTTCTCTCGCCAAACGGCAGCGCGAGCAGCTATTATTATTCGAACAATAATGTCACAATATTCGCAAATGTAAAGGATTATCTTGCGAATGCGAATGCATCCTGCGGTTTCAACGTCACTGACGCGAACGTGAGCATGTATGTTTCGCATTACGATTCCAGGCTGTCTCCTGTCTCCTTCAGCTCCGCCTGCTCGCCAGTATACAACTGGTCAGGCGGCGTTTACAACTGCACCTGGAACACATCCAACAACCCTTCGGGTTGGTATAACGTTACGATTAATTCGAGCAGGATGTATCACAATTCATACAGTTTGTTGACAAAATCATTCTTCCATGAGATCGCACCGGCAATAACAGGAGAATTTTCCGACAGGAACTCGGTCGAATGGGGAAGCGACGCCAGCAAGTCGCAGATAACTTTCTATACAAACATAACGGACGATGACGATAACGTGACGATAAAGATGTGGGAAGCGCGCTCGGCGTCTGGCCCGTGGACGCTTGTCGACACCAGATATTGTTTCGATTGCATAAACACAAGCGTCAATTTCACAAGGCTTTACAGCTCCTGTAATGTAGGCGCCGATATAGGCATCTGGTACTGGAAGATAAATGCAACGGACTTCTACGGCATGAACTATACCAGCGGGACGCACGATTTCAACGTCACGAAGCGCGGCATCGTCTTCAACCTGATTGACGGCAACAACAGCGAGGTCAACAGGACTTTCATTAATAACACGCACCTGAGGGTTCAGGCCATAAACAATTATACCGATTCTCCGCTCTCCGGCAGTCAACTGGAAAACAAACTCGGTGATTTCTACGTCCATGAAACATCGGGTTGGATAGACATAGGCTCGGATTCAGTAGACATAAACGGCCATTTCGAGATAAACTTCGATCCCGACTGCCCGACTTTTGACGTCGGTCCTCACAACTGGAGGGGCGGAATCGTGGGAGAGCCGTGCTACGATGACTCGTATTCGGATAACTATACGGTCACCATAACATCGGTACTTAACAATACAATAACATACCCGTTGGGCGACATCAAGTACGTCCGCGCCGAGGAGCCGACGGCAATCTACGGCAACGTGCATGACGAGGACCCGTCCTGTGGCTACGTGACAGGCGCGGTTGTGAGTTTCAACATCACTGGCCCGAACCAGTACCTGTGCAGCGCAGCCGATCTCAACAACGGGACATACAACTGCACGTGGAACCACCAGACCGACAGCATGCTCGGCCTGCACAACATTACGATGATTTCTGCCAAGGCGCCGTATTTCTACGGCAAAAGCGCTTTCGCACAGGACGCATTCAGGCTTGTCGAAAGGCCGAGGCTCGTGAACGTTTCGGTAGACCAGCAGCAAGAGGGATGGGGACACCAGTTCAATTTCACCGTGATGTTCAGGGATGCGGAAGATGACAACCAGGATAACGTGACCCTGTGGAAAGCATACAATGCGATCGGCCCCTTCGTTCAGGTGAAGAACCAGACGAGAATCGACAATACGTCATGGACGAGGCTCGAGTTCCTAGTAAACCTGACATGCGCCGACCTACAAAACGGCCCGACGATATATTATAAATTCAACTCGACCAACCAGTGGGGCAAGGCCAACCAGACCGATATCTACAGCATAACGCTGCGCAAGGACAACGTAAGCCTTCAGGTCGTAAACGGATCGGGCTGGAAAGTCGCCAGAGAAGGCCAGAATTCCGGCCTTCTGAACATAAAGGTTTATGACGTCAACAAGGGATACCTGCCGGTTTCCGGGCCTTCCGCGAACGGCAGTTTCTACATAACGAACGATTCGTCCACGTTCAACAACGTGAACAACAGCATGACGAATGCTTCCGGCTACCTTACATACCAGTTCGATCCGAACTGCTCGTACACGTCTGACACGCAATACTGGTATGCATCACTCGGCGACTCATGCTATTTTGCCAATGAGACCACATGGCTGGATATCACAGTAAGAGGCCAGCTCAAGAACGGCCTTAACAAGCCAGCGAAAGGCTCAGGATACAACGTGACGCAGCCTATCCCGATGAACTTCACCGTATTGGGCGAGTGCGGCGAGAACGTAAGCAACACCTTCATAGTCAAGTCCTTGGTCGCCTTCAGGCCGGACGACCAGCTCCCCTGCTCCCAGATAGACTACAACGGAGCGGGAAATTACAACTGCACCTGGAACTCGACAAGCAGGAGAATGGGCAACTGGAGCATTAACATCACCTCCCAGGACAATCAGAACAAATACTACGGAAACCTTACTATGTACGCCGACTGGTTCTCGCTGGGCAACATCCCGCCTTTCTATAACCTCTCTCAGATGAACGTGACGCCGCCGAAAGAGTCATGGACGCGCTCATTCAACTACTCCATAAGCGTCTGGGACCAGGAAAACGATACGATAAACTGTACACTGTGGGTCTCGACGGACGGCCAGAAAGACCATGCCGTGATGAAGGGCAAGACCACCTTGACCGGGGGGAGCGGTGTTTGCTCGGTTTTGGTAAGCGACTTCACGAGGCAGGACTTCTATAATAACAACAACTGGTTCTGGTTCACGCTTGAAGACGTCGAACCAAGCAACTCCTACAATACTACCAATAAATCGGCGCCGGTTTTCGAGGTGGCCAACACAACCATCGACATTATAGAGGGCAATGGCAGCGAGGTCAACATGACCGGCGGCAGCGTTCTGCTCAAGGTTTTTGTCAACGACACTGACAAGGGATCGGCCGCTTACAATGCCAGCGTGACTTTTAAAGTGCAGACTAACGATTCTTACCTGGGCAGCTTTACCAACAAAACTGACTACGGCGGATACTCGAACTACTATCTGACACCAAACTGCTCTTATACGCCCGGGATAAAGACGTGGTACGCAAACATAACAGACGATGCGTACCAGCAACAGAAAACGTCCAATTCAACTTTCACCATTAACGGGCTGATGACAAACGCTCTCACGGCACCGCTTGGTCTTGAGGTGCTCAGGGGTTCGAACGTCACAATACAGGTGCACGTGAACGACAGCTGCGGCAACATAACAGATGCAAATGTTACAATCCGCATGGTTAGCGACAAGACTGGCGACACTTATAACTGCACAAACGTGGTCCACGTTGGCAACGGCTTCTACAACTGCACTTTCAACACCTCGGCGAATCCAGGAGTAATGCCGGCGAAAGGTTACCGGATTGTTGTCAATTCCACGAAACAGGCGTACCTGGCGAGCGTGCTGTCAGCGAACTATTCGCTCACTTCGTCGTTCTTCATAGAGACCCGCCCCGTCGTGGAAAACAATACGTGGTCGCTGACGCCTTCTGGGAACTGGGGATGGGGGGAGACCTACACCTTCCATGTAAACGTAAGCGACGAGGACGATGACAACTTGACCGTGCAGACATGGGTCACGAGGGCCGGCATAGGATGGCAGAACATAAACACGACAATCGTATCCGGCGTCAACAAGAGCGTCACTTACGCATTCAACTCGTTCGGTTCGGATGACATAGGCGCGAGGCAGTACGTGATAAACGTGACCGACGACGGCAATTACCCGAGAACCGGAGGCTCTTCATATAACGACTCGACACCGACCGTAGACTTCAATCTCGACAAGGACGATGTCGGGATAGAAATCCTCCAGGGCGCAAATGAGTCCGTGCAGAGGGTTTCTGGATCATTCAACTTCAAGGTCAGGATAGTCGACACTGACAAGATTCCCAATGCATCTGTAGGCAATGTCAAGAAAGGAAGGTTCTGGTACACCAACAACAACATCACATGGACAACATATCCTACTTTCGGGGATAAGTTTACAATAGAGGGCGGAAACCTTACGTTCCCGTCCTCCGACTTGCCTGACGGCATCGATTGCTCCTTCCTTGTCGGCCCGCAGCAGTGGAAGGCCGGCACTTTCGGCAACAACGAATACAAGGACTACAACAGCACAAACGTTTCGTGGACCGTGTGGACAACGCCGCTAAGCGCCACGCTTAACCTGACAAGGGATTACTACCTCCACGGCGTTGACAACATAACCGCAATCGTGAATGTCACAGAAACAGATACCTGCGGCCAGGTAACCGGTGCATGCGTGGTGTTCTACGTGCCGCAGAGGTCGCAAAGCTGCCCAAGCGCCGGATGCGCGCAGTCAATAGCCAGTGGCATCTATGAGTGCAATTTCACGCCCAGCATGCATGCCAGTTGGGACCCGGGCATGTGGTATAACGTAACGGCGAATGTGACAAAATCATTCTATAACGGAACGTCGATGTGGGGCAATGAAAGCAAACTTTTCTACCTTACGACAAAGCCTGAGCTGACTTCATCACAGGCGCTTTCCAACGACCTTGATAACGCTGGAGGCTGGGGCGAAACTTGGGAATTCAGGTCGAGCTTCCAGGATTTGGACAATGATATCAATAACGTTACGCTTTACGTAAATCTCACCGGTTCGTGGAAGAAGATAAACGAAACACTTGTGCAAACCAGCCTGGTAAGGTTCAGAGGCCACCAGTTCAACTGCTCTGACCTCCAGGGCCAGGAAACCGGCCAGAAGACCTTCAATTTCACTGCAAAGGACCCGTGGAATTATACAAATGTGTCAACAGGCGTCTTCATCCTTGAAAAAGACGACACGCGCATGGTCCCGTCTTCTGGCTATGGCGTCTCGATAAACAGAGACTTCAATGATTACAGGACAATAGTGGCATATGTAACAGATTTCGACAACGGTTCCGTGAATGTCGGTTCGGGCGTAACAGGCGCTTTCTGGGTATCTGCCAATGCGTCAAACTCAACGTCTTATATTCTGTCAAACGTGAATTATACGGATTCGTCGGGATACATTAGGTACACGTTCAATCCGAACTGCTCATACACAGTGGGCGACCAGTCGTGGAGAGCAGCGGCGTATTACAATGACACCTGCTACAAAGGCGCCAGTTGGGCAATAACGCCTCCGTTCACCACCGATGCGATGCCCATTATCATAGTAGGCCAGCTGAAGACGAACCTTACGCAGCCGAACAGCACGTATGCGTCAAACATCCCGGTAGGCGACAATGTCACGATAAGGTTCGGAGTGCCTACCGATTGCAGCGGCATCGGAGTCAACGACAGCTACCAGACAGACCTTGCAGTGGTTTCTGCTGAGCTTCAGGGCCCGGATTCGCAGTGGGAGAATTGCACTTCCGACGGAAGCATAAATAACGAAGCAAATGGCCGGTATAACTGCTCATGGGACACGTCTTTCCACATGGGCGGTAATTACACACTTAAACTTACGGTAAGCAAGCCTCCTTACTATAATAGCAACACGACCACGTTTACAAATTACATCTATCTTAACAACACCCCGCCTGTTTATGGCAACCTTTCTGTCACGCCTTCGCAGGACGGATGGGGCGCGGTCTTCAACTACAGCGTTGACGTATGGGACATGCAGCACGACAATGTGACATGCACACTCTGGGTCAAGACAAATAATCATGATGGGCAGTGGATGTTAAAAAATTCGACCATTATAGTCGGAGGACGAAGCAAATGCTCGCTGACGGTTAATAATTTCGATTGCTTGGATATGGGAAATGATTCCGTAAACTCATACAAGTTCGAGCTTTACGACGAAACGAACATGCTTAACACGACTCCTGATAGTCACGGACCGAACATAATCGTTGACAGCATCAATATATCATATTATTACGGCAACCTTACCCAGCTTAACAGGTCGGACGCGGAACCAGAGCACACAGGCCTTTTCATTGTTGTGGTGAACGACACCTACAGGAACACATCAGCTCCGTATGGCGTTGACGTGACATTCTGGGTTACGCTTAACTCTTCAAATCCGAATAGCTGGGATGGCGGCAGCCTCATCGACACCAATTCAACCGGTGCCGCGGTATACAATTTCAATCCGGAATGCGATCCATACTATACGGTAGGCAACCACACATGGAGAGCGGGCGTGACGGATGGCTGCTACCAGAACCTTAACACGAGCGACACGATGAGAATCACGATTTATGGCACGCTGTCGACTTCCATTTACACCACGCCGCCGTCCCCAAGCGAGGGCGAAGAAATCCTGAGAGGAGACAACGTCACTCAGCAGGTTTACGTTGAGAGCGATTGCGCCGGAGATTTCGTGAACGACGCGAACCTTTCAGTCAATTTCACCAGCGAGTACGGCAACGTATACGGCTGCGACCCTGTTTACAAGCTGATGGGCTCCGACGGATTTTATGAATGCAGGAGGAACACGACAGGTATGCGCGCCAGATGGTACAGCACGAATGTCACATCTTCGAGGAACCTTTACAACCCGCACACGGCAAACCTTACGGATCACTTCTTCATAAAGACTTTGCCGGTGCTTTCCAGTCCCAACGTCAGCAAGGATCCGGCTGGCTGGGGCGAGCAGAGGAATTTCACGTTCAACATAACCGACGAAGACCTTGACAACGTCAGCATCCAGCTTTACGCCAAGTGCGTCTCTACGGCGATAGGAAGCTGCCCGCCGATGTATCAGGACTGGCACATGGAAAGCGAAGTCACGCTCGCATCACCCATAAATCAGACTGTGCAGCTGCAGCTGGGCACCGATTTCTATGGCATCGGTTGTCCGACCATAGGTAACTGGACATATATTTTTAACGCGACCGACATACCTCACGGTTATAAAGATTCAACGCAGCCCATTAACTTCAGCCTTGAAAGGGACGATGTGCTTTTCGAGCCTTACGTGGGCTACAACAACCCCTCGGTCTGGAGGAACGGCACGGACTCGACCATGCTGAGCGTCAGGGTGTACGACAACGACAGCAAGGAATACGCAGGTTCTGCGAATGCGACTCTGTGGGTCACAAAGAACTCATCCGACCAGAACTCATGGGACCAGGGCAAATTCATAGACGTTAACGGGAGCGGTCATATAAACTACAATTTCATGGACGCCGGCGAGATTCCGATACACGAGTGCAACTACACTGTCGGCGTTCACAAATGGGTTGCAGGAACCGGAGGCATACATGAAGACTCGTGCTACAAGGCTTCAAACTCATCAACTTACAACGTTTCGGTATGGGGAGAGCTGAGACCAAGAGTGACGTATCCCACGGGCCTAAAAGGCTTCCTTGTGGGCGACCTCATAAACTTAAGCGGCTACGTCACCGACGACTGCTCGGACAGGACGGGCAACGGGGTAGAAGGTGTTCAGCTGAGGTTCCCGGGTTCGACCACTCAGAGATACATGATACAGGGATTTTCCGGAACCCCGACCCGTTACTGCACGGCCGGCTGGCACGAAGGCGAGGGATGGTACAACTGCACATGGGATTCAACGGGCAACGTGAGGATAAACTGGAACATATCCATGAACGTCAGCAAGAGTTACTATGCGGCCAACTCGACCATCGAAGGTAACGCCTTCCACCTTGGCACCGCGCCGATAGTGTCCGGCCCGACCGTAACACCGCTGACCGAAGGCTGGGGTTATCGCTTCACTTTCAACACGTATTTCGCGGACGCCGATTCGGATATAAACAACATCACACTTTGGAAGAGCTTCGACAATTCAACGTGGCAGTTCCTGAACATGACACGTACAAGCTCTTCAGGAACAACGCTCACTTTCTACCAGAGATTCTCATGTGGCGACTCGCTGCAAACGCCAGGCAGGCTGAACTATTACAAGTTCAATACCACCGACCCGTTCAACTACACTTCTGAAACCACCTCACAGACTTTCAATATAACTGAGGACAGCGTTACCCTGTATGTAAACTCCTCTGCCAGCAATCACACGATCAGGAGAATCAACAACAACCAGGCGCTGCTCAAGTTCAGGATAAGGGACGACGACATGAGCTACATGAGCTCGACTGGTGCTTACTACCCGTCGAGCGTCAGCGGTCTCGTCTGGGTGACGGATAACAGTTCCAATTACACAAACATCCTCCCATGCACTTCAAACAATGGCCATTGTGAAGTGAACTTCAATCCGAACTGCTCGACTTCGCTCGCCGGTGTCCAGTACTGGAAAGGCGTGACCAACGACACGTGCTACGAATACAAGAATTCAACCAACGAGACGTTACAGGTCATAGGCCAACTTTATGTTTCAATTGCCAATCCAGTACAGTACATAATACTCAACAGGAACACAACCGCGGTATTCAACGCGACCGTGGGTGACGAGTGCGGACTTTCGCTTAACGATTCCAACGTGACGTGGTATAACGGAAACTGGGACATTCTGGCGTACGGATACAACACCACGTGGCTCGTGCCGTACAATTACTCGCTCGGCCCGGGCACGATAAGATCAAACACGAGCAGGGCATATTATGACGGCAATACCAATTCGACAGACAATTATGTTTATGGATGGTCCGAGCCGGACTTCATGTCGCCTGCGAACGGTACCATATATACTGCAGGAAGCACAAAGTCGATAATATGTCACGTGAGAGACGCGAACACGCATGAAAACCTTTCCAACTACACCGTAAGTTTCTACATAAACAACGCTTTCCAGGAAGCGAAGAACACGAGCAACCAGACCGGCCAGGAAGGCAACGTCTCATTCCTCTTCAGCACCAACAGGCCTGCCAGATGGTATAATCTCACATGTTTAATCGGCAATAACTCCTATCTTTATTACAACGTTTCCACGCAAAACATGACCCATGAGGTCAGGATATCAAGGCCGCTTATAATAGACCAGATAATCAGGGACCCGTCAAGCGGTCAGGTGTACAGGAACGATTCCTATTTGCCGCATCTTGCAAACATAACCGTCCATGTCAAGGATGCCGATCTTCCGGACCCGCCGGAAAACGCGACGGTATTTTTCTATAATCATTCATACTCTTACATAGGCAACTGCACAACCAATTCGTCAGGCTGGTGCAACCAGTCCTTTTCATGGAATCCTGAAGACACGTTAACACCGGATTATTACAATATATACATAAACGCCACAAAGACCGAAACCAACGAGAACTCGAGCACAAACGTAACTGTTATTGATGTAATGGGAATATACGTAACTGAAATAACAACTCCAATAAACAACTCACAGTACGGCAAGGGAGACCTTATACCTTTCAACGCGTCAATAAGGGACGAGAACTGGAACTGGTTCTCCGGATTCATGAGCGTTTACTGGTACAATGATACTGGAAGCGAAATATACCTGACCGTTTCGGGTGAGCAGAGTAGCTTCGATTCGAGTATGCAGGATCCGGGCTACAGGAATTTCACCGCGAGATCACAACCCGGCATTACCCACTATTATTCGCAGAATGCAACGTCAACAGTTCAGATCACCGGATGGACGCTTGTTTCATGGGTATACCCGCCGCACCTTTCGAGCGTGAGATACCCTTACGAATTCCAGAGAGTATGCATAGTGACGGATTTCGTTTCCCAGGCAGGCGTAGCCAATTATCCGGTTAATTTCTCATACTGGAACGCGACCTTGGGAGACTGGGTCTACAATGGCACATACCTCACCAACTCGAGCGGGTATGCGAACGTTTCGTGGACGCCTGCCGACAAAGGCAACGTGACTTTCAACTGTACGATAGGCCACAACTCCACGCTGCAGTACACGGTTAAACCAGGCAACGAGAGCTCGATTGCAATAGTGTGGGTCAAGGACGAGGTGCCGCCAACGATAGCGAACGTCTCGGTCCTTCCAAACGCGAGCATAGAAGCGCATCTAAATTACACGAACATAACCGCCAACGTGACGGATGATTATAAAGTCGCTTCTGTCTGGGCTTACATCGGCCTTCCGAACGGAAGTTACGAGAATGTCAGCATGCCCAACATAAGCGCGAGCACGTACAGGGCCGCATACCTGCCCAAACTCAACGGTACATACAACATAAGCGTGCATGCAAAAGACCAGGCGCCTGAAAGCAACATCAACAGGTCGGCAACCTATTACTTCACGGTCTGGGGTAAAGCAAGGGGAAGGGTCGGCCAGAATGCGAGCGTTTATGCAGGCGGCGTAACCCAGACCCAAGGTTTCGACTTCAACCTCACCATAAACTTCACCAACACAGGCCCGCCGAATGCGTACTATGTCAATCTCAGCATATATGACAATTCGCCAGGATACGTTGAGTATAACGATACGTTCCATTACTGCGGTAACATGACCAACGGTTCGCTGTGCCAGTGGGACGTGGCGTTACACATACTATCCAAGACTCCGCCCACGGGCATATTTGTCTTCGGCAATGCGACGTGGATGGATGCCGATAGAAATTACACATCCTACGCGAATTCGACGTATGTCATAGTCGCCTCGAACCCGATAGTCGAGATACTGGAGTCTGGAATAAACGCGAGCACGCTGCACGACAAGCAGACGTACGTAGACGACCTGACAATATATTCTAGCGGCAACGACAGGGTAATAAACATACGTCTGGGCAATCTCGGTGGCAACTTCGATTACGCTTGTTATGACTGCGAATTTATGATGGTGCCAGACTCCCAGGGAGACCTACCGGCGGGATATAACTTCACTTCCGATGTCTGGATCACCATACCGAAAGGCAAGCCGCCCGGGAATTACTGGACATACATAGTGGCGAATTCGACCAACGCGGGATCTGATATATATCTGATGAACCTGACTGTTCCATTGAACACGTCATGGATGATAAGCCAGACCTCTTTCCCGACCATAATAACCCAGCCAAACATGCAGGGATTGGTCGGCAAGGTGAACGTTACAAACGACGGCAACATCAAGATATATTTCATCACGTTCAGAGGCGGCCAGACGGCATCCCTTGTCGCAGTCAATCCTGAAGGCTTCGCTGTCGACACGCTTTCCATAAGGGAGATAAATGTCACGTATTCGATCCCGTCCGCTTATCCGGCGGGTCTGTATTCCGGCGTTGTTTACATAAGGAATGACACGCTCCCGGCCGACCCGGTCGAGAGGACGATTTCCTTCTACCTCAATGTCACAGACCTTCCGCCTAACATAACCGCCTACAGCGTCGAGCCGAGGAACTTCGAAGCAGGCTTCGAGACCGTGGTGATTAACGCCACGATAATTGACAACATCGCCGTTGACAAGGGATGGACGGAAATTGAAAGACCCGGCGAGTATACCAGTTATTCCAGCGCATCTAAGATTATACACAATTCATACTCAGACTACGGCATGAACTACACTGAGAACATGGGCTGGGTAGGAACGTTGCAGGATTTCAACATAACATTCTACAACCAGAACCAGACAACAGTTTACGTTAACATAACCGTCAATGGTTTCAACGTCGCAAACAGCCTGCCCGTTGAGAACAACACTAACTTCACGGTTAATGCCATTGCTGCAGGAGCAAACGTGCCTCTGCCAGGCAACCAGACGATAAACATAACAATCCTGAATGATTTCGGAGAAAACATAGATGCAGTTTTCACATCATGGCTTTCTTACAATGTCATGAACGGCGCCATGCAGAAGACAATGATGAGCAGGAACGGCTCGTTCTTCAATACCACATACTGGACGGATAGGACAGGCTATCACAAGTTCAGGATATGCGCTAATGACACGTCGTCAAGAACGGACTGCATCCCATACATATACCCACTTGCCGCCGGTAACACGAGCATGGTAATGTCACCCAACTTTACTATCATGAACGTGAGCGGCATAACAATATATCAGGGCAAGGACATACCGGTCGCGTTCAACATAACTAACGCTGGATACGCAAGGGCTTACAACGTCACGATGAACATCTCGTCTCCGGAGAACTGGTCGGCAGCGCCGGCGAATTTCCAGTTCGGAACGCTTTACGTAAGGAATATATCCTCTAACATGACGACAATATCAATCCCGGCGTTCACACTCCCAGGAGAATACATGGTAAACCTTACGGCCAACTGGACCAACCTGAATGCCTCGTACCCAGGAATAAACACAACTTCAATCATCTTCAACGTGACCAAAAACTACGCGATAGATATTCCAAGCAGGATACCTTACTCCGGAACAGAAACCATAACTCCGGGAACAGAGAAAAACGTTACATTCAACATAACGTCTACAGGCAACGTGAACGTGAGCGACATAACTTTCAATTGCACATCCGGAGTGGTGTGCCTTAATTTCACATCATCATTCCTTCCATCATCATTCGCGCTGCTTGCCCCGAATCAGACAGAGCTTGTGAACATAACCGTGGGCGTGCTTGGCGGCTTCCCGCCCGGGCAATATAATGGGACGCTTTATGCCAATGCTTCGAACACTTCGAATGCGTCTGATTACGCCAACATATTCATAACCGTCCCGGTCAACATGTCATGGACCATGGACCCGACCAACATAACAAGGGAAGTCATACAGGGAACGAGCGGAAGCTTCGGCACTATAACAGTGAGGAATGACGGCAACGTTTTCGTGGTGCTGGACATACTGCAGAACAGTTGGAGCATACCGAACGGCTACATAAACTTCTACCCCACCCAGCTTATGCTTGACATCGGCCAAACCGGTTACGTGTATGTGAATTTCAGCGCGCCGGTTACGTACTGGCAATTCACATACACCGGGGAATTGTGGACATACAACAGCACCGCGGACCCGCAATACCTCGTAACCATCATCAACATGACGATACAGCCTTACTTCCTTAACATAATCTCGCCGAACGAAGCGAACCCGAAGCTCAACGTTTCCTTCGGCGACGCGGTTGAGACGAAAGTCAACGTGAGCTACGGCACATCACCCGTGACAGCGAACATGACGTTCAACATCTCGCTTTCCAACAGTACGATGAGAGCGTATGCGACTGTCGTTTCGCAAACGTACAACGCGACCGACAAACTGTGGTACGTCAATTTCACCGCGCCTAACCTCGCTTTGCAGAAAGGCTATGATCTCAGCGTGACGGCAACATACATCAACACGTCAGATCACAACATTACGTATTCAGACGTCGAGCCCAAATCAATAATTTACAGGGACGACGTACCTCCCAGTGTGCTCATATCCGTGCCGTCCAGGGTTCCCGCCGGCACGACTGCCAGGATATATGCCAATCTGACGGATTCCGGGGGAGTAAAGAATGCCAGCATATCGGTTTACGATCCGAATGGCACTGCGCAGTACGGCAACATGAGCTTCGTCTACAGGGATGGTGATGTCTATGTTTACAGCTACGATTATACCAACACCAGTTCCACAGGAACGTATTCTATCAATGTCTCGGGCTGCGACAGGTCAGGCAACTGCAACTCGACGAACACGACTTTCGAAATTTTCATAGGCATATGGTTCTCAGGTTATGCGGTCGATGCATGGAGGCCCACGCATCCAGTCATAAGCCAGCAGTTCAGGTTCCAAGACGACGTCGGCAACGTGCTTATAAACTTCACAAGCGATCCTGCTACGGGTTATTACAACCACAGCGTGGATGCCAGGATATTTGACGTGGGCGTTAAAGTCTGGAGCGACAACCTGATGCTTTACACCGTGCCGCTGCTGCAAAACGTTAACAATCCGGTGCAGTTCGGCAACGTTTCGAAGTACGTGGTGTCTATAGGAGGTGCAGGCATCTACAGGAGCATGCTTATAAACAACACGCTCAATTACTCAGTCGGCCTGCTGACCATGAACTACTCGGAGTTCCAGGATGTGGTCAATCCTTCCAATCTCAGCATATACCAGTGTGCGAACTTCAACCTAATACTCTGCCTTTCCGGATGGACGAAGATGCAGACAATCATAAACACAACATCCACAACCCTGACCGTCAACACCACCAATATGAGGGGCTTGTTTACAATCGCTGATTTCATTTGCGGCGACCTCAGCTGTTCGTCCTCTTCTGGCGAATCGATAGCTAATTGCCCATTAGACTGCGTGGTTTCGCCTCCACAGCCACCAGTCACACCCGGAGGCGGAGGAGGCCAGCAGGGAGGCGCAGGTGCGGGCGCAGGGGCCACCGCAGGAGGAGGCCAGCAGGGAGGCCAGGTGCCCGTAGAGATAAAATCGACGCTCATATTCGTGACACTCCGTCCCGGCGAGCACGAGATACACTCGATAGACGTGCTGAATAACCAAGCCAACAGTGTTGAGATTGAGACGTCCGTTTCCGGCAACGCGTGGGAGCTGGTGCAAATCGAGAAGCCAACGATGACTGTTGCGGGAAGGTCAACGGGCGTAATGAAAATAAAGCTTTACGCGCTGCCAACCACGCAGGCCGGCATATACACGGGTGACATCATATCCAAAATCAAAAACACCAACATCACGCACATAACGCCGGTCACGATAAAGGTTGAGCTGCCGCCTGAGCCGCTTCTTGACGTAAAGGTCCAGACGCTCAGCAAGACGGTCGAGCCCGGCGGAAACCTGAAATTCGAAATCACGCTTCTCAACATGGGCCAGACCGCCAAGATAGACGACATAGTCGTCAGCTACGTTGTCAAGGGTCTGGAAACCGAGAAGGTCATACTCAGGAACACTGAAACGCTCGCAGTGGAGAACGTCAAGAGCTTCACAAAGACTATCTCTATTCCGGATGACACGCCGCAGGACAGATATGTAGTCGAGGTTAACGTGACTTACTGGTACGGCAAGAAATCCGCGTATGCAGTCGACTCGTTCGACGTGTTCGTGCTCCCGGCGCCACTCGCGCTTATCCGTGCGGTGTTCATGCACTGGCTGACCTATGTGATATTATTCATGCTAATTCCAGGCTTCTACTTCGGCAGAAGACTTTATATGATGTGGGGAGAGAAAAAGAAGAAAGGCAGGAGATACATATTCCCGCTTGACTTCAACAAGCTGCCGAAGCCCGGCCCTGACACGATACCCGTGGGCAAGATAGCCGAGACAGACATCAAGGCCTACATAGACACAAGGGCGCTTATGATGCACTCGCTGGCTGCAGGTGCCACAGGTTCCGGCAAGTCGGTGTCTGCAATGATATGTTCCGAGGAAATGCTGAAGAGAGGCATACCCATAATAGTGTTCGATCCGACCGCCCAGTGGACTGGTTTCATGAAGCCGTGCAAGGACAAGAGGATGTTCGACATTTATCCGCAATTCGGCATGAAGCCTGATGAAGCCACCGGGTTCAAGGTAAACATGGTCCTTGTCACGGACCCTGAAATGGCAGTCGACATACAGAAGTACAGAAAACCTGGCGAGATGACGGTGTTCGTTATGAACAGGCTGGACCCGCAGTATCTTGACAGGTTTGTCCAGAGAACCGTCAGCTCCGTCTTCAAGGCAGCCCTGCCTGAAGAGAAAGAGCTTAAGCTTCTGCTCGTATACGACGAGGTCCACAGACTGCTTCCGAAATACGGAGGCAAGGGCGGTTATGTCGCTATCGAACGCGCATGCCGTGAGTTCCGTAAGTGGGGCATCGGCGTATTCATGATATCACAGGTCCTTATGGACTTCAGGGGCGCAATCCGCGCCAACATAGCGACAGAACTCCAGCTGAGGACGAAATACGAAGGCGATATAGGCAGAGTGAAGACGAAGTACGGCATGGACTTCGCATCCAGGGTTGTCAAGCTGACGACAGGCACTGCGCTCGTGCAGAACCCGGCCTACAACGACGGCAAGCCATATTTCATCGCCTTCCGCCCGCTGCTGCACGACACAGGAAGGCTGACAGACGAGGAGATAAACAAGTACGTAAATGTGCAGGAAGAAATCGAGAAAATCCAGAAACAGGTCGAAACAATGAAGGCGAGGAAAGTCGACACCACGGACATAGAGATAGAACTCAATCTCGCCAGGGACAAGATGAAGGCGGGTCAGTTCTCCATGGCCGAAAGCTATATAGAGTCGCTTAAGGCAAGGCTCAAGACATAAGTGGTGATGAGAAAAAAACACAAAAGGCTTCCATCTGACTTTGGCGTTTACTATTATTTATTTCATTGTAATTAATTAATATATGGCGGGGAGTATGGCGAAAAAAGTTAGAACAAAGAAGAAGGAACCGGTCAAAAAGATTTCTGTAAAACAAACTTCTGTAAGAGCGCTGCCTAAAAAAGCGATGCCGCAGGAAAGCCTCGAACAGCTGATGCGCCAGAAAGAGGAAATCGAAGCCCTTCTATCCTCGCTTGAGGATGCTTACAGCGAGGCTTCTATTTTGGAAGCAGATTATGACGACATAAAATCCAAGAACGAAAAGAAGCTCGGTGAAATAAACAAGAAGATAGAGGTGCTTTCCAAAAGTCAGCCTGAATCAGCGCCGGATGAGGAGCCGATTCCTACTCTTGCCCGAGCGGCAAGGCCCAGAGTCGAAATTCCTGTAATCGAGGAAACTGAAGAAGCGCCGCCTGCCGGGACCAGACCGAAAAAGGATAAAAAAGAAAAGCCGTCCGCTGCCGTCGGCCAGGATGACATAGAGAAGCTACAGATCGATCTCGCTGAAAAAATAAAGCAGATGGTGGAGGACATTGGGGCGAAGGTCACCGACAAGGACCTCATGGAAATGAGGAATAGCTTCGCGAAATTTGATGCCGAAGTTGACAAGATGAAGGCTCAGGTCGAGGCCGTTAAGGAAAGCAGGCGCGTCGACGACGACAAAATACAGCGAATTGTAGAAGGCCTGGCCGAAGTAAGAACGATGCTTTACGGAAGGGAAGCGTCTACAAAGGAGCAGGAAATAAAAACGGAAAAAATGATTGACATCATGGGCAAACTCGAACCGGAAAAAATACTGCTGGAGATGGGCAAGAGGGACAAGGAGATAAGCAATCAGGCGCTCCGTGTAAACAAGCTAGAGGAAACGAGCAGGGAATTCGGCGAGATGCTCAAGAGAATCGAAATGCTGCTCCGCAATATCGGCAGCCTCGAACACGTCATAAAGATAAGCACCGAGGCGTCACAGAAGATGATGGAAATGCAGAACATACAGAGGTCCAGCCAGAAAATGTCGGATAAAATACAGGGCATGTATGCCGAGCTGAGCAAGAGAATGGAAGAATTCATGCTTTACCGCGCCAAGCAGGACAGAGTTGACGACATGCTTAACGACGTTCTGAAGAATCTTGATGAACTTAACACGAAAGTCGCTTACTTCGTCACTAAGGACGACATGGACTCCTTCAGAGTGAGCATGCAGTCTTCGATAGCCGCTGCGTCTGCCTATTCGCCTTCCGGCGTTTCTGACGAGACGGCATCGCAGAAGGAAGAAATAGGTATGCTTCTCAAGACGCTGGAGGATGAGTTCAAGAGCAGAATCATCTCAAAAGAAGAATACGAAAAAATGAGAAACGCGAATCTTGCTAAACTGAAAGATCTCGGAGTGAAGGGCGACGCGAGGCCGGTTCCTTTGCCTCCGGTCAAAGCTGCCAAAGAAAAGGCTGCGCCGGTTAAGGCGGAAAAAGCGAAGGAACCCGTTTTGACCAAAGAGGTCAAAAGCAGGAATGAAATGCTTCTGAAAGATCTTGAAGATACTTACAAGAAGGGCTTCATAAGCAAGGAAGCCTACGAAAAAACCAAGAAGATGATCCTTGGCAAAAGGTGAGTAAAATCCGGCACGGAAAATTGATTTTAGCGGTTGCTGTATTATCGGTTATAGTGCTGGTCAGCATGACCGGCATATTTTCGCAGTCTTACGAGTACAAATGGTGGGATGTAAACTGGCATTACAGGAGAGGCATCGAGATAAACAGCACGAACTTCAGCAGGACTGACTGGCCAATAGAATACGAAATCAACTTCACTTCAATGCTGAATGGAATGGGTGTATACAACGGGTTCGATGAAAACTCCACGCGCGTTTTTGAATACAACTCGACTGGCTCCCTCATAGGCGAGCTGCCTTCCCAGTTCGACAAAGGCGATAATTACAATGCCACGACGAACGCTGCGGGAACCGTCGTTTTTTCCATGAACGGCACCACACCCGCAAACCAGAAGCGCTACTTTTTCATATATTTCGACACGCTTCAGTACGGCAGCAAAAGCAGCGCCACCTACGCGACAGACCTCGCTTACAATTACACCGGGAACATCGCGGAATTCAATGTCAACAACTCTCTCTTCCGCTGGTGGGTTGACACTGAAAGGGCTGAGAACACGTCCGGTATTTATTACGTCAGGAATGTGCGCTCCAACCCCGATGAAGAAAACGAAATGCTAAGAGTCGACGATTCCAACAAGACGGTCGAATACTCCGAATTCTCGAACGCAAGCGGCAGATTCGGTTTCGATTTCAGAAACAACGCAACCTTCAAATACACCGGCCCGGTGAGAATCGTCGTGGAGCAGAGGGGCGATGAAATATTGTGGAACCAGCCCGACAGCAAGACAAATGAGGGCTACATGATAAAAAGATATACCTTCTACCGCTATTCCGACTGGATGAAAATAGAGCAGATATTCGTCAACAACGCAAGCTACGGCATAACAAGAAACTCGACAGTGGCGGGCGCGCTCGGGATGAACGTCAGTTTTTCCTTCCTTGCTGGAGGCTATGATTCTTATCCGAACATGACAAACCCGAATGACCCAGGCTCTTACGGTTGGGCGGCGGAAACAACAGGAACTTGGTGGACCGGTATAGTTAATGTTTATGAAAACGGAACCAGCAACTTTTTCGGCTTGCAGGATGATGCCACTGGAAGGATAGGCATACAGCTTAACACCACAAGCATAGCTGCAGGGAGTTCTATGAGGCACATCGCTGCGCTGCAGTTCAACTCGAGCGGCCACACCGGGCAGGAGGATTATTTCAGAAACTTTGTCAATCAGAGCATCACGCCGCTCAACTTCACTGAGCACGCCGCCGAGGCATGGACGGTCATCACAGACGGTAAATTCTACATGAACTCAACTAACGAAGCGGTCGTGTTCAACAGGAACGAGACCGTCATAATAGCCGCTAACATAACTGACTTTTACAATCTTTCCGATAAGGTAAACGTTACCGTCGACATGGCCGGCTCCGGCGAAATGAACCTCACGCTGTACGACGATGGAAGTCACAACGACAGCCTGGCAGGCGACAACATCTATGCAAATGCTTATGATATAAAGAACTCCGATGCCGCCGGCGTATGGAATGTGACATATCGCACCTACAACCAGAGTAATTACTTTTTGAACACCAGTCATTTCGCATTCAACGTGACCAACGTTTACAATGTCACAGTCAACATCATCAACCCCACCGGCTTTACCGAAAGGATGGTGAACGCGACAGTTTATGCCAGAAACTACAGGAGCGACAGGTGGATAGCCGGCGCGGCCATAAACTGTACCTTCGCTTCAGGCGAAGTCCCTCAGCAGAACATAAGCGACCTTGGCAATGGTTCGTATCGAATATGGTTCACCGCACCGAATTATGCCGACCTTTTCGTCTTAAACTGCAGCGCGACGAGGAACAATAACACCGGCTGGAGAACCAGCGAGTTCACATCTGAAACATACTATACGAACATGAGCGTGACACCGACGCCATCAAATCTCACCGCGGCCAACGTCACCGCCTATTCGAACCAGACTTTCAATATATCCGTCCTGTTCCAAAACACAGCCAATGGCTCGGCTTACGACCTCAACGTTTCGCTTAATTTTTCAACCTCAAACATAACCGCCAACGCGACTTTCGTTTCATGCGGCGGCGTGCTCATAACCAAAAACTGCACCAAAACATTCCAGATAATCGTGCTCAACGCTACGCCAAGCGGGAACTACACTGCGAACATAAGCGCCAGGTGGAGGAATGCGAACGTGTCCCAGCCGGGTTACAATTTCACCATCATGAACATAAGCATTCTTTCGAATCCCATAATAAATGTTTCAAAGGATTACGTTCTCGGCATAATATCTGCAGGCAAGGCTCTGAAAAACATTGCAAATTTCACCGTTGATTCCATTGGTAACATGCCGCTGCAGAACGTGAATTTCACGGTCCTGAGCTTTCCCGGAAACTTCACTTTCCTTTTCATCCCATCCAGCTTCCCGTCGGTCGGAGTGGGCCTTTCACAAAACGTGCAGATATGGATCAACGCCACAAGCGATACGTCGCCAGGCGAGTATAACAGCACCATAAACGTGACCAGCGCGAACGCCGGCTACATGATTATAAACACCACCATAGCTGTATCCGGAACCAATATGACCATAAATCTTGACAAAAATAATTTCACTGCCGAAAACGTTTCATGGTACGCAGGCCAGAGTTTCGTTCTTTCCGTGAACACGACGAACATAGGCAACTCTACAGCGTACAACGCCACTGTAAGAATCAATTTTTATACAAATAACATAACCGCTAATGCAACGTTTCACTCCTGCGGCAATGTGCCCAAAACTAGTTCATGCAACCCATCTTTCCTGATAAACATCCTGCCGCAGACGCATTCGGGCAATTACACAGCTAACGTGATCATCGAATGGGAGGACCCCGAAAGCGGCATAAGCCTTAATTCGACCATTCTCAACATAACCGTCCTGTCTCACATAAATCTAACCATTCCCACGAATTCGATTTCAAGCAATGTCACCCACGGCACGGAAAAACAGATAGGCACCATGATTCTCAATTCGACCGGGAACGACCCGGTGGAAAACATAACTTTCACGCCTTACAATTTCAGCGCTGATTTCACTTTCGAATTCACCCCGTTGAACATCACCAGCCTTGGCGGCGAATACGCGCAGGGAGTCAAGGTAAACGTCACTTCGCGCGTAGGAACCCCGCCAGGCGTTTACACCGGAAAAATAAACGTGACATCGGCGAATAACGGCTACAAGGAAGTAAACGTAACCATCGAGGTGCCTACGTCGAGAACGTGGACGCTCAACACAACGTACTGTGAAAGAGTCATGTCCCCTGAGGAAGGAACGGCCTGTGACGTTTTACTGAACAATACCGGAAACGTCGTTTTGAATTTCACCATAACGCCATACGCTAATTCTACCATCATGAACAACAGAACATGGATCAATGTGACAAATTTTACGGTTTATAACATCAGCGACTATGCATTCTCAGTATATTACAACATAACCAACCAGACGATAAAGTTCTATTACGCCAACTACACGATTAACAGCACCGGCGCTTCGCCTGGCAGCCAGATACTGCAGGTGGTCCTCAATCCGTTCATAAAACCCGGTGCCGCAATCAGCTTCTCACCCAACATCACGGAGCAGCTTGAGCAGGTCTGGATATACGCCAACATCACCGACCAGTCCGGCGCGGGCATCTCTGGCGGAAACGTGACCGCGACCGTGGCGAGGCCTGACGGCATCAACAACACCGTAATAATGACGTTCTATGGCACCGCCAGCGGAGGTGTCACAATATGGAGAGCGCGCTATCCCGACGACCCGAACCAGGGCAACTGGGGCAACACATCGCTTAAGGGGTATTACAACGCAAGCATTTTCGTCGTCGACAACCAGAATAAAAACAATACAGTCAACAGCAGCTTTTACGTGTATCACAAGCTGTTCGTCGACCTCAACACGAGCAGGTATTCTTACCGCGGCGACTCGCTTGAGATACGCATAAAGTCGCGCGACGCCGTCGGAACGCCGCTTGCCGGGGCCAACGTGAATCTCACCCTTACCGACCCGAACGGCGGCAACAAGGATTATTATATGTGGGGCGGCAAGTCGTTCGTGACGGACGCTAACGGCGACGCAGGCGGATTCTATCTCATTCCAACGAACGCAATACTCGGCAATTACACGTTCTCGACGAACTCATCATACAACGAGACTAGCGTTAACAGGATAATAACCAACGCCAGCTTCTTCCAGACGGAAGTGAGGGACGCGAGCAAGGTCACAGCGAGATTGGATATTCCCGACCCCATCTACAGGGACAAGGTCATGCCGGTCAGCGTGTTCATACTTGACAACGGCGAGTGTATGCAGAGCGAGCCTGAGAGCATTGAAATCACGATATATTATACCGCGGGATATTCGCTTCAGCAGTGGAGAAAGCTGACCAAGCTCAACCTCACGCAGAACTCGACTTGCTTCTATACATACGGTGAGCTCATAGGCAGCAACGTCCTGACCGGGACTTATCTCGCAGTCCTGAAAATCAACTATGGTGACAAGGAAGCCTGGGACCTCAAGGCGTTCAGGATAACCACGGGCGGTCCCTACGACGTCGCGGTCAACATGCTCGAGACAGAGGTTTCGCGCTCGGATTACATAGACTTCGAGCTTGTCCTTTTCAACATGGGCGGCACGACTCCCGACGTCCTGGTGGAATACTGGATATCCGGCGCGAACCAGACTTGGGATTACCGTTCTGAGTCCATAATGATTAATGCATACGACAACCGTACACTTGTAAGGAGCCTTTACATTGTTTCCGGCCAGCCGCTCGGCCAGTATTTCGTCAACGCGAAGGTCACTTATGATCAGGTAAACAACCTTTTTGCGGTTGCGAACGCGAGTTTTCTTGTTGTGGAGGATGGGGCGCAAAAGCCGCCGTCCCCGCCAGGCGCTGCAGAAGAAGGCGGCAAAGGTGCAGCCGCTCCATCCGCCTCACCTAAAATCGAGATTGTGAAATACTCTTCGGATCTTGGCATGGAGATGGACACTGTCAAGTATCCGACCTTCGAAGTCAAAAACACAGGCGGCAGCACGCTCTATAACGTCACGCTTAAGATAACTGGCATTCCATCGCCATGGATACAGGACATATTACCTAAGAAAATAAACTCCCTTGCGATCGGCAATAGCACCACATTCACCATAACACTCAAAATCCCGCCAAGCACGGAAACAAAGGAGTATATCGGCCACGTAATTGCCGACGCCAATGTCACGAAAGATGACAAATCGTTCTCGCTCACTGTTTTCAGCACGCGGGCAGAGCTTATACGATGGGAGATAGATAGGCTCAAGAAGGCGCTGCAGGAGCTCGAATCCGATATAGAAGCCGCCAGGAAGGCTGGCAAAGACCTGAAGGACGTGACACCTTACGTTGACCAGATAAAGGAGCAGATAAGGCTTGCGGAAGACTATCTTGAGAAAAAGATGTACGACGATTCGCTGAGCGCCGTACACACCGGCTGGAGCATACTAGAAAAAGCGCGTTATCTCCTTGCGCAGGCGCCGTTCATCGAGATACTGATAGAGACGATCTTCCCTCCTTGGCTGATACTTGTGCTCGTGGTGCTGGTCGTTGCGATAGGCGTGTTGCTGTTCTTTGTAAGAAAGATGAAAGGCGTGTTCGACAAGATCTTCAGGATGCAGGTACCCGGTTCCGCAGGTGCGGTTAAGACGTCGATCGTCGTGGAGAAGATGAAGGAGAAAGCATACTTCGAAAAGGAAGAAGCAAATGTCAGGCGCGTCCTCGGCCTGCTTGAGCGCGAGTTCAAGGAAGGCCTGATATCCGAGAGCGCTTACGCCGACCTTAAGAGAAGGAACGAGGAGAAGCTGGCCAAAATCCAGGAAAGAAAAACCGCCATGAAATGATGCGCAAGCGCGATGAAATAAATAGTATATTTATATAAATTTTTCTTATATTTTTTGTGCGCTTTAACAAACGGTTAATGTTCCGGAACGGGGGGTGGGTATTTTATACCTCGACAGGAATAGTATATTTATATAAATGGCGCGGTTAAGAGGTATATTGTGATGAGATGAGAAAGAAACAAAAAATCACGGAATACAAAAATTTCTGGCTAATATGGATAAACTGCGCGAACGACAGGGGGATGTCGCTTTTCGAGATACAGACTACCTGGGACGTGAAAACCAACTACCTCTATCACAACGAAACCGGCCTCAAAAGCCCTCTTTTCAGATCCATGATAAGGGACAATTACATAACGAAGAGCGGCAAGCGGCTGAATGCGGAATTCAGGTGGGTTCCTAGTTACATCACACAAAAATATCCTGCCAGAGATTCCAGCGATAATTGGCTTCCTGATTTTCTCATAAGGACGAAATGGCCGCTCGTGCACAAGTTCATGGAAAAATACCACGCGGTCCTTTTTGACGCCAAAAACCTGAAGATATTATATCGCAACGACAAGGAACTCGTAGGCAGGTACGGGCCGCAGATATTCGTCGACGTGTTCCTTTACGTGCTTTTCTCGAACATGCGCGTGTTCTGCAGGAAATACGAGGCTGACGTCGTCCTGCGAATGATTTCGACTTCCATAGCGCTCTCTTCGGAACGCGATCTGCTCAATTACATGCGCGCCATAGACGGCCAGCTCAGGAGAGTGCTGGACTTCCCTGTTATCGTCAAAGATGAGAATGAGTTGTCCAGGATGCTTTGCGCGCTGAAATGGTAAGAATTTAAGAAGCAAAAAGAAGATATACGCAGAGGGTAAGATGACCAGGGTAATAGGCATAATCTCGGGGAAAGGTGGCGTTGGCAAGACGACGGTAGTCGCAAATCTGGGTTCCATCCTGGCTCAGAAGTTCAAGAAAGACGTCATAGTAATCGACTGCAATATCTCGACGTCGCATCTCGGCCTTTATCTCGGCCTTTATTACACGCCGGTCACGCTCAACCAGGTTCTTACGGGCGACGCGCGCATAGACGACGCGATATACCAGTATCATATAAACGGCTTGCGCGTCATACCAGCTTCGCTCTCGTTCAGCGATCTCAAGGGGGTTGACATAGCGAAGCTCAAGAACACGATCAAGAAGCTGTTCGGCAAAGCCGACATAATACTTCTCGATGCCGCTCCGGGCCTGGGCAGGGAGGCGATGGCGACCATTAAGGCTGCGGATGAGGTCGTGTTCGTGAACACGCCTTTCGTGCCATCGACTATGGACATAATAAAATGCCACCAGGTGGCGAATGAAATGGGCGTAAAACCGCTCGGCGTCATACTCAACATGGTCGGAAAGGAAAAGTACGAGCTTACAAACAAGGAGGTCGAGGAGCTCATAGAGCTGCCGGTCATATCGACCATACCCATGGACAAAAACGTCCTGCGCAGCCTGGCGCTCAAGATGCCAGTGGTTCTGTTCTCGCCAAACTCGCCATCAAGCAAGGAATTCGTAAGGCTCGCCGCCAAGATAGCTGGCGAGGAATACGTGGAACCGAAGGGCATATTTTCCGGATTTCTTAAATTCTTCAGCGGAAACAGGCATGAGAAATAATTTATAGAAACTTGACGAAATTATCTATATGCTATACGAAATAACAACGGTCGTATTGCTGGCCGTGATTTGCTTTTTATTATACCGATTATATAGAATAAAATATACAAGGTCAGGGGAAAAACCGGAATTCATACCCCATAAACTCAAGATGGACCTGGAGGACTTGGGGGCCGACAGGGACAAGGAAACCGAGATGCGCTTCAAGGATATGGGCGCAAGGATTTCGGAACTAGAGAAGAAGATTCAAAAGAACGAAAGCGTGATCGAGAAGCTTATTGAGGATCTCGGTTAGCTTTCTGGTGTCAATAGTGTCTTAAGGGGTGTCCTGATGTCGAAGAAGAAAAGGGACGAGTTCGAGGGCATGGGTGCGCTTGAAAAATGCGTGGCCGACGATTCTGGCGGTTCTGCAGATGATGCTATGAAAGAGACGGAGAGTTTTGATGAAGCCAAAGCCGGTAATCCCGAAGAGGGCAATGCCGAAGAGGCAGCAGCAAAGAAAAAACCTAAGAAGCACAGAACCGAAGACGATACTGATTCACTCAAGGAAGAGCTTGAGCATGAGCGGGATAAAACGCGAAGTCTTGCTGAAATAATTGAGAAGGTGTCCAATATGCCTGATGAGCCAGTTGAAAATGAAAACCACAACCACAACAGCGTGGATGTCGACTCCAAAATGAGGGAAGTTGAGAGCAAGATAAACGGCCAGGTCCAGAGCCAGATGAAGGACATACGCAACACCATCACTGCAATGGGCTCCAAGATGGAAGAAATGGCAAAAGCAGAGAAGCCGGAGAAGACTGGCAGCAGGATCAAGGATATGATAGACAATGTTCAGGCCGAGACCTCGAAAAAGATAGCCGACCTTCAGGATGAGATAAGGAAGATGCTCGACAGGATGGAACAGCCGAAAAAGGAGGAAGAGGTATCCAAAGGCCTTGCAGTCTTCGGCGGACGCGTTGACATAAAGAACGAAATGCTTGACATGAGAAGCAGCATAAAAGACGTCGAGAAAGGGCTGCGCGAGCTCAAAGACGAGATGGATACGAGGATAACGAGAATAAAGGAGCAGATGAAAATCCTCGAGCGCTTCCCGACTTTCGAGGAAAAACTCGAGGGCCTGATAGAGCGCATGAGCCCGGCCAACATAGAGAAGCTCAAGAAATTCATATTTTCCGCAGACGAGATAACGGGCGAGATAATACCTAACGAGATAGAGAAGAAGATGGGCAAGGAGCTTTCACCCGTCTTCAACGACATTAAAGGCGTCGAGAACGACATAGAAAAAGCGAACGAGAACATAAAGACGCTTTTCGACGAGATAAATTTCTTCAAAAATGAAATCAAAACGCTTTACAAGTTCGGGGATTACATAAACGACCTCCAGACGAACAAGGAAAAGCTGGATGACAAGATAAAGGAGAAAGAAGCAAACCTTTTGTCTCTTGTCAACAAGCTGGAAGGCATTCTTAGGAAAAAAGCGGAAGTTATAAACGACAGAATAGACAAGTTCGACAAGTCGTTCACGGCTAAAATGGAGGCTAAGACGAAGGAGTATTTCGACGATTTAACTGAGGCTAAGCTGCTCGAGATTGAGGACAGAACGGAAAAGAACCTCGCGGTATCGAGGGCTAAGGTCAATGATATGGTCTCCAGGTTCATCCAGTTCCAGAACGTCGTGAACCCGACCCTCTCACTTATCAAGGAAGAGATTGAAAAGACGGACAACAGGATAGAAAAGATAAAGACTAACCAGGCAGAATTCCAGAAAGAGATGGAAGACGGCGCCAAGGAAATGTTCTCAGACATCGCCGGTCCGCAGATTAAAAACATAAGCAGTGATGTCGCGAAATTTTCGAAAGGCATAAATGACAGGCTCGAGGACTTCGAGGCGGAGTTCATCCAGTTCCAGAACGTCGTG
>Ga0315275_10000425_pt1 | contig 34610 bp, 27 predicted proteins | sample YL17G03_0_MG_FD_205557 | JGI IMG/M metagenome (GOLD analysis project Ga0315275, IMG submission 205557) | Sediment microbial communities from Yellowstone Lake, YNP, Wyoming, USA - YL17G03_0 | ecosystem: Environmental > Aquatic > Freshwater > Lake > Sediment | place: USA: Wyoming | collected...
CGGCCACCGTCAACGGGCAGCAGTCCGTCGTCGCGTCCGTCGACGGGGCGAACGGGATCGTCCAGCTCCTGATCCCGCCCCAGGCGGACGACGTCGTCACGATCAACTACTTCTTCCACCGCGGCGATACTCGGATCACCGACGACGTCTCGTCCCAGGTCACGACGACCCCGGCCGTCCTCGTCGCTCCGCAGGCGGAGACGTACAGCGTCCTCGCCGGCGTGAACGACACCTTCGCCGTCACGGTCGACGACGTCCTCCAGGTCTCGATCGCGCTGACGGTCGGCACCGGCCGCGCCGCCTCGGACGTCGCGAACGACATCAACGCTGCGGCCGTGACCGGCCTCAGCGCGTCCGTCCACGTCGACGCCGCGGGCCTGAACCACGTCCAGCTCCAGGCTCAGGGCAACATCCTCATCGGATCCGGGAACGCCAACGGCGTGTTCGGGTTCAATCCCGGGACGAGCACGGCCCGCAACGCGGCCTTCCGCGTCCTCAACGGCCCGGTCGTCGACGGCTCCAGCGGCGGCATCACCACGACGGATCCTTCCAGGGTCGTCGTGATCGTCAACGGCGTCCAGGTCCTTGCGAAGACCCTCGACGGCGCCAACTCGATGGTCACCCTTCCGTTTGCGCCGAAGCCCGGCTCGACGGTCGCCATCACGTACTACTTCAACACGTGGCAGGACACGTTCGACTACCTGCCGAACAGCAACATCGTCAACGTCGGGAACGTGGGCATCGCGCCCAACCGCCGCGACTACCTCAACGGACCCGACTTCGTCGTCATCAACCAGGGCGAGCAGTCGATCATCCAGTGGGGAACGGCCTTCCTGGTGACCGCGGGCGAGAAGACGGGCCTCACCACCTTCGACTCCACCCAGATCACCGGCCTCCTCGTCGACAACCGGATCTACGGCGTCCCCTGCGCGAGGTTCACGGATCCGCTCACCGCGACCGTCTCCGAGACGAAGTTCGTGACGCCGCTCTCGCCGACGACCGGCAACGGCAGGGATACGCCCCTCGGCGTCTCCCTCTACCAGACGATCACGAACGGAAGGATCGACCTTCCGACGAACCGCCCGGACCTCGTCACCGTCCACGTCGGCAAGACGTGGCGCGACGCCGCGGCCCGTCCGTCGGTCGTCGTCCTCGAGGCCGACTCGGCGACGAACACCTTCGTCCTCCGCGATCCGGTCCCCGCCGACTATCAGGCGTTCGCCACCTTCTGGTACAACCGGATCTCGGACAGCGCCTTCACCTTCAGCGTCGTGACCTCCGGCCCCTCGGGCGTCGGACAGTACACGATCGAGTCGAGCGCGACGGGGGCCAACCTCTTCGGAGCCAAGTACGGGACGAAGTCCGGTCTCTCCCAGACGGTCCAGTGGCCGTCCGGCGTCGAGTACCTCCCCGACGCGTTCCACACCGGCTCCGGGACCCCCGTCTCCGAGACCGTGACCGTCCTCTTCAGCAACTCGCTGAACCCGGCGTCCCACGCCTCGTTCTCGAACGCCCAGCAAGAGCCGTACGACATCTACTCCGCCAGCAGCATCTTCGGCGGCGTCGTGGTCGACGGGACTCCCGCGGTGTCCCCGAACCTCGCGACGGCGTACAAGGCCGTCCTCGTCGGGAACCCCGTCACCAACCCGGTCGCCCCGCTGGCGACCGACCGGATCGTCCTGGTGATCGACGGCGTGACGCTCGGCCCGATCGACGTTTCGCTGTCGCTCTCGGTGGCCGCGGCCGCGGCGGCGATCAACGCTTTCGTCGACCTCGACGCTCAGGTCCATGCGGACGGGTCCCCGACGTTCCTCTCGACCGCGCCGAACGCCCTCGCCTCCGCGACCTCGTACGGGACGCAGGCCCTCCTGCAGGTCAAGGGCAGGAACGTCCAGTCGTTCACGAACGGCCTGACCTCGAGCGTCCTCGTCCTCGTCCCGACCTCCGGCGGCCAGACGGACGGCTCCCCGAAGTTCGGGCTCGCCCCGAACATGTCGGCGGCCGGCTCCTACAGCGCGATGAACCAGCCGGCGACCCTCGTCGGAACCAAGGTCGCTCCGTACAACATCACGTCCGGCCTGAACAACAACTTCCAGATGAGCGTGGACGGCCTGGACTTCGGCGTCACGCTGCCGTCCGGCGCGGCCACCACCCTGGAGGACGTCGTCACCGCCATCAACGACGGCTACCTCGCGGTCGCCCCCGCGGCGGACGTCGCCACGTACACGGCCGACCTCGTCGCCCTGGCGAACAACCTGAAGGCGACCTTCAACTCCCACATCCCGTCGGTCACGTACCACCTCATCGCAGACGCGGTGAACCCGGTCGTGTCGCCGAACGCGACGGACCTCGTCACCAGCATCACGCTGATCAACGAGTTCCGCACGAACTACAACGCCCACCTTTCCCAGGCCGGCGTCCATCAGCTGAGCGACACCGTCAATCCGACGGCCCTCCCGGCCTGTACGGACCTCCCGACCGCGATCCTGCTCGCCCACGACCTGAAGGAGAAGTACAACTTCCACCTCCTTCAGAAGGGCGTCCACGGGTTCGACGACACCGTCAACGCCGAGACGGTCGCCATCGCCGTCGACCAGCTGACGGAGGAGGCCCTCCTCACGGACCTCAAGGCCAAGATCAACGCTCACTACCTCCAGTCGGGCGTCCACAAGGTGAACGACGTCACGGACACGATCCTCGGGATCACGGTCCCGGACGGCCCCGGCGGCCCGTACACGAACTTCGCGGCCCTCGCCAACGAGATCAAGGCGAAGCTCAACGTCCACCTCGCGTCCACGGCGTACCACGCCGTGGCGGACACGACGAACGTCATCGTCGCCCCGAACGCGACCACGGTCGGGCCCGCGGGGCTCGCGTCGGTCATCGCCCTGGCGAACGCCATCGGCTACGCGACGACGTTCGGCTCGTACAACGCCCACCGGACCCAGCTCCAGGGCATCTACCACGTCCACGGGACGAACGACCTCGTCGACGCGGCCACGGCCACGCTCTCCGAGCTCGTCGCCCACACGGGCACGGGCTCCATTGCCGGCCAGCTGTGGCTCTCCTCGAGGGTCAACTCTCAGATCTCCAACGTCGGGATCAAGAGCACCGGGACCGCCAACGACGTCCTCGGCTTCGTCGGAGGGGCGCTCGCCCAGCGCCTTCAGCCCACGGCGAAGGCCATCGCCAGCGCCCTGAACGCGAACGTCGCCTTCGGCGCCCTCGCCGTGGCGTACGGGCTCCCCGTCCCGGGCCTCGGGAACTACCTCGAGATCAACTCGAGGTCGACCGGGTCCACCTCGACGATCGCCTTCACCTCGGTCGCAGGCACTGCCTTCGTCACGGACACCGGCCTCGGGATCGTCCCGGGTTCGAGCTCCGCGGTCGGCGAGAACGCCCAGGCCGGGTACACGGTCTCCAGCTCGGCCGGCCTCGCAGGCTCCCACGGGACCGGGTTCCCGGGCCAGACCTACACGGACGCGACCACGGGCCTCCGCTTCACGGTCCTCCCGGCCACCGCCGGGGACTACGACAACGGCGGCAGCTTCAAGCTCGCCGTCGGCCAGACCTTCACCTGCGACGGGACGATCCCCCTCAGGTGCATCGGCGGCGTCGAGACGACCGTGTTCAACACGAACAACATGAACCCCGGGACCACGGCGGTCCTCACGACGTACCCGAGGTCCGGGACGCACCCGAAGATCGGCGACGTCTACTACGTCTCGTACGACTACGCGAAGACGGACCTCGCGACCGGCCTCTACCGGGACAACAAGAAGATCCAGCAGTCCTTCGGGCCTCCGACCCCGGACAATCCGCTCTCGCTCGGCGCGCGCTTCGCGCTCCTGAACGGCGCGGTCCTCCTCGGGCTGAAGCAGGTCCAGAGGGCCCCGGGCTCCTCGCAGGCGACCCTCCAGTCCTACGTGGCGGCCATCGACGAGCAGCAGAAGCCGATCAGCGGCTCGGTCAAGCCGGACGTCATCACGCCCCTGGCCACCGACCCGCAGATCTTCTCGTACCTCAACCAGCACTGCGTCTTCATGAGCAGCCCGAGGCAGGAGGGCGAGCGCACCGGCATCGTCGGCGTCGCGGTCGGCACGTCGCCGCTCGGGGTCCAGGCCATCGCCCGGGGCCTCTCGTCCGAGCTCATGATCGTCACGTACCCCGACTCGTTCGTCATCACCCTGACGGACGACCAGGGGAACTCGTTCGACCAGCTCGTGGACGGCTCGTACGCCGCCGCGGCCCTGGCCGGCTCCACCTGCAACCCGTCGGTGGACGTCGCGACGCCCATCACGCGCAGGTCCCTCATCGGGTTCAAGAACCTCGGCAGGCTCCTCGATCCGACCGACGCGAACGCCACGGCGGTCTCCGGAGTCACGGTCGTCGAGCAGGTGGACACCGGCCTCCGGATCCGCCACGGCCTGACGACCCGGACCGACACCGTCATCACCAGGACCCCGTCCGTCACGCTGACGATCCAGTTCGTCCAGCAGACCATCCGCAAGGTCCTCGACCCGTACATCGGCCAGAAGTTCACCGGGGCCATCATCAAGTCCGTCGAGACCCAGCTGACCGGCGCGTTCGGCAACCTCATCGACCAGCAGATCGTGGCGAAGGTCGCCGGGCTCGCGGTCTTCACCGACGCGAACGACCCGACGATCCTCCGCGCGGAGGCCATCTACGTCCCGGTCTTCCCGCTCGAGTACATTGTGGCTACGATGCAGGTTCGCATCAGACTTTGAGACCGATTTGAGATTGCCGGGCTGAAAGGCCTGTGCTAATCTCAGATCATGAGTTCAGTCAACAAATCGGGTGAGGCCGCGGAGAGATCTGCGGCCTCAGTCGTATTCACCATCTACTGTCATATCCACACCGAATCCGGGCGTCGTTACGTCGGACAGACGAAGAAGACGATGCTGAAGCGCTGGAACCAGCACGTCTACACCGCAAACGGAAAGATGAAAGGATGGTCACACTTTGCGAACGCCATTCGCGTTTACGGTAAAGACGCATTCTCGCACGAGGTTCTCGAGGTTTGCCATGACCTCGATTCCGCGAACGAGGCGGAGAAGCGATGGGTAGCCCATTTCGACACGACGAACCCGGAGAAGGGCTTCAACTTCAAGTCTGGTGGTGATCACCAGCCGCACCCCGTTCGCAATCCGTGGGACCGCCCCGGCTTCCGTGAGAAGCACCCGGTCACCATCGGGGCCTGCCACACGCCGGAGGCTCGCGCCAGGTCCAAGGCCGCGCTCAACACTCCGGAGTCCAGGGCCAGGCGATCGGCCGCCGCGAAGTCCGTGATGGCCGACCCCGCCGTCCAAGAGAGGCGCCGGGCGTTTCAGGACGACCCGGCCTACCGGGAGCGCATCGCCGAGTCTCTCAGGGCCTCCCTCAGCGATCCTGACGCCAGGGCCCGTCAGTCCGAGGCCGCCCGTCTCGCGAACGCCCGCCCCGAAGTGAAGGAGAGGATCTCCGCCGCGGCGAAGGAGGCTTTCTCCGACCCCGAAGTGAAGGCCAGGCACTCGGCCGCCGTCCGCGAGGCCCAGAGCCGCCCGGAGCTCCTCGAGAGGCGCCGCGTCTACCGGGCGAGCCCTGAGACCAGGGCGAAGATCTCCGCCGCGTCCACGGGCAGGAAGCACTCGCCCGAGGCGGTCGCCCGGATGAAGGACCTCTACTGGTCGCGCATCGTCTCGGCCGTCCTCGCAGCCTAGGTGTACCCTCCGGCATGGGAAGCATCATGTCGGCGATCAGGGACGACATCGAGGACTACGAGGCGCTGTGCAGGCGCTACGGCGAGGAAGTCCGTTACTCGCACGGGAGCGCCGACTGCTACGGGAAGCACGCGGACTCGCTCAAGGAGCGCGCCCGCAGGGACGAGCCGGCCCGCGAGGTTACGGAGTCGTAGGGTTCCGTCATGCCATTTCCTCAGGTAGGTGACGTCTGGAGGCGGTCCTCCCCGCCCGGGGCCGACGACCTGGAGCATTCCCTCCAGGACCCGCGATTCCTGAAGTTCTGCCAGCCCGGCGCCATCCTCAGCGTGACCGGGGTCTGGAAGTCGAGCCCCTCGGACCGGGCCGTCTGGGTCGACGCCCTGTGCGGCGGCGACACCGTCGTCTTCCAGAGAGAAGCCTTCGTCCGCGCCTACGGGATGGCCGTCCCGTCGAAGGCCCCGTCTTCCTCCGTCGTCCACGACGTTCGGAACTGGTCTCCGGGGGAGATGCTGGACGACATTCCGCTTCTGAAGTGCCCCTCTTGCGGCAAGACGGCCTTCGACATCGGGCCGCCTTTGGACTATCTTGGCCGCGCCGGAACCGGCAGGACGTATGTTCATGTCGTGTCCGGCCTTACCGATCGGAGCGGGACGCCGATCGTTTCGTGCGAGGGAATGACGGCCGTCAAGCCGTAAGTCCTGTCCCGCCCGGCGTAAGCTGTCACGTGCCCGGACTTGAAGCCAGACGCTGGATCATCGCGTACGCCGCCACGGTGCTCGCCCAGTCCGAGCTGCCGATGACCCTGGACGAGATCTTCCCCGCGTACGGCGGCCCGCGCGGGCCCCGGACGATCGGGAGGAAGCTCCAGAGGTCCGTCGTGGACGCGATGATGAAGAAGGGCTACGTCTCGTCGCGCCGGATCTGCGGCGTGGAGATGTACGAGAAATCGAACTCCGGCGGTCTGTGGAGCGTGGCGATTCTCGAGGACGAGATCGGGGAGGTCGCGGACACCTTCGGAACAAGCGAGGCCGAGATGAGGAACAGAAGGTACGCCGCCAAGGAGGCCGAGAGGAAGGGCAAGATGGACGTCTCGGTCGGGGTGCTGAAGAAGCTCCTGTCCGTCCCGGAGCCCCAGTCGAGATCCTCCCTGTTCAAGGCCAGGCGGGGCGACAAGTTCGAGGAGAGGGCCGCATGGACCCCCACGTGGCAGGTTCCGCTCATGGACGCGCTCGTGAAGGTCGGCGCCGTGCGGGCCTCCGGGAGCCCCGTCGTGTACGAGGCGGCCGACAGAGAGCTCCTCCGGAGAATCTACGAGTGGAAGGAGAAGGGCCCCAACTGCCTCATGACGCTCCTCTTCCCTGACTCCCCGTGCGACATGGACCACGCCCTCCCGGAGTCGGCCCCCCTGGACACCCCCGAGGTCCAGCTCGAGATAGAGCCCGTCCGGGACCCGGAGCCCGACGGCGATCCTGAGAGCGCGGAGGCCGAGGCCGAGGCTCCGCCGGATCAGACCCCCGCCTCCGCCCCGGAGGCCGGCGCCCAGTCCGCGGTCCTCTCCGTCCTGGACTCCATCACCGGGATGCTGGGCGCGCAGGCAAAGTCGCACTCCATGGTCCTCAGCACGCTCCTCGAACTGGCCAAGACCGTCAAGGGCCTGTCGGACATCGTGGACGAGCTCAAGGACGGGGTCGCCTCCGCCGAGGAGGCCGCCATAGAGATGCAGAGGAAGCACGAGGCGGCCGGGCTCGAGACTTCCGCCCTTGGCCACCAGCTGAACTCCGTAAGGAAGAGGCTCGCGGATCTGGACAAGTCTGCCTCGGCCGAGGCCCTGGCCTCGTCGTCCAGGCATGACTTCGTGAAGAAGGCCGTGTCGGAGCTCGCGGCCGCGATAGCGTCCTCGCACCACCAGCCCTCCCGTCCTGACACGCCCGTCCTCGAGGCCATTGCGTCGCTCCGCACCGAGGTTGCCTCCCGGACGGCCCGTCCTCGCACCAGTGCTGCCCTCCTCAAGCGGCTCTCCGACACCGCGGACGACCTTGGCGCCCTCAGGGACCTGGCGCTCGACTCCATGAAGCCGGCCGTCGAGGCGGATCCCGTCAGCGTTGGCGTCCATCGCGGCATCCACCTGGACCGTTTCCCTCCCCGGGGTGATCCTGCGTAAATTGGATCGTGTCCGGCGTAAGCTGCTGTCAGGAGACAGCCATGAAGCTTCGTGAAGCAATCCGCACCATCGTTCGTGAGGTCGTCGGGCAGGACATTCGCCAGGCCGTCCGCGACATCCTCATGGAGGAGCTCATGGACGCCGGACCCTCCGCGGACCGGGACGACGGCTCGGACGACCCCGAGGAGACCTCGGCCAACGAGCATGCCGAAAGGGCTTCCGTCAGGCAGAGGGCCGGCAGGAAGGCCGCCGCCACGCGCAAGGCCCGCAAGGAGCAGTCTAGGCTCCCGAAGCCGGCCCGCGACATGGGCCTCGCCGTCGGACAGACCTGGCGCGGGAAGCCGTACAACAAGAACGTCGCCAAGAGGGTCGTCGAGATCGCGTCGATCGACGATACTGGCGTGGTCCCGCGGATCGTCTCCGCCGGCACCGACAGGACCGCGGCCAAGCACATGACGTTCGACCATCTCAGGAAGTGCTACGAGATGTCCGGCGGAGTCCTGCGCTGATGACCCCCGGCTCTCTCGTCCGCGACATCGTCCTCGACGAGTTCCGCTCCGCCGTCATGGAGGCCGTCCGCGACTTCATGGCCGCGCGCCCTCCTTCGCCCGTCCGACTCCGTCCGATGCCCCGGTTCTCCTCATACCGTGGGGACTCCAGGGCCAAGAAGGCGGTCCGCCTCAGGGTGTGGGAGGCCGTCCGCGACAGCCTCGGCGAGGCCCTGTTCGTCGGCGGCCCGCACCTGTTCCTCTGCTCCCGCGAGGGCGGGGACGCGTCCGTGCTCCGCGGCCTCGGCGTCCCCGACGCCTCCATGATCGCCGTCGACTCTGACCCGAGCGCCGCGGTCCTGTTCTGCGAGTCCTATCCCGGGGTCACCGTCACCGTGTCCGACGTCGGGAACGTCCTCCCCCTCCTCCCCGCCCCTCTCTCCTCCGCATACCTGGACTTCACCTCCCACGTCTCCCCCGCCACCCTCCAGAGGGTCCTCCTGGCCGCCCGGGCGGTCCGCCCCGGGGGTGTCGTTGCGTGCACCTTCGCCTCGGGCAGGGAGAGGGGCCGCGCACGCGCCGCCGCCGGCGCTTGCGAGTCTCGCCTCGACGCCGTCGAGTCCTACCTTTCCGAGAACCTCGGATACCGTCCGGCGGTCATGGCGAGGATGAGCTATATCAGCGAGTCCGAGGAGGGCCGCGGGTCCAACATGTGCGTTCTGGTCTTCCGCACCTCCCCCGGCGGCGGTCGCCTCCCTCGGATTTTGCGCGTCCGTGCGTACGACCTTTACCGTGACGTCCAGAGGCACTTGGACAGCCCTTCCCTCGGGCTTCTCCTGAACTGCGCTGACGCCCAGACGGCCATCATCAGGGACCGCGTCGTCGCGTACCCCCCGGAGCGTAAGTCTTGACCCCCGCCGGGGTACCGATCTCCATGAAGCCGGTCAGCGAGTCCTGGTGGGAGGATCTCCATGCGGTCGTCCTTGTCGCCCTCTCCTCCCTTGCCAAGGGGGAGCCCATCCGGCTCGACCACCTGACCGTCCCCGCCCACGGGTCCTCCAAGGACGTGGAGGCCGCATATCGGCGATTCAAGGAGGACGGGGTTCTTGACGGGGTCGGCCCCTTCCTCGACGTCCTCGTCGCAAAGGGCGCCATGGACAGCAGGACTGTCGGCCAGTGGTCCCCGTTCTACAAGGTGAAGAACCGGTTCTTCGTGAGCTCCCTTATGGAAAAACTCAAGACTCAGGGGCCGTCCGCCGTCGCGGAGTTCATGGGGGCAGTCCTTCCTGCGCCCCTCGAGCCTGAGCTCGAGCCCGAGCCCGACCTGGCCGTCGGTCCTGGGACGGGAGAGGACGAGCTCGATGTCGCCCCCGAGGTCCCCGTCCGTCCGCGCCGCGTCGACTCTGCCGCGGTCTACGATCTGCTGTCTTTCATGGTCGAGAGATTCGCCAAGTCCGTGGACCTCCAGGTTCAGATGGCCGAGACCCTCGTGTTCGTGAAGGACGAGGTCGTGGCCATCAGGGAGAGACAGTCTTCCCTCTCCAAGAGGCTGAAGTCCATGGAGTCCGCGACTGCCGATCCTGCTCCCCCGTCCATCGTCGACAGCTCCGGCATTCGCGAAGAAGTCGCGTCCCTCTCCTCGAGGCTGGAGTCGGCCGTTTCGTCTGTAAATTCTATCCGGCAGGAGGTAGTCGGGGCTGTGAAGTCCGCAGCGGAGCGCATGGAGTCCGACCGCATGTCCAGGATCGCCGAGGCGGCCGGACGTCTTTCGGGAGAGATCTGCGTCCTCCGCGACGCCCTCTCCGAGGAGTCCGAAGATGAATGAGCTCGACAAGCTCGTGGCCGCCTACAAGAGCGAGTGCGGCGCCATGAGCGAGAAGCAGAAGGCTGAGTCCGAGAGGAGGATCTGGGCGGTCCACTATTCTTCTCTCGGCCCGGACGTCCCCAAGGGGGACAGGAGGGAATGGCTCGCTTCCGCTCTCGGCGGGACGTCCGCCGAGTATGAGCACCGCAGCAATCTCATCGGGGCTGGTGCCTGGGCGGATCCCTTCTGGGGCATGGCGGACTCCGGCGCCTCGCTGTACACCGTCATCCGCCTCTTCAGGGACGCCCGCAAGATCGTTACCTCCGGGCAGGCCACCCACGAGGACGCCGTCAGGTCCGTGATCGACGGGTACAACTCTCTGGGGTACATGGCGCGTTCCCCGGAAGGGAAGGTCTTCCGGAAGTCCGGCCCCGGCGGCCGTACCCCTCGTCCTTCTGACCCCCCGTCCGTTCCGGGGCCGTCCGACCGTCCCAAGGACTACAACTTCGACGGATCGTCGTCCCAGAACTCCCGGTCGAAGAAGTTTCTCTCCGAGCTCATGTCCCTGGCCGACAGTTATGTCCTTTCTAGCCTCGCCGATCCTGACGCTGACGAGGCCCTCAACCTTCGGATTGCGAAGGACGACTTCCTAAGCTATGTGCGCGAGGCCGCCGAGGACCTCAGGCGCCGCGTCACCGCCTCCAGGTCGGTCGCCCGGAAGGACGTCCGGAGGCAGAGGGTCACGCGCGAGCATTTCAGGCATGCGTGCGAGGTCCTGAACCTCCCGTACGTGTACGGGCATGCCGTAGATCTCAGGTTCTGCAAGCGTACGATGCTCAAGAGAGCAGGCCCGCTGCACCCCGACCGGAACAACGGGTCGCACAGCGCGCAGTCAGAGTATCAGGCTGTGATCGAGTCGTACGCCGTCCTGGAGAAGTATGCGGAAGGACTGAAGAATGAGAACGGAGACAGAAATCATGAAGGCCGCTAGCAAACCGCGCAACACCGAGCCCGCCAGGGGGCGTTCGCGACCGGCGTCCGCCTCGTTCAGCGACTTCGTCCCCGATCATTCCCTCAACGAGGTGGATCGTGCCGCCCAGTTCTTGGACTGGGCGGCACAGCACATGCCGATGCGCTTTGTCCCGTACACCTGGATCGCGAAGCATGCGATCATCAGGCCGAGGGTTCCCGGCCCGGACTCGCCCGAGGTCGTCATGATCCGGAAGAAGATCGGGGCGATCAAACGGTCCCTCTGGGACCGCTATGGCCGGAGGTCCGTCGCGGCCCCCCGCGACCAGGAGCTCGGCATCCGGGCCACCGTCGACGACGACGACGTCGCCGGGACCGACTTTCTTCAGAACAAGCGCCGCATTCACAACGGAATCCGGCGCCTCGAGGACACGCGGTCCAAGATTGATCCGGGCCGGATGCGCGATCAGGGCCTCAAGGCCATGGTGACCGGCATGGACGCGGTCATGAAGAAGCTCACCCAGCCGGACCTCATGACACGCCTGAAGGAGCTCCCCGCCCGCAAGGACGAGGACGACTGATGGGCACCGTCAGCGTCGAGTACCTCCGCGCTCTCCTGAAGTCGTACGATGACGGCGAGACCACCGAGATGTCCGTGAGCGCAGACGTGTACCGGAAGGTCGTGGAGGACCTCGTCGAGGGCGTCAAGTCCGGGGAACCGTTGGGCTGCTTCAGCTCCGTGTGCAACTCTGGCCCGGTGCCCCCGAACGAGAAGCTCATGGTGGAGATCGAGTACGGGCCGTTCGAGATATGGGTTCGCCCCGCCCCCTGACACCCCCGTCCTAGCCTCCTTTTGTATGGTCCCGGCATGGGCGGACTCATGCGCAGGACGGCGGCCTACCTCGGGAGGCTGAAGGAATCCGAGTACGGGGTCAACGCCGCCATGGGGGGCGTCGTCAACTACCTGGTCGACTCGTACTTCGCGAAGATCGACGAGAGGAACTCTCGTCGCGTGCCTGAGCGCCGCGTCCCGGCCGATCCCCACGCCCACGTCCGGGAGCTGTGGCTCGGGTGCGAGCTCCACACTTGCGTCACGCTGAACCGCCAGTATCCGGCCGTGTTCCGCGACCTGAACGCGTGGGCCATCGCCAACATGTTCGCCGGACCCCTCGCCCAGTACGAGCTCGTCCCGTTCCTCGACTCCTACGAGTTCAAGGAGATGCTCAAGGGCAACTACTCCTACAGGGTCCAGTCCGAGCAGCTCTCGATCGCCCCGGGCGTCCAGAAGACCCTCCCCGTATTCGGCAACTTCTTCGTCCAGCACCGCGGGACGGGGTCGAGGCTGTTCGTTTCGATCGACCTGTGCTATGAGTCCATGGCCTGCGCGGTGTCCGCGATGGTCGCCCCGGGCCAGCAGGCCGCGGCGGAGGCCTTCTTCAGCGACCTTCAGGCCTCGATCGCCGCCAACGACATCTACTTCAAGCAGTGCCTGAACTTCGTCCGCGGCAAGCTCGACTTCGCCGCCGTGACGTCCACCTCGTGGTCCTCGGTCGTCCTGAAGGACCCGATCAAGGAGTCGATCCACCAGAACACGGTCGGCGTCCTCGAGAACATGGACGCGCTCGCCGGCCTCGGGATGTGCCCGAACCAGAACGTCATCCTCATTTCGCCGCCCGGGATGGCGAAGACGACGATCTTCCGCGCCATCTCGCACGAGGTCGACGGCCGGGTCACGCGTGTCTGGTGCACAGGCAAGTCCATCGAGAGCTCCAGGGACGTCACGTCCCTCTTCGAGGCCGCCCGCGGCCTCGCCCCGTGCCTCGTCTTCATCGAGGACATGGACCTGTTCGGCCGCGACCGCTCGAGCGGCGTGCTCGGATCCGACCCTCACGTCCTGAACGAGTTCCTCGCGTGCCTCGACGGGGCCCAGGAGAACGCCGGCGTCGTCGTCCTCGCCTCGACGAACGACATCGCCTCCATGGACGAGGCCCTCGTCAACAGGCCCGGACGCTTTGACGTGAAGATCGAAATCCCGTTCCCGGACGCCCAGGACCGGTCGGACATGCTCAAGAAGTTCCTGATCCAGTATCACTCGGTCGTTGACTCGAGCGTGTCCCAGGAGACCTGGGAGACCCTCATCAACATGACCGAGGGCCTTACGGGGGCCTACGTGAAGGCGCTCGCCAAGTCGGCCGTCATCCGCGCGACCGCCGACGGCTGCGTGTCGGACGACGGCAGGGTCTGCGTCCTGACGGCCGACCAGCTGAACGCGTCGGCCGACCAGGTGATGAAGAACTATCAATTGGGTCAGAGGGCTCTCAAGCATCACAAGGTCGATGTTACCTTGAACCATCCCTGATGCTTGGCCGTCTTGCGCCTGTGACAGTTGGAACACCTGACGTCACACTTCTTTATCTCATCCTCGATGGCTTGAACGGAGTTTCCCCTCTGAATCATGGCTGCTACGTTCATCTTCTTAGTCCCGCGCACATGATCGAAGTCGAGAACCAAAGGGTCTTTCTCTCCACAGTCGACGCACGGGTTTGACTTCAGGTGTTTCAGGACGTACTCTTTGTTCTCTTTCGCCCTCTTCAGTCTACTTTTTTCAATAGACAACTTTAGGCTGTCTTTGTTCTTGTCGTAGTAGCTTGATGAGTTCTGGCCGACGCACTTTTTACATATTGCCTGCAGCCCGTCTTTTTTGGAAGAGTTTCTGAAGAAGTCTGAGAGAGACTTTCGAATTTCGCACTTCGGACAGATTTTGGTCATGAAAGAACTTTACTGCATTCATGACTACGTCGAGGCCGAGGCGGAAATCCGCATCGGCGGCTGATCGATAGGCCTCCTTTACCAAGATCAACGAGAGGACCTCACATGGACACACGCAAGATCGTCGCCGCCGTCAAGCACCTCGCACAGATGGACCCCCAGGATGCGGCCGTGGCGCGCACGGTCCAGGTCCTCAACGACGAGGCGGCCCTCCTCCGCGGCGGCGAGGTCGAGAGGCCCGACGGCTTCAAGGGCTCTTTCGGCGAGAGCTCGGCCAAGGCCGACCTCGAGGCCATCGGGGATCAGATCAAGAAGCTCCATTCCGCGGCCGCGGTCCCGGCCCGGAACTACGCCCGCATGGCCTCAATCCTTGCAGGCCTCCACAGGGCCCATGAGGCGTCGGGCCGCCCGGCCTACGCGCACCTCCGCCCTCGCATCGCGGGCATCATCGAGAAGGTCGCCGGCGTCTTCGCCGAGATCGACACCGTCCAGGACCTCGAGAAGCCCCTCGAGGCCATCGAGAAGGCCGTCCACGGCCTGTACGGCGACCAGGGCAAGAACGCGACGTTCTACTTCGAGCGCCGCAACAAGGGCCATCACGGCGAAGGAAAGTGACCAACATGAAGCCGACAGACGTCTCCACGAACCTCCGCAAGATCGCGGCCGCCATCGACGCCTCCAAGAGCCCGAGCCCCGAGCTCGTCGCGGGGGACATCCGCAAGATCCTCGCCGCGATGGAGGAGACCGCGCTCCCGAAGTCGAACGCCGGCAAGAGCATGCTCAAGGACTTCCTCGATCAGGCGAACGAGGCCCTCGAGTCGGGCGACGAGGCGGCTTTCAAGGCCGCGGTCGGCAAGCTCTCGAAGCACGGCTGACCTGCCGTGCCGGAGCTTGAGCCCAGGCTTCAGCCCGGTCCGGGCTTCCACCTTCGGGAGGACGGCCAGTGGGAGGTCATGAAGATCCCCGCGGACGTCCTTGAGAGCGCCTCGCTCTCGGGCAAGCTCACAATCCAGGGATATAGGTGCACTGTGTTCGAGACTCCTGACAAGGACCAATGGGCGCAGAAGAGCGAGACCGTCCCCATCCTGGGGACGGTCGCCTCGCGCGTCGCCGCGTCCTGGCTGTCCACGGTCCCACAACACCAGTGCGCCTCTTGCGCGACGTTCGCGTGGCACGGCCCGGAGCAGTCACCCGTCCGGTTCGCCGGCGGCGTGCACCATCCGTCGTGCCCGGAGCTCCGCGCGGACACGGTCGCTTCGAAGGTCGCCGCCCGCTTCTTCGAGGCTAAGGGCCGGAAGCGCGACGTGACGTCCATCGTCAAGAAGATCATGGACCGCCCGGGCGACGACAGGAGCTACGAGAAGGAGATCTCGAAGTACGGCAAGAAGGTCCGCAAGGCCGCGCCCAGGGCGAAGGCCGCCTTCGAGAAGCTCTCCGCCGAGCTCGAGAAGCTCTCGACCGAGCTCGCCGAGGCCGAGCACGAGAAGGTCGCCGGGCATCACGCCGGAGTCGTCGCGGACGAGATCGGCAAGGCCGTCTCGACCGTCCAGGTCGCCGCGTCCTCCCTCATCAGGAACCTCCTGAAGCGGGCCGAGGAGTGGGATCCGGAGGAGTGACCACGAGCGGTACGATCGTCTGATCGTACCGCTCGTCTACGTCGGACCGGATCTTCGGAACCTGTCCAGGTTCCACGTCCTGAGCCTCGAGCAGTTGGCGCACAAGAGCGTGCACTCGGCCGCCCGGACGGCTATCCTCTTCAGGCTGAGGAGGAGCATGCGGGACGGCGACTCTGTCCCCTCGTCCTTCCATAGGTCCATCTGGCAGGACTGGAGGTCCGGGTTCCCGCAGTCCTCGCATGGCCCTGTCTTCAGCTTGCGCAGGAGCTCCCTGGCCTGGAACCTCCTTCTGGCCGCCTTCGTCCGCGCCGCTGCCGCCGGATCGAACATATTCATGTACGTAGGAAACTCCTAAAGGCTTAATGCCTCCTTTTTGGCATGAGCAGGGCAGATAGCGACACCTACATCTACAGGCGCGGCAGTTCCCCGAACACCCGCGTCGCGATCTCCCAGAAGAACCGCGTCTTCAGCACGCCGTACACGTCCTCGACCCCCAAGCAGAAGCAGGTCGGCGTCCTGTCGACCTTCGACTTCAGCGAGTCCAGGGCGGTCGACCCGGTGCGCGGCGTCGGCTTCGGGGACAAGATTCAGGAGCTCGTGCCTGGCGTCACCGAGCCCATGGCGCTCACGCTGAACAGGACCCTCCTGTACACCGCGGGAATCATGCAGGAGCTCGGCTACCGCGCCGGCGTCGACGGCCTCGTCCGGTCGCTCCGCCAGCACAAGTGGCCCTTCGACATCCGTTCGGAGCTCGTGTTCTCCGAGCTCGTCGTGAACCAGGACATCAGCCAGATCCTCATGAAGACCCCCGACACGGACGGCGGCACCCTCGCCCTCATCACGTACTTCGAGGCCTGCTGGCTCAACAGCATCTCGGTCTCGTTCCCGAGCGACTCGGCCATCGTCGTGGAGGACGCCGCGGCGACCTGCACCGACGTCACGGACGGAACTTCGCTCTACGGCGTCTCGGCCGACACGTACGGCGACCTCCTCGACTCGGGCAACAACCCGCTCAAGGGCTTCGGCTCCCGCCTCTACACGAGCGGCGGCTCGGCGGCGGCACGTCTGATTCCCTGAGCCGGCTGACCGGCTCCAACTTCGGCCCGGATCGGGACCTCCCGGCCCGGGCCGATCCGTGTCCGCCGGTAGGGTCAGTTCGGACATCCATCCGAAAGGCGACCCTGAATGGAAGCGGATTTCTTCAACGATCTCGAGTCGGCGCTCACGAACGTCGGCACCAACGTCCTCTGGAAGAGGAAGGTCGGGGACGTTGTGCTGTGGATCGCCCCCCTCACGATGGTCGGACAGGGGAAGGTCGTCGAGACCATCACGAGCGCGGATCCGAAGTCGAACGTCATCGGGGAGACGAAGCGCATCACGCTCTCCCACTCGGTCGTCGGCATCAACGAGACCGACCTCCGCCCGTACAGGGACGGCGTGCCCGTCTTTCCGTCCCTGGACCGTGAAAGGAAGCCCGTGAAGGTGTCCCTGGACAGATACCTGTACGGGAAGATGGCCGGATGGGGCGCCCAGTTCGTCGACGACGCGTTCGCGGTCTACGCCGACCTCATGGAGTCATTCCAGAAGCAGAACCTCAAGGACGTCAAGTTCGAGAACACCAAGGATCCTCGCGAGGAGCTCGCCGACCTCATGGTGAAGGTCACAGAGCTACGCGAGCAGCTCGGCATGAACCAGCTCGTGGATCCCGACCATGAGCCCGCCCGGAGGGAGGAGCTCGACGAGGAAGTCCCCGACGAGCCGGTCCGGGCGGCCCCTCCCGTGGGGGACGACTTCGACCCGTTCCGCCAGGTGCCAGACCGAGCCCCACCCTCTCCGGATCCGGTCCCGCGCAGGGCCAGGGAGATCATGGAGTCCGAGGATGCGGCGCTCAGGGACGCCGCCCCCTCGGGAGCCCCCGTCCAGCATCCGAACCCGAACGCAGCCCCCGCTCCCCCGCCGATGCAGGCCGTCGGCCCCATACCCGTACCGGTCGTCAGCCGCCACCCTGGCGTCCACGGCCCCGTGCACGTCGGTACGCCTTCCGTCCCGTCCGAGGTCATCGAGGAGCCGTCACGCCGGACGGCAGTCTCTCCTCCCGAAATCGACAAGCCTCATTCCAACCGGAATCCTCGCTTTCAGCCTCCCCCTCGGTGACGAATGAGCGCACCCGTCCCTGAGGAAGGGAAGCGCAGGATAAAGATCACGGTCCCGGATGTCTACAAGAAGGTAGACGACGGGGTTTGGTCTGAGCTCGAGAAGTACGTCTTCACCGGCTTCCTGCACAGCTCCTCCGTGGTCCAGGGCAGGACTTTCGTGTTCAAGACCCTGAACGCGAACGAGGTGAGGATGATAGAGTTCATGAGGCCGTACGGGGCCACGTCTGCCGAGTCCAGGGCCTCGTTCCGGAGCTCCTTCATAGCACACAGCGTGCTCATGGCCGACGGCCAGAACGTGCTGCACGACAGGCCGAACCACATCGTCCGCCTCATGAAGCTCGTCGGGAGGCTCCCGGTCCAGGTCCAGAACAAGGTCGTCGAGAACCTGTCCGCGCTGAACGAGAGGGCGTCGAGGCTCTTCCCGCTCGTCGAGCCCTACTCGTACGAGAACAGGTCCCGCTACAAGTGGCTCCAGGTGAAGGGCCAGCCTATCAACGCGTCCTCGTGCACCGGCATCCCCGGCACGGACGACCTCGGCATGAACTACTGCCAGCAGGTCTGGACCGCGATGAACAACATACAGGACCTCCGTGACTCCATGGAGAAGGACTGGTCGCACGCCAAGTTCATCGGCTCCTGCTTTGCCGGAAAGAGCATCAGGTCCATCGACGAGAAGGACAAGATGCGCCATGAGAAGGAGCGCGTCGACCGGGAGGAGGCCAAGATGCTGGCCCTCCACGCATACCTGAACCGCCTCGCCGGCGCCCCCGACCCGACGGAGACGGTCAGGCTCCCCGACGGCCGGCAGGCCGATGTCGCCAAGCGCTTCCGGGCGGACTCCGTGGAGGAGCTCGCCGATCAGCTGTCGGCGGCGCTCTCCGGAGAGAAGGACTTCCACGACACCGTCGTCGAGGCACGTGAGAGGGGCCTCAGGGACAGGGCCGCCGCCATAGAGGACCAGAAGCGCCTTTATTTCTCCCGTCCGAGGGTGAACGACGCTCAGGGCGGCGGTTCGAGGATCATCGGCGGGAGGGCCGAGGCCGACGCTTACCTCGCGAGGATGGAGGCCGCCAAGATGCACCAGCTCGAGATGCACCGGAGGGTGGTTTCCCCGGGCGAGGAAGAGACCTCCGATGGGCCGTTGGACGGCGGACCTAAGGACGGGGGAAGGTGACGGATGGCTAAAGAACAGGTAAAGCTTGAAGTCCCGATCGTCGTAAAGATCGATCCGAAGTCCGTCAAGGAGGCCGAGAGGGACTTTAAGGCCCTCCAGAAGAGCCTGGCCAAGGCCAGCGTCGACTGGACGAAGCTCGGCAAGACCCAGCAGGTCAACGCCAAGGAGCTCATGAAGATCGGCGCGGCCGCGGCCGCGCTCGGGAGCAGCATATCCAGGGGCGCCCAGGACGCCGGGAAGAAGCTCGGCTCCCTCGGAAAGGCCATCGACGAGGCCAAGAAGGAGGCCGCAGAAGTCGCCAAGAAGATGGGGGAGACCTCCGACCCCGGGGCGAAGGCCGGCCTCTCCATCGAGTCCAAGAAGGTCCAGGGCGTCCTTTCAAAGCTGTACAAGCAGGTCGAGTCTCAGTCCAAGGTCTGGAAGAACAGTGAGAAGAATGTCAAGGCGGCCTCCAAGGCTCAAAGAACCCAGATAGACACTCTGAAGAAGGCCGGAAATTTCAGCCTTCAGGATATGTTCAAAGGGGTGTTCGACGGTATATCGAGGGGCGGCCTTGGTGGCGCAAAGGATGCCATCGGGGCCGTCGGGAAGGGAGCCATCAGCGGCGCTTCCAAGGCTGGCCAGGCCGCGGCCGGTGAAGGAGCTGGCGCCGAGAGTGCCATGGCGGCAATGGGATCCGCCGTCACAATAATCGGCGGCGTCGTGGTCGCCGTCGGGGCCCTCGTGAAGCTCCTCATGATGGCATCGGCCCATCAAACCCAGCTGAATAAGGCCCTTCTGAAGGGATCCGGCTTTGCCAACGACATGGGTATGGCGAACGACGCCTACAGGAAGTCCGTCGACCAAATCCGCACCGCCACCATCAATTCTGCTGAGTCTCTTCTCCGGTTCGGGAAGAACTCTGAGTCGGCCATGGCCGACATTAACGCCTTCGGCATGGCAGCTACCGGGTCGATAGCCAAGACCAAGGTCATGATGGAACAGCTCGGAGGTGGAAACCTCGAAGAAGGCATCAAGAAGTTTGTCACTTCAGCTACTGTCTACGGGAAGGCCCTCGGCGTTGAGTCCGGAGACGTTGCTAAGATGATGGGCGATTTCGTCTCGGACATCGGCATATCTCACGAACACGTCGTTGGCGTGATGGACAACATCGTTAAGACCGCCGCCATGGCCAACATTCCGGTCCATAAAATGATGGACGTGTTCCACAACATTCTTCCGGACGTCAGCCTCTTCAACAACCGGATGGAAGAGCTTATCGGGACGGTTAAGCTGCTGTCGAAGACAATGGACGCCAAGGCCATGAAGTCCTTCATGAAGACAATGGGTCAGGGCTTCGACCAGCTGGACTTCAAGCAGCGCCTGAAGATGGCCTTCGTCATCGGCCCGGCCAAGGTCGCCAATATACTTCAGAAGGACTTCACGGCCACCGGTAAAGCGATAGGCAAAGAATTCGGAGGCCTTGGCGACGAGGTCCAAGCTGCCCTGAAGCAGGCCGACCCTGTTAAAGCCATGGCAGCAGTGGCCGCCAAGGCCACTGCGCTTGGAGTGGCCCCGGCGGCCATCGGGAAGGCCCAAGAGCTCGCTCGCAGTATGGCATCCCTGAAGAAGGGTGACGTCCTGAATGTCGCGTCCGCGATGAAGGGTGCCGGCATGTACGCCCGCATGACCATGCTTGAGTCTACCGCCGGAGCCTTCGATCCAAGCGGAGCGCTCAGCGGTCTGGGCGAGGTCACCGCTACGGCGATGGGGATTAATGCGGAACAACTGAAAGCGATTCTTGCGTTGAAGGACAACATGGCGATGTACAACGTCTCCATTGCCAAAACCGGTAAGACGTCGTCCAAGAGCCTGAATGAATCACTTAGGAAGACATATAGACTCTCTAAGGCCGGCACGAAAGAGGCCGCAGCGTCGGACGACGAAGTTGAGAAGTCGCTCGCTAAAATGGCCCAGGCTGATCCGAAGGGCCTCGAGGAAATGCTCAAGCAGGCTGCCGCCGAACAAATGGCTAGCACTAAGTCCCAGACAGAGTCGGCTGAGGATCTTGCAGCCGAGAATTATAACGTTCAGGCCTCGATCAGCGACAAACTGGAGAGCGTCGTCGGATTCTTCCTTGAAAAGATCTTCAACACTCTCCAACCGATACTATCTCTTCTCGAGGAGTTCTTCGACCTCGTTTCTGCCCCGGACCCGGCTGCCAAGGCTCTCGTCGCCGCCCAAAAATCGGTGCTCGCGTTCCAGGTCTCCGCGGCCCAGGACGCGGAGAAAAACCAGCAAGCCCTTCTTAAGTCTAACACTGAGCTCACGGATGTTCAGAAGAAGAAGGTCGGCGGGGACCTCGCCGGGATGACATCCCTGATCAAGACCGCCGCCTCTAAGACGAGCTTCGGTGACACAGGTGGTGTTGAGGGTCAGATTACCACCCTGAAGCCGATGTTGGACAAGATGGGGGACATGTCTGTCGCTCAGTTCGAGATGCAAAAGAAGGCTTTCGGGGGCGAGTTCTTTCGCGGGGATCCGGATCAAGACAAGAGATTCCTCGATATTCTCAAAGAGATAGAAAAAGCGAAGGCGGCGGGTGATACGGCGAAGGTCGAGGAGCTCAAGAAGAAGGCTACTGAGACCACCACTGCTTCGCTTGGATATGTGAAGGGTCAGGCGGGTGGCGAAGTAAAGATGATGAACAACTTGGGGAGGGTAGCCGGAGCCCTCGCCGGGGGCGGTACTGGGGTCGGAGCGGTCGGGGATCCGACCGCTATTGCTGCCACAAAGAGACAGACGGACGCGCAGAAGAAGGCAAATGACCTAGTTTCTGACTCGAATGACGTTGAAAAAGACTTCGTCCAGAAGATGGGCGGTGCTCAAACGGGCGTATCCTCGGCCGCAGACACCGTCCCGGCCGCCGTCGTCGGAGCTCCCGGCGTTGCCGTCGGCGCTCCGCCCGGCGCCCCGCCTGGCGCCGCGACGAAGACGCCGGAGCCCCCTCCGGGCCACGACGCCCAGGTCAAGGTCATGGAGGACTCAGGCAAGTCCCAGGAGGAGATCGCCAAGTACGCCGCGGACGACTACCAGAACACGTCGGACCTGCTGTCCCTCATGAAGAAGGGCATCAAGTTCGAGGACTCGTGGATGAAGAACAAGTATGCGAACGTCCTGAAGACGTCCACGCTCGACTCATTCAGGACCGCCCTCCTCGAGTTCGCCGTCATCGAGGCCAAGATGGGCGACGAGTCCTTCAAGAAGTCCCTCGCCGCCAGCGGCGAGGACCTGCTGGGCTCCGGGCTCCAGCTGAAGGACCTGGCGGGGGCGGGCTCCGGGGAGAACGACATCAAGAACATGATCGACAAGGCCAAGAGCCATGCGACCGGCCTCATGGGCGTTCCGTACGACAACTACCTTGCCAGCCTCCACAAGGGCGAGATCGTCATGCCGGCGAGCGACGCCCGCGTCGCCGGAAAGGGCGGCGGGGGCGGGAAGACGACGAACGTGGTCGTCTACGCCCAGGGCGTGCCCGCTAGCGAGGTAGCCCGTCGGATCGGTCAGATAGCCAATACTGACTAGTCCTTTAATGCTCATCCCATGAGATGGGATGGACGATCTATTGCCATGTGCACGTCGAGTCAGGCCGTCTCTACGTTGGACTGACGAAAATGACCGTCCTTCAACGGTGGAATCGTCACGTCTACAATTCCAATCGGACAGGCAGTAAGAAGTTCGTCACTTCGCACTTTGCGAATGCTATCCGTGTCTATGGGAAGGACGCTTTCACACATCACGTCCTCGGGGTCTGTCATGATCTTGAGGAAGCGAATCTCGTGGAGGAGGTCTGGATCTTCCTCCTGAACACCAGGGACCCTCAATTCGGGTTCAATATTGCAAAGGGCGGCAGTCATGCTCCGCATCCGATCCGCAACCCATGGGACCGTCCCGAGTACCGGGAAAAGGCGGTCGCCGCGGCGAAAGCCAAATGGAAGGATCCGGAATTTCGTTCGAAGCAGGAGGCTCGAGACTTTTCCCACCTTCAGTCCCGTGAAGCCCGTGGAGCCGCCTCAGCCACCCGCTCTACGCCGGAGTCCAAGGTCAGGCGGGTGGCCGCATCAAAGGCCGTTCTTGCGCGCCCGGACGTCCGGGAGAAGCTCTCGGCCGTGTACGCTGATCCGGAGCGCCTGAAAGCTATGAGCGAAGCGTCCAAGGCCGCCCATGCTCGTCCCGACGTCAAAGCGAGGGTCGCCGCGGCCTCCAGGGCATCGAACGCGCGGCCGGAGGTGAAGGCCAGGATCTCTAGCTCCTCAAAGGCCCTCTGGAGGGATACCGGTTACGCCTCGAGGGTAGCCTCCAGGACCGTCTCCGACGAGACCCGTTCGAGGATGTCCGCGGCCTCCTCCACTCCGGAGAATCTGGAGAGACTGAATTCCGTGAGGGCGTCCCGTGACCCGGAAGTTCGTTCCAGGATCTCCGCCTCCCTGAAGGCCACACTCGACGATCCGGAGCGGAAGGCGAGGCTGTCAGAGATCTCCCGGTCTCGATGGGAAGACCCTGCCTACCGCGCGAGGATGACCGAGGTTCTCTCGGCAGCCAACGCCGCCCGTCCTGTCCAGACTCGCTGCAAGAGAGGCCACTCCATGGAGGATGCGCGCGTTCGACGCGACGGGCGGCGTCTTTGCCGGATCTGCTCCAGGCTCCGGAAGGCAGGTTATCGGGCTTCCGCACCTGTCGCCTAGACTCGCGCTCTTTTTTGAGTACGGTGGAATGACATGCCCGCGAAGGTAGGACTCCCGTACAGGCCGAATCCGAAGGCCGACGACAAGAACACCAGCTACAGCCCTAGGCGCGGCCGCCCCATACTCTTCCAGATCTCGGTCCCCGGGAGCCTCCAGCCCCTCTTTCCGTTCATGCTCGCCCTCCACACGAACCCGGGCTCCCTCGAGGAGCACATGGCGAAGACGAAGAACGTCGTCCCGACCTACGGCGGTTTCGTCGAGTTTGTCTGGCCCGACGAGCTTACGACCCTGTCCGCCTCCCACTCGACCGGGGCCTTCCTCACTCCGGACTCCGGCCTCACGGCGGGATCCGACACCAGGACCGCCGGCGGAGGCTCCACGGGCCGTAGGAACTCCATGGCCTGGGAGCGGCAGGAGGACCTCCTCGAGGTTTTTCACAACAACGGCGTGGTGTTCGACGGGAACGGCCTGCCCGCGATTCGCGGGAAGGTCATGATGATCTACGACCGCGGGATGTTCCTGGGTCACTTCACGACGTTCGAGGTGGACGAGTCCGACGACAAGCCCTGGTCCTTCGAGCTCACGTGGGAGTTCCGCGCGGAGCAGACTGTCTACAGCTTCCCGGTCGAGTCCTCGGACGTGGGGACGGAGGAGGGCTGATATGAGCAGGACTGAGGACGGCCCTCTGTCGGCCAACGATGTCTTCGACGGCATTGTCTTCTCCAGGGTCACGAACCTGAGCCAGATGAGGGCCCTCTTCGGCCAGAGGGACGTCGGCGCCGCCCTCATCGGCGGCGACAGGTACGGGACTCTGTCGGGGGCGAGGACGTCGGTGAAGCCGTTCATCGTCGGATTCATAACCCCGGACGTCCTCGTAAACTTCGTCCCCGTAAAGCTCAGCCAGGTCGAGGAGAAGACCGCCGCCGCCGCCCCGAAGACGAGCGACGAGCCGGTGAAGGATCCGAAGACCCTCTTCATAGACCACCCTCCGTCCTTCTACGCCAAGCTCAAGCAGGTCGCCGACAACATACACGCGAACCCCGAGGACCTCCTGGCCTGCCTCACGTCGGAGAGCGGCTTGAACGCTCAGGCGACGAACTTCGTCCGCGGCAAGGACGGGAAGGTTACGAACATCCTGCAGGCCCTCGGTCTGAACCAGATCACCCCGTCCGCCCAGAAGGCGTCGGGCATGACGGACTCCTTCTGGCGGAACGACTACGGGAAGCTGACCGCCGAGCAGCAGCTCCCGTACGTCGAGAGGTACTTCAAGGCCGTCGGCCACGGCAGGAACTTCAACAACATCGGCGACCTCTACATGGCGAACGCCGCCCCCGGCTTCATCGGGAAGTCCGGCGACATCGTGATCTACACCGGGAACGCCGCCAAGCAGAACCCCGGTCTGGACGCCAACAAGGACGGGAAGATAACCGCCGGGGAGATAAACGACTTCACCGGGAAGGCGAAGAACAGCGGCCTCTACAAGTCGTACCTGGCGGCGTACAAGGCCGCCATAGCCAGCGGGGCGGTCCCGGCCGACGGGACTGCGGCCTCGAAGGGGCCGTCCATCGTGTCCGGCGGAATCATGTCGAACGGCGTCATTACCGACCAGGAGACGGGGGATCCCCTGAACGCCATCGGGAGGAACGTCCAGGCCGCCGATCAAGACCGGATCGACATATCGAACGCCCAGGTGAACGAGCTCCGAGACCAGATACTGAAGGCTAAGAGCGTCCCCTCTCTCGTCCTCCTCGTAAACCCGTCGAAGTTCACGAGGAGCTACGAGCAGACTGTCGACACGGTGAAGGTCAGGCGCGGGTACGCCGTCCATATCTGGAACGAGAGGCCGCCGTCCATATCGTGCAGCGGGGCGACCGCCGCACAGTACGCCTTCAGGTCCGACGGGGAGGGTGGGCTCACCCACTTCAACCGCCTGCATTCGGCCTCGTACAAGAACTTGATGTCCCTGGTCTCCATGTACAGGAACAACGGCCACATCTTCAGGGGCGCCCCGAACCAGGACCCATACAATATGGGCGTTCCGACGATCTCGATGAGCGTCTTCATATACTATGACGACAAGATCTACATCGGATCCTTCGACGACTTCTCCGTGACCGACGACGGCGAGAAGCCATACAACATGTCGTACAGCTTCAAGTTCACGGTCAGGTACGAGATCGACCTGCCGGGCAGCGGCCTCGACAGGGACTTCACCACCGTCCAGGGACTGACGACGAGGTCGTAATGAGGCAGTCCGCATTCAAGGGGAACTGGGTACCGAACAAGCGCCCCTATGTCGTCCTCACTCCGGACGTGTTTGTCTCCATCCAGGGGGAGACGTCCGTCATCGGTTGCGGCGAGTGCCGGCGAGAGATCAACATCAACGACTACATGACGTCGGTGTCCACCGAGGCGGCCGTCGACTCGGCCCCCGGGAGCGCGACCATCAACCTGTCCGTGCCCGACACCGACATCAACGACTTTTACATCGACGGGCAGCTCGTCATCATTCCGATGATGGAGATAGAGGTGTACGCCAAGGGGTATTTCCTCATCGGAGGGTTCCCCCAGTACTACAGGGTCTTCTGGGGCCTCGTCTCGTCCGTCTCGAAGAGCTGGTCCGGCGGGACCACGACGCTCGCCATAAGCTGTAAGGACATCCTCAGGTGGTGGGAGCTGACCAACGTCACGATCAACCCGGCGTTCACCGAGAGCTTCGGAGGCAGCGCCGGCGGATACCAGCTCTGGCAGAACCAGTTCGCCGCGATGAACCCGTCGACGATCATAATAAAGCTCGCCAAGGAGTCGATGGGGGACTTCTCGATCACCCAGGGATCCTTCACGTCCTTCACTCCGGAGAAGGGTCCCGAGGGTCCGGCCATAGGGGCTTACGCCAAGGACGTCATGGCGTACTGGCAGCTGAAGTTCGCCAACATCTGGAACAGCCTCGTCATCTACGGATCGTCCGGAGAGCTGTACTCGTTCACGGGGGACGGCGACACGGTGTCGCCCGTCAACCTTTCGGCCCAGATGAACAACCAGGAGGAAAAGCTCTCCGGGAACAACCAGGCCACGAGCGTCTTCAAGATCCAGCCGAACGAGATAACCCCGTTCAAGCAGGAACTAGCGAGGGCCGGGGACGTGGAGCTCTTCCAGACCGAGGCTATGTCGAAGCTCTCGATCGCCCAGGCCTGCCGCGATCAGTCCGGGTGGGAGTTCTTCTGCGACCCGAGCGGCGACATAGTCTTCAAGCCCCCGTTCTACAACCTGAACGTCCTTCCGAACAAGCCCATCAGCTGGATACAGAACTATGAGATCATCGACGACTCGGTGACGGACTCCGAGGCCGAGGTATACACGCACATCACGTCGAGCGGGAACGCCTTCGGCGGCACCATGGACTGGGGCCTGAACGACGAGATCACGACTCCGAGGACCGGCGTCATCGACTTCCACCTTCTCCGCAGGTACGGGTGGCGTCGGCTGGACTACCAGTGCGAGTGGGCCGGAAACCCCAAGAAGCTCTTCTACTGGCTCATGGACTACCTCGACCGCATGAATGCGAAGAGGCAGGCCGGATCCGTCACCATCCCGATGCGCCCGGAGCTGAAGCTCGGCTTCCCGATATGGTTCCCGAAGTACGATTCCTTCTTCTACGTCACCGGCATCTCGCACCAGTTCTCGGTCGGCGGTCAGGCCACTACGACGCTCACGCTCATCGCCAAGCGCTCAAAGTTCATAGCTCCGAACAACATTGGGTTCATCAAGAAGTCCGGGAACACGCGCGACGAGATGGTCCGGGACTACGGCGTTCCTTGGAAGAACGGGGAGCCCAAGAACAAGGTCGTCGACGGGCGCCGTGCGTGGAACTCGGTTCAGATTCCGACCTACGAGATAGGCTTTCCGAACCGGCTTGGCGGCACGGCCGGCCTCAGCAACGAGGAGACGATGGGCCAGCCCGTCGTAGTCCGTAGTCCGAAGACCGGGAAGCTCCTCGGATTTCCGAACGCCGTCATGGTGTACCGCTCGACGATCGAGGGGACGGTCCTTTCGAAGATACTCGAGGAGCAGGGCTCCAACAAGTCGAAAGCCCCCGCGAACCAGGACAAGGGTAAGAAGGACACGGGTCCGAAGTACAACTACGACTACACCGTGACTCAGACTTTCTCCAGGCTCCGCGGCGACGCCAGGGCTAAGACCATATCGTCCCTACGAGCTCACCGGTACGAGGCCGGCATGACCAACGGAGGGGCGTACGACTACGCCCGCGACGAGGACCGGGTCTTCCAGGAGATGACCCTGATCCCTACGAACTCGATCTCCTGGAACAAGGCCGGAGAGGATCCGAATCAGCCGTCCACGTTCGACAAGACCGTGGCGGCCGGGAGCGACAAGAAGAAGGCCGAGCAGCAGAAGGCGGCGGTGGACGCCCAGGCCGCGGTCGTGAAGACCGCCAAGGGGAAGGTCGACGCGCAGGTGACGGCCGTCTCCAATATAGACAAGCAGCTGACGGTCCTCCTGAAGAAGCTCCCCTCCGTCCCGAAGACCGTGAAGAAGGCGCCCCCGACGCCGGGGACCCCCGACGGGACTTCCACGACCACCGCCACGGAGCCTCCGGACATCGTGGACAAGAGAGCCGAGCTCCAGGTCGCGAAGGACAAGCTCGCGCTTCTTCAGAAGGACTACGACGAGGAGAGCCTCGCCCTCACCCAGACGAAGGCCAACCAGGGGACCGTCCGAACCCTCGCCAGCCTGAACGTACTGGTCCGACCGGTTTCGGACGACTTCGGGTTCGAGGTCATAGGCCACAACAAGTATGGGCGCGGGGCCTTCATCGACAGGGGCAAGATCCAGCTTGCCGGGGACGCTCCGGGTGGCGTGATCAACAGGATCAACGTCCAGTTCGCGCCCACGGGCGGGCTTCTGACCGACCCCGGGATCGTCGGAGCCCAGGACGGCAGCTCCGCGGACTTCGCCGCGTCGTTCGAGCGCATGCAGCCGGACGACTATGTGACCGGGGCCACCTTCACCGGCTCGAACAAGTCCTCCGACATAAAGGAGTTCCAGTTCACGGATCAGAACACGTACACGAACCAGATCAACGCGAACGTCGGGCACAGCCTTTACGTGGAGGCCGACCAGACCAGGAAGTCCAAGACCCTCGGGGAGCTCAAGCCCACCATCGCGATCGGCGGGCTGGACGGGCTGGACAGCTGCTCGTGCGGGATAGGGCGCGCCGACTGGCTTGCCCTCCTCCCCACGGACGTCATCGTGCAGGTCCTGAAGGCCGAGAGCGGCGCGGACGTGAAGCCTCAGAACGTGGAGAACGCTTTCGGTGCGAAGATCACGTCCGGAGCGACACCTGGATCGCCAACGAGCCTGTCCTTGGAGAACGACAAGGCCAACAAGGCCATAGCGCAGATATTTCCGGGCCTGGACGTCCAGACCACCTTCACGGGCCTGGACGCCATAGTCGGGAACGTGACGACCGGCGGGTTCTTCGACGCCCTGACCAAGTACCTGCAGAAGCTCGTCGCGACGAACTATGAGGCCAACGCCAGGAGGGAGGGGCGCTCCAACGCCGAGGAGCGTGGGGTCGTGAGCCAGCTCTTCGACGCCGAGGAGCAGACGAACATCCTCGGGGATGACGGACAGGATCCCCTCTTCGCCCGTGCCGCGTCCGGGGACCCGGCCGCCCTGGACGCCCTCAGGAACCAGGTGGCGAACTCGAACTTCGGCATGACCGCCGCCGCAGGAAAGAACTTCAAGAAGGCCTGGGACGACGGCAAGGAGAAGCTCCAGCAGACGTTCGAGCACTTCGGGGCTTCCGGCGGCACCACCGTCTTCGCCGTATCGGCCGGGAACGCCTCCGGATCGGTCGGCGTCTCCGTCGGGACCGTCGGGACGCAGCCCTCGGCGGAGGCGGCGGCGGCCACGGCGGCGGCGGCCAACGCCACGGCGGTCTCGGCCCTCACTCAGGCCACCACCGGAGTCCCGCCCTCCCAAAGCCCGCAGCCCAAGCAGGTCCAGCCCCGCAGGCCTTCCCCGAACCTGAGGTCGCTGATAGTGAACCCGTCGTCGCCGGCCGCCCTGAACCAGCCTCTCGTCGACGCGCAGAGCGCCGCGTTCACCGCGACCATCTCCACCACCCCCGGGCCCGTGGACCCCATCCCGACCTCGAAGCCGAAGGTCAAGAAGCCCGGGACCCCCTAGGCGTCGCGCGGCGGTTCACCGCCGCGCACGGCCGCGACGAACCTCGGGTCGCACTTTGCCGGGGTGAGCACGTACGTCAGGACCCCCTCGGCCAGCCTGTTGACCGGCGACACTATGGCGAGTGACTCCGTCGTTCCGGCCGCCGTGCTCACCATGTGCCTGATCCTGACGACCTTGCACGACAGGGAGATGCTGTACTTGCCGTCCTCCTTGTCCACGACGCAGTCCAGGCTGTTCTGCCTCCCCACGTACCCGATCAGGGCCGGGTCCTTGACCGGGATGTTCAGGGAAACGGTGTGGCCCTCCTGGATCCAAGGGAGGTCCACGAGCCACCTCGCGCCCTCCACCATCTTTCCCGACATCGCGGCTGCCTGAATGATCAGTGGCACGGTAAGCCTCCTCTACATCAGTACCGTACAGTCATGGCAGGAGGAAAGACAGGCGGACCCGGCGACCTACCCGAAGTCCCCAAGGGCGGAGTGTCGATGTCGCGCGACATGCGGCACCCCGGCGGCCCGAAGCAGGCCTCCTCCTCGGGACGCGAGGCGTTCGCATACCTGCACGCCGGCCACATAGTCCACGTCGACACCGAGACGATGGTCTGCTCGGTCCGCCTGGACTCGATGCAGAGCGAGAGGCACGACGTCCCGCTCCCCGCCGCGGCCGGGTCCGGCCCGAGGAGCTGGGCGGGCCTCATCCCCGAGAAGGGTACGAAGGTCCTGATCGGATGGAAGAAGGTCGACGCTTCGGCGCGCAACTTCTCCCCGTACATCGTCGAGTTCCTGACGAGCGGGACGTTCGCGGCGCGCGAGTACGAGCCGTTCATGTCGATGCCTCCGGAGGACGCGGCCGCGGCCCTGGACCTCCATCCGGAGCTCGCGGACGACCCGCGGTACAACATGGGCGTCGTCCGGCTCAAGGCCCGGAAGGGGTATCCCGGGGACTTCATCGCCTCCTCGAGCGGCGGGTCGGACTTCATCCTGGACCGGGACGTCCTCCTCACCAACCGCGCCGGGAACGAGCTCCGCCTCAGGGACTCCGACCAGACGGCCGTCCTCCAGACCCTCAACGAGTTCACCAGCAACTCCGCAGGATACTACCGCCGCGGACTGGTTAAGCGCAACGCCTTCAACATCCTCCCGGACCTCTATCCGGTCGAGGACGCCAAGGTGGCGATCGTCAGCCCCGGCGACCCGGCGAACGGGAAGGATGCGAACGGTGAGCCTTTGGACCGGTCGGCGGCGTACGACGCCCTCCTGAACTTCGGCCTCATCAAGGAGGACGGGTCTGCGAACTTCGAGGAGGGCGTGTCCCCGTCCGGAAACTCCAAGCTCGTCGATCCGATCTATCCGCCTATCACCACGTCCGACGGCCAGAGGATCTCGTACGTCGTCCACGGCGAGCACAGGTTCAGCTTTGCCGACACGCTGTACGCGTACGTCGAGGACAGGACCGAGCTCCGCCACATCTCGGACGGGATCATGGCCGTCACCGAGGAGGGCGACGGCTTCCAGGTGGACCCGCCTTTCCCGGCCTACGTGGAGGACGTGAAGGGGACCGTCGTCGGGAACGACTTTCACTCCGACGCCGGCCGGCCCTTGTACAGGCGCGTCCTCGGCATGAAGCTCTTTACGAGCCCCAACCAGAAGATCCCGTCCGACTTCCCGACGCTTGAGGCCGTGGACACGGTCACGAAGCTCGGGATCATGGACGCCGTCGGCCTCGCCAGGCTCTTCAGGATCAACTGCCCGCAGCAGGGCAGCTCGAACCAGTTTGCCTTCGGCATCACCAAGGAGGGCAAGGTGATGTGCCACATCCCGAAGACCCAGTATGGAGAGCCGGACGAGAAGGGCAAGTCCCTGGAGCTGAACCTCCAGGGCCTGTTCAAGGCCATCATCGGCGCGGACGAGAACTCGGGGAACCTGAGCCTCGACATGAGGACGGTCGGCGGCATCAACCTCGACGTCGGGAGGTTCAACGGCGGACCGTACGCCGGGTCCTCCGTCGTCCTGAACCTCCACGGCGGGGTCAAGCGGATACACAACGGTGATCCGGACACGGGCGTCGCCGACGACGTCACGTACAACGGGTCCGGGAGCGAGATCGGGACCGGGTCCAAGCTCGTGTCCTGGGGCGGGAACATAATCAACAACGCCGGCGGCGAGAACGCCCAGTCTGGCCAGAAGATCACGATAAACGCCGGGGCCGGCGGCCTCATCAACACCGTCGCGGGCGACCTCGGGAACTCGGTCCTCGGCAAGACCCAGGAGCAGTACGCTCAGATCGTCACTACGACGTACGCCCTCGGGAAGGTCCGCACGACCGTCTCCGGCGTGGACTCCCTGACCATGCTCGCCGGGGCCATCACCCGCACGCTCGTGGCCGGCGTCGGCATAGCCGACACCGTCACGGCCGGGAACCTGATCCAGACCGTCGCTACCGGGAACAACCTGATAAACGTCGGGACTGGGAACCTGGCGGCCACCGTCGGGGCCGGTAGCCTGTCCCTTACCTGCGGCGCGGGGCCGGTGTCCGTCGTCTCGGCCCTCGCGGCCGCCATCACCTCGGGGGTCCTCATCTCCCTGACCACCCCGATCACGAAGATCGGCGCGACCGTCCAGGGGTTCGCCGTCGCCGGAATCCCGGGACCCGGCGGCCCCCACCTCGACTATCTGACGGGAATCCCGATCCTCGGGGTTCCGACCGTGACGATCGGTTAGCCTGGACATGCCCGTAGACCCCGGAACAACCCTCCCCATATTCCAGGGGATGCTCGCGGCGAACGCCGTCATCGGGCCCGGCAGCGGCCAGCTCGCCGCAGGGCTGGCCAACGGCCTGTTTCAGTACCTGTCCGCCTCCGTCACCGTGCTCTCGATAGACGCCGGCACTCTCGGGGCCGGAACCGGTGTCGGGTTCGGCCTCATACTCCCCCCGAGCGTCATCCTCGGCGTCCTGAGCCCGATGATGGCGGGTCACCTTATACTCGGTCCGTTCGCACCCTCGACGGCGAACGCCATAGCCATGGCCGTGTCCCTCTCCCTCGCCGGAGCTTCGGTCCAGACTGTCAACGCCGGGGTGGGTATAGGGGCTGGGAAGGTCCAGCTCGTCCCCACCGGCACGGGCGGGGCTGTGTTCGCCGCCGCGATGACCGCCGCGGGCCTCACCGGCCCCATGGCGTCCGCCCTCGGGGACGCCGTCGGGATGTCGCTGGACACCGTGATCGCCGCCGTGATCGGCGTCGTCGTCATAGCCGGTCCGCCAAACATTCTGCCCGGAGCCGGCACCGGCGTAGGGAAGATCACCTGAGGAGTACTGTCCGACATGTCTCTGAACATAAGCGGGGGTCTCCTCGAGGGAGTCCGGGTCGCCACCGGGAACAACCCCTTCACGTACCCCGCCCGGTCCGTCATCGTGGACCAGGGCCAGCTGGACTCCGTCCAACAGCCGTCAGAGTATATGGTCTTCGTCGGAGGCCAGACCCCCTCAGCCTCGGGGATGGATATTGGCTCTCCGGACCTTAGGCTTTCCTGGAGCAAGAACCAGGGCACTGTCACGAGGTTCGACTTCGACGCGTTCGCCAGGCGCTGGAACACCACGCCCGGGTCGTCGCCGGACCTCGTCGGGAAGTTCGGAAACTCCCCGCGGCTGATCGTCCCCGTCCCCGATCCGTCGGTCCCGTACTCCGACGCCCCCTATCAGCTGTACGTCGGATATCCGACCAGGCTGGCCACGTTCACGGTGTCGATCGTGGAGTCAGCGGTCGACTTCGGAAGCCCCCCGGCCGGGACCGCAGAGCTGACGCTCGACAAGGGAGAGCTGAACTTCGGGCCAGCCGACCTTGCCAATCTGTCGCTTGTCGGCGGCACCGTGTACTTCACCCGGCAGGGCTTCTTCGACAGGTCCAAGAGCAAGGGCGTCATCGGGAATCTCCCCGACAGTTCGTCCGTCAGCTACAAGCTCCTCCTCAACCCGATCCTGGGATCTGTCCAGACTCCGCGCGTCAGGATCGGCTACAGGAAGTACCTCACCCCCGTCCCGTACGCCACGGAAACCTCAATCGTCCCTCCCGCCTCCGGATCCTTCGCGTTCTCCTACGACACCGGGCGGGTCGTGTTCGCCCCGGCGGACGTCGACGCTTTCGCCACGGAGAGCGTCTACTATGACGGCGTGGTGGTCGGGTCGTCGGGCCTCACCAGGTCACTCGTCGGACCGATGACCAGCTTCTATCCGGTCCCGTGCGGATCCTTCGCCGGATTCATGAGCCCGTCCGACCAGACTCGCTACGTGCTCCTCGTCGAACCTCCGTCAGGCCCGCGGTACTACCTCCAGATCTCGTTCTTCAAGCTCTCCGACGGGTTCCCCTCCTCCCCGAACTCCGGCACGGCCCTCGTGGAGTCCGTCACGGGCCTCGTTTACGTGTCGCAGGACGACTTTCTCGTCTTCCCCACAAGCCAGGTGTACGTGATCGACACGTACCTCCAGATGGAGAGCGGCGTGTCGGTCCAGCTCTACAGGAGCGCCGTGAACACGTCCGGGTTCGAGCAGGAGCCCGACTTCGTGGAGGTGTATTCCGTCCAGGGCCAGGTTGTCCAGGACGGCCTGAGCTCGCCGTTCGTGATCCTCCCCACCATCCCCATCGTCGATTCACCCCTCTCGTATTCCGTGACTCCGGCCCCCGGCGGAGGGACCTTCACGGGTGAGCTCGTCGACGGGGCGGATCCGACGAAGCCCGGGACTGGGTACCTTCTCGAGCTCGACTCCAAGCAGGTGAAGTTCTCTGATCGAAGGACCATGTCGGTCACCCTCCAGAAGGCCA
>Ga0315275_10000427_pt1 | contig 34436 bp, 36 predicted proteins | sample YL17G03_0_MG_FD_205557 | JGI IMG/M metagenome (GOLD analysis project Ga0315275, IMG submission 205557) | Sediment microbial communities from Yellowstone Lake, YNP, Wyoming, USA - YL17G03_0 | ecosystem: Environmental > Aquatic > Freshwater > Lake > Sediment | place: USA: Wyoming | collected...
CATCGTCGCGGAGCTCGGCGGCATGCAGGGCGTCGTGCTCCAGCGCTACAAGGGCCTCGGCGAGATGAACCCGGAGCAATTGTGGGAGACCACGATGAACCCGGACTCGCGCCGGCTCAAGCAGGTGCGCATCGAGGACGCTGTCAAGGCGGACCAGATGTTCTCCATCCTGATGGGCGACGAGGTCGAGCCGCGCCGCGACTTCATCGAGCAGAACGCGAAGCTCGTGCAGAACCTGGACATCTAGATTATTGCGTATAACATTTATTTCTCGCACAACACTATTTCTTCTTCGCAGGCCTCGGGCGCGGAGTATACGGGTTATACTCAAGGTATCCCTGGTACGCGTCGATGGTGGACACCCAATCCCAGAAGTAGAGCATCTCGCCGCTCGGGCGATGCAGGTCCTGCACGGGCGTGCCGACCACCACCATCGGTATGTGGTCATCGGTGAAATAGCGGGCGAAATGCGAGATGAAGCTGAGATAGGCGTCGTTGGACTTGAACTCTGAGCCGACGGGCTGGTACTTCCTGCTCGGGAGCCGTGACTCGATCGCGTTCTTCACCAGCTTGACGTAGCGCCCTGAGACATGGTTCCCGTCATAGCCCCAGGACGACGTGAGGAACGGGCCGAAGCCGAAGCGGGCGGCCTCCGTCGGTGTTGTGTTCGGCATCTCCATCTCGTTGTGCGACATGACCGGGCACACGTCGCCGCAGAGCGCGGGATACTTGCCGAGGATCCCTTGGTCGTACAGCTGCTCTGTCGTGAGCAAACTCCTGCGATGGAGCCTCTGCGTCAGGTACTTGTTGATGACCCGCTTGAAGAATCCCGTTGTCCTGCTGGCGCCCCCCACCGAGCCTATCTCTTCCGCGGTGAGCCCGAAGACGAACGTGGGCCTGGTGGGCGACGAGCGCAACGCGGCATGGACCGCCGCCCCCACGCAGGCGCGGTCGTCGAGGCCGTAGACCGAGATGAAATCGTTGTCCAGCCGCAACCATCTGGAGTCCGGCACGAAATAGAGCTCTGCGGCGGCGAGGTCATCCTCGCTGCCGACCCGTAGCTGGCGGTGCTGCCCCTCGACCGATATCGCGCCGGTGAAGGCCCGTATGCGGTCGAAGGTGACATCCTGCTCGCCGTCCACCTCGAGATGGAAGGACGTGCTCGGGATCTTCGCGGCGATCTTGACCGCGAGCTCAGTATTGCGTTTAACGTAAACCCTGCCCTGGATATGGCCGGTCAGGCCCTCCCAATCGGGGGCGTGCAGCCCCGCATAGGGAAGCAGCTCGAGGTATGGGCCGGGGTGATTGAATCGTTTCTCCGGGTCCCATTCGAACGAGACGGGCTGCTCGCGGAGGCGTAAGAGCGGGATGTCGATGTGCGTCACGAGAATGTTGATGCCATCGTTGGGATCCCATCTCTTCTTCCCCGGATGCACCATGCAGAACGCCTGGTCATCCCTCTCCCGGAAGTAGAGCTTCATGCTCTCGTGCTCAGGAGTCAACACGTCATTCTCGCTCATGGAGGAGAACCCATGCTTCTCGACAACCTGCTCGAGCGAGCGCACAAGCTCGAACGGGAGCGGCCGCTGGGTCGTCATCTCCTTGAGGAGCGGCAGAAGCGTCTGCTCGATGTGCCGTCGCTCGGCGACCGTGTGTTTCCCGCGCGAGGGGAAATTGCGTGTCATCCAAGATTTCGGCAGGCCCGGGCTCCAGCGCATGAGGCCAGAACTACAGAACCTCTATATAACGATACCTCTCCGCAAGCAACGCTAAAAAGACGCGCTTTATTAACCGGTCCAGCAGTTTAAATAATATCTTTCCTTGCGTATTTTCTCGTCATTTATAACAACGCCTTCGGCAACAAGAGGTATTGCGCTTAACTCTTCTCGCTGACAATCGTGCGCCATTCGCGAAAAAACATTTAAGCGCGCCCCCACTCCGTAACGGGATGGACATTCAAAAGTACGACCCGGGCATGGGACGGCCGCTGCGTAACCTCGCGGGCATCATCCTCCCCGCGTTCCAGCGTGATAGCATTGACGCGCATGTCGCGCAGATCCTGTACGATCGCCCTGATGTCGCCCAGAGCGTGCGGGCAGATCCCTCATCGAGGGACGTGCTCGACGGCGTGGCATACCATACCTACGCCGAGCAGCGCAAGTACCTGGTCGCGGCGAAGGTGATCGACAGCCTCGACCGCATCTTCGCCGTGCTCGGCGAGATGGCGGAGCTCGTCCCAGCGGTCGGCAACGCCCTGCGCTGGGGCGAGAACACGCTCGAGCTGCTCCCGAAGGGGCTCTACGCGCTCTGGTACGCGCACGGCGCGAACGACCGCGGCGCGCTCCCCTACTTCGCCACGATGGAGGCGCTCTCCTTCGTGCCGTACGCCGGCGAGGCGGTCGACTTCATGAACCTTTACATCAACCGCGCGCGGGCGAACTTCCGCTGGACCGTGGCGCAGCGCTTCCTGCGCCGCATCGGACGCCCGGCCGGCTCCGGTCCAGGCGCCACCGGCTCCGCTCTCGATATCTCCCGCAATCTATATAAATAGGCGGCCGGTCCTCAGCACTACCCATTTTACTTTTTCCCTGGCCGGCAGGATGCTGAAGGGACGGTCTCTAGGTATCTACTACTGTATTTGATACTCCAACGCCACGGCGGACACACTCGCACGCTCGGGAACAGCTGTTCCCGGCGCCCCGAAAACTCTTGTTTTCGTGGGCTCCGTGCGAGCAGAGAGCCGGGCGCGTCAAGGTCAATCCTCACATCCGTTCGGATTGTCGCCGCGCCCTTTCTCTCACGCCAAGGTGGCGTAACACGAAAAAACAACGCGCGAGAGCGCGAACGAGGCAACACTCATGGCAGACGAGAAGAAGACAAGCAGCAAGGTCAAGAAGAAGCACTGGGCGCAGATACTCGCGCCGAAATCGTTCGACAACGCCGTCATCGGCGAGGCGTTCATCAACGAGAAGGAGGAGCTCCTGAACAAGAGCATCACCACCAACCTGATGGTCCTCACCGACGACCCGCGCAGGCAGAGCTACAGCGTCCGCTTCGACGTCAAGGAGGTCAAGGACGGCAAGGCCGTCACGCAGGTCATCGGCATGGAGATGACGCCGTCAGCGATCAAGCGCCTCATCCGCCGCGGCCGCGACAAGGTCGACGACAGCTTCGTCGTGCGCATCGGCGGCGGCCGCATGGCCCGCGTCAAGCCGGTGCTCGTCACGAACACCAAGGCGAGCAGGGCGGCGCAGACCGAGATTCGGCTCACTGTGCGCAAGCGCCTGCGCGACCTCTACGCGAAGATGCGCTTCGACAGCATCATCAAGGACATCGTCGAGAGCAAGACGCAGCGCATGCTGCGTGACATCGCGGGCAAGACCCACCCATTGCGCAGCGCCGACATCCGTGAGATAGTCATCCTGCCGCAGGACCGCAAGATGAGCGCGGAGATGGAGGAGCTGCTCGAGCGCGAGGTCGCCGAGGAGGAGGCGCGCCGTGCGCAGCTCGCCGCTGCGGCAGCGGTCGCCGGCGTGGGCGACGAGACAGCCCCGGCCGAGAAGCCCCCGGTGCGCGGCAGCCGCAAGCCCCGCAAGAAGGAACTCGCCCCCCAGGAGGTCGAAGAGGCACCTGCTGAGGAGACGACAGCGGTAGAGGGTCCGGAGGAGCCGGGCGTCTGAGCCGTTCCCTTCCTTCTTTTTCCTTCTTCACGTTCTCCTCTTATTCTCTCATCTTATTATCATATCTTCGTCCTTCCCTATCTTTTCTGCCATTCCCCCAGAAGCCCGTCGAAACCTTTAAAAGTCCTGACGAGAGCAAGCAGTGTGGTGGTGAGGTGTGGGCTCATTCTTCGGTATCACGATAGAGAGGAAGAGACCGAAGAGACGCACGCCAGAGAAGCCACTGCTCGAAAACCCTGTCAAGGTGGACGTGCGCTCGGTGCAGGAGACGGATAAGAACGGGCCGCCAATCACGATAACGACGAAGGCAGAGAAGAAAGCCCGGAAGCGACCGTCCAAGACAGCGAGGCCGACCGTCGAAGTGAAGAGCGCAGGCAAAGAGGCACTTGGGAAGAGATCGGCTGCGGAGAGCCCACCCCACGCGAAGGCTGAGGCCGCGGACCTGCACGCGCTCGCGCAGGAGATGGGCGTGGCCGCCGAGACGCAGCCGGCGCCGCCGTTCACAGAGAGGCCGAAAGCGGTGCAACCTCCGGCGGAGACCGATTTCGTCATCGAGAGGCCGAAACCTGAGAGGAGAAGGGCTACACGCAAGACCAAGCACGACAAGGTGGTCGAGGCACTCGCGAAGTCGTTCGAGAGGAGACACAAAGGCGAAACAAGGAAAAAGAGAAGAATGATACTCAAGAGATTCCGTAAGAAACCACGAAGGTGAAGACGCATGGAAGAGACACAGATCAGCATCACTGTCAAGCCGATATATATGGAGCGGTTGCTCTACTGGATCATCATCATCGTGCTCGCGGTGCTCCTCGTGCTCGCATACCTCAAGGAGAGCAAGTGCGACACGACCACTACGAAGGGCAGCACCACGGTTCCTACGGCGCCCGCGCCGAACAACACGCTGCCGGCGCAGCAGCCGGCGCAGAACAACACACCGGCCGCATCATGCTCCGACGGGCTCAAGAACCAGGATGAGAGTGACGTCGATTGCGGCGGCAGATGCACCTCGTGCGCCCTCGGCAAATCCTGCGCGCTCAGCGCCGATTGCATCAGCGGCATCTGCTCCGGCGGCAAGTGCGTCGCGACAGCGCCGGTCACTCTGAGCGGCAAGGTGGATTTCACCTTGATAAAGGTCAACTATTCCATCACCAACACCTCAGTGAAGGTGACGGGCATCAGCTATAAACTCGTCAACGGTCTCTCCGAATCTCTGGTGGACGCGAAAATTGATGTCGAGCTCCGGAGCAAGAACAACGTGAAGTGCCTCAACCAGGTGCAGGACACCGGGGATTGCGACAAAGCGTTTGCTACCATAAGCCTCGACATGCCCATACAGAGCGGCAAGACCTTCTCTGAGAGCCCACACACGTTTACGACCGGCAAGGGCGGCGAACTCACCTCAGGCAGCTTCGTCATCGAGGGCAGCTACTGGAGCATCGGCGAAAGCTTCAACGTGGTCGCGACGCTCTACGACAAGGACGGGAACAATCTCGAGAGCGACGCAGTCCTCGTCAACACATAGGCATCCTCTTTTTCTCATGATTTTCGCATAACAACCAGTAATGCCGCCTTGGCCGGGGAGAAGGTTCGTTCACACAGGATTCGTCAGCATCATGCGAATCCTGGTGCCAGGAGAGCTCCGCTCTCCTCGGCAACGCGAACCATTCAATCCTCGGCAAACGAAGCGCGAGCGGGAAACATCCTCTGGCCGCGGCAAGTCGTCCTTCTCTTGCATGGGGTGAACGTATGAGGACAGCGATTATCGCGATGATGGTGATTCTCCTTGCTGGCAGCGCGCTCGCCTACGGCGTGCTCGTCGGCCCGTTCGAGAGCAGGGAGCAGCTCCTACCCGCTGCGCACGACCCGGCATTCTACAACGCGCTCGGCTACCACCTCGCGCAGGACGGTAAGCCGACGGAGGCGCAGGCGGCCTTCGCGCATGCGGTCGGGCTGAAGCCCGACTATGAGAACGCGCGCAGCAATCTCGCGACGACCGCATTCTCGAACGGCGACTACACCACCGCGATAGCGCAGCTCCGCTGGCTCGTCGAGAACTATCCGGGAAACGAGAACTACAAGTTCGACCTCGCGCAGAACCTCGTGAGCCGGGCGCGCTACAAGGACGCTGACCTCGCGAAACTCGAGGAGGGCGCGGTGCTCTACGAGTCGCTCGGCGACTTCCCGAACGCGAGAGAGAACGCGGCGATCGTGCGCAACGTGATAGCGGACGTGACGGCGTAGAACAGTTTCTGTTTTTTCTTCTCAATTCTCATATGACGAGAAGTGCTAGCTTCTCCACGGCGCATGGCCGAACGCGAGCAGGAGGTCGAAGCCGAGGTGCCGCACGTGCAATGGAGCGTCGCACGCGCCGAAGCAAGAGTCCGCCCAGAAGACGAACTGCGTGTCAGGGCATTCCCGAGAGAGCGTCTGCAGTATCCTGTCCGCGAAGGGCTTGAGCCCGTCGGGCAGCTGTATGAGGACGAGCTTCGCGTTCTCTGCGCGCACCTGCGCGACCGCGTCGTCCAGCTGCAGGTCGTAGGATTCGTTCTCGACAGTGTGTGTTTTCGTGATCGCCATGATGTCGCCTAACTCTTCTCCTCTGTCTTCCCCGTCTCCTCCTTCCCGTTGATCTGCACGACGGTCTTGCACTGCGGGTAGCGGCTGCAGCCGAGGAACATCCCGCGCGCGGACTGGCGCAATTTCAGCACACCCTCGCCGCATTTCGGGCAGGGCTTGCCTTCACCAGCGTCCTTCGCCAGGAGCTTCTGCTTCTCGAGCTCCACATGCTCCTCCTTGGACTTGGGGATGTTGATGATCGTCTTGCACGCTGGGTAGCGGTCGCAGCCGAGGAACATCCCGAAGCGGCCGTTGCGCAGCTTCATGTGGCCCTGCTTGCACACGGCGCACAGCTGCCCTTCGCCGTGCGACTCCGCCATCTTCATCTGGGCGATGTTCACCTTCATGCGCTCGGGGCACGCCGGGTTGATGCACTCGACGCGCGGCGGGCGCCCCTTCATGATGGTCATGAGCATCGGCGAGCCGCACGACTCGCAGTTCTTGTCCGCGGGCTTGGGCATGCCGCCGCGGGTGAGGGGTGCTGTGAAGGTGCAGTCCGGGTACTTGTCGCAGCCGATGAAGCGGCTCTTCGTCTTCGGGCTGAACTTGATGCGTAGCGTCCCCTCTTTGCACAGCGGGCAGGCGAAGAGCGTGTCCTGGATGTCGCGCTCGATCTGGCGCGCCTCGATGAGGCCTTCGCCGGTCTTCCTCTCGCCCTTCTTGAACTTGGAGAGGATCTTGGTGAGCTCGTCCTTCGCCTCGTCGATGACCTCATCGCCCCTCTTCTCGCCCTCGCGGATCTGCTCGAGCTCCTCCTCGAAGTGCTGCGTGAGCGCCTCGTCGACGATCTCGGGGACCGCCTTCTCGAGGATCTCGCAGATCTTGATGCCGAGCTCGGTCGCCTCGAAGGACCTCTGCCCTTTGACGTAGTTGCGCTTGACGAGCGAGTCGACTATCTCTGCCCGCGTCGCCTTGGTGCCGAGCCCCCGCTTCTCGAGCTCGGAGACCAGCGACGCGGGGGTGTAGCGGCGCGGCGGCTGGGTCTGCTTCTTGAGCGTGTGGAGTTGCGTATAACTCACATCCTGCCCCTTGGCGAACGGCGGGAGCTCCTCATCCTTGAGGTCGACGTAGGGCGCGTACAGGACGTGCCACCCCTTCTCGATGGTGCGCGTGCCGCGCAGCAGGAACCTCTCGCCCGCGATGACGATGGTGACGGTGTTCGTCTCGCGCACCGCGTCCTCGCCGAACGTCGCGAGGAACCGCCTGACGATGAGGTCGTAGACCTTCTGCTCGCGCCCGCCCAGGTGCGATGGGATGTCGCCCGTCGGGAAGATGGCGGGGTGCGCGGGGTCGTCCTTCTTGCCCTCCGCGGGCGTGAGGAGCGACTTGGCGAGGAGCCGCTCGGCGGACTGGCGGTACGAGTCGCTCTTCGCGAGCGCGCCGAGGATCTTGCGGTACCCTATCTTGGGCGGCAGCTTCTGGCTGCTCGTCCTCGGGTAGGAGATGTACGCGTTCGTGTAGAGGTGCTGCGCGACCGCGAGCGTGTCCTTGGGGTTGATGCCGAAGGCGCGGTACGCCTCGGTCTGGAGCGTGCCGAGGTCGAAGGGGAACGGCGCGCCCTGGTTGAAGCGCTTGCTGTCGATGGCCTCGACCTTCGCCGGCCTCTCCTTGCACTTCTTGACTATCGCCTTCGCCTCCTCTTCATTGCCGAAGCGGTCCTTCTCGTGGAGCGCGGCCCAGGGCATCCCCATATGCTCGCCCTTGATCTCGATCTGCCAGAAGTCCTGTGGGACGAACGCCTTGATCTCGAGCTCGCGCTCGACCACGATCTTGAGGGTCGGCCCCTGGACGCGGCCGGTGCTGAGTATCATGAAGCTGCCGGCTGTCTTGACCGCGGTGGTGAGCGCGCGGCTCATGTTGATGCCGTAGAACCAGTCGAGGACGTGGCGCGTGGTGCCGGCGTTCGCCTGGCCCCAGTCGAGCGTGGAGTGCTTCTCCACGTACGCCTCGCGCAGGTCGTCGGCGGTGACCGTGCTGAACTTCATCCGGTTCGCGTCCTTCTGCCTGCAGAGGTACTTGATGATGTTCAGGCCGATGGTCTCGCCTTCGATGTCGTAGTCCGTCGCTATCGTGAACTCGCGCGCGTCCTTCGCGAGCTTGCGGATGACGTTCGCGTACTTGCGGCTGTGCGCCGATGACTTATCGACGTCGGCAGAGAGCACCCATTCGACGTCGAACGAAGGGTAGGCGAACGATTTCTCCTTCTCCGCGACGGTGTAGAGGTGGCCGACGGCGCTCGCGACAACGATGTCCTTGTGATTGTGCGAGAGCTCGTAGTAGCCGACGCCCGAGTCGGTCTTGCGCACCGGCTTGCCGTCCGCGAGCGCCTGCGCGATCTTCTCCATCGTGCTGGGCTTCTCGCAGATGATGAACTCGTAGCCGCGGCCTCCGGCGCTTTTGCTGGCAGCGCTCTTGCCGGCAGGGCTCTTGCCCGGCTTCGCCGGTGCTTTTCCCGTCGATGTCTTGGTGTTCTTCACGGTCACTTTGGCCATGGGGCATCCGAATTATTTGCCATATAATATATAGTGTCAGGCCCCCTTGGAGCAGGGAATGGTTTAAAAAGGTTTGGAGACACCCCTTGTTGAGATAAGGAGAGAGGTGGGGGAACATGGCAATATGCTCTATACAGCGCGCCAGATCGCAGAACGGCTCATCCGGTACCCGAGCACCTCATACCATGAGCTCGGCGTCGTGCGAAGCGCCGCCCGCTTCCTGCGTCAGGCTGGTATCACATCGATTCTCGACGAGTATGCCCCGTCGGACTACGGCGCTGAAGCCGAGGGCAAGACCGCGAACCTCTATGTGATGCTCGGCCACAACAGGCCATCGAAGACATTGCTGCTCTACGCGCACACCGATGTCGTTGACGCTCCTGTGCACCTCTACTTCCCACGCATCAGCGACGGAAAGCTCTACGGTAGGGGCGCCGCGGACATGAAGGGCGCGATGGCCGGCCTGCTGTACGTGCTCTCGCGCGACGCGCCAGAACTGCGGCGCGAACTGCACGACAGGAGGCGCCGCCTGCTCGTCACGTTCGTGGCCGACGAGGAGAGGACGGGCACCGGGGCACGGCGGTGCGTCGAATACGCGTATGACTGTCTCCACTATCACGGTGACCTCTCCTGCATCCTGCTCGAGCCCAGCGATAATTTCACGCAGGTCTACACCGGCAACCGGGGGACGTATTTCGTGCAACTCGACGGGGCGCTCTCGGCCGTGATGAGAAGCGTGCGCGCGATCACCGACGCCAAGAGCGGCCTGCTCGCGCGCTATCCTGACAAGAGCGACGGTTTCGGGCCCTGCACTCTCGAAGCGACACGCCTCTCCTGCCGGAGCATCGACCTGAGCGAGGCGGTCCTCTTCGAGGGGGTCTCCTGCCACGCGAGCACGCCGTGGCTCGGGAAGAACGCGCTCGAGACCGCGCTGCGCGAGCACCCGGGCGCCGCATGCGTGGTGACGCCCGAGGGCTCGAGCGTGAACGTGCTGCCGGCGGCCGCCTACGCCGCGCATCGCGTCTTCGAGGAGTATCCCTGCACCGCGTCCTTCGACGTCAGGACGAACATCGTGGGCAACAACGGTCTGCTCGACGCCATCGCATCGCTTGTCGACCCGGGCGTGCGCACAACGCACGACGGCAGCCCGGCGTATCGCGTGGAGGCGCCGTACGCGCTGTCGCTGTGCAAACGGCAGCGGTTCCCTGTCGCCGAAGCGGTGGATAGCGGCGCGAGCGACGCGCCGCACTTCCTCCGGCTCACGCCCGAAGTCATCCCCGGCTTCGGCCCGGGCATCGCCGACCTCGCGCATAGCGATAACGAGCACATCTCGCTCGCGACGTTGCGCAGGACGCCGCACGTGATCCGGCGTATCCTCAGGAACTTCTTGGAGGATTGAGTCGCCGGGAGAGAATATTTAAAAACAACCCGACGACTCACAGCGTTGATACACACAAGGCCTATGCTTTGGCTTCGTAGAGAAGACAAAGCTAGGACCTAAGCGAAGCGAAGGGCCTATGGTGTAGCCTGGTATCACACGAGGTTTGGGACCTCGGAACCTCGGTTCGAATCCGAGTAGGCCCGTTCAAGAATTTCTTTTACGGATTCGAAGCGCTCTCACTCCGTTCGGCGGTCGCTCGTATAACTCGCGACAATCCGAGTAGGCCCGTTCTGAGAGCGCAGAGGGCGCACCGCTCTCGACGAGAGTCCACCCAAACCTTTATAAATCACCTACGGATTCTCCAGTTCGAAGGCAACAAAGAGGTATGAGCATCTTTCCCTAGGGGGCATCCATGGCAGACGCGAAGAAGAAGACTATCACGCGCTTCGGCACGCGCTACGGCCGCACAATCCGCGAACGCCTCGCGGACATCGAGGCCGGCTACCGCGGCAAGCACAAGTGCCCATACTGCAGCTACAAGGATGTCAAGCGCGAGGCCGCCGGCATCTGGTCCTGCGGCAAGTGCAAGGCCAAGTTCACGAGCAGGGCATACCAGCTGACCAAGCCGACGCCGGTCAAGGGGATCGAGACGCGGCAGGACGAGTGAGGTGCGCATGTACAAGTGCTTCCAGTGCAACAAGGAGCTCAAGGACGAGAACATCAAGAAGCGCGTGCGTTGCATCTACTGCGGCAGCAAGATCGTCTTCAAGGCGCGCACGAATCCTGTGAAGGTTCTTGCACGATAGACATTAGCTACCATACGAACAATACTAATCAATTAGTTCGTTGCCTTGGCGTAGAGCAAAGGGCGAGGCGACAAACGAGGAGCGAAGCGACGACGTTTGACCTTGCCGAGCCCGTCTCCCTGCTGCGAGGGACGAGCAGTACAACCGCCGCAACAGAAAACAATGGCACCCACAGCATCCATCACCACGGAACAGCCGTACGACAAGATGCGGCAGCTGTTCGCCGCGGAGCTCGCGCGCACGCACGAGCGCTCCACCATCACGCTCAACAACAAGGACGGGAGGGCCGCCTTCGACGTGAAGGCGAAGGACACTCCCGCGCTGCGGGCGGCGCTCAACACCATCACGAGCGTCCTCGCCATCCACGAGAAGACAACTGAGGCAATCCATGGCAGAACAGAAGAAGAGCGATGACGAGCTTCTCCAGCAGGCGCAGGCCATCGAGCAGGCGTTGCACATGCAGACCGCCCAGCGCGCCACGCTCCAGGCTCAGGCGCACGAGCTCGAGAACGCGAGCAGCGAGCTCGCGAACGCGAAGGAGAGCTATCGCATCATCGGCAACATCATGGTCAAGGCGGACGCGTCGGCGCTCAAGGCAGAGCTGGACAGCAAGCGCGAGTCTCTCCAGCACCGCATCACGACGCTCGAGCGCACCGAGCAGCGCCTGCGCGACGAGCTGAAGCGGGCGCAGGAGCAGGTGCTCCGCGGAGAGGCACGATGACGGGCAAATTCGAAAAGGTGGAGGGCGCGATCCGCTACCTCCAGGAGGACACCGGCACGCCGCGCAGCGTGCGCGAGAAGCTCTCCGCCATCACACAGTACCTCAAGCAGCCGGTGGACGACAGCACGAAGATCGCGACCATCCTCTCAGACATCGAGGAGCTCTGCATGGACGTGAACATCCCGCCCTTCATCCGCACCCAGCTCTACAGCATCAGCGGCATGCTCGAAGCGATGGGCAACGAGTGAGAATTCTCTATTATTTCGTATAACATAATCCGCCTATTTCCTCAGCATCTCGAGGTCGACGATGGTCCCGTCCCAGCCCGCTGCGACCAGCCGCTCGCGGATCTCGCTGTCCCGCACGTTCTTCTCACGCATGTGGTCGATGTAGGCGTGCAGCTGCGACATCGGGTCGTGCTCCGCCCTCCGCTCGAGAGGCTTAGAAAGCGACAGGCCGACGATGGAGCCCGAGACCGAGATGCTCTTGCGCCGCTCGACCTCCTGCTTCTCCGCATCGATGCGGGCGCGCCGGTCGGACTCGAAGAGCAGGTACCTGCGGTACCAGTTCAGGCCGAAGAACGTCCCGCCCCCGACCACGACCGCTATGACCGCGATGAGCAGCCAAGACAACGACGTCGGCTTGCGGTTCGGCTGCACGAAGCCGCCGCCAGTGCGGTTGGTCGCGTTGGATGCCGGGGCGCCCGTCTGCGGCGGCGGCGGGACATCCGGAGGAGGCGCGACGTTGGGTGTCTCGTTAGCGGTCGTGTTCGGCGTGATGCCCGAGGTCGTGTTCTGCGAGACGCCCACGCCCTCCTGTCCGCCGACGGCGAAGAAGCTGAAGCCCGGCACGACGGCGGTGAAGTAGTAGTCGTAGCCGAGGTCATCCGTCTTTCTCGCGGGGTAGGCGACCCAGGTTATGCCCTCGAGGCGGTAGAGGATGATGTCTCCGGTGCCGAGGCCGCGCTCATTCATCCACGATTTGGGGATTATCACCTCGACGAAAGGACGCTCGGTATTGCCGGCGACGTTCTTCGAATCGATGGCGAGGTAGCGGTAGACCTGGCCCGGCGCGTCAGGGATGGTGGGCGGCTTGCTCTTGAACTGCTTGACGCCCAGATTGACAGCGGTGGCCGCATTCGTGAACTTCATCGAGATCAACGAGATTGACATGTTGGCGAGAGGACGGTAATCGAGCGTCTGGTTCACGCCCATCACACCCCAGACGCGCGCATCGGTCTTCTCGACGGTGCCGGGAGCGTTCGGGTCGGGCATGCCTCCGCCACCGCCGCCACCGCCACCGCCGGTCGAGGGCGCGATTGTCGTGAAGTTGAACGTGCTCGACGTGTTGCATTGGCTCTTCGCGTCGCATGCCGTCAGGTTGTAGTAGTATTTCGTTCCCGCCAGGAGGTCGGAGAGGTGGATGGTCGTCTTCGTGCTCAGATGCGAGAGGTCCAGGGATGACGGCATCACCTTGGAGAGCGATGTGGCGTTGGTGCCGTACTTCACCTGGAAAGAGACGGCCTCATCGGCCTGTCCTGCGATGGTCGCGCGGGAGGTGTCGACACCGGAGGCATTGACTCCGAAGAGTGTCGGCCGTGTCGTGTCGTTGAGCGAGAAGTTGCTGGCGCCGCCAACGCTGAGATTATCGACGGTGCTGCAGTTCACGGTGAGATTGTATCGGGCGTCAGGCACGCCAGTGATGTTCTCGTAGTATCTCCATTCGTATCCGGCCATAGCGAACAGCGAGCTGTTGAGCGACATCACACGGTACGCCATGCTGGTGTTTGTCGTGGCGTTCCACTTTGTCAGGTTGTATGTGCAGAACGTCGCGTTGGGGAACAGCGTGTTCACGTTGATGTTCAGTCGGATGACGCTTTGGTTGACGGCGGTTTGGGGAGAGAATTGGAGGCTGATGCCCGTCACGTTGAAGACCGGCGCGGTCGTGTTCGTGTTCCCGGCCTTGTCGCTGACCGAGAAGCGCGCTATCACGTCGCCGGACGGCCAGGGGCCGGTCACGTTGCAGGTCCAGTTCTGCGTGGACGGCGTCGAGGTGTTGATGCACGTGAAATGCGACGCGTTCGCCGCGTAAGAGATGAAGTAGAGCGGCGAGCCCGAGAGGTTGGTGATGTTGAGGGCGATGGTGGAGATGTTGATGCCGATGCCGGTCTCGTTGAAGCCGAAGACGAGCGTGTCGTTCTGCACGATGGCGCTATCGTTGTCCGGCGCTATGAGCCCGAGAGGCAGCGACTCGTTGGCGATGTAGACGGTGATGTCATCCGTACCATCGACGTTGTCGTTGGAGTCCCACATCCTAAAGAGCGCGATGAGCGGCTTTCCTTCAAATGTTGGAGGCACAGTATAGGTGTAGTTTGTGTCATTCCCATAGAGAGTTCCAAAATATGAGTTAACATGGTAATCGATATAGGTTTCCGACGTCATATTGTAGACCATAAACCAATATGTGAGACCGATGCCGCCGAACAAGGTCGAATCATCCAGGAGCGCGACGTCGCGCCAGCGCGCAGAGAACTGGATATGGGCGCCGACGCGCGCGGTGTTGCCGGAGAGGTTCGTGAGGTTGCGCACAACGATGGGTGCCTGGCTGTCGATGTAGAGCATATACGGGCCGAGCGACGTGTTCACGCTATCGTTCGAGTTACCCAACGAGTCGTTGGCGATGACGGTGAGGACGCACACGCTCTCGCCAGCGCACCCGAAGTCCGAGAGGTTGAACGTTACATTGTATGTTCCATTTGTCGCGTTTCCTGCGACGAGCGACGCGTTCATGCTAAACGTTCCGTTGCTAACAAACACTACCGAAACGTTATTCGCGCCGCTGACGTTGAGCGTGATAGTCGTCGGTGTCGTGCCGTTGGGCGGGTGGCGGTCAGGGGTGATATTGACCACAGAGACGCTGGGCTGCGCCGCCACGAAGAGACTGGCCAAAACCAGCCCGACGAGAAGCACGAACGCGTAACGCGTACGGAACATCACCTCTTTCACCCGACGGTACCGGGAGACGCTCCTTTTTAAAGGTTACGCCACGTGACACGCACAGTAACCACTTTATAATAATAAAAGACAAGAAATATTTATAAAATAGTCGACGATACGGCACGCCATGGAGACGCGTGCTGTCATGAATAGCGCTGAGGTTCAGGCTTACGCAGAGACAAGGCTGTTCGGGACCAATATCCGCCCGCACCACGTCCACACCATCGAGCTGCATAACGGCAAGCTCCCCTCCACGCTGGAGGCGCATATCGCCGGCCGCTTCGGCCACCCGCCGGTACGGGTGGAGCAGGAGAACGGCAGGGAACCGCTGTACTTCCTCGAAGGGAGGCTCTTCATCCCCCAGTACAGCGGCTTCGGCCGGGCCGACCGCTACGAGACGCTGATAACTGCGTACAACAGGACGCTCGAGCACCGGAAAGGGTTCTTCATCAGAAACCTCGAGGACGACCCGCGCAAGACCGCGATCGCCTACGACAATTACGCCTACGATTTCGTCAGGGACCTCTTCTGCGGCGGGGACTTGAGGATGCACATGACTACCACTATCATCGTCGGACCGACGGCGGCGGTCGCGAAGCAGGCCCGCGCCCCCGAAACGCGTGAAGACGAGTATCTCGACTCGCAGTTCGTGGACGCCGACGGGACTACCGCGCTCAACATCGGCTACATCTACGCTGACCAGGCAGGCACCATCTTCGACAAGATGCTACGCGAGTACGCGGCGCTCGGGATGAAGCGACGCGGAGAGGACGGCGGGAGGACGCACATCCGGATATTCATGCTGGGCCGCGTGGGCGGGCTCGATAGCGACATGGCGCGAGGCGATCTCGTATATCCGACGCACATCATCGACCAGGTGGACCTGCTACGCGGGACGCCGCTCGTCTACCCGATGCACAACACGCTCGCCGATGACAATGGCAAGAGCGGCCTCGACCTCAACGTCCGCAACGCGGTCTCGGAGACCGTGGAGCTCCTCGAGGAGGCGCGCGGCCTCGACTGCATCTGCACCGAGATGGAGGCGCGCGAAGCGGTCGAGTCCATCAACCGCGCGCGTCGCCGTTACATTGATACGCTCCTCATCGATTTCGGCTATGTCGGCTATGTCTCGGACCGGCCGCTCGTCCCCGGGGACACGCTCGCGCGCGAGCTCGATTCTGACGAGGGCGAGCAGGCCGCGGTGCGCCGCATCCTCGCATACATGAAGGAGGAACGCAGGATACGAGAGGTAGGCATGGCACAGCATAGCACGAGCAGAGCACCGGAGGAGGCATGATACTGCGCTTCAGCAAGGACCTCGCGACGCTCGACGTGTACGCCAGCGGCATCGAGCTCTCGCAATACCTCGGCAGGGACCGCGACGCGCAAGGCCGTCGCGCCCAGCATCCGGGGAGCGCGCGCATCCACATCGCCACGTTCCATCATCCTGTGCTCGTCACCGATAACCACCGGATAGCGGCGCTCGGCGACACCGACACGACGTTGCGGGACACGCTCTTCGCGCTCTACGGCGCATCGGAGAAGACCATCGAGTACGACGGCCTGTCGCTCTCTTGGGTCCAGGGCGCGCATCCGACGGTATGGGGGCCGTCCATCGACACGCTGCTCTTCTGCCGCGCGCTGGGCAAGCTCGATTTCAGCGGCGCCCAAGCAGCCGCGGAGATCGGGAGCGGGAGCGGTTTCCTCTCCGCGTACCTGCTGCGCAACACGCCAGCGCTCCATCGCGCGACGCTCGTGGATTTCAATCCTGAGGCAATAGCGTCATCGCGGGAGTGGATAGGCGATCCGCGGGCGCGGTTCCATGCGGGGGACGGCATCGGGTTCCTGGAGAGCGGACAGTACGATCTCGTCCTCTGCAACCCGCCGTACATCCCGCGCCCAGGGAGCATCGACAACAATCCGTACGAGGGCGTCGGCCTTCTCGTGCACCTTATCGAGCACGCGCGCGAGTACCTCACGCCGCATGGCGTCCTCGTGACGAACATCTCGAGCCTGTGCCGCCGCATCGCCGACAGCGCGATAGCAAACGCGGGCGTCAGCGCGCGGGCCATCGACACGCTCGAGGTGCCGCTCAAGGTCTACAACGTCCTCAACAACGAGGAGTGGATGGACTACCTCGTCAAGGAGAAGGGATTGCACGCCACGCGGCACGATGGCTACGACTACTGGCACACGATAGCGATAACGGAGATACGGCCGGGAAGAGAACTTTGAGGGACAGGATCTTAACGGGAACAGTATCTTAACGAGAGAAGAACTCAATTCTTCCGTACAACACGCAGATAATTGTCGCTCACCTTGATGTCCGCGCGCGAGCCGATCTTGAAGCGCGCGCCGTGGTCGCGATGCGCGTCCGGGAGGAACATCCCGTTGTCGTCGTTGTATGAGTAGACGGCGAATGTCTGTCCGGGCAGGAGGCGCACCTTCGCGGACTCCCCGCCCTTGAGGAACGATTGTTTCGTCTCTGTGACGATCGCGTGCGCCGCGCGCTCTTCGCGGCCGAGCGCATCCGGGCCGCGGAAGGCTAAGTAGTGGACATTGTCATACCACGACCCGTCGCCTGCGCCCGCGCCGGTGACGATGAGTATCCCCGACCCTTTCTCCGAGAGCACGGGCCTGCCGTCGACATAGGCGCGGTTCCTCGACATCTCCTCGCGGTCCCGCTCGCCGATGAAGTACTCGCCGACTGCGGGGAACGGTTGGCCGTTGCCGTCGGAGATCCTCGCTTCGAGCGTGGTCCAGGATTCCGCGGTGTAGCCGCCGCGCTGGAGCTCGCTCGCCTGCCTGATAAACTCCGGCATGGTGCACTGCAGGAGCGCGCCGAGGCTCTTGGTCGGGTCGAGCAGCACCCCGATGACATCCTTCTGTTCGCGAGGGTGCGCTCTCTGGTACTGCAGGATGACCTGTGAGCAATAGGTGAAGTGGTTGTCGCCGCCGACGAATGCGAAGAGGTCGTGCTTGCTGATGATCTCCTCGTCGAGCTGTGAGCGGTCGATGGAATGATGTGACAGGCTCTGCTGGAGAAGCGTGAGGTTCTGCTTCTGGGCTGCGTGGCTCGAGGCGATGTACTCCCAGACCTCGGTCTTCCCGAACCATGCCCTGGCCGCCTCTTCGCTGCCGTGCTTCCCGATCTCTATCTCGTAGCGGCTCCTGCTCGGGACGATGAGCAGCCGTTTCGCGGGCACCGCGCGTTCCATAGCCACCATGCTATCCATAGGCATCATGCGTATCCTCGACGGTAGGAGTCGCGGGTCATTTTTAATAATAGTAGTCGTCTCTTCATGGTCCTCTTACCTCGTCATACCATTATCAGTCGCCTCTCCGTACGTACTCCTTCGCCATCGCCTCGAGTAGGTTCAGGCCGCTGATGACGCTGTCGCGCTGCTGGCATATCTCGTCGCCGAACATGAAGGTACGGTAACCCGTGCGCATCAGGTTCTCGACGTCGCCGATGTCGGCGCAGCTGGGCATCGGGCTCTCCACCATCGAATCGAAGATGCGCGACGCCACGATGGCACGCGGGTCGGCGCGGATGATGTCGTCGAGCGCGCCGCTGATGAGATGCGGTTTCGCCACCTCGAGATACAGGTCGCCGCGGGCCGCCATGAGACGTGACTCCTTGCGCGGCCCGCGGGTATACTCCAGGCCGGAGCGCGATTCGATCTTGGAGATGACGCCCGCCTTGGGGTCGAGCTCGCGCAACGCGTCGATGTCGGCGTCGCTCTCGACAAAGGAGAGCATGTACTGATGGGCGCCGACCTCTTTGGCCGCGGCGATATACATCTTGTCCGACTCCGTGAGGTAGCCCTCGATGCGCAGCGACGGGTCTGGGATGTTGATGGCCTCGCCGGGACCGACGACCTTCCTCGGGCCATCGAGCATGATGAGCTTGTTGCCGTTCACGCCGACCACCGTCGCCTGCTGCCTGCCGCCGGAGAAGTACGCTGTCGTGGGCGTGTCCACGCTGATGTTGTGCGACAGTTCGATCTCGGTGAACGGCGGCACGCCGAAGGTCTTCACGCGCAGCTGCCTGCCCTTGAGGTCGACATAGAACCGCTTGCCCTGCGCCCGCGCCGCTCCATCGAGCCTGGCGAGCGCTTCGATGTGCGTCTCCTTGAGGGGCATCACGGTGTTGAGCCTAATGCCGCTCACGACACCGTGCGCGAGCACCTCCTCGAGGTACGGCGCGTACGGCGGCATGGTCACTATCGCGTCGACCTTCGGTGTCGCCATTCCGTCCACCTCCTAGCCGAGCTTCTGGCTCTTGGCCGCGCTCTTGCTCTTCCCGACCAGCACGCTCTTGCCTCCGGTGTTCAGGATGGGTTGCGGCACGCACAGGTGCGCGAGCGTGTTGATGGTACTGTACGCCGCCTCGAGCTCCGCGACCTTGGCGTCCTCCATGTCGCCGGTCTTGGTCGCGTCCATCTTCTTGAGGAATCCCTCGAGCCCCTCCTTGTCGGCCTTGCTGCGCAGGTGCGTGCGTTGCAGTTCGAGGTGGCTGATGAAGTGGAAGACCTCGCCCTTTCCCTCGGCGAAGCCGACCATGACGTACGGCTTGCCGTACCGGTCCTCCATCTCCGCGCTCGTGATGAGCGGCACAACTCCGTTGCCGATGTCGTAGATGTGGCTCGAGCCTTCCAGCCACCACTTCGGGTGGCACTGCGCGTAGTTCAACCCGACGAGGCGCCGCGCGATGTCGGTGCTGCACTGTATCTCCACCACGTCGTCGCCCGTTTCCATGGTCTTGTGCAGTCGCTTGGGGAACGCGTGCGTGAGCAACGACACCGCCCAATCCGTCGTGACCATGCGCCCGCCCGCTTCCACGAAGTCTTTCGCCGCCTGCGGGCTCTTCCCCTCGCCGTAGGTGCGGCAGTTGATGAACATCACCCTGCCGCCGTTGTGCGTGGCCATCTCCCCCGGTTGGATGTAGTCATACGGCACTTTCATCGTGTCGAGGATGGTCTCTATGTGGTCGTAGGTCCCTTTCACGACCACTATCTCGCCAGGGGAGATTGCCTGCAGCTGCTCTATCAGTCCGGGCTGGTTGCGGACGCTCACCTGCTCGAATATCTTCATGCTGGTGTTGTACGCTTTGCTCATCGCCATAGTTTCGCCTCCTCATGCGAGCTTGACGCTCTTCGCGCCGCTCTTCTGGCCTCCGGTCTTGGAGTTCATGCCGACGTCCATGCTGGGCATCGCACGCAACGATTTCTTCACTGCCTCTATCGCGGGCGCGTCCTGCCGGGCGCTCAGGCTCTGGAAGTAGTCGCCTTCCTGGCCCCAGCGCTTGGCGATGATGCCCATCGCGACGTCGACCGCGCGTGTCGGGTCGTAGAGCGGGATGACCCGCTGCTCGCCGAGCGCCCCTTTCCACTGCGCCTCTATCTCCGCATCCTTGCCGGCGTACTGTTTGCGCAGGAAGACGATGTCGAAGCGTTGCGAGAGCGCCTCCCACACCTCCTTGCTGTCGAGCCTCTCCTGCAGCCCGCCGCCCAGGTACCTCTTGACATGCTCGGGGTCGACGTGCTCGTAGAACTTCTCGTCGCCCATGATGATCATGAATGGCGACGTCGCCTTCGGCGTCTGGACGTGCTGTTGCACGTAATAGGCCCAGAGCTCGTAGCTCTCCCTGATGCCCGGTCCACCGCCGCCCTCCGGCTGGAGCGCCTTGAGATAGTCGTCGAGCGTCGGCCCCTTGCCGAAGCCGCTTATCTGCACCGGCCACACGTCGCTGTTCGCGTCGCCGATGACCGAGAAGCTTATCTCGGTGTCCGGGCGGTATTTCGACAGCGTCTGGTACAGGAGCGGCAGGCGGTCGAATATCTCGGCCGGCCATGTCTGCATCGAGCCTGTCCCATCCACCGCGATGATGACGGGGTTCGGGCTGTCGGTGCTGATCTCCTTGCCTTTCGGGTCGACAAGGGACAGGTCCGGCTTCTTCTTGCTCAGGTATGTCCTGTCGCCCTTCTCTTCAGATATCTTCTTGTTCTTCTCCAGGTATGGCTTCATTGCGTCGCCGTAGCTGTACGCTCCCGGCGTCTTCCATGTCGATGTGTCATCTCCCCAGCTGTACATTGGTATCCTCCTCCATCGGTTTTTCCATTCGTCCTCATCCCATTCTTTCTCATCCATTCTTTCCTATCCGTTCCCTTTCGCTGCATCCTCCTCGTCGCGCTCGCCCGACTGTCTCCGGTCGCATCTCCGGTGTCATTTCTCGCCCGAACTCCTCCGGCCGAACGTCTCGAGCCTGATGTCCGAGAGCCTACGGACGAGGTCCTGCTTCTCCCAGTTCGGCCTGTCGACAGGATTGTACCGCACGAGATCGTTGTAGAACTCGCGCAACTTCTCCGGCACCGCGTCCGGCATGGTCTTCGCGATCGGGTCGCCGCCGAGCGTGTATATCATCGTGAGCCCCAGGGAGTAGAGATCCGACTCGGGCAATGGCGGCTTTCCGTCCATGATCTCCGGCGCGGCGAACACCGCGGTGTAGCCCACAGGCTTCGTGTCGCGGTGCGGCCGCAGCGACGCGAGGCCGTAATCGACGAGGACCGCGTTGTGCTCCGCCGGCTGCACGATGACGTTGGGCGGCTTCACGTCGCCGTGGACTACCCCCTTGCTGTGCAGGTAGTGGAGCGCGTTGAGCAGCCGCTGCGTGATCCACGAGACGTCCTCAGGATGGATGGCTGTGTGTTTCTTGACGGCCTGCTCGAGCGTCTTGCCCTCCACGAAGCTCATCGCCATGATGAAGCTCCCGTCAGGCGCCTTGAAGTAGTCCCGCATCGCCGGGAGCGAATGGTGATGCACGTTCCAGAGGAGTTTCGCCTCCTGGCGCAGGAGCGCCTCGTCTTCGGGCGTCATGTTGATGTTCTGCTTCAGGCACGACCTCTCTTCCAGGTACGTGTGCATGGCCTCGTAGGTACGACCGAACCCCCCTTCGCCGATGAGGCGCACGATGCGGTAGTTGCCGATGACGGTCATGGCACCGCCTCCGCGCCGCACTCTGCCGTATGGAGGTATTCCTCCTCAGCATTCTCCCTACTACCAGGGACGTAATCGACGAGCGCGGCGAGCGTCGCGAGGCCGAACTCACGGCAGAAACGTTCGACGAGGTGATGGCCTTCAAGATAGCCCACGACCTCCTCAGGGACCAGCCCGCGCCAGCAGTCGCCCTGCGCCATTCGCAGGCGGACGTCCGTCGCGCGCATCCGTATCCATTTTTCCCGAGGGATGAGCATCGTGGGGTGGATGATGGGATAATCATCCGCCAAGAGCTGCGCGACGTAGGCGTTGCCGGTCACGAACGCGTCGATGCCATTGAACTGCTCGAGCACGTGCTTGCGCCATTCTTGGCCGTCGCGGTATCGCTCCTCTTGCGCATAATCAGAGACCTCGATGATACTGTAATTCTTGTGCCGCGGCGAGAGGTACGCCTCGAGCATTCCGCGGATCTCTTGCGCGGTGAACGGGTTGCGTAGGTTGTACTTGTTGCTGCTGCCGATGCCGATGACGACGCGCTCCGCACGCTCGCAGAGCGTGTCGAGCATGAGCGCGCCGCTCTTGTGCAATGGCTTGAAGCGGCCGATTACGCCCACGACGCCGAGAGATGGGCCTTTGCTCAGGCCGCAGGGTTTGTCCTGCTTCCCATCGGCATCCGCGGCGTCAATCATGGGCCGGCCCTCATGTATCCGCGATGCTCCAGGTACTTCCTGATGGCGCGCTCGTGGTCGAAAGCGAACAGGTCTTTGCCGAGCATCGTCTCGATCTCGCCGATGGAGAAGAGCGCGGCCGTCCTCGCGTCGTCGCCCGCCTGCAGCCGGCCGTATCCCTTCGCGATATAGGTGACGCTTATCGTGTGGCTGCGCGGGTCACGGTTCGGGTTCGAGTGCGTGCACAGCGGCCGTTCAGGGTCGCCTTCAATCATGATGTCGAGGCCGGTCTCCTCTCTCGCCTCCTTGCGTGCGTTCTCGGCGAGCGTGAGGCCGCGCTCGTGGAAGCCGCCGGGCAGCGCGTACTTGTCGAGGTACGGCGGGTTCTTGCGCGTGATGAGCACGATGCCGCTCTTCTTGCGGTCGCTGTACTCGATGATGATGTCGGTCGCCGTTAGCGGGCTGTTGTACCCGCCGCACGACATACAGGGGTCGCTCATGGTGCATCCCGCGTCTCATAGCGCAGCGTCACTCTCGGCATCGGGGGATGGACGATGCCTGCCTTCGCGTCAGCGATCCTGTGGCGCCGGACGATGTCATCGACCATCGCTATCGTCGCGCTGAACTTCGGCGCGCCGTAGAGCGTTGCGTACTCGCGTTGCTGCCGCTCGTGGAGCGGTGCGACCTGTTCGTGCGCCGCGAGCTCTTGGGCGCTGAAGCCCTGGTGCAATCCTTCGGTGACGAGCTCGACGAGGTCGTAGCGGTAGCCGAGGTCCTTGAAGTCGGTCTGCCCCGCCTCGAGCCCTGCTGTCGGCTCGCGGTTCGCCAGGTCGGGGAACCCGAGATACTCCGCCATCTGGCGCACGAGGCGCTTGCTCAAGGGACCGATGGGGGAGCAGTGGACCGCGCCGTCGCCGAAGAGCGTGTAGTAGCCGATGCCGAAGTCCTCGTCCTTGTTGCCGGTGCCGAGCACGGTCTTGCGCTCGGTGGCCGCCTTTGTGTGGAGCACGTTCGCGCGGATGCGGCTCGTGAGGTTGCCCTTGTCGAACTGGTTGAGCGCCTCGGGGTTGGTGGTGCGGTACGCCTTGACGATCGGTTCGATGCCATGGGTTTCGTAGCGGATGCCGAGGCGCTCCGCCACCTTGCGGCCATCGGCGGTGTCCGATGAGTCATTGGTCCTGCTCGGCAGCAGGTACCCGACGAGCTCGTAGCCCGTGCCGTGCTCATGGTTGTACGCGTCGAACGCATGCTTGGCGAGCGCTGCGGTCGTGGTGCTGTCCACGCCCCCTGAGAGGCCGATGACCGCGCCGGTCGCGCCAGCGCCGCGGATAGTATCGATGAGGAAATCGCCGATCTCTCCGCTGACCAACGCGGGGTCCATAGATGGAAGCTGTATCCGTCTCATAGTCTCTCCTCCAGTGTTCCGCTCAACACCTCTTCTGTCGTTGTGAACTTGACGCCCGATGCGCGCCATGAGTCGTAGACCAGCTCGACCGGGATGTTCGGGAGCTCCTTGATCGCGTCCTTCACGACGTAGACCTCGATGCCGCGCTCTCGCAGCCCCTTGACCGCGAAGTCGACGCAGACGTTGGTGGCGACGCCGTAGACGACGGCGCGATCGGGGTTGAGGAAATCGACCACATCACGGGTAAGTGGATTGCCTTTGAATGTATCAAACTCGTGTTTGTAGATGATGATGTTTCTTTTCGGATACGGATAGTGGAGTTCTGTTCCTGTGAGGATGATAGGATTAACGGGTTCAGTGGCGGGCACGTACTTTGCCCCGGCAGTCCCCTCGATGCAGTGCGGTGGGAAAGTGTTGATGAAATCCGGCGTCCCGGATATCTCCTCGTCATAAGGAATATGCCAGTCCGCGGTGTTCACTACTGTAATTCTCTCATGCGCTGCGTATTGCGTCAAACGTTCAAGGTTCGGCTCGATGGCTTCTGCGCCCTGCACGTAGAGTCTCCCGTCGGCCCGCATGAAGTCGTATTGCGTGTCGACATTCCAGAAGATGGTTTTCATGATGCACCTCCATATGCTTGCAGGGGAATATATTCAGCATTATTGCGCTCAACACACTTTCTCTGCTGATGTTCGTCGGTGAGCTTCTTCGTGAGCTTCCGGAGCCCTGGGGAAATCCGCAGCAGGTACGAGGCGGTCGTGTGCACCGCCTTGAGCGCCGCAGGAATCCGTCCTATGCTGGCGAGAGCGTACCGCCGGATGTCGGGAAGCGGCCTTCGGGAGGAGACGCGCGCTCCGTTGCGCACAACAGCTTCGAGGAGAGCCGCGCCTCCGTACGGCTCGGAATCCAACGCGAGCAGGTCGTGCGAGAATGTCCCGTCCGGGTTGTAGTAGCGGTGCACCTGCTTGCTTCCCGGATAGGTGGCCTTGCCTTCAGAGAGCTTGATCTTCGCGCCGGCCCCATCCTCGACGAGCTTGTAGACGCCGCTGATTGCCGCGACCGGTTTTGCAGTGATCATCTCGGTGCCGACACCGTAGCCGTCGATGGGCGCGCCTTTGGCACGCAGATGCGCGATCTTCTCCTCATTGAGGTCGTTGCTCGCGAGAATCCTGACATAGTCAAGGCCTTCGCGGTCAAGGATCCTGCGGACCCTCTTGCTGAGCTCTGCTAGGTCGCCGCTGTCCAGGCGCACCGAACCCAAACGGTGGCCGCGCGCTTCGAGCTCCTTGGCGACGGTCGCTGCGTTGCGGGCGCCCTGCTCCGTGTCATAGGTGTCGATGAGGAGCGTCGCGTTGTCCGGGAATGCCCTGGCGTAGGCACGGAACGCCTCGAGCTCGGTGCCGAAGCTCATGACGAAGCTATGGGCGTGCGTGCCGCTGATCGGGATGCCGTACTCCTTGCCGGCCTTGACGTTGCTCGTCGCCACCGCGCCTACGATGTAGCATGCGCGCGCGCCACTCATGCCCGCGTCCTCGCCCTGCGCGCGGCGCAAGCCGAAGTCCACGACCTTCGCGGGCGCAGCCGCGTTGACGACGCGGCTGGCTTTGGACGCGATGAGCGTCTGGTGGTTGATGATGTTGAGGAGCGCGGTCTCGAGGAGCTGCGCCTGGTCCCGCTTCGCGGTGACGCGCAGGATCGGCTCGTTCGGGAAGATCGGCGTCCCCTCAGGGACGGCGTAGATATCGCCTTCGAAGCGCATCTCTTTGAGATGTGAGAGATACTCTTCAGAGAAGAGGCGCTGGTCGCGCAGGTACCGGATATCATCGTCGGTGAACTTGATGCTGGTCGCGTAGTCGATCGCGTCCTCGATTCCTGCCGCGACGAAGTAGCCCCAGTCCTTTGGTAGGGATCGGATGAAGAGCTCGAACGTCGCAGTATCGTTCTTGCTGCTCTCGAAGTACGCCGCGCCCATGGTGAGTTGGTAGAGGTCGGTGAGCAGGGCCTTGTTGGAGGGGTCGCTCATTGTGCATCCTCCTCTATGAATGTCATGCGCATCTTTCGCACAACGGGGACTTGCGCGATCATGTCGATGAAGCAGCCGCTCTGGTAGAAGTTGATGGTCTTCCCTTTGGTATCGTATGAGCCATCCGGTTTGAGCTGTCGAGCAGTCACGTGCCACCCATCTGGGAAATAATCGTTAAGGAATGCGGGACAGTTGTAGCCGCCGCCAGTCATCGCCGTTCGCTCAACAACAAATTCGAGTCCCTTATCCTTAGATGGCGGTATATTACCGAAACGCGATGGTGCAAACGGTATCTTGTCCTCATTTCTGCCAGAATAAGGAAGGATGACATCGCCGATCTGCGCTTTCGGTGTGTATCGGTACTTTGTGTTGGGTTGCGCCATTGGTTCACCCACCTGTTAGTTATTGTTTATTTGACACTTATTCTGTCGGCGTTGTATGTTCTCGGATTTGTTAGTGTAAGTATAACACTATCAATATTTATAGTTTTCGCTTCTAGAGATATAATTTCCATATAGTCACTAATTTTTCAGAAAAAGACGCGCTCGACAAATATCGACGAAAGAATCCGAACGAGAGAATCTAGACAAAGACCTGCAGGCGCTCCTTGAGCGGCGCGTACTTCTGCTCGCGGAAGACGTAGAGCTTGGCCGGCCGGTGCGCGCCCTCCATGAAGGTCTCGCTCGTCTCCTTGAGCACGCCCATCTCGAGGACCCGCCGCCGGAAGTTGCGCTTGTCCAGGCGCTTGCCCAGCACCGACTCGTAGAGCTGCTGCAGCTGCGTGAGCGTGAACCTCTTCGGCAGTATCTGGTGGGCGATGTTCGTGGTCTGTATCTCGAAGCGCAGGTCCTGCAGCGCGTGCTTGATGATCGCACCGTGGTCGAACGCCAGCTTTGGCAGCTCATCGATGGGATACCACTTCGCGTCGAGCGCATCGCTCGTCGCCTTGAGATCGTGGTCCGGACTGATGAGCGCGAGGAACGCGATGCTGATGACGCGGCCGCGCGGGTCGCGGTTCACATCGCCATAGGCGCCGATCTGCTTGAGATAGATGTCCTTGACGCCGGTCTCCTCCGTGAGCTCGCGCTTCGCCGCGGCCTCGAGACTCTCCTCTTTCCTGACGAAACCGCCCGGGATCGCGCACTGCCCCTTGAACGGCGGGTACTTGCGCGTGATGAGCAGGATATTGAGGTCGCCCTTGATGATGCTGAAGACGACCGCGTCGACCGCGACCTTCATCAGGCCCTCTGACGCATAATTATCACTCCCCATGCTTCGTGTCCGAGGGACAAGATGTTATAAATCTTGCGGGCGAGAGAACGTCCCCGGCCAGCCTCCTCGTTGAGCACTCTTCATGATCGCTTCTGCAGCTGCCTCTTGAACCGTTGCGCAATCATGTTGTGGACAAGCTGCGCCGCATTGTACGCTGTTCGTGAGTGCTGTGATTCTGGAGCGACTTCAACGATATCTGCGGCGACCACGTTCTTCCGGTCGAATAGTGCGTTCAATAGCCTCACGCCGTAGTCCCAGCCGAAGCCGCCGGGCACCGGCGTTCCCGTCTCCGGCATCACTGCTGGGTCGAAGCCATCGACGTCGATGGAGAGATAGACATCTTTCGTTTCCACCGTGCAGAGGATGTCCTCGAGGTCATATTCCCTGAAGAGGGCACAGGGATCCTTCTGCGACCTCCCCCATTCAAAGAAAGCCATCATCCCTTTCCGCTCCAATGATTGCGCATAACTGAGTTCGTCCTGCGAGTATGCCCTTATCCCGACGGACACTATGCTGAATCCCATCTCCGAAGCGCGCCGCATCACAGCGGAGTGCGCGTAGATGCCTGTCGGCACGTCGTTATAGTCTGAGTCGTCGTGGCGCAAGTCGAAATGCGCGTCGAGATGCACAATAGTGATGCTGTCGGCCCTCTCTCGTAGCGCTTGCAGCGGCCCGTTCGTTATCGAGTGCTCGCCGCCGATACTAATGATGAACTTGCCGTCCTGATAGCGCTCCTTGAACGCTTTCGCTACGGTCTCGACCATCTGCTCTGGCGAGAGTTTGTTGAGGTCCGTCAGGTCCACGAATGCGATCTTCAATCGCTCTGCAGGGACGGTGCCGGTGAACCGCTCGTAGAGCTCTATCTGAGAGTCCAGCACGGCCCTGATGGCGCCCGGTCCTCTGTTGGCGCCCTTACCGAACGACGACGTCCTGTCATAATTCGCGGCGAGCAGGATAACATCCGCTTCGCCAGGCGATGTCGTGTTGATGATGCTATCAACCATGGACTCCCTATTTTTTGCGTATGGCATCATTCACTGCTTGAATTACTGTCTCTTCTTGAATCCTCCGGCTACCCAAAAGGAATACGTCCCCTGCCAGATTTGAACTGGCGACCTATTGGTTAACAGCCAATCGCTCTGACCGCTGAGCTAAGGGGACTTGGTTTGTTCGGACCGTCGGTCCGTTTATATATGTTTCTTCCTCTCGGAACGCGGAGCATTTACCTGCACCTGCAGGGATTTACGGCGAGCGAGGCCTCCGGCACCTCTCTCGCCTGGTCTACTCCAAGGCGTTCCTTTTTCTAAATTAAAACAAAAAAAATAATTTATGGCGTCCATCGTGTGGGCGTTCTCGGGAAGGGGATGGCGTCCTTGATGGTGTCAAGGCCGCAGACCCAGCTCACGATGCGCTCCATACCGAGGCCGAAGCCAGCGTGTGGCACGCTGCCGTAGCGCCGCGTGTCGAAGTAGTAGTCGTATCCCTCTAGTTTCTCGCCCATCTCCAGGAGCCGCTTCTTCAGCACCTCGAGGTCGGTCTCTCGCGCGCTCCCGCCGATGATCTCGCCGTGGCCCTCTGGCGCGATGAAGTCGCATCCCTGCACCACCTCGGGGTGGCCGGGCACCTGCCGCATGTAGAACGCCTTGACCGCCGCCGGGTATTCGGTGACGATGATGGGCGTGTCGTACAGCGACGAGAGCTTGTCCTCCTCGAGAGTGCGCAGGTCCTTCCCCCACTCGAGCTCCATCCCGAACTTTTTCTTGAGGGTAGCGAGCGCTTCGGTGTAGGTCATGCGCGGGAACGGCTTCTTGAGCGCCGGCCACAGTTTCGCGGGGTCGCGCTCGAGTATCGCGAGGTCCTTCTCATGCCTCTCGAGCACCGCCTTGACCATGTGCTTGATCACGCCCTCGCCATAATCCTGCATCTCCTCGAAGCTCGCCCAGGCCGCCTCCATCTCCGCGTGCCAGTACTCAGTCAGGTGGCGGCTGGTCTGGGATCTCTCCGCCCTGAAACTTGGTGCGATGGTGTAGAGCTTCTCGTACGAGAAGATGGCTGGCTCGGCGTAGAGCTGCCAGGTCTGCGCGAGGTAGGTGACGGTGTCGAAGTACTTCACCGAGAAGAGCGAGCTCCCGCCCTCGGCCTGCGTCGCCTGGAAGATGGGGCTGTGGTACTCGATGAAGCCCTCGCCGTCGAAGTACTCGCGGAACGCCCTGAAGAGCGTGGCGCGTATCTTGAGGATGGCTTGCATCCTGCGCGAGCGCAGCCAAAGATGCCGCTTGTCCAGCAGGAACTCGGCGCTCTGGTCCTTGGTGATGGGGAACTGGTCCGACCAGCCGACCACGGTGAAGGAGTCCACCTGCAGGTCGTAGCCGGTCGGCGCGCGCTTGTCCTGGTGCAGCGTGCCGTGCACCTCGAGCGAGCACTCGACCTGCAGCCTATCGGCCTCCTTGAACCGCTCGTCGCCGACGCTCTCGCGCTTGATCACGCACTGGATGATGTCTGTACCATCGCGCAGCACCACGAACTTCACGGCCGCGGAGCCGCGCTCGCGATAGACCCAGCCGCGCAGCGATACCTTGCCGCCGCCCTTGGCCAGCGCCTCTTGTATGGTGATGAATTTCGTATCGGTCATCATGATCACCTTGTGTAAGCCATCTTGTGTAGGCTGTTTTCGCATTTGTTTTGGAATTGTTCGTGCAGTTTTTTTGTGTATAGTATCGTAGCGTCAATGAAAAAGGATTTGAGAAGAGTCTACTGATTATTACTGAGATGGCTGATGGTCAGTTCTGTCAGCTCCTGGATCATGGTCCATATTGGCCTCTTGCGCTTTATAAGTGTATTGGAAAAATAGGCGAGGAGGGGCAAAAACAGGCCTAAGACTCGGCGTCAAGGGAGTATCTCCTTCCCCAGCTCCGCCACAATCGGCTTGACCACGCGCTCCCAATCGCGCGCCAGCATCCGGATGCTATGGTGATGCGAGCCGGCGGAGAAGACGAGAGAGTCGCGAGAGAAGACCTCGGCATCGCAGTAGACCGGCATCGCCGGCGAGAAGATGTTGCCGAACGGGGGCACGCTGCCGATGGTGCAGCCGGTCGCGGCGAGGACCTTCTCCGGGTCCGCGAGGTGCATGTCCCTCTCGCCCAGTATCGTCTTGAGCCGCTTGAGGTCGAGGCGGCGGTGCCCTGCGACGACGCCCATGACCAAGAGGCCGGAGCCGCCGCACTCGAGCACGATGGCCTTGGCCGCCTCTTCGATGCGGGTGCCGCGGACCCTGGCCGCGTCGGCGCTATGGTGCACGTGCTCGTGCTCGAATCGCTCGTAGGGCGCTCCGGCCGCATCGAGCGCCGCGATGATGCGGTCGAACATCTCTGTCCGTGGATGCGCAGAGGTCATGGGGAGCGCAAGAGCGGCAAGATTTATAAAAATAGAGTGTCAGGAGGGGAGAGGAGCGTCGCGTAAGCAATCACGAGCAATGTCCGGCGCTCCATGGTGACGCTATGACAGGAACACTCTTAGGCATGGTGGGAGAGAGGGTCAGGAGCTTCTGGACTCGGCCGCAGAACACCGCGGTGCGCGACGAGCGCGGCATGCAGCGCGACATCACGAGAGAGGGCGCTCTCGAGGGGCGTCTCGCTGAGGCCGAGATGAAGCATGACGCCACGAGGGTGGGGAAGATCATGACGGAGATCAGCAAGCTCGACCGGAGACGGGCGTACCGCCTCTTCGATGCGCTCGTCCAGGTGCGCCTCATCATCGCGCGCCAGCTGCGCCTGCTCGAGGATATCAAGACCACAATCGACCGCGACCAAGAGCTCTCGGCGGAGCAGCGCTCCGAGGTCGACCGCAAGCTCGAGGAGGACCGCAACCGCATCGAGGGGCTGCTGAACGAGATGTTCGAGCGCGAGACGAGCTTCACGAGCATCAACGTCACCGCGAAGAAGCTCCTAGGCGTCGCGAGCCAGGCGCGAGAATCGTACTTCGAGTTCATCAAGGCGCGCCGGACGACAGGGCGGACCAACCGGGATGAACGGCGCCTCGCGCGCGACGCGAGAGGCGTGACCAAGAAGAACCTCGACCTGTTCGAGCGCCACATTGTCCTCTTCGACAAGCACCTCGAGGAGGAGCTCGCCTGGCTGCGCAAGGCGTCGGCGGACACCATCCTGCTCCTGCAGGACGATGTGGCCGACATCACGGCCAAGGAGACGCGCATCAAGCAGCTCATGGCGGTCTCGGGCTTCCCGAAGCCGATCGGGCAGGAGATTCTCGCGTCGTACGACGCGACGCTCCTCGACACCCACCGCCGGTTGCTGGAAGAGATCGCGAAGAAGCGCATCGAGATCTCAGCGGCGAAACGGGCGGCGTGAGCGCGCACAGTTGTAAGATTCTCCTTTCTCAGTTTTTCATCCTATTCTCTGGATTATTTCGTATAACTACTAGCACTCATTAACTACTGGCGCTCATCGTCTTAACACGAAATACAGAGACAAAAATCCAGAAATATAAGAACAGAGAATATTGCGTCTCACAGCTTCTTCAGCCCTATCCCCAACTCGTCGAGCTGCTTCTGGTCTATCGGGGACGGCGACCCGTCCATCGGGCACTCGGCGTTCTTGTTCTTGGGGAACGCGATGTACTCGCGGATGTCCGTCTCTCCGTCCATCATCGCGCAGAAGCGGTCGAAGCCGATCGCGAACCCGCCATGCGGCGGCGCGCCGTAGGTGAACGCCTCGAGCAGGAAACCGAACCTCATCTTCGCCTGCTCCTCGGTGATGTTCATCGCGCGCATGATCTCGCGCTGGATGTCCGGCCGGTGCACCCGGATGCTGCCAGACGCCAGCTCCGAGCCGTTGAGCACAAGGTCGTAGCACTGCGCGAGCACCTTGCCCGGGTCGGTGCGCAGGTACTGCAGGTGCTCCGGCCTCGGCATGGTGAACATGTGGTGCGCCGGCGTCCAGTCCTCCATCTCGTCGTCCCACTCGAAGAGCGGGAAGTCGGTCACCCACACGAACGCGAGCCTGTCCGGCTCGTAGAGCCCGAGGTCCTTGCCCAGTTGGTTGCGCAGCTTCGCGAGCGCGTCGTTGCAGTACTTGGTCCTGTCGGCGACGAAGAGGAGCGTCTGCTCGGGCTTCGCGCCCGTCGCCTTGAGAAGCGCGGCGTGCGTCTCGGCGTCGAGGAACTTCGCGACGCCGCCGTCGAGCGTCTTGCCGTCGCCGAGTGCGTTCGCGAACGCGAGCCCCTTCGCCTTGTTCGCCTTCATGAATTCCGTATAACGGTCTATCTCCTTGCGGGAGAGCTGCCTCGGCGCCACGATGCACTTGACCGCCTGTGCCTCGGCGAAGATCTTGAAGTCCGACTGCTTCACGACGTAGGTGACGTCGCAAAGCTCGAGGCCGAAGCGCAGGTCGGGCTTGTCGCACCCGTAGCGCTCCATCGACTCCTCGTAGGTGATGCGCGGCAGCGGCAGGGGTATCTCGACGCCCTTCACGTCCTTGACGACGTCGTGGATGAGGCGCTCGCCGACCTCCCAGACGTCCTCCTGCTCCACGAAGCTCATCTCCACGTCGAGCTGCGTGAACTCGGGCTGGCGGTCCATGCGCAGGTCCTCGTCGCGCAGGCACCGGGCTATCTGGAAGTAGCGGTCGCACCCCGAGACCATGAGCAATTGCTTGTAGAGCTGCGGCGATTGCGGCAGGGCGTAGAACCTCCCGTGGTTGAGCCTGCTGGGCACGACGTAGTCGCGCGCGCCCTCGGGCGTGCTCTTGACAAGGAGCGGCGTCTCGATCTCGAGGAATCCCATCTCGCGCATGTGCGCGCGCATGCTCGCCGCGATCGCGTCGCGGTGCGCGAGCCTGTGCTGCATCGCCGGGCGGCGCAGGTCGAGGTAGCGGTACCTGAGGCGGACGTCGTCCGCGTTCTGCGACTCGGGCTCGATGGGGAGCGGCGCCGAGGGGTTGAGGACTTCGAACTTCGTCGCCTGCACCTCGACCTCCCCTGTGGGCAGGCGGAGGTTCGGCTGCGGCTTGCGCTTAACAGCGCCTGTCACCTTGACCACGGCCTCGCGCCGCAGGTCCTTGGTGAGCTCGGCGAACTCCTCGCCGATGACCGCCTGCGTGATGCCGTAGCGGTCGCGGATGTCGAGGAACGCTATGCGGCCATGCAGGCGTATCGCGTGCGTCCAGCCCGCGAGCGTTACCGTGCTCCCGTCATCCGCCGCGCGGAGCTCTCCGCAGGTATGGGTCCTGTGCATGGCGTCGGCTAGCAGAGGGAGTTTTATAAACATTTGGTCAGAAAATACGAGGGCTACTCCTTCCAGACATCGATCATGCGCCGGAAGATGAAATCGTCCTTCTTCTCGGGATAGAACCCGTGGTAGTCGAACCACAGCTGCAGGAGACGGTCCTTGGTGTACCACCGGTGCCGCTTGTAGCTCGGGTCGGCGAGCACCACGCAGGTCTCCCCCTCGAACTCCTGGATATCGCACACGACGGAGTAGTGGCCGTAGGAGGACGTGTCCTGCCACCAATTGATGATGACGGGCCGCGCGCCGTGGCCGTTCTTCCCATGGATACGGTCCTCGAGGTCCTCGAACGCGCAATTGTCGAGGATCTCCGCTTGCAGCCCTCGCATTCTGAAGCAATCCACTATGCGCTCCGCGCTCGTGCCCAAGAATTGGGGGTCGGTCCCGAGAGCCCTCTGGAGATGCCGTTCGGATAGGTTGATCCCGTAACGCCCGAAGATCATCTTCACGGCAGCGGCTCCGCAGTTTCCCGGAATCTCCCGTACGTGTATCTCTATGTGATGCTTGATCGGTGCCATGCATGCGCCCGCCGTACACTTGTCTTAGCGGAAGCTTCTCAACAGAACAGCAATTATAAGTATTGCTGTGGAGTTTAAGAAGCAGTGTCGCTGTGGCGTATAACGGCGGCGCTGCGGGGTTATGGTCGTCCGGAGAGAAAGAGGGCGTTGTGTCACAGAGGAGAAACGACAATGGAGAACATATGGCATCTCGAAAAGGATAACAAGAGAATAACCTCTTCGCGGCGCCGCCTTGGAGCGAATCCGAGGCGTGAGCGCTCGCCAGGGGCGAGCCATGCGAACGCCGAGACACCGAGGATTCGCCATGCGAATCCTGATGCCAGGATACCGCGTATCCTCGGCAATCCTGCGATGAGAGAGCAGAAGGCCCTCCGCGGCGCCGAAGAGTGCGAGAGAATGAGAGAAATGAAGAGAATACTAGTCACTCATCCTCTGCGCCCCGGCGGTTGAGCGTCAGGTCGTAGAGCGTGTTCTCGACCTTCTGGAGGTTGTACTTGATGGAGTCGTACTTCTTGCGCAGCTCGGAGTTGCGCAGGTCGAACTGCAGGAGCTGGCCGTGGA
>Ga0315275_10000428_pt1 | contig 34373 bp, 47 predicted proteins | sample YL17G03_0_MG_FD_205557 | JGI IMG/M metagenome (GOLD analysis project Ga0315275, IMG submission 205557) | Sediment microbial communities from Yellowstone Lake, YNP, Wyoming, USA - YL17G03_0 | ecosystem: Environmental > Aquatic > Freshwater > Lake > Sediment | place: USA: Wyoming | collected...
CTATAATAGAGTAGCCCGTTAGAGGCTGAGGATCTTCAGGATCTCCCGCCTACGGACGACCCTGTAGGCCGGGTGATATTTGTCCCTGTACTGCTCTGTGTGGTGCATGGGCTGTGGGGCGTCCCTGTCGAGGTCCCGGTTTATGGCGTCGACCTCGTTGTACTCGAAGTCTAGCTGCCCAGACCAGACCAGCTTAGCGAAGGCCTCCCAGATCTCGATGAGGTCCTTCGGGTTCCCGACTACCTCGGAGTTCCTCATCGCCTCCATGAGTTGGATGAGGGGGTAGCCCTTGGCGAGGAATGGGCGGAGGTTGACGCGCACAACGGAGCCGTCGACAGAGACGCTCTCCATGAGAGGGTCCCCGGGTTGATCCTTTACGTCGAGGCTCGCCGCCTCCTTTTGGAGGTAGTCCCATGCGCCGGGTCCCATCAGGTGACCCACCCCGTATACCCCCTGGTAGAGGAGCTTGTAGGCGTCGCGTGCACGCATCTCGGGCCTCGCAGCCTTGTGAGCGCCTACCAGCTCTGCCACCCTCTTCCATGACCCCATATCTTTAGACCTCGTTGAATCAACTTTTAAGGGCGTCGAGGTTTTAACGGCTCGCTGACTATCACATGCTGGGTGGAGTCGTTGTCCCTCGGGGTGTTTGGGCGCAGGGTCTCGCCGGGTCACGCGGAGACGTTCCCGGTGAAGGTCGGGGAATACGCGGATGGTACGCCGATATCGTTGACGGTCAGGGTCGCGGTCGGGGCCCGGGAGGGACCGAGGATGACCATCCTCGGTGTCCAGCACGGCGACGAGTACGGCGGCATGGAGATCAGCAACAGGGTCTTCGACGGCGTAGACCCGAAGGAGTTCAGGGGCTCCCTCGTCTCCATCCCCGTATCGAACCCCCTGGCGTTCAACGCGGCCGAACGCGCCTCCCCTCCCCCCATGGGGTACGAGAACCTGAACATGAACAGGGTCTGGCCCGGGGACCCGAAGGGCCTCCTCATGGAGAGGATAGCCGCCGAGATATGGGACCAGGCGATCAAGGACTCTGACCTCGTCGTGGACCTCCACGAGGGCGGGCGCGCCTTCATGGCGAGGTACATCCACGCGAGGGGGACACCGGAGACGGAGAGGCTAGTCGGCGAGCAGAACACGAGGCTCTACAGGCTCTTCGGGCAGGGGGTCCCCGTCCTCGGCGGCGTCAACACCCGCCCCGGCATGATGGGGAGCCTCAGCATCCAGGCGGGACTTGTCGGGATACCCACCCTGAGCCCCGAACTAGGCGGCGGGGGCAGACTATGGGACGACCTCGTCGCAACCGGGGTACAGGGCGTGAGAAACGTATTGATTGGCCTGGGGATGATAAACGAGGAGTCGGTGGGTTCCGACGCGGGGCAACTCGTCAGCGATGGGAGCAGCTGGCCGAAGACCCAGCACGGGGGCGTTATGTACAACTGCTGCGGGCTGGGCGCCGTCGTGGAGGAGGACACGCTCCTCGGGGTCCTCAAGGACACGGCTGGGAGGGTAATAGAGGAGTGCAGGGCGCCCTACAGATCGGTCATCTTCGACACGAGGTACCAGCCCACCGTCTACCCGGGGGACTGGACGTTCCACTGCGGCAGGCTAGTCTAGCGCCTTCTTGCGGTCAACAAGCTTGATGGTCCCGGCGGGGCACGTCGAGACGCAGAGGCCGCAGCCGAAGCAGCGCGTGTTGTCATACTTCTTCTCGCCACCCACAACGCTCCGGGCTCCGAAGACGCACCTCTTCACACACTCCCCGCAGTCGGCGCACTTCGCCTCGTCGTCCTCGGCGATGAGCTTCGAGGTCAGCACCTGCGTGTGTATGCCGTGGCGGAGGAGCCCGCCGAGGGTGTGGCAGCAGCAGGTGCAGCAGCTGCAGATGAGGAACGGCTTGTCGTCGCCCTTCATGACGTAGGCCATGTGGACGAGGCCAGCGTCGTGGCTCCTCCGGAGGGCGGCGAGGGCCTCCTCGACGGTGACCCTGCGGGAGTTGTGCCCCTCACCCTTCTCGGGGTAGTCGGGGCCGACGTTGACGGCGAGGCAGGTGTCGAGAGGATTGTCGCAGTTCTTGTGTATCGACCGGCACCCGCAGTCGTTGAGGAAGATGTACTCGCTCTCGCGGAGTATCTTCTCGACCTCACTCAGGTCGTAGACCCTGTGGTCGGCCTCGATCTCTACGTTGACGGGCAGAGCCACGGCTGACTGCAGGCTATCGGCGATGTCCCTTAGCTCCTTGTCGCTGTAGTAGTGGTTGTCACCCCCACTTTTTTGGTGAGGCACGGATCATCCCGTGTGGCCTCGGCTTATAAATTCGAATGTAGGGTCGCCCCACTGAATCGTTTATTAGTAAGATTGGAATATTAGTTAGTCAAGCCTAAATTGGTGATTTGATGGGTGGAGATCAGGAAACACGCACACCGGAGTCAACAACCGTTGAAGAAAGAGACCCAGAAACGGCGTACCTTAAACAACGTATGTCTAGAGTCAAGCACAAGATCGCGGTCATTAGCGGCAAGGGTGGCGTGGGAAAATCCCTGGTTACAGCCAACCTCGCCGTAGCATTAACGGCGGAGGAGAAAAGGGTCGGAGTCTTGGACGCGGATATCCACGGTCCCTGCATCCCGAAGATGCTCGGATTAAAGGGTAAGCACATGGATGCGGGCCCCGCCGGCATAATGCCCGTAGTCTCACCATCCGGTATTCGATGCGCCTCGATGGCGTTCCTTCTCCCCAGCGACGACTCACCAGTCATCTGGAGGGGCCCCCTCAAGATGGGCGCCATAAAGCAGCTCCTCGCTGAGGTGGCGTGGGGCGAACTTGATTATCTGCTCATCGACCTGCCACCGGGAACCGGTGACGAACCCCTCAGTGTCCTCCAGCTCCTACCGGAGATGGACGGCGTGATAATAGTCACGATACCCAGTGAGGTCTCGGGCGACGTAGTTAGGAAGGCAGTCACCTTCGCCAGGCAGCTCAATGTCCCCATACTGGGGATCATAGAGAACATGGCGGGGATGCTCTGCCCCCACTGCGGGAAGGAGATCAGTGTATTCGACGGGAACGCCGGCAGGAAAGTATCGGAAACAATGGGAGTACACTTTCTTGGATCGATTCCCATCGATCCAAGAGTCGCCAGTGACTCGGATGAAGGGACGCCCTTCATCGCCGAACACAAAGATTCTCCAGCGGCGAATGCGTTCCAGGGGATCGTTGAAAAAATCGTTAAGGTGGTTGAAAAATGAAGGTTGCAGTATCTTCGACCGGTCAAGGTCAGGACGGTGGAGTGGACCCCCGTTTCGGTAGGTGTCCCTACTTCTTGATCGTAGACTCTGACACGTTTTCTTCCGAAGTTGTCGAAAACACGGGTACGGCGTCGGCTCATGGAGCCGGCATCGGCGCGGCCCAGCTCATAGCCTCGAAAGGCGTGAAGGCGGTGATAACGGGTCACGTGGGGCCCAACGCCTACCAGTCCCTGAACTCGGTCGGCATCAAGATCTACACCGTCAAAGCAGGGACGATAAAGGAGGCTATCGAGGCTTTAGCGGCTGGTCGCCTGAGTCAGGTCAGTGAACCGACTTCCCCGGGCCACGCTGGTGGGGGAGGGCGGGGTCGTAGGAGAGGTGTTTGAAGATGGTCAAGATAGTTATCCCGGTAAGCGATGAGAGAGCCTCATCTCTATCAGAACACTTTGGTCGCGCGCCTTTCTTCGCGTGGTTCAATGTCGAGGGTAAGCAAATCGTTGATAGGGGCGTCGCGAGGAACGACAGCGAGCACTTCGGCGGATCCGGTCACCCGCCTGAGAGGATGGCCGCTCTAGGCGCGGAGGTCGTCATAACCTTGGGCATGGGCATGAAGGCCATCGAGATGTTCCAGGAGCGCCGGATAGCCGTCCTCGAGGCGATCTCCCCTAGCCCCGTGCAGAACATAGTGGCCTATACTTCGGGGCTGCTCAAGGAGCTCACCCACGGCTGCCTCCACGAGCACTAGGGGCGCCGTAGGATGCGGGTCGCCGTCGCCAGTGGCAAAGGGGGAACGGGAAAGACAACAGTCGCAGTCAACCTAGCCCTGAGCCTCGACGGGGCGCAGCTGCTGGACTGCGACGTGGAGGAGCCCAACGCCTACTTGCTGCTCCACCCCAAAACCGATGAGGAATGCCCCGTAGAGGTCCCCGTGCCTAAGATCGACCTATCCCTCTGTGACTACTGCGGTGAATGCGCGAGGTTCTGCCAGTACCATGCCCTGTTCGTCGCGGGGGAGACCGCCCTCGTCTTCCCTGAGCTCTGCCACGGCTGTGGCGGATGCACAATAGTATGCCCTCGACACGCGATATCCGAGACTAAACGGAAGATAGGAACGATTCACCGCGGCAAGGCGATGAGCATCGATCTCGTCTACGGTGAACTAGACATCGGCGAACCGATCACCGTGCCCATAATAGGCGCCGTAAAAGAGAGGGGGAGAACGGAGGGCTGGGTGATCATCGACTCCCCGCCCGGTACGGGGTGTCCCATGGTGGAGGCGGTGACGGGTAGCGACGTTTGTGTACTCGTGACGGAGCCGACGCCCTTCGGCCTGCACGACCTCGAGATAGCCGTCGAGACCGTGACCACTCTGGGGTTACCACTCGCCGTGATAGTCAACTTCGCGGGACAGGGGGATAGAGGCGTCTACGACTTCTGCGGGGAGAAGGGCCTGCCGATCCTCATGGAGTTGCCCTTCGACAGGGAGATAGCCAAGCTATACAGCCGAGGAATCCCCTTCACGACCGAGATGCCCGAGTGGAGGACGCGATTCAGGAAACTGGCCGAAGGTTTGGAGGCTTTGGTTTGAAGCAGATCACAGTCATCAGCGGTAAGGGGGGTACTGGCAAGACCAGCCTGACGGCTTGCTTCGCGGCGCTCTCCGAGGGCGCCGTGTTCGCGGACTGCGACGTCGACGCCTCCAACCTTCACCTCCTCCTCTCACCGACCGTGAAAGAGACCACCGAGTTCAAGGGCCTCATGCTCGCGAGCATAAACCCCGAGAAGTGCATCGGCTGCGGCCTCTGCGAGAAAAACTGCAGGTTCGGAGCCATCGAGGGAAATCGCGTAGACCCTCTAAGGTGTGAGGGCTGTCGCGTGTGCTCCCTGGTCTGTCCGGCGGGTGCGGTCGACTTCACCGAGAGGCTGTGTGGCCACGCGTACATATCTGAGACGCGGTTCGGTCCTCTCAGCCACGCGAGGCTGTCGCCGGGGATGAATAACTCCGGGAAACTGGTGACCCTCGTGAGGATGAACGCTCAGGGCATCGCCGAGGCTACGGGCAGGGACCTAATCATCGTGGATGGCTCCCCGGGGATAGGGTGCCCGGTCATAGCCTCCCTAAGCAGTGTGGACGCTTGCCTAATAGTGACGGAGCCGACGCCCTCCGGGAGGTACGACATGATACGCGCTCTGCGCCTGGCGCGCCATTTCGGGATAAAGCCGCTGGTCTGCGTGAACAAGTACGACCTCAACGTAGAGAATACGGAGGGTATACGAGGCTACTGCTCTGAGGAGGGAGCCACGTATGTTGGCTCGATACCATTCGACCCCTCGTTCACGGAGGCTATGGTCAGAGGCATTACCCTCGTCGAGTTCAAACCAGATTCGGACACCGTGAGAGAAATAGTGAAAATGTGGGGGCTTCTGAGGAGGGAACTAGACCTTCCATAGGACCTCGATCTGCGCCACAGCCTCGCTCACCCTGGTACCCGGCTCCACCTTCACATGTTTTATGCCGAAACCACTCAGGATAGTGGAGGCTCCGACGCCGACGGCGCCGCAGAGTAGCACCTCGACGCCCTTGTCTTTGAGGAGTTTCGTCGCCACCGGGCCCACGCCTTGGCTCATCTTGGCTGCGGGGTTATCGACTACTTCTATCAGGTGAGGCAAACCATCCCACTCCAATATGGTGAAAGTGGGGGCCTTGCTGAATACCTCCGAGACTCGGTCCTTGAGACCCTCTTCTCCCATCGTGGGTAGTGCGAGCTTCATGCCTCATCTACTCCTGTTTTTCGATTACAGGTAGCTCCCCGATCCTCTTCCGGATCATCTCCAGTTGAGACTCGAGTATTTGCGCCTGTTTTTCCAGGGACTCCTTCTCGGGTGGTGATTTGGCTCCGACGAATCGTTGGTCCATCCACCATCTGCGTGGCAGCCATGGGAAGCGTGCGCAGCTCCATTGATCGTTTTCTACATCGGGGCTACCGTATGCCCAGCCGGGTCTCTCCCATGGAGACAGGTCCCTGAACGGCCCGTTTCCCGGATAGTATCCTCGTCTTCTTCCTCTGTATCCCATTCTCATCAACTACATTTCTGTGACTATGCACAGATTCAATTATGTGTCAGTACACAGAAAGATATAAAGGTTTCTGGGTGTGACTTGTAACCGTGCAGAGAAGGGCGAGAAACCGCAAGGGACCCAGAGGCAGGGCCCCCACACCGGTCTTTATAGGTAAGCAGGTACCCGGAGGCAGCTTCACCCCCAATGGTCCCTCACTCGGAGAACCGGTGGTACTCGACGGCGCCGAGCTCGAAGTCATAAGACTTGTTGACCTCGAGGGCTTGAGTCAGGAGGAGGCCGGCGCCAAGATGGGCGTTAGCAGGGGGACGATCTGGAGGCTTCTACAGGAGGCACGCCGAAAGATAGCCACCGCCCTCTCCGAGGGCAGGCGGATCGATATTAAACCCGAGTGAAGACTCACTAAACGATTATTAAGCCGGACAAAACAGAATTACGATATCAATGGTCAAAGTCGGCATCATGATATGTGACAGGAACAGGACCTGCACAGGGAACAAGTGCTTCAAGAGCATCAACGAGAGGGACGGCGCCTTCTCCGGTTACCCGAAGGACGAACCCATCGAGGTCGTGGGCTGGATGGCATGCGGAGGCTGCCCCGGCGAACGCCTCGAGGCAGCCCCAGCAGACATGAAGAAGTACGGCGCCGAGGTCATCTACCTCGCCAGCTGCTACCTAGCCGGGTACCCCATCTGCCCATACATCGAGGACCACAAGAAGTATATCGAGAACGTCGTCGGTCTCCCCGTCAAGGTGGGGACCCACCCGATGCCGGCGAACTACATAAAGGCGCACACGAAGGCGGGGGACTGGAAGAGGGACGGCGCCAACAAGTGGCTCAAGGACATCACTGGGAGCCAGGGGGACGCCGACAAGTACGACTCCACCAACCCCAACTTCCTCAAGAAGTGACCCTATTTATCCCGCCGAATCTTTTTTCTAACCGAGTTGTCGGAAGACAAGGAACTCGAGGAGATAAAGCGCCGGATGCTTGAGAGGATGATGAGTCAACCTCCCAAGCCGAGCCTGCTGAGGGAAGGCGTCGTAAACACATTGACGGATGCAGACTTCGATCAGGCCGTCGCGGCGGCGAATCGCCCCCTCCTCGTCGACTTCTGGGCGGACTGGTGTATGCCCTGCAAGATGATGGCACCCGTCGTCGAGGCCATGGCACGCGACTACGCTGGGCGCGCCTACTTCGCCAAGATAAACACGGACCAGAACAGGGTCACGGCGACGAGGTTCAGGGTGATGAGCATACCTAACTTCATGCTCTTTAAAAACGGTGGGCAGGTCGACCGGGTACTCGGGGCCGTCGGGCGCCAGGGCCTAGAGGCCTTCATTAGGGGTCATCTGTCGAGCGCCTAGGGTTTCAGCTTCTTCACGGCCTGAGCCGTGGCCTCCGGCATCGCTTCGTTTAGTTTGGATACGAGCCTATCAACGAGGAGGGAGGGGAGTTTTTCTCTGGCAACCGAGGAGTAGTAGACGAGCGGGGGTTCGCCTTGTGTGACGCTTCTGCATGATATCGCCCCCTTCTCCTTGAGGCCCGTGAGGGCTCTATCGACGGTGGCGGGGCTGTGTTTACAGCCTTGAGTTAATAGGTGTTTTTGTATCACCGTAGCGTTTCCGCCCCCTTTTCCTAGCTTCCAGAGGCACTCAAGTACCTCGGTCTCCTGGATTGTGAGAAACTTTCTCAGCCCTACCTCTGAGGGATCGTATCCCTTGAATTCGAGAACCATCTTCAGCATCTCTCCCAGTGCGGGTTCTTCGGTATTTTCATGTGTGCATGCTTTTATTAACTTTATTCTTATTGTAAAATTCGATAATGTGTATATTCAAAGGAATGTATAATATGGATGCTGTAATAAAGGCTGTTATTTATCGTTATTAAAAATGAGTTTAATTTTAAAAGATAGAGAATTCGGATTAACCCGCTTTTCTTCTTCTGAGGTATTTAATCCTTTAAATATCCAAGGATAGGAAAGACGAGGATTTAGAGGTTAATCCGAAACCTCGATATTATTGTGGATCTATAGGAGGCCCCTCTTCACGGCCTTGGCGAGGTAGCCGTCGGCTGCCATGAAGTCGTCCGCGGCCTCCTGCGCCTTCTTCATGACCTCCTCCTCGTCGAGGGTGACGCAGCGCCTATCCTCGACGACGGATTTGCCGTTGACTATGACGGTCTCGACCTCGTCGCCTCGGCTGTAGTAGACGATGTTGGGGGCGACGTTCCGGACCGGGTGCGTGATGATGGGGACCATGTGTGGGGCCTTGAGGTCCATGATTATGATGTCGGCCTTCTTACCGGCTTCGAGGCTGCCTATCTTGTCGCCGAGGCCTTCGCCCCGCATCGTGAGGAGTATGCCGTTCCTGACGTAGATATCCGCCATTGGGTTCCCGTTGTTGTGCGCCTCATCATATTTTACGCCTTCGGTCCGGGTTCACCGTGTTCGCCCCAAGACGGGTTTGCTGCTTGGTCGATTGATCAGAAAAATTGGTCCTATCTGGCCACCTTTACGGGTGTTATCTTGAGGGCCTTCTGGATCTCCGCCGGGGTCATCTCCAGGATGAAGCCGCGTTGGCCGCCGTTTATGTAGAACTTGGGCAACTGGAGGATGGTCTCCTCGGCGTAGACCTGCATCTGGCGCCTGGCGCCGAAGGGGCTGATGCCCCCGACGAGGTACCCCGTGTGGCGTTGGGCGTCCTTGACATCGCAGGACTCGACGTTCTTCGCCCCTATCTGGCGGGCGAGGTCCTTGAGGCTCACCTCCTTGTCACCGTGCATGAGGACGACGATGGGTTCTGCCCCGTCCCTCTGCATTATGAGGGTCTTGACGACGTCGTGGAGGCCGACGCCGAGGCCGTCCGCGGCGACGTCACTCCCCTTCCTCTGGTAATCGTATGTGTGCTTCGAGTATGTTATCCCCAGTTTATCGAGGTGGGTCGTCGCCGGTGTGACCGGGAACCTCTTCGACATGAGTTGAGTGTCACCCGTTGCGCCGTTTAGGGTTTACGGCGTCGGGTATCAAATACGAGGGCCCCCAAGATGGGGGTATGGTTGGCATAGAGGAGATCAGGCGCGACTTCCCCGTCCTACGGGACTGGGTCTACCTGGACAACGCCTTCGTCGGGCTCATGCCCCGGCAGGTCAGGGAGGGGTACGACCGCTGGGCGGATGAGTGGTTCAACTTCGAGGTGGGCAACAGGACGATCCTCGACGGGTGGCTGGAGAAGGCGGGACTCGTCAGGGGGATGATCGCCTCCTTCATCGGCGCGTCCCCCCGGGAGATAGCCTACACGATGTGCACGGGCTCCGGACTCAACATAGTTATCAACGGCACCGACTGGAGGGAGGGGGACAACGTCGTCTTCCCCGAGTGGGAGCATAACCCGCTGGAGACCCACACGACGAGGCAGAACGGCGTCGAGTCACGCGTCTGGAGACCGAGGGACGGCAGGTTCGAAGTCTCCGACCTCGAGAAGCTCGTGGACGACAGGACCAGACTCGTTCAGGTTAGCCAGGTGAGCTACGTCAACGGCTTCAGGGCGGACCTCGCGGAAGTCGCGGACGTCGCCCACGTCCACGGGGCGAAGCTTCTCGTGGACGCCACCCAGGCCGTCGGCGCCATAAAGGTCGACTACAAGCGCGACGGGGCCGACTACGTCTCCGTCGCCCCCTACAAGTACCTCATGGGCCCCGCCGGCCTCGCCTTCCTCTACGTCGACTCCGAGTCCATCGAGGAGCTGACCCCGGACAGGACGGGTTGGAAGAACCAGATCTGGGAGGGGGCACACGCGGAGGCGCCCACCCCCGAGGACACGGCGGAGAAGTTCGAGTACGGGACCATAAACTTCCAGGGCGTCTACGCCCTCGAGGAGTCGCTCAAGTACCTGAACCGTCTGGGGATGGATTACGTGGAGAAGAGGGTGCTCGACGACACGGGGTACCTATTCAAGAGGTTGGACGAGCTGGGGAGGGAGATCTGGACACCTGAGGGGAACGAGTCCCCCGTCGTCAGCTTCGCCCAGGAGGGGGCTGTGAAGCTCGCCGAGAGGCTGAAGAAGGGGAAGATCAAGGTCACTGGGAGGGAGGCTCACGGCGGCCACATGAGGGTCAGCGCCCACTTCTACAACACACGCGGAGACGTCGACAAGCTCATCGAGGCTATTAGCTAGCCCCGATGGTCACCTCTCGGCATCGCTCCACGTGAACTGATCGGCTTCCCAGCCGTACGAGCCTAATTTGACGCTCTTGGTCACCCCATCCACAACGGCGTAGTAGTAGAAGTTGAAGTCGGCCCCGAGCCTGTCGCCTGCGTCGTCGAGGGTGCACCTGCCAGTCGCCCCGACGTAGCCGGAGGCGACTCCGGGGATAACACTCATCAGCGGGAGGGGCTCCGTCGAGTTCGCCTCGATGACGCTGAGGCTGAGCACCCAGAGGCCGTCGTATATGTTCGCCGTGTAGGTGTTGAGGCTCGCGGCGTTTGGGGGTGCCTCCTTCGAGGCGAGCCACAGGGCATTCACTCTATCGTAGATTGGGGTGGGGGTGAACGACTCGACGGAACTGATCATCTTGAGCTTCGCGGCGACCCCTTCTGGCATCTCCTCGTATGCCTTCTGCCTCGCGGAGACCTCTAGGCCATACCACGTGACCGAGGACAGGCTCGGCCTCTTCGCGGCGGCCTCAACCACCTCTCGGATGCTTGGATTCGGGTCGTCGGTTGACCAGGAGAACGCCGGGTCGACGTCGCCGGGGAGGAAGAGCACGGCGGTAGAGTTTGCCCCATACTTCTGGATGGCCTCGGCGACGGCGGAGTCGGCCCTGTCGAGGAGCCTCTCGACGTCGAGTATGGGGAAATCCTGTGTCAGGGCGGGGCTCGTTACGGAGGCGTAGTGTTCGATCCCCAGTAGGGCCAGCTGTCTCTTGATCAGGGCGTTGAAGTTGTACTCGGTGTTGCTGTAGACGCTGAATGCCACCACCGCTTTAACTCCCCTATAGCTCATCGCCTTCAGAGTCACCTCTAGCGGCTCGAAGTCCGTCGGGCAGAGGCGGTAGAGCGTGTCGTTTACTATGGAGTAGGTTGAGGAGCTGGCGCTTGGGCTCATAAGCACCATCGTCTTGTTGTAGCCGAATATCCTAGCCCCGCTGCAGAGGTGGGAGGACCACTCGAAGCCGAGGATGACCTTGACCCCCGAGGAGAGGAACTTCTTCGTGTACCTGAGGGCGTCAGGCGACTGCTCCACGGGCTCCGAGATGTTGAACCTGAACCGATAGGCCAGCCCTTCGTCGACGCAGTACTTGTTTATGTCGTCTTCGGCGAGGCGGGTGAGGAACGTGTAGCTGGGGAGGCTGGATGGCATACCTGGGATGACCCCTATGGTCACGTTCCGGATCTTCGGCTCCTCGACAATGGGGTTAGCCACCTCGTCGCTCATCAGCCCGTTGGTGAGGGCGACGGCGGCTACGAGGGCGAGCAACACCGAGACACCCGCTAGAACCGCGCCGCGTGACACCAAGGTGACTCGGAAAATGCTGGATATCACATCAGTTAAACGTTTTTGTAAAGATGTTCTTACAAGCCGACGTGGGGGAGCCCCTGCTTCTCAGCCTTTTTTATCCAGCTTGGTACCGGTGGGACGAGCTTGTCCTCGGGTTTCACTATTATCTCGGTGAAGGTGGGCTCCCTCTTCTTGAGGTTCCTCTTCAGGGCGGGGCCCAGCTCGTCGGGCTTCCCGACGCGTGTTGCTTCGAGGCCGAAGCCCTCTGCGATCTTGACATAGTCGACGGGCTTGAAGTTGGTGGCGAAGTCGACGTACTCCTTGCCGTAGCTCAGCTGCCACTCCGCCCTTATCCAGCCGAAGCTCTGGTTGTTGAAGAGTATGAGGTGGTTGGGGCCGCCGACGCGGGCGACGGTTTCGAGTTCGCCGGCGGTGAAGCCGAAGCTGCCGTCGCCGACAAGGGTTACTACTATGCTGTTTGGTCTGGCGTACCTTGCGCCGATGCTGGCGGGTATGGCGTAGCCGAGGCTCCCCATCGCGTAGTTGTAGAGCATCCTGCGCCCCGCCTCGCCCTGCTTCAGGAAGGTGCTCGTGTAGATGGCGGCGACGCCGACGTCGTTGACTATGGCGTAGTCCTTGGGGAGGGCGTCACCGAGCTCCTTCACGAACCTGAGGGGGTGGATCGGTATCTCATTCGATGTCATGAGGCCCGCGACGTAGGCGTCGTGTTCATCCCGCTCCTTCTGGATGGCCTTGATCCTTGGGAGCTTCCGAACCTTCTTCTCCTGCTTCTCCGCAACCTCGACCATGACGCGCAGGGTCGCGGCGGCGTCGCCTATGAGGGCGACCTCGATGGGGTAGCTGTTGCCGACCTCGGCCTCGCTCACGTCCAAGTGGATTATCTTCGCCTGCGTGTCGAGGCTGGGGGTCTTCCAGCCGTCTGTGCCGGCGGAGTCGGTGCTGCAGCCGACGTAGAAGATGGCGTCCGCCTCGTTGATCACCTTGTTGCTGAAGGTGGTGCCCCCGCGGGCGCCGGTTACCCCGATGCTGAGGGGGTGGCCCTCGGGGAACGCGCCCTTCCCGTTGATGGTGGTACCCACGGGGACGCCGAATAGCTCGGCGAGTACCTGCACCTCCCCCCACGCCTGGCTGAGGAGGACGCCCTGCCCGCAGACGATGACTGGGCGCTGGGCGGAGCCGAGGACCTTGAGCGCCTCGCTTATCTTTGCGAGCTCCGCCACTGAGCGGTGGCCCGGGTATGCCTTGAAGTCGCCTTGGATGTAGAGGCGGGGTTCTCCAATCTCCTCGTCCTGCTGGTCGCTTGGGAACCTGATGTGGACGGGCCCCGGCTTCCCAGAGGTGGCGAGGCGGAAGGCACGCCGGACGATGTTCGGCAGCTCCGACGCCTCGGTGACGGTGAGGCTCTCCTTCGTTATCCCCTCGAACATCGCCGTCTGGTCGATCCCGGTCAGCATGTTCCTCTTCTCGTAGTGGAGGGGGATGTCGCTCGTGAAGACGAGCATCGGGATAGACGCCTTGTAGGCCTCGGCGACGCCGGGTATCATGTGGGTGGCGCCGACGCTGGGGCCCTCGCAGACTCCCGGCCTGTAGCTGAAGCGGGCGAAGGCGTCCGCGGCGAAGGCGGCGCTCCTCTCGTCGCGCATCATAACGTGCTTGACCTCGGGGTAGCTCATCCACTCCTTGTACCAGGGGAGGGTTGTCTCGCCGGGGAGTCCGAAGACCTCACCGACGCCATATCCCTTCAGCATCTCCATGAGGGCCTTAGATGCGTTCAATGGGCACACCTGACACCCCGAATAAGGGCGTAGGGGAGATAAGAGCTTCTAGCCTAGCCCCGCCTGGAGACGACGAACTGGACCACTATGAGCGTCGCGAACCAGAAGACGAGGTCGACGGCGAGGGATACTAGGTTGACGCTCCACCTGTCGACTGGGCCCGCGATGGTGTCGAGTGTGTTGACGCCCCAATTCAGGGGCAACCCGTAGCTCGCCCTGACCAGATCGGGGACGGAGTATGTTGACCCCCAGAGCATGGCCAGAAGGGCGACGGCGACGACAGCTCCGCTCGCGATTAAAATAGAGGGTTTCATCAAGTGATCGAGGCGGAGCGGGGTTAATTATAGCTATCGCGTCGACCCCAGATTCATAACGATATATCTATATAGTTATATAACTATATAGATCAGAGCGATGAGCAAGTACCAGACCATCTCGGTCCCCAAGGAGGTTAAGGCCACCCTGGAGAAGGCGAAGGGCGACAAGGAGTGGGGAGAGTACCTCATGAACCTCTACGAGGAGGCAGACGAGGCACGCCGCATAGGCGCCTCCCAGAAGTTGAGGGAACTACTCACGGACGAGGACCTTGACAAGATGCGGAGGGCCAGCAGGGAATTCAGGGAGAACTTCGAGCTGCGATGATCCTCATTGACAGCGACGCCGTGATCGACGACATCCAGCGAGGCACCGCCGGCACAGGCGCCATATCAATAATCACACTTCTGGAAATTCTCCGAGGGGTAGACGAGGAGAAGAGAAGGAGAGTAAAGGAGCTGCTTGAGGAGAACTATGAAGTCCAAGGGATCGACAACGATGTGATCCTCCTCACATGCTCCCTCTATAACCAGTCAAAGAAAAACGGGGAGACCATCCCGGACGCGGACATGATCATTGCTGCGACGGCAATCTCAAAGGGTTCAGCCCTCGCAACAGGGGATCGTCATTTTCAGCGACTTACAAAGTATGGCTTGAGGCTGGTCCCTAGGCGATGACGGCGGTACTCAAGTGGGCGGGTGGGAAGAGAAGCCTGATACAGGCCATCCTCTCGACGTTTCCCCCAGACTACGAGAACAGGGTCTTCCACGAACCCTTCCTAGGAGGAGGGGCCGTCTTCTTCACGGTTAGGCCCCGGAGGGGGACCGTGAATGATGTAAATCCACGCCTCATCAACTTCTACAGGGTCGTTCGGGAAGAGCCGGGGAGGCTCGTTGAGGAGGCATCGAAGTACACATACGACAGGGACACCTACTACCGGCTGAGGGACCACTTCAACGAGGGGAGCCTCAGTCCCGTCGAGGACGCATCGCTCCTCCTCTACCTCAACAAGACGGGGTACAACGGCCTCTACAGGGTCAACAGCCGGGGCCTATTCAACGTCCCATTCGGCACCTACAGGAACCCCACAATCGTCCCCATCGACGACATATACGCCGCGAGCGAGGCGCTGAGACGCGTCGAGATCAGGAACGAGGACTTCTCCTACCTCCTCGACGCCACAAGGGAGGGAGACCTCGTCTACCTAGACCCACCCTACGAGCCAGTGAGCCGGACGAGCAACTTCAACACCTATAACCCCACTGGCTTCCCCTGGGGGGAGCAGGAAAGGCTCAGCGAGACCATACGCGAACTCGACGCCAGAGGCGCCCTGTTCGTCCTAAGCAACAGCGAACCAGTAGGGAAACTCTACAAAGGCTTCACGATAAAGACCGTTCATGCAAACCGGAGCATAAACACCAAGGCGACTGCCCGAGGCCCAGTCAGGGAGATCATCGTAACCAACATCAAGCACCAGAACCCCCGAAAAAAGGAGGAATAAGTGGTTGAAAGCCACTGCGGCGAGGCGCCCCGTCCACGAACCCCTCGGCCAAAAAAAAAATTTTTCCGTTATCATAAGTAGCACGTGATAAGCCGCTCAACCGTTATTAGCCGACGCCCGCAGGGGATACCGTGGACACACTCCTCCTCGACGCCGGCAACCTCTTCCTCTTCCTCAGCGGCTTCCTCATGCTCTACACCGCCTACAGGGACAGGAAGGTCCTCAAGGGCTACAACCTCCCCGGCACCATACTCATCGTCCTAGCCATCGGGCTCGCCCTCGCCTACTACGCCCAGCAGGGCTACTGGCTCAGCTTCGCCCTGACCCTACCCAACTACACCTACTGGCTCATAGTCTGCACATCCATCCTCAGGCGACGCCTCAGCCCCACACCCGCCCCAGAAGCCTGAGCGCGTTCCCGCCCATCACCTTGCCGATCTCACCGTCGCTGTACCCGTTCGCCACCATCCACCGGGCGATGTTCATGAACTCGCTCGGGTTCTCAAGCCCCCGGACGTAGCCCGGGTCGACCTCCCCCTTCGGCACCGGGAACTCCTCAGCCTCAACCACCCCCGGTCGCTTGTAGTGCCCGAGCCGCCTCGGGAACCACACCCGATACAAAGCCTGGTGGTCGCCGTAGAGGGAATCCGGACCACACCCGACGTGGTCCACACCCATCACGTCTATGCAATAGGCGAGGCACTCGCCGTAGCTATCGATGCTCCCGATCGGGTGCTTCCGGGTCCGGAGCCCCCTCCCCGCGCCGCCGACGCCGAGGAGACCCCCACTCTCAGCCAGGGCGTGGAGAACCTCGTCACCGTTCGTGTGCCCCTGCGCGATGGCACCCGGCCCGCTGTGGCTGTTATAGATGGGGTCACCCGACGCCTCGACGGTCTCAAGCGCTGTCCTGTCGTTCGTGTGCCCCACGTCGACGAGCATCCCCACCTTGTTCATCCGCTTCACAACGTCGTAGCCGAAGTCGGTCAGCCCCGAGTCGAGCCTGCTCTCCCCCATCCCGCCCCCCAGCATGTTTGACTCCGAGTAGCAGACACCCATGCTCCTGACGCCCAGACCATAGAGAACATCCACCCGATCCACCTCATTCTCTATCGGCGTCGCCGACTCCAAGCAGAGGGCGAGGGCGATCTTCCCCCGCCTCTTCGCCTCCCGAATGTCCCCGAGCCCCCTGCAGTGGAACACCAACCCCTGATGAGCCAAGTCGCAGAGCCTGTTCCCGATGTCGTGGACGACATCCGTCCACTTCCACCCACTGAAGCTCGTTATGTAGCCCATGCCATCCATCATGTGGTCGAAGACGCAGTCCACACCCGCCCTCGCGAGGTCCTCGTAGGCGGTGAACTGCCTCCCGAGCCCGTTCAACTCCGGCAGCAGAGCCATGTCCTCGGGGTAGAGGACCGGGTGCTCATGCAGATCGATGACGGTACTCTTCCCGATCAGTCCCCCGAACCTCTCCTCCTCTACCTTCGACAGGGGCACCCTGTACTCGGGGACCCTCCCCGCCCCCTTCGCCATCTTGAACACGCGATAATCAAAACCAGGCTCCAGATACCCGTACGCCCTGTAGCCATCCCACTCCTTAACCCCACCCATAACGGATCGAAGAAAACTCCGCCGACGAAGTACTAGACGGTTCCGAGTGCCACCCGGTCACCATTTATATTCGACGCGGTTCGGAAAATACCCCAAGGAGAACTCCATTTGCCCGTCACCAAGGTCGAAGGAACCAAGAACACACACAGAGTCTTCCTCTACACCCTAAGCACATGCGGCTGGTGCAAGAGGACAAAGGAACTACTCGAGGAGAAGGACGTATCCTACGAGTACATCGACGTAGACGTCCTCAAGGCGGAGGAGAGGAAGGCCGCCATCGAGGACCTCCACAAGAGGAACGCCCCCCTCGGCTTCCCCATCATCATCATCGACGACAAGGAACTAATAAGCGGCTACCAGCCGGAGAAGATACTGGGCGCGCTGGAACTATGACCGTCACCATCGAATCAGTCAGGCAACGAGCCGAATCAGACGCAAAGAGCAGGGGCCACTACCTCAACCCCGACCCAAAGTTCCTCCAAGACCTCCTAGAGGGGCTCAAGACCAACGAGGATCGCTACGGCTACCCGTCCTGCCCATGCAGACCAGCAACAGGCGTCTTCGAGCAGGACCGCGACATAATCTGCCCCTGCGACTACAGGGATCCAGACGTCGCAGAATACGGCGCCTGCTACTGCAGCCTCTACGTAAACAAGGCGGTCTACGACGCGGGTAAACCGATACCGATCCCGGAGAGGAGGCCCGCCGAGAAGATGTTCCCGGAACTCGCCCCCAAACCAGCGGAGGCGAAAACAACTGCACCCACCTCACAGCCCACGGGGAGGAAACTCTGGTACTGCAAGCAGTGCGGCTACGTCGTCTTCCTCGAGGACGCGCCCTACATCTGCCCCATATGCAAGGCCAAGAAGGAGTTCTTCGCCGAAGTAAGACTGGAGATCCAGCAAAAGACGAGTTAAAAGGGGTTAGGACTGGGTCTCGGGCTCCACGACGACGGCGGTCCCGGTGGCTGAGAAGACGAGGATACCCATCTGGTAGCCCATGTCCGAGGTCTCGATGTCCACGCTGAGCACCGCGTTCGCCCCCATCGCCGCCGCCTTGGCCCGACACCTGTCGATTGCCTCCGCCCTCGCCTTCTCTATCTCGTAGCTGAAGGCCGTCACCTCGCCCCCTATCATCGACTCTATGCCGGCGATGAACTTGCCCAAGATGCCGCGTGTCCTCGGGGTGATCCCGGACACGATGCCGATCACCTTCTTCACCCTGTAGCCTGGGAGCGTAGGCATCGTCGAGAGGATGAATCCCTGTCCGCTGTCGTCGAGGCTGGATCCACAGCGGCTGCAGAACCTGGAGTCGTCGGGGTTCGTTTCCCCACATGCCTTACAGTTCATCTTTTTCACCGATTAAAACCGAACACTCCATAGGTTTAGGTCTATCCTATATAGAAAAAGGTGAGAATATAGATGGGTTAGTTGAGGAGGGCGTTGAAGAAGAGCTTGAAGGAGGCGTCCGTCAGCGCCCTGCACTGGGGCGCGAAGGCGTAGAGGATCAATCTTCCCTCCTTAAGCCTCGACTCGACGAGCGCCGCCGACCTCGCTCGCGTGGATGCTCATCTTGAGACCGACGACCGCCCTGCCCTCGGCGATGATCCTCTCCGCCTCCTCCCCCGGCAGGTCCCTGGGGTGACTGATCGCCCAACTCTCGTCCCTCAATTCACCCAGCCTGGCGAGGTTCTCCTCGGAAGAGATGTAGGCGAGGATCATCGGGTTTCCCATCGTAGATTCACCCCTGTCCTCCACCCTGATCCTGTCCGAGTTCTCGGCGAGGTGCCGGAAGTAGCCGACGACCTTCTCCCACCTGACGAGTTCACGGTCGGAGCCGGGCTTGTAGCCGAAGAACTCCTCGGGCGTCTTCAGTCCACACAAAGCAATCACTGGGGATGGTACGCCCAGCGGGTTTTTAAAACAGGGGGCTCAGCGCGGCTTCCAACGATCAATCTCAATCTTGATCGAGTTGAGGCCAAGCTGAATGTCCCAGACGAAGAGGACGAGGGAGACGACGAGGCTGATCAGGCTCGCCGAGAAGAGAACCTCGATGAGCCCTTCGAGGCCCGCCTCGAAGGTCGCGGTAACGAAGAGGGAGAGGATCATCGTCGCGACGAAGAATATGCTCAGGACCGAGAACGTGACGGCGGCCTGGAGCAGCTTGGCACGCCTGTAGAGTATATCCACCTCCTCGAGCAGTACGCGCCTATGTTCACCCTCGGCATGTTTTAGGTCAACTGTGAGCGCCCTGATCCGATCAAGTGGGCGCCCGAGCCTGTTGGTCATCGACAGCACGAGAAGCCCCACGCCCGAGATGAGGACGCATCGGGCCATCGAGGTCTGCAAGACGACTATGAGGTCGTTGATGTTCATGTTTCTCAAGGGGAAAGAGGCCATCTAATAAATGTGTATAAATGCGCGATACTTTCAGATTTAGTCCTATAAGGGTCTGCCTTCTTTAAGCCATGATGCAGAAACGTGCAAGTGACTGATCATGTGAATTGATCTGGATGAGTCAAATTCTATAAATGGCTGGTTATTCTCAGGAAACGAATTTAACTCAAGTTGAAACATTCAGTCTTATTTAAACTATTTATATACTTGAATACGCACTTTATAAGGTAACGCCATGAAGTTCGTCCAACTCCGGTCCCTCAGAGACCTAATAATGCTCGTTGCGTCCTCTCCCTCAAGCGGAGTCATACAGCACCTAGCGAACGGGAACTCCCACCTCTACTTCCTAGTAGGAGGGACCCTGCACGAGATGTTCCTCTACTGCGTCAAGGAGAAGGAGCAGATCAAGGGCAACTTCATCACATACAACAGCTACAGCGGGGAGATCGGTTCCTCGGTGAATGTACAGCACGAGCCCAACGTAAGCAGCTTCCCGGTCGTGGAGATATTAAACCAGGACCTTCTGCCCGCTGACCTGCTGAGCAGGTTGGACGGACTCTAGTCATGGGGAATTGGTGAAGATCAATTGGCTGAGAAGAAAGACCTACCTGAGAATAAGGACCTGCCTGAGATTAAGGACCTACCTGAGAAGAAGGACCTACACATCAGTATTGAGAACGTCGTCGCCTCGGCGACCCTCGACCAGAAAATAGACCTGCTCGCCATCATGAAGGTGTTCAGGAACGTCGAGTACCGCCCCAAGCAGTTCCCGGGCCTCGTCTTCCGGTTGAAGAGGCCGAAGACGGCGACCCTGATCTTCGGCTCGGGTAAGATGGTCTGCACCGGCGCCAAGTCGGAGAAGCAGGCGAGGAGCGCGGTGAAGAAGGTCGTCCGCGAGTTGAAGACGAACGGCATCATAATCCTCGGGAAGCCGAAGATAGTGATCCAGAACATCGTCGCGTCGGCAAACCTGCACGGTAAAATCGACCTCGAGACCGCCGCAGACATCATGGACAACGTAATGTATGAGCCCGAGCAGTTCCCCGGCCTCATCTTCAGGATGGTGGAACCGAAGGTCGTCATGCTCCTCTTCGCCAGCGGCAAGCTCGTCTGCACAGGCGCCAAGCATGAGGACATGGTCCGTGAGGCGGTGGAGAAGCTCCACGGCATCCTAGAGGACTACGACCTCCTCTACTACGAGGACTAGCCGGGAGGGACCCGCTTGTCCCACAAGAACAGCCTCGAACAACGTGCGTTGAAGATAATCTTAGAGGAGGGTGAGGACGGGATCATGCAGAGCGAGCTCTGGAAGAAGCTCGGCGTGAGCAGCAGGGAGGGTTCGAGGCTCGCCCTACGCTTCGAGGAGAAAGGTTCAGTAGAGAGGCGTAAGGTACTACATAAGGGAAGGTGGAGCTACAAGCTGTTCAGCAAGAAGGAGTACGTGACGATGGATAGCATCAAGGGGTGCCCCTGCATGATCTGTGCGGACATCGACAAGTGCTTCGAGAGCGGGCAGAGGGACCCCGTGAGCTGCATGGATCTAACCGCCTGGTTGACGCCCCGAAAAGCTGATTAGCCTAGCGAGTGTATGGGGCTCCTAAGTTGGACCCAAGAATAAGGGAGATCTTGAAGTACGGCTTCGCCTTCGCCGTCCTGATAATGGTCTTCTTCGGCAGCTCCTACGTCCTGAAGGGTGTTCTGGGGACAGAGTACCCGCTGATGGTCGTGGTCAGCCAGAGCATGGTGCCGACCCTAGGCGTAGGGGATTACATCATCGTCGCCAAGATGCCCGATGTCAAGCGGATTACTGTGGGTTCGAATCCCGGTGGGGAAATCATCGTGTTCCTAAAGCCGGGGAGCACGGATGAGTACATCGTCCATCGAGCCATCAGGAGGATCGGCTCCGATGGGAAAGTCAGCTACGTGACGAAGGGGGACAACAACGCCTTCGAAGATGGTACGCCGGTCCCCTCGGAGAACGTGATGGGGGGGGTCATCGGGCACATCCCGATACTCGGCTACTTCAGCCTCTTCATCAAGACGATGAGGGGATTCGGCCTCGTCATCGGCTTCATGGCGCTCACCTTCTTCCTCGACTACATCCTACCGTCGAGGAGACCCAACGCTGGGCGGTTCCCGGTGTTGTCGCTGATCCCGCTACTCGTGGCGCCCATAGTCGTCGTGAGTGTCTGGTTCATCACCAGCAACGCGGCTCATCTCGCACTCGACACCGTCTCGATAGCCTCCTGGTACATTGCCTGTTTGCTCGTCCCTTTGGCCTTCCACGACGATGACTCGGGGGCGATGCTCTGGCTCTACCACCTCGTGTTGATCATGCTACCCATCGCCTGCGACGTGACCTGGTGGACGAACGGCATCACGCCGAGCATGTGGTGGTACCAGTCCGGTGGGACGGTCTCCGTCAACTGGTTCCTGTTGACAGAACAACCGAACTTCAGCGTAGTCTTCGACTCGGTGCTTAGATCCCTCATCCCGGGTGTAGTCATCTTCGTCGTGACCCTGTATGCGAAGAGGAAGGGGTGGGAGCCCTTCGCTTCTTGGCAGAGGAGGCTGAGGGGTACACCGCCGGAGCCACCCGCGGAGGAGCCTCAACCCGAGTCGTCAGTTGCACCCAATGCTGTTCAAGGTCAAGTGGGCGAACCTGACACCACTCCCTCGGGTGAACCCGCACCGGATAACACGTAAGGGCTATAACGGGGACCCATTCCTTCTAACCTGATCCAACTTGGAGAACGTCAAGGTCGTCTCTTACGGCATAGGCGTCATAGGGCAGAAGCTGGTGACTCACCTACTCGAGAAGGAGGGTGTGGAGCTAGTCGGCGCCATCGACATCAACCCCAAGATCGTCGGGAAGGACCTCGGCGAGGTCATGGGGAGGAAGAAGCTCGGCGTCACGATAAGCAGCGACGTCGACGCGGTCCTCGAGGAGACGAAGCCTGACATCGTCGCCCACACGACGATGAGCTACCTGAAGCAGACCTACACCCAGTTCGAGGGGGTGCTCAAGCACGGCGTCAACGTCGTCTCGACCTGCGAGGAGTTGAGTTACCCGTACGCGACCCCTGAGGGGAAGAAGTACGCGGAGAAGCTGGATAAGGTGGCTAAGAAGGGGAAGGCGACTATCCTAGGGACGGGCGTCAACCCCGGCTTCATCATGGACACGCTGCCGGTCTTCCTCACAGCCGTCTGCCAGAAGGTCGACGACATCTACATCGCCCGCCAGATGGACGCCGCGACGCGCCGCATACCCTTCCAGACGAAGATCGGCGCCGGCCTCACCGTGGCGGAGTTCAAGAAGAAGATCGCCGACCACGAGATCACCGGCCACGTCGGCCTCGAGCAGAGCATCCAGATGATCGCAGACGCGCTTGGCTGGGAACTCGACGAGATCAAGGTCGAGACCCCCGAGCCGGTCGTGCTCAAGAAGGATGTGGCCAGCGAGGCGATCAAGGTGCCGAAGGGAAGCAACGCCGGCTCGATGCAGATGGCTTATGGCATCGTTAAGGGTAAGAAGCTGATCACGATGGACTTCAAGGCATATATCGGCGCTCCGGAGGAGTTCGACTCGGTGACTATCAAGGGTGTGCCACCGATCAACGAGAAGATCAGCCCGTGCACCCACGGCGACTACGCGACGATCGCTATCACGGCGAACATGATCCCGATAGTGATCAACGCGGAGCCCGGCTTCAAGACGATGATCGACCTGCCGGTGCCCCACGCGACGCCGAAGCACATGAGGAAGTATATAATATAAACTCCGATGTGAACACGCGCGCGCCTTAGTAGTAACCAAGCTTCACACTCGCGAAAACTAACAAAAAGACTTTTAGATTCAAAAGAGAATTTTGAAACATGGGTTTAATAGAAGTTTTATTTCGCGCGCACAGCGAGGATGGAATACACGAAGACCGGAAATAGGGGCGACTCGGTAGCCCACTGGGGTGGATAATTGAAGTTTTGTATTTTTTGCAAAGTTTTTATACGCGCTATTAAAAAAAGTGTAATTCAGAATATGTGCGCATTTAGGGTCATTTTCACATTAAAAGAAGCAATCGTTTAAAAGCCGGGGACCCAGAGGTCTATGGCGTATATTGGAAACCTTACGGTTGCCGTGTACGAAAGGAGAAACAAAAAATGGGATATAGAGATAGTCGAAGTAACTACAACAGTGGACCGCGCGAGATGACTAAAGTCACTTGCTCCGACTGCGGAAAGGAGACGGAAGTCCCCTTCAAGCCGACAGAGGGTCGGCCAGTCTACTGCCAAGAATGCTTCGCTAAGCACAGGCCACCGAGAAGGTTCTAGACCGAGTCAAGTGACCGAGAAGCGGAGGAATCCGCTATGTTATTTTTTTTTTATTTTTTTTAATCTTTGTCACGAGGTTGAAAATTCGCACGCGAGATTATAAAAAATCTTTATTTCGATTATAAATTTTATGCGCGCGCGCATCCTAGCCCCCGTAGGGGAAGCTCCCCACGTCAGCGCTGTTGCTGTAGCCACGTGACTCCCAGAACCCGGCCACAACCTCGTCGACGACCTCGACTTCTGTCACCCATTTGGCCCATTTGTAGCCATACTTGTCGATGGCTACGACCTGAAGGGGGAACCCCCGATCGTCGGGGAGAGTCACGTCATTGATCCCATACGCCATCAGAGTGTTCCTGTTAACCAGGTAATCGAGAGGCCCCTTCGAAGGATTATCAGAGGGGTCTTTCGGGCTTTTTTAGTTGGAAGCGTTTTTCCGCTTAATCAGTGGTTGTTTTAGGTTATTGTTGAATAGAATTGGTTAGGAATAATGGTTATAGGTATTGATTGTGGGTTGGGCTAGCGTTTTCTCAGGGTCTTCCCGGCTAGTACCTTCTTGTACTTCCCGTCATCGACCGTGACCTTCCCGTTGACGACGACGTAGGGGATGCCCTCGGGGTACCTGTGGGGGTCCTCGAATGTGGCCTTGTCGATGACCTTGTCGGGGTCGAGGATTGTGATGTCTGCGTGCATCTCGGGGCGGAGGAGGCCGCGGTCGAGTATGCCGAAGCGCTGGGCGGGGAAGCTGGTCATCTTCCTTATCGCCTCCTCGAGGCGCATGACTCCCTCCTCGCGGACGTACTTGCCGAGGACTCGTGGGTAGGTGCCGTAGTGGCGTGGGTGGGGCTTGCCGAGGCCGAAGGGGCCGATGGTGCAGACGCTGCTAGCGTCCGTGCCCACCATCTGGTATGGGCTCGCCATGATGCGCTTTATGTCGCCCTCGTCCATGCTGAAGATGATCATTCCGGGGGTCCCTTCCTCGGCGAGGAGGAGCTTCCAGAGGGCGTCGAAGACGTCCTTCTCCTTCATCTCCCTGGCGATGACGTCCATCGTCTTCCCCTCGTACTTCTTGTTCTTCTCCCCCTTGATGCTGGAGACCATGATGTTCTCCCAGCCGACTTCCCCGGCGAAGTTCTCCCAGCCGGGGATGCCGTCCTTGATGTCTTTTCTCATCTTCTCCCGCTGCTTCGGGTCGGCGAGGCGCGTGAGGAGCTTATCGGTGCCCCCGTCGTGTGCCCAGGGGGGTAGGAGGGTGACGAGGCTCGTCGCACCGGCTCGGTAGGGGTACTGGTCGACTGTGACGTCTATGCCCTTGGCGCGTGCCTTCTCTATGAGCCTGAGGGTGGTCCTGCTCTTCCCCCAGACGGCCTTGTTGGCGGCCTTGTGGTGGCTTATCTGTACGGGTATGCCCGCCTTCTCACCGATGGTTATGGCCTCCCTGACGGACTTGAGGAGGGCGCGTCCCTCCCCGCGTATGTGGGTGTCGTAGATGCCACCGTACTCCGCGGCGACCTTGGCGATCTCGATGAGCTCCCGGGTCTTTGCGAAGATGCCGGGTGGGTAGATGAGGCCGCTGCTGAGGCCGTAGGCCCCGGCCTTCATCGCCTCGGTGCAGAGCTCCTTCATCCTACGGAGCTCCTTCGCCGTGGGGGCGCGGGCGTCTGGGCCCATGCCAGCTGCGCGTATTGCGCCGTGGCCGACCATGTGGGCGACGTTCGCGCCGAGCCCCGCCTTCTCCTCCTCCCGGAGGTACTCGTCGAAGGTGCTCCACGTGACCTTCATGTTGACGCCGGGGGGTAGCTGGGCGTTCACCTCCTTCTCGAACAGGTCGCGGAGGGCCGGGTCCACTGGCGCCGCCGTGGAGCCGCACTGCCCGGCGACGACCGTCGTGATGCCCTGCATGACGGTGCTCTCCATCTCGCGGTAGACGAGGGTGTTGAAGTCGCTGTGGCTGTGGGCGTCGACGAACCCCGGCACCACGACCAGACCCTTGGCGTCTATGACCCTCTTCGCGGCGGCTTCGCGGAGCTTGCCGATTGCGGCTATCCTGTCGCCCTCGACGGCGATGTCACCCCAGTACCAGGGGTTCCCCGCGCCGTCGATCACTCTACCGTTTTTAATCAGAAGATCGTAGGCCAAACCAATCACTGGCGAGAGATGGGGCGAGTATGGGATTTAACAGCTTCTTTACTCGTTCTTCTCCCACTTGTAGCGCATGTTGGCGCTCTTCTTCGTGGCGGCCTCGACGGCGTTCATGAGCGCCGTGCGGAGTTTACCGTCCTCTATCTCGTAGATGCCGTCGATGGTCGTGCCGCCTGGGGTGGTCACCATCTCCGCTATCTCCGTCGGCTTCATCGTGCCGTCGAGAACCAGCTTCGCCGCCCCGAGGACGGACTGGGCGGCGCCGCGTAGGCTCAGCTCCCGGGGGAGCCCGACCTTGAGGCCGCCGAACATCAGGGCGTCGATGACAATGGCGACGAAGGCGGGGCCGCTGCCCGTGAGGCCGGTGACGGCGTCCATGTACTTCTCCTCCACCTCCGTGCTCGTCCCCATCGTGTCGAGCAGTGTCTTGACGGTCGCCTTGTCCCCGGCGGTGATGTTCGGGTCGCACGTGTAGGCTGTGAAGCTCGCCTTGGCTAGGGCGGCGATGTTTGGCATGCTGCGGACGTACCTGGCGCCGGGGACGGCGGCCTTGTAGTAGTCGAGGGGGATGATGGCGGCGGTGCTGATGACGAGCTTGCTCTTGACCTCCTTCTCGATCCCCTTGAGGACGGAGCCCACGTCGCCGGGCTTGACGCAGAGGAAGACGATGTCCGCCTTCTTCGCCGCGGCCCGGTTGTCCGTGGTGACCTCGGCGCCCAGCTCCTTCAGCGCCTTCAGAGCCTCGAGGCTGCGGCGCGTCGCTATGACCTTACCGACCTCCTCGGACTCCTGGAGGCACTTTACTATGGCGCCTCCGATGACGCCCGCCCCTATTACAGCTACTGTGCCGACCATTCGTTACCACACGGCGGAGCGCCGACCTAGCTAAAAAATATATTGAATAAATACCACGCGGCGGAGATCAGCCCCATCGGCGCCTAGTCTTTTATCCTCAACGAATCCGTCTAGGATCATGTCCGGATTCGACGCTAAGACTTTTCTCGAGAAGCAGATAACAGTCACGAGGGAGGCCCTCGGGGGCGAGAAGGCCCTCATTGCGGTCTCCGGCGGGGTCGACAGCACCGTCTCCGCCGCCATAACCCACTACGCGATAGGAGGAAATCTATCCTGCGTCTTCATAGACGACAACTTCATGCGCCTCGGCGAGCCCGAGAGTGTGAAGCAGCTACTCTCCTCCCCGCCCCTCAGCTTACCCGTTAAGGTACTCGACGAGCGGGACAGGTTCATGTCCGCCCTCAGGGGGCTGAGGGACGCTGAGGAGAAGAGGAAGGCGTTCCGCGACACCTTCTACAAGGCGCTTGGCGACGCCGCGAAGAGGGACAAGTGCAGGTACCTCGTGCAGGGGACGATCAGGGCCGACATAGAGGAGACAACCGCGGGGGTGAAGACCCAGCACAACATCCTCGAGCAGATTGGCATCAACCCTGTCGAGAAGTACGGGTACAGGGTCGTGGAGCCTCTCGTGGCGCTCTACAAGTGGCAGGTGAGGGAGGTGGCGAGGCTCATCGGTATGCCTGAGGAGCTGAGTGAGCGCCAGCCCTTCCCCGGCCCCGGCTTGAGCGTCCGCGTCGTCGGCGAGATCACGCTGGAGAAGCTCGACGAGGAGAAGAGTGCAACCGTAATCGCCGAGGAGTATCTGGCGCCTCTGAAGCCGAGCCAGTTCTTCGCCGCCATCTTCGGCCCCGACTCCGCACGCAAACAAGAGGACTTCGCAATCGAGGTCGCGACGAGCCTCAGAATGTCCCCCGTCGAGGCGAACGTACTCGCCGAGAAGGCGACGGGGGTCATCGGGGGCAAGAGGACCTACGGCGACGTCGTCCTCCTCGGGCTGGGTGGAGCGCAGCCCACCCACAAGAGGTTACAGGAGGCGAGGGAGAGGCTGCAGAGGGAGCACCCAGAGGTGACGAGGGTGCTCGTCGAGGTGGGGATGCGCCATGGCAGGGGCTACAGGGTCGCTCTCCGCGCCATAAAGACGCGCGACTTCCTCACCGCCGAGGTCGCTGACATACCATGGAATACGCTGGAGGAGGCCGCGGAGAAGATACTAGAGAAGTGCCCGAAGGTCTCCAGCGTCTACTACGACGTGACGCCGAAGCCTCCGGCCACCGTAGAGTTCGAGTAAAAAAAGGGGATTACTTCTTCTTAATCCCCAGTTCCTTGAACTGGTTCTGGACGCCCATCTTCATGTAGACGAGGTCGTTCCCGAGGGTCACCATGTTGTAGCCCTTGTCGATGCGCTCCCTCAGGCTCTTACCGCTGCCCTCATGGATGCCTGCAGCGACGCCGTGGGCCTTGCAGGCATCGAAGACCTTGTCGATGGCGTCCTGCTCATCCTTGGCGGCGAAGTTGCCGATGTGACCGAGGCTCGCGCTGAGGTCACCTGGGCCTATGTAGGCGCAGTCGACGCCCTCCACGCTGCATATGGCGTCGATGTTCTTCACCGCCTCGACGGTCTCTATCTGGACTGCGATGAAGATCTCCTTGTCGGCCGTGGTGAGGTAGTCGGGGTCGAACATCGCCGCGCGGCGTGGGCCGCAACCGCGTAACCCCTTCGGGCCGTAGCGGCTGTAGCTGACGGCGGCCTTGGCCTGCTCCGCCGTGTTTATCCAAGGTATGAGTAGTCCCTGTGCGCCTATGTCGAGTGCGCGCTTTATAGCCACCATGTCGTTCCACCAGGGGCGGATGATGGGGCACGTCTTGGAGTCGGGGCGGAAGGCCTGCATCAGGGTCTGGATGTGGAGCATGTCGAGGGGGCTGTGCTCGTTGTCGAGCACGAAGTAGTCGAATCCCATGCTGCTCATCATCTCGGCGCACATGGGGCTCTCGACCGTGATCCAGGTTCCGAAGCCCTGCTTCCCAGCCTTCATCATTCGCTTGAACTCGTTCTTCATAACAGTCACCGGTTCAACTAGGGTAATCGGAAGGCTATTTAGGGTTTGGGGGTTCGCCCACCCGCATCTGGCAGTTTGGTTTATCTTCTCATGGTGAGAGTTGGAGGTTATACTGGAGACGGGTTAGTGTTCTCAACAAGGGATGTTGCCCTGGTGGCGATTCTGGCGGCCCTCGGCGGCGTGGTTAGTATCCCGGTGGGGTACGCCGGGAACATGCTGGGGGCGGTTCCTCTCCTCCCCTTCGGGACTGGGCAGCTCCTCTCCGGAGTCCACGTGCTCTGGATCGTTCTCGCGGGGCTCCTAGTAAGACAGCGTGGCGCAGCCGCGGCGACCGGGGCGCTGAAGGGGCTCGTAGAGCTGACCCTATTCAGCTTTCACGGTCCCCTGATCCTCCCCATCGCCCTGACGGAGGGGCTCGTCGCCGAGGCGGTCCTGCTCCTCCCCGGAAGGTGGGTCGGTGCCCGGGCGTACCTAGCCGGCGGGCTATCGGCGTCCAGCAACGTACTCGTGCTGCGGTTCCTCGTCTTCCAGGCGCTCCCGTGGCAGGTGATAGCCTTCATGTGGGTTCTCTCATTCGCCTCTGGCGCCATCGTCTCCGGCTACCTAGGCGCGAAGGTCGCACGGATAATGGAGATGAGGCTGGGCAACTAACCAGTCATCACCATAAGCCTAGCCGTCGTGACCCCGGATGGGTCCCAGAAACTAGAGGACCCGCCACGGGGTCGCGGGGACCCAAAGAGGTGGGTTAAGGGAGATGGAGCAGGCTTCACTTCTTCGCCTTATCGAAGGCGTCCTTGATCTCGGCGCGTAGCTTCGCGTCGGTGAGGACCTCGACGCCGGCGAGGGCGAGGACCTTCGCCCCTATCTCCATGCCCCTGTGCCCCTCCTCCGTCATGGTGGCAGCGCAGAGCTCCCTGCTGTGGCCCGTGATGTCGGCCTTTGTGAAGCCCACCATGGTGTGCATCCCGGGGACGAAGTGGCTGAGGTCGGTGAAGTCTGTGCTCCCACCCGGCGGCTGCGCGGCAGTGTAGTCGGGGTCCTCCGCCTCGACCCCCAGCTCCTTGTATGCCTTGACGAAGAGCTTCTCGAGTGGCGGGTTCCGGACGTTAGATTTGAGTCCTGGGCTGACGGTGACCTTGACCTCGCAGCCGGTGGCGATGGCGGCGCCCTTCGCCGAGTTCTCCACCATCTGGACGAGTGTTGGGACGTATGTGTCGTCGCTGCTTCGGACGCCGAACTGGAGGACGGCGCGGTCTGGGATTATGTTGCTGGCGAGGCCGCCCTCGGTTATTATGCCGTGGACTACAGGGTTGGCGTCGCGGCGTAGCTGCTGCCTGTTGGCGTGGATCGCAATGAAGCAGAGGACGGCGGCGTTTAGGGCGTTGAGCCCGTTTTGGGGGTCCGCGGCGGCGTGCGCCGTCTTACCAGCGTACTCTATCCTGATGCCGGTGATGGCGAGGAAACCTGTCGCAACAGTGATTTTGCTGTTCCCCATCGGGTGCATCATCATCACAGCGTCGATGCCCTTGAAGAAGCCGGCCTCCGCCATCCTCTTCTTGGCGCTGCTGCTCGGTCCGTGTCCCTCCTCCGCGGGGGTGCCGACGACCCAGAGCTCACCGGGCAGCTCCTTCATAAGCTTCGACACGGCGATCCCGGCTCCGAGGCCGGAGGTGCCTATGATGTTGTGTCCGCAGCCGTGGCCTACGCCGGGCAGGGCGTCGTACTCGCAGAGGAAGGCGATCTTCGGGCCCTTCCCCTTGCCCTTGTAGACGGCCTTGAAGGCGGTGGGCATGCCGAGGACCCCCATCTCCACCTTGAAGCCGTGCTTCCCCAGCTCACCCGCGAGTAGCTTCGAGGACTCGACCTCCTCGCTCCCCAGCTCGGGGTGTTTCCCGATCCAGTCACTCATCTCGACGAGGCGGGGCATCACGGCATCCACCTCGCCCTTGACTTTATCCTTGAGAACCTTGACATCAGCCATGGTGATCTCTGAAAAAGGGCGTCGGGGGGATAAGAAAGGTTCCCCCCTATGGGCTTAGCTCATGAACCACGTCTTCTCGATGTCGAGCTTCATGAACTCCGGAGCCGCCTTCTCGATCTGCTCGGGCGTCACCGGCGTGCATGGTGCCCTCACGTCGAGCTCCATGTCTACGCCCCTCAGCCTCCAGATCGCCTTGTAACGCCCCCAGAAGCTCGCTGAGCCGAAGTAGGTCTCGATGATGTTGAACATCTTGACGACCATCTCGTGGTAGTAGAGGGCCTTCTTTGTGTCCCCGCTCTCCCACGCGTTCTTGAGGCCCAGCATTATGTGGGGGAAGGCCTGGAACTCGGCGATGAGTGCGCCGGTGGCGCCCTGGGTGAGGAAGGCGAGGTAGGCGGTGGGGCTGCCCGTGTAGACGGCGATCTTCTCACGTACCCTCCAGATTATGTTCGAGTAGCGGAGGCTGAAGAAGTCGTCCTCCTTGTAGCCGACGACGTTGTCGAAGTTCTCGGCGAGGGCGGCGACGATGCCGGGGCTTATGGAGGCGCCGAAGCCGGGGTTGTTGTAGAGGATGATGGGTATGTCCACCTTGGTGGCTATCTCCTCGAAGTGGTGGTATGTCTCGTGGTCGTTCGCCCGCACCATGAGGGGGTGGCTGAGCATGACGCCCTCGCAGCCAACGTCCTTCGCGTACTGTGTGAACATGCGGGCCTCCATCGTCGACATCGCCCCCGTCCCCGCGATGACGGGAACCCGCCCATTCGCCTGGTCGACGGTTATGTCGATGACCCTCTTCCTCTCCTCGTGGAGGAGGTAGGGGAACTCGCCAGTGGCGCCCACTGGGACGAGTGCGTCCGCGCCGTCCTCGATGATTATGTCGACGATGCGGCGCATCGCCTCCTCGTCGATCTCCTCGCCCCCCGCCACGAAGGGGGTGACAGGCAGGCAGAGGATGCCCTTGAACTTGCCCTTGAACACCATAACGATCCGATTAACCATCACAGGCTGGGTTTATTTCGTTTCCCACTCCGCGGCAGCCCGGTATTTACCTACCCGCGGGCTGGTAGGCGCAGACGAGGATGCCTGCGAGCGTCACGGCCCCGCCGACGAGGGTGAGGGGGCCCGGGGACTCGCCGAGGATGAGGAACGCGAGGAGGGAGGCCCCAACGGGCTCCCCGAGGAGGCTGATGCTCACCACCGGGGCTGATATCCACCTCAGCGCCCAGTTGTATAGGGTGTGGCCGAATATCATGGGGACGAGGGCGATGGCGGCGAACATCAGGATCACCCCCGAGTCGTAGCCGGCGAGCGGGGCACCCACGGCGACGCTGCCGATCGCCAGCACTGCGGCGGAGACCGCGTACACCGGCGTTACGTACGTCGTCAGGTCGAGCCTCTGCCTGAGCTTCCTCCCAGCCATTATGTAGAGACCCAACGCGATCGCCCCCACGAGGGACAGCGCGTCCCCGACGAGGTTCTCCCCGCCGACGCCGAGGTCACCGAAGGCGATGATCGACGCCCCCACGAAGGCCACGCCGATACCCAAGGCAACTCGCCTGCTCACCCTCTCCCCGAGGACGAAGTGGCTCACGAGGGCCACGAAGATGGGGTCGACGTGGACGAAGATCACCGAACTCGCCACAGATGTGTAGCTGAGGCTCGTTATCCAAGTGGCGAAGTGGACGGCGAGGACCACGCCGACCCCAGCCAGAGTTAGGAGGTCACCCCGCCCCATGGCGCGCAGCTTGGAGACCCCGCCGCGGCTCAGGAAGAAGGGGAGAAGCATCAGCGTCGATAGGGCGAGGCGCCAGGTAGCGATCGCCATCGGCGGCGCGTCCGTCAACCGGATCAGGATCGAGGCCGTGGAGACGGCGGCTATGCTGACCAGCAGAACCAGGTTCGGCGGGAAGCCGGGTCTCTCACCCAAGTCGATCCCCTGAATATTGGGGCGCGTGCTATAAAAGAGAGCCAAGAGATACACGCACCCATGCCTCGACCCGTCGTCATAGTGCCCTACGACCCCGAGTGGCCGAGGATCTACGACGAGGAGAGCACACTCATCCGCGACACGGTGGGGGAAGTCATCCGCTCCCTCGAACACGTGGGGAGCACGAGCGTCCCCGGCCTCTGGGCGAAGCCCATCATCGACATAATCGCCGGCGTAGACGGATCCGCCGAAGCCAAAAAGTGCAGGGCGTTACTCCACCCGAAGGGATACGATGACGCCTCCGCTGGGGACAACCCCGACTGGTACTACTGCCTCGGAAAGGGGCTGCACAGCCCCGGCTTCCACCTCCACCTCGTCAAGGAGGGGAGCCCCTTCCACGAAAAACACATCCTCTTTCGCGACTGGCTACGCTCCCACCCCGCCGACGCCGAAGCCTACAAGGAGCTAAAGCTCAACCTATCCGAGAAGTACAGAAACGACAGAGTCGCCTACACGGACGCCAAGACCGGATTCATAGACGTCATAGTCGAGAGGGCGAAACATTAATCACCCACAATTCCCACAAATACCCCAAGTGTGGGTAATGGGGAAGGTTGAGGAGCTGCCCATAGACGAAAGGGGAAGACTGCAACTATCCCGCGAGATCCGGCAGAAGCTAGGCATCAAGGGCAGGGGGAAGGTCAGGGTCGTCATCGAGGATCAGGAGGTTGTCATCACGGCCCCAATGCCCCGCGAGGATTTCATCGAGTACATGGACGGCTTCATAAAGGGGGGTAAACCCCCCATGGATCCCCTCCGCCTCAAGGAGATCTGGGAGCAGCCCAAGGAATGACCCTCACATACATCGACAGCAACATCTGGATCTACTTCTTCGACTCGGAGACACCCGAACACCGAGCCGTCGCAGACGGGATGCGGAGCATCCTGCTCTCAGACGAGCTCATCCTGAACACCGTCACCGTCGTCGAGGTGTCCCACTACCTCGCCAAGCGCCTGACGGGAACCGAACTCAAGAGGAGGCTGTCCGCCCTGACGCGCCTCGTCGAGACGAATATAATCAGCTTCGACGACATCCTCCTCCACAGAACCATAGATCTGCTCGCCCAACACGCGGCCCAGACCGGCCTAGGTGGAAGAGACGCGACCATCCTCGCGACGATGGCAGCCTACGACGCCGACTGCATCGTGACACAGGACGGGGTGATGAAGAAGGTTGCAGCGGATCTCGGCTTCACGGTCATCGATCCGCTATCCGGTTAGGGCTTAACGACCCTCTTGAGGAGGTCGATGTCCATCTCCAGCGCGGCGACGGGCAGCTCGAGCCCCCACGCCTCGAGGGACTCGGGCCTAATCTCCCCAGCCCAGCAGAGTGGCTCACCGTTCACTCTGGCGACGAGGCGCCTACCGTCGATGAAGCAGTCCCAGCCCCCCGCCTCGATGTCGGCCTTCACATCGAGGTTCTCGAGGATGGAGAGCAACATGGCCTTTATGTCGCTGAAGCTCGCCTTGGCGTGGCATTGGACCACGGCTAGGCGGCGGGTGCTCCTCGCCCCTATGTCCGTCTCCTCGTCGAGGAGGACAACGTCGTCCACCTCGTATAGGCTCTGCGG
>Ga0315275_10000429_pt1 | contig 34350 bp, 34 predicted proteins | sample YL17G03_0_MG_FD_205557 | JGI IMG/M metagenome (GOLD analysis project Ga0315275, IMG submission 205557) | Sediment microbial communities from Yellowstone Lake, YNP, Wyoming, USA - YL17G03_0 | ecosystem: Environmental > Aquatic > Freshwater > Lake > Sediment | place: USA: Wyoming | collected...
AAGGCAGTTATGAAATTGTAGGTTGAGGGCGGAAAAAATGGAAAAAACAATGTCTTTTCAAAAGCACCAAGAGAGAAGAATACGAGAAATGTATGAGCGGAGTCTTATTTATAATAAAATGAAAAAGAAAAAAAAGGTTATGAAATTGTAGCTTGAAGGAGGAAGATGATATGGCCAGAAAAGATATATCCTCAGGAAAGAAACCTACGCCTTTAACAAAGAAGGAAAGAAAGGAACGTAAAAGAAAGAGAAAAGAAAAACATGTTTATGAATGACTGTTTTTCAACACCTTTTTTTCCTAACTGTTCCGAGTGGTTGGTTTTTTAAAGAAAGAGATGCAGCGAAAGTAGGGGGTTTTCCACCCATTTTAGTAACAATCCTTTTTTTCCTGTGTCATCAGTGTAACAACAGCTTTACAAATGACTAAACACTTCGTTGCAGCAAACCTAAGAAATATTAATAATACGGCTACGTATTGACAAACTGTATATTAAAGAGCGAATGTGGATGCCTCAGCTGGAAAATAAAGAGATACTAGGTCGGTTATTGAAATCTACAATTGGAGTTATAGGCAGAAGAACATCTGAAGCTTACGCGAATGTTATCATTGGTAACGTATTGAGGGATCTATCAAAAAAACATGAATTCTTGAAATACATAGAGATTAGAGGAGCACAGTCCGGTGAAATAATTGATATCGTTGATATCAAAGTCGACATAGAAAATGTTGAATTGAAGAAGGTAGGCGACGCTGCCAGAGAATTTATTGAAACGGTCACACAAATGATGGGTAAAAACGCAGGATATTACTTTTTGAGAGAGATCAAAGAGGATCTTCCATCCGATTACGAAAAAACAATCAAAGAGGTAGGCGTTGACTTCGATTTTTTACAGCTAAAATTCATTACAGATATAAAACAAAATTTTAAGTTTCAAATTGAAAATGCCGATGCTCTTAACCATGTAATGAGTACCTTATTTGATATCTTGGATAGGGAAATTGGCAGAGATGCTGCGTTTAAAACTTTAAGCGAATTTGTTTCTAGACTTAGTACTAAATACGAGATTTTAAAATATGTCAAAATAAATGATGTTAGAGCTATCCGCGGTGTAGATGTAGTAAACATAAATAAAGATGTAAATTTGGTAAACCCAAACAAGGTCGGTGCTGCAGTTCAGAAACTTATACAAGAATTAAACACTCAGCTGGGTGAAAGTGACAGATTTTCTTTAATTGAGAAATTAAAGAACGATCTAAACGATGATTACATTTTCAAACTTAGAGAAATAGGTGTAGATCTAGATGTGATTCAATTAAAACAGACCTTAGTTGTTAAACATGTGTTTAAGGCATTGGTCGATATATTAAGCGAGTACAGCACCGAGAGCTATGCAATTCTTATGGTTAATAATGCTCTTGGTAAATTTGGAGATACATTTGAGTATATGAAATATATTAGGATCGATGGCATCCATTTTTCAGAAGGTCTTGATGCAGTCATTGTTCCAACAGATATCGAATCTGTGGGAGGGTCTGATCTTGGTCGTGGCCTTCAAAAGATAATAGAGAGTTTTGTGCAATCTTTAGGTGAAAATGCAGGACGATACTTCGTGGAAAAGTTCAGGGAACGTTTGGGTAAAGCGTACGTCCTGAGAATTGAAGAGATGGGCGTTAACCTTCACTTAATAGAGTTAAAACGAAACTTGATGTGGTGATGTTACTTTTTTAGATAAGAAATCGTTGATAAACGAAAAATAAATCGTCAATTTTAAATATCTATTTTTGCTACACTCCTGGTGAGGTTAAATATGGAAAATGTAGGTATAGTTAGTTATGGAGCACACATCCCAAGGCTTAGAATAAAATCTTCTGATATCGCAAATGCTTGGGGTAAAGATCCCCAGACTATAGCTAGTGGTCTTGGAATTATAGAAAAATCTGTCCCTTCTCTAGATCAAGATGTTGCAACTATCAGTGTCGAAGCAGCAAGAGCGGCTCTAGCTAGATGCAATATTGATCCGCAGGAAATCGGAGCTATATATGTGGGAAGTGAATCTCACCCATATGCAGTAAAACCAACTGGAACTATTGTTGGTGAAGCTATAGGAGCAACGCCTAATTTGATGGTTGCAGATTACGAATTTGCATGTAAAGCAGGGACTGCTGCGATTCAATCCTGTATTGCACTAGTTATATCAAAAATGGTAAAATATGGACTGGCTATAGGATCCGATACCTCTCAGGCGGCTCCAGGCGACGCACTTGAATATGCTGCGAGCGCTGGTGGAGCAGCGTTTATAATTGGAGCGGAAAAAGTTATTGCTAATATTAATGAAACGTGTTCATTTACGACAGATACACCAGATTTTTGGCGCAGGGAAGGAAGAAAATACCCTGCACATGGAGGTCGTTTTACTGGCTCACCTGCCTATTTCAGACATATCACTGAGTGCGCAAAAATGCTTATGGGAAAGATTGGTACAAAACCACAAGATTACAATTACGCAGTTTTCCATCAACCCAACGGAAAATTCCCCGTAAGGGTTGCAGGTATGCTTGGTTTTACACCTGAACAAGTAAAACAAGGATTGCTATGCCCGTACATTGGAAACACATATTCTGGTGCGTCTATGGTAGGATTGGCGTCTGTACTAGATGTAGCAAAACCTGGTGATAGGATATTTGTCACAAGTTACGGTTCTGGTGCTGGAAGTGATTCTTTTGATATAACTGTTACAAAACATATAACCGAATTGCATAAAAATAAGGCACCTCTGGTTTCTCAATTAATTGCTGATAAAGAGTATGTAGATTATGCAACCTATGCAAAATATAGGGATCTACTTTATTGGGAGTGATAAAAATGAGAGATGTAGCTATAATCGGAATAGGAGTCACAAAATTTGGTGAGCTATGGGATAAATCATTTCGTCAACTAATTGCGGAAGCAGGAGCAAAAGCTATTTTTGATTCAGGAATCAGTGGAAAAGAAATCGATGCTTTGTTTATTGGATCGATGAGCGCAGGTAGATTTGTTGGACAAGAGCACGTTGGAGCGCTTGTCGCGGATTGCGCTGGTTTTTCACATATGCATATACCTGCTACGCGCGTAGAAAGCGCGTGCGCTTCAGGTGGAGTAGCCCTAAGACAAGGATATCTGGCTGTAGCATCTGGCATGAATGATATTGTTGTAGTAGGTGGTGTTGAAAAGATGACGGATGTTGTAGAAAGTGAAGCAATTAACATCCTTGCTATGGGTCTTGACCAAGAATGGGAAGCATTTTTTGGCGTAACTTTTCCAGGTATTTATGCTATGATTGCAACAAAGCACATGCATGATTACGGAACCACACGCGAACAACTTGCACAGGTTGCAGTTAAGAACCATGCAAACGGTGCTCTTAACCCGAATGCACAATTTAGAAAAGCAATTTCTTTGGAGAGTGTCACAAAAGCACCGATGGTGGCATATCCTCTTGGGATGCTTGATTGTTCACCGTTAAGCGATGGTGCCGCTGCAGTTGTGTTATGCGCAGCTGAAAAAGCAAAAAAATATACACAAAAACCAGTAAAAATAACTGGTTCAGGCCAAGCATCTGATATGTTACCTCTTCACGGTCGGAAAGATATTTGTACCTTCGAAGCAACCGTTCACGCAGCAAAGAAGGCTTACAACCAAGCAAAAGTTGAACCAAAAGATATCGATGTTGCAGAGGTACATGATTGTTTCACCATTGCAGAAATTCTAGCTATTGAAGATCTTGGTTTTGTCAAAAAGGGTGAGGGTGGAAAGGCCATTGATAAAAAGATTACGACACTCGGCGGTCAGATTCCTGTAAATACAAGTGGTGGTCTTAAAGCAAAGGGCCATCCTATAGGTGCAACTGGCGTAGCTCAGATAGCTGAGATTGTTATGCAGCTGCGAGGAGATGCTGCCGAAAGACAGGTTAAAGATGCAAAAATTGGACTTGCACATAACGTTGGGGCAAGTGGGGCTTCATGTGCAGTTCATATAATGGAGGCGATGTAGAGTGACAGAAGCAGCAGTACCGAGATTTTGGAGAGAGATACCTCAGAGATACAATCTCATTGGAAACCAATGTACCGTGTGCAATAAAATATATTTCCCTCCACGTGAGTCTTGCCCATACTGCAGAAGAAAAAGTATGGGTAAAATGAAAGATGTTAAACTCAGTAATAACGGAAAGATAGTTACCTATACTATTATATATGACGCCCCAGAAAACTTTGAGGGTCAGGCACCATATCCTATTGCAATTATTGAACTAGATGAAGGACCAAGAATAACTGCCCAGATCGTTGATTGTAAGTTAGATGACGTAAAGATAGGTATGCGAGTAAAAGCTACGTTCCGTAAGATACAAGAAGATGGGTACATAGGTGCAATTTATTATGGTTACAAGTTTAAGCCTGTTGAGGTGGACAAGTGAGAGTAAAAAGCGCTTTGTCTGAAAAGATTGCGGGTGAAATTACTCTTAGTCCTAAACCGGGGCTAACGATTCGCAAATGGCGAGGCGTTTTTAATATAAATCAGACCGAACTTGCTAACCATCTAAATTTTTCACCTAGCGTTATAAGTGATTACGAATCAGGTAGAAGAAAATCCCCCGGAATTCAAACTATCAAAAAAATTGTTGGAGCGTTCATAGAAATTGATGAGAAACGTGGCGGTAAGATTTTGCATCAATATGATTCTCTTATTGAGACTCAGGAAGGGATTCTAGAGATAATGGAGTACCCGTTTGCCATTTCTGTTGAAAACTTTATCAAGGAAATAGAGGGGAATATCTTAACTTCCACTGAAATTGGTCTTAAAAAAAGTGTTAAGGGTTTTACTCTTGTTGATAGTGTTAGAACCATTGAGACGATCAACTCAGGTGATTACAACCGCCTCTATGGTTGGAGTACTGAAAGGGCGATAATTTTCACAGGAATCAGATACGGACGAAGCCCTATGATCGCTATACGTGTGCATCCAGTAAAACCGACTATAGTTGTTTATCATAAACCTGGCTCCGTTGATTCTCTTGCATTAAAACTTGCTGACCGTGAAAACATTCCTCTTGTTACTACAAATATCCCTGTAGATGAACTAAAAAAGATATTGATTAGACTTGGCGAGAGATAGTAATGGATATCATGGGTCTCTGTAGCATTTGTGGTAAACCTGATGCGATGTTTACCTGCGGTTTATGCGGACGACTTGTTTGTAGCAATTGTTTTGATCGTCAGAATCATGTTTGTTGTAGTTGCAAAGTCGGAAGGCGTCAGCATTAGTTAAAACAGATAAAAAAGAAAGGGATATATACCGCTTTGAGGATTAGGCTGGAAAGGGTGGAGGAAAAATGCCAGTAAGTAAATGTAATAATTGTGGTGCAGCAGTTCCTGCAGGGGCAGCATTTTGCCCAGGCTGTGGAGCACCGAAGGCAGCAGAACAATCAGCGTCCCAACCAACGCAACAAACAACGCAATATCATCCTGCATATACAGGACAGAATTCATTACAACAAGTATTAGATGGTATATTTTCTACAAAGATTATACTTTTAGGTATACTATTTGGACTCTTGTTTGTGTGGATAGGAGCGATTTTAAATATTTTTATCTTGCCACCGGCCACTAGTGATCTCACCGGACTTAGAGTTGCTGGTTTTCTTAGTTCTTTTGGATTGTTTATTATGGGTATCTTCACGATAGGTGGCGGTATTGCCGATAAAAGTCTAGATAAATTTGTAAGATTAGGAATGTTACTCGGTGGTCTATGGCTAGTTAGCTCTAGTCTTGTGATTTCTTATGTGAGTTTACTCAAGGCTCTGTCTGGTGGATAATAAATCTTTAGTAACATTAAAATCATTTTTTTTCTTTTTTTTATTTTTTAAAAGCTTATAACTCGATGATGATCACTTAAACTGCATTAAATATTTAATCCCAATTGAATTTCCTTATCTCATGAACTTATCTGAAAAAAATGTTGATATAGAAAGCATTGCCACGAAAGCAATAAAGGATGAAAAAATTCTCTCAGAAATACTTGAAGGAATAACATCTGATAACGCTAGAATTAAATACGGTAGTGCGAAAGTATTGAGGAACCTTGCTGAGAAGAATCCCAAGGTTTTGTATCCAAAATGGGACTTTTTTGTAGATTTGCTTGGCAACGAAAACACATTTTTAAAATGTGATGCAGTTTTTGTCATAGGGCACCTAACGAAAGTTGATTCAAAAAACAAGTTTGAGCCGTTATTCGATAGATTCTATGAGCTGCTCAATGACAAAAGCATGATTACTGCGGCAAACCTGGTAGGCGTATCAGGAATCATCGCAAAAGCAAAACCAAAATTGCAATCCAAGATTGTCAATCAGTTGTTAAGCATCGATAAAACACATCATGGTTCTGAATGTAAAAACGTCCTTAAAGGCCACGTGATCAATACGTTTAGCACATATTTTGCAGGGTCTAAAGATAAAGGAAAGATACTTGATTTTATGAAGAAAGAGTTACAGAACACTCGTCCTGCGACAAGAAAGAAAGCAGGAAAATTCCTAAATAAATGGGATACATAATAAAGGAGATAGTTACGTTCTGTGCATTTTGATGTGTTCTCGTCTTACTTACGATAAAAACCATGCACTTCAGGAAAATGAAGGGTCCGAACCGGGATTACTTGTTTATTCTACAAAGCCCAACACTATTAAAGGTATTTAAGTCTTAATTAATACCGTAACTAGCGTGTGATATTCCCCCTGAACAACTCCACTAAAGCTAAGTGTTAACTGGCTGTTACTATTCGAAAATTCATAAGTATAACCAACGTCATTTAATGTATTTTGTTCTTCTGGAGAGTTCATATAGAGCTTACTATTTTTAATTTCCCATGTCCCGGTACCACCGGAAGCTACATATTTACCATCTGAACTGAATGTAATAGTCCCAGACGCGGGTTGACTTACTCCATCTCCAACAATAGATTCCACTGTCCAAGTTCCAACAAATCTACTATCAGAGCCTCCTCCAAGCACTATAAAAAGTACAGCAGCAATTACTATGATGACAACGATTATTGCAATAATAGCCATAATTAATTTCATCTTTGATTTTTTCGGTTGCATTGGATGATAAGTTTGTTGTGATATAGGTGTTTGTGACGTTGGAACAGTAGCTCCGGCCCAACCTTTAGATTCAACCGTGCTTTCAGCTTCAGTTTTTGCACCACAACTTGTACAAAATATATCTCCTGGCTTTAATTTAGTCCCACAACCTGGACAATATTTTACCATAATAACCTCCGCTCTTAACCAAAAAGTAATTAACTATAATATTATAAATCTATTTAAAATTCTAAAAAAGGAGAAAAAAATGCCTGTTTCATATCATGAACATCTGTTTTATTCTCTTTGCCTAAAATCTGGCGTTCCAGTGATTCCTGTAAGATAAGATTATAAATTAGATATAAAGAAATATGGAAAGTTTGTTTTTCGACATCTTTTTATCCTAATTGTTCCGGGATAGTTGGTTTTTTAAAGAGATAGATATTAAGGCATATGTATGAAAATAAAAGAGTCAGTTAAAAGGAAAGAAATAATTTTTATTGTTTCTCTAATTGTTATAATATTTTGTTTTTTGATAGATGGTTTTGCAATATATAAATCCACGATGTATACACAATCAGCAAAAGATAATCGTCTTCTTCAAAATAAATATAAAGACTTAAGTAATTTTATGGGAACTTCAGTAGTACAAACAACATCTAATGCTATTTATGAAGAACAATTATCGATCATGAACTATTTACGTTGGATGGATACAAAAGATATGTACTATTTTGAACAATCTAATTATGAGTTAAATAATAGTATAGATTCATTGGAACAATCCACTTTTCTAATATATAAAGAATGGGATTACATAAATGAAACGGCAATATATGAAGAGTTAGCAAATGAAAATGATTCTAAATCTTCAAAAATTAATATGGGATTGCTGCTAATGAATATGGCTATATTTTTCTTGTCATTGTCTATTATTCCATTAAGAATGGGAATGGAAGAAACAGAAAAAAAATATCATATATTTAAACACTTTGGGCTGATAATTTTCATTATGGGATTATCAATGTGGATGTTGGGTTTCATCCCAATCTTTTCTCTATTGTTTTAACTTCTTTCAACATCTTTTTCTTTTTTTGTTTTTATCATAGTTAGATTAGTTGCTATAAAAATTGGATCAGTTTGATTTTTTCTTTCGCTAAACAACCATGCTAATTAATGTCATGGGCCCGAGCCGGGATTTGAACCCGGCACAAAGGATCCACAGTCCCATATGTTACCAGGCTACACTACTCGGGCCATATTTTAGATGGACGCAATAATTAAGGCAATACTTATAATTTACCCGTAACAAAACCTATCAGTCCTAAGAATTCCACTCTATACTTTTATGGAAATATTTATATATTTGTGTGGTCATATATTATTTATTCCTTATACATGTATATAAAAATATAAATTTGACCTTTGAAACATTGGTAGTATGGACGGTAACTAAGTTATGTCAAAAAATAAAAGAGCAAAACATGGTGTGTCGGAAGTTTTTGGAACTATCCTATTACTTCTCATATCTGTAACGCTTTTTTCGGTGGTATACGTTGCTTTGTTCTCAATACAAGTTGAACATTCTTCACCGTCTGTCAACATAGTTGGAACAATAGAGGGAAACAAGCTTATATTAGAAAATCGCGGGGGAGAATCGTTATCACTAGATACAGAATTTATTATTGGTTCTGGAAGCGGATCAACTGAAAGAATTTCAATAAATGACTATCTTTCTGACGAATACAAAAATAATGGAAAATGGGATATCGGTGAGCGTGTAGTTTATCCATTAGACACTTTGAGTGATTTTAATAGATTTGATCCTTTGGATGTATCGGTTGTAGATTTTGATAGCAGTTCTATAGTGATGATGGGAACTGTTAAAGAAGCTCGGATGGCAGACGTTAAAGTTGAAATGAGTGTTTCTGATCAAACACCAGATATAGGACAAAATATAATATTTTACATAACCGTACGTAATCAGAATGGTCCAAGTAATGCTTCGGGGATTATAATTAAGGATATCTTACCTGGGAGCTTGATTTATGTTAGTGGCGTTGCGTCACAAGGGACCTACGATTCTATATCAAATATTTGGAATGTAGGGGATATAAATGTAAGTTTTTTTGCCACACTGCAAATTACAGCAAACGTTCAATCTTACGGATATAACTCACAATTTACTCAGTTAGCTCTACTATTAGATGGATCTGGGAGTATTAGTGATAGTGCATGGTCAACAATGAAAAATGGTCTCGTAAATGCAATTAAAAACGCTAGCGTATTCCCTCACGATGGATCTGTTGAACTTACTGTTATTCAATTTGGTGTCGGAGCTGGAGGTTTCTGTGCGAGGGTTGAAATAAATCCGATAGTTGTAGGCTACGATAATTACCTAACTATAGCAAACAAAATTGCCAATATAACACAAGGAAAAGGCTGGACTCCAATGGCTGCAGCAATATCTCTTGCAGCTAAAACACTCCTCAATTCAAATAATTTTGGTGGTTTTAACCCAGATAACAAGCAGGTTATTAATCTTGTTACAGATGGAAATCCAAACGTTTCTTCGCTACCCGGTGACTCGTGCGGATATGGTTACTCTGGGGAACCTGCCGGTAAGGCCGCTGCAGAAGACGCAAGATACTATCTATTAAATACGCTTTCTATGGATCCAAATCAAGATGAATTTGATGCAGTAGCTGTAAGAGGTTCTCAGGGGGTTAACATTACTTGGTTGAGAGGCGCTATCTCTTGGCCAAATGGTTACACTAATTGGCCTCCAACAGCTCCGGGTTGGGTTCATGAGGTATTAGATTGGCAAGGGTTTGTAGATTCATTGAATTTGCAATTCAGTATTTTGTTCAAAAAAATAGACTGTAGCGCAGAGTTGCTATCTTCGACTTATATGGATCCAAATACAACAAACAACGAGGTCACGATCTCGATATATCCAAATTCACAATAAATAAAAAAGGCGAAAATATGAATAAAATAAGAAAAAATCTTGCAGGATTCAAAGACTCGGAAGATGGAGTTGCAGGAGTAGTTGTAGCTCTTCTTCTCATAGGTTTATTTATTTCATTTATTGCCTTTGTACAAACGGTTTACGTTCCTCAATGGATGAAGGAAAAAGAAGCTGAACACATGGACCAAGTCGCAAATCAGTTCTCCCAATTAAAATTTGCGATAGATACCCTATCAGCTTCAGCTCAGGGCTATAGTGTAATTTCGAGCCCGATAACACTTGGCAGCAAGGAAATGCCGTTTCTCTCTTCTATTAGATCATATGGATCATTAGATATTTTGCCGAATGATTGTAGAATCACGGTAACTGGTAGTAACGACGAATCTTCCTATATTCTTGGCTCAATAAAATATACATCAGAAAATGCGTATTACCTTGATCAATCATACATTTATGAAAACGGTGCTTTAATTTTAAGTCAAAATCCTGGGGATGTATTGTCTGTCCGCCCAGCTTTTTCGGTTGTTGATAATGAAGATTTATCGTTTAATGTAGTAAAACTTCTTTTATTGGGAGAAAAAACATCAGCTAGTGGATATGGTACATATCCATTGCAAACAAAGTTTTCAAGTTCAGCAACGTCTATGATCCAACACCTTGAACAGATTACTATCCTAACTCATTATAAGCCAACTTGGAGCAATTTTTTTAATGACGTCTTGGCAAATTCGGCTTTGAATTTCTCTGTAAGTGAAACCGCTGCAGGCGATGGAGTTACGGTAACATTTTTTGATACCCAAGATGCAGACTTACCGGATCTGCTATTTAATGTTGCAGAGATTGAAATTCAATTTTCCCCTGGTTGGATCCAATAGAAACTAAAATTTATCTTGCAATTATATCTTATTCTGCCCAGGATGCCCACAGCACCTTGTGTTACCGAATTACACTTATTATGTTATAGTTTTTAATAAAGATAAGACGGAATCAATAATTTTGATTTAGTGGGGCAATGGCCGATAAAGCCTACAAATCTCTAATTATAACAGTAAAATATATATAGTTAGCAAAATAGAAATAAATATGGTAATTAAAAAATTCAATGTACCCTTCTTAAAAAAGAGGTATGAAAATGGGAAAACATGATTATATAAAAAGTAGTAGGAAAGGCGACACAGCTGTTTCTGAGGTATTTGGAACTATTCTGTTACTGGTTATATCTGTGACATTATTTTCTGCAGTGTATGCAAATGTTTTAAGCGTTAAAGTTGACTCAATACGGCCCTCAGTAAATATTATCGGAACAATCGAAGAAAACATTTTGATATTGGAACATAAAGGTGGGGAGCCATTGTCACTTAATGATTTAGTAATCCTAGGTCTTGAAACCGGATCAACAAAGCAATTTGAAGTAGGTGAAAAATTGCCCGATGATGCCAAGTCAAATGGACTTTGGGATATGGGTGAAAAAGTGGAATATAACTTGGCTGATTTCAAAGGTTTCATTAGATTTGATCCACTTGATGTGACTGTTGTTGATATCAAAAGTAACTCGGTAATAATGATGGGCACTTTAGAGGAGGGTCGTTATGCTGACATTAGTGTTTTTATTGATATGGCTGAAAAAGAGTTAACACCACTAGTTGGAGAAAATATTGATGTAAATATACATGCACAAAACCTTGGCCCAAGTGTGGCTGATGGAGTAGTGTTAGATGTTACTCTACCTGATGGTTTGAGATATATAGGCCATTCTGGCTCTGGAACCTACGATGTCTTAACAGGTGCATGGAACGTTGGAAGTTTAAAATTGAAGGAGACAGCAACGCTTACTTTAACATTGAATGCTGCGGTAAGTAAAGATGTATTCACACAGCTAGTTTTTATTCTAGATGGATCTGATGCAATTTTAGATACCGAATGGACAATGATTACCGAATGTATTGCAAACGCTATCATGCGCGGAGAGATCCCTAACTTTGGGACAGTACAACTCACTATAATTCAATACGGTTTAACTCAAGATATTGTTGATCCTTTTACTAGAGTAGATATTTCTCCAACAGTGATAACTACCGATAATTACATGGATTTAGTCAATAGAATAACCCAAATAAAAAAAGTTGGTGGCAATTTTAGACCAATGGCACATGGATTCAAAAAAGCTACCTCTACTTTGTTAAAAGATTCCCCCTATGCTCCATATTCCTCAGCTCTAGATTCTCAAGATTCCCAACTATATTACAGTAAAAAAATAATTAATTTAGTACCAGGCGCCAATCCAAATATTATCTTTACTCCCGCAAATGAACCTCAATTAACTTCTGTTCCTTATGCCCCATGGGCAAACGTTTTTGCTGAGAGAGATAAAATGATTCAATCATTGGGAATGAAAATTAATAAGGATCAAATAGACGTAGAAGCGATTATGGGCGGCATGGCTGAATCGAACGATTTAGATCTTAATATTTTAAAAAATAGGGTGGTTTTCCCATTGCCTACTAGTTTATCTAGTGATACTAAAGCGCCATATGAATCGGGCTGGGTGAAAGAGGTTTACAGTAGAGCTGATTTCGAAGCGGCACTCGACTCTCTTTTCAAAATAGCATTTACTGGTAAAACAGTGGTGGCCGAATTAGTTTCAACAGAGTATAAGGATCCAAATCCATCAAATAATATCGCAAAAGTAACCATTTTAGTAAGAACGACTTAAATATGGAGAGACTGAATATATGAAAAAAATTAATGGGCGTTTAAGAAACCTTAAAAATTCAAATGAGGGCGCTGCAGGAATTGTTGTTGCCATGTTGCTAATTGGTTTATTCTTATCTGTGATTGCCATGGTTCAAATGGTCTACGTTCCTCAATGGATGAAAGAAAAAGAAGCTGAACACATGGATCAAGTCGCAAATCAATTTTTACAGTTAAAATCCTCTGTAGATACATTGTCGGCTTCTGAACAAAAATACAATATGATTACAAATCCCATAACGCTTGGCAGCAAAGAAATGCCATTTTTCAGTTCTAGTCGTGCTTACGGAACGCTTGATATCTCATTAAATGATTGCAAAATATCTATTGAGAATAGTGAAAAAACCATTGATCTCTCCCTTGGATCAATAAAATATTCATCGCAAAATGCCTACTATATTAGTCAGTCTTATACATACGAAAACGGTGCTTTAATTTTAAGTCAAACAGGTAGAGATCTCATGAGCATCAAACCAGGTTTTTTTGTTACCGAAAACAATGAGCTTGTGTTAAATCTAGTAAAACTCTCTGATGCTAGACAAAAAAATACAGTTAGTGGATATGGTACGTATTCATTACAAACAAGGTTTTTAAGCTGCGAAAAATTGGACATCTATTACGCAGAATCTATCACTATCCTGTCATCTCACAAAGAGTCATGGAAACAATTCCTTTACGAGTTTTTACCAACTGACACTTTTGATTATACTATCACCGATACTGTCAATGGTGATGGAATAATTCTACATTTTTCTGATGATGGTGTTTCTGATGCAAAATTAGACTTCCCATTTATTACTGTTAACGTTTATGATATAGAAGCTCAGATATCCTCTGGATGGGTTGAATAACTCTCTAACTAAATTTAATCTCTTTTTTATTCTATTTATAACGCGAAGACTAAAATAATAATTACCTTATTGCTGTCCTTGCGCAGGGGTAGCCAAGCCTGGTCAACGGCGCAAGATTCAGAGTCTTGTCCTTAGTGGTCCGAGGGTTCAAATCCCTTCCCCTGCACTAATTTTTTACATTGATTTCATTTTATAAAAAATTACTAAGAAACAGCAGATGCTGAATGCATCGTTTTTTCAACCACTCTCCAAAGGTTATCTTCAATCGTATGTCCAGTGATTGTCGAATAATCACTTGGAGATACAAAAATAATATCCACAACTTGGTCACTAATATAATAATTCCACGACATGAAGGTCATATTTTCAGGCAGAGCAGGGTGATAACCGAAAAAAGGTTCACTCATGTTAAATGTTTGATTATATTTTGGTTCACCAAGAATATCTTTTACTTCCAATTCAGTCATTCCTTTAACTACACTGTTATAACCCATGAATGGAACTACAAATATGGATAAAAGAATTATGCAGACTATTACCACTATTACAATTGCTAAAATTATTTTTATATTCTTTTTCATCCCGTTCTCCTCACTGCTAAAATAAATTAATTCCTTATAAGTCTGCTCTTTTTATGTCAACAGGAGAAACCAAGATTTTTTATGACTACTTTCGTGTTCAAATCCCTTCCCCTGCATATCCATTGGAACAAACTATATATGATGATATTATTGATAGTATAAAAGATATTATGCGGAATTAAAATGAAGAATGATGAATGTACTATCTATATCATAACTAAAAATGGTGCAAAACAGAGTTTCCGTAAAGGGAAAGACGGTTGGATACAAACCAGTTCAAAAGGTATAGTTCGCTGTTGTACTGCAGAACAAGTATTATCTCATCTCTTACCACCATTAGCATTTGGACATGTTACTCTTAAAGTTGAGTCTGACCGTAAGGAAGAAAAACAATAAACGACAAGAGAACGTATGAAATCGCAGGCTTTTATAGGAGTAATTATTATCCATCATTCTTTATAATACCGGTAATCATGGGTTCAAATCCCTCCCATGCACTTTTACTATTTTTTACAGGAAAAAAGCTAGATCAAGAATAATGCAATCAAATAAACAACTAACAGGAGATTTAACGCTGGGTGAGATGCCACGAGTTGGCATATTATATTCATTTTAATACGCTTAGTATGATTTACATGATTTTAATGAAAAAATTTAAATATCAATCTTATCATACCCTCGGCTCAAGGTGTAATTAATGATGAAAAAGCCGATATTTTATGGTAGCACAACTGTAGGTGAACGAGGACAGATAGTGCTGCCAGTAAAGTTACGTGAGGATTTAAAAATAAACAAGGGTGACAAACTCTTAGTTATCGTAGATCCTCATGGATCTCGCATTAGCTTAATCAATCCAGATACTATGAGCAAATTTCTCGATATGATGAGTGAAAATATCAACCAGATCAAATCTAAAATAAATCAGAAGTGATCTTTATGAAAGAAACTAATTCAACGAATAATGGTTTTGCTATTGAAATTTCCCATCTGAAGAAAGTCTTTGGGGATCTCGCCGCGGTTGATGATATCTCACTTTCAGTGAAGAAAGGAGAAATATTTGGTTTGCTAGGGCCAAACGGTGCTGGCAAATCTACTATAATCAGGATGCTGTGCACTCTTAGCAGACCCACTGATGGTTCTGCAACAGTTGCCGGCTATGATATTGTAAAACATGACGACGAAGTCAGGGAACACATTGGTCTCGTATCTGAGAAAATGATAATGTATGATCAACTAACTGCAAGAGAAAACCTCAAACTTTTTGGAAAGCTGTATAATATCCCAAATGACGCTCTTAATAAGAGAATAGATGAACTCTTGGGTTTTGTACGCATGGAAAAATGGGCAGACCATAGGATAGATACTTTCTCGACGGGGATGAAACAAAGGATCAACGTTATACGCGCGCTAGTCAACCAACCTGAAATTCTATTTCTCGATGAACCCACCCTTGGTTTGGACCCTCAATCTACTGCAGAGATACGAGAGCTAATCCGGAGAATTAATGCTGAAAATGGAACCACCATTATTCTTACAACGCACATAATGGTTGAAGCGGATATACTGTGCAAAAGGATAGGAATCATTGATCATGGAAAAATCGTCGCTCTTGATACACCTGCAAATCTAAAAAAACTTGTCTCTGGAACTGAAACATCTGCATTTGAAATAGAAATATCGAATCTTGAGCCTCGCATGATATCATCTTTACAATCTATATCTTCTGTTAAATCACTTGTTCAGGAAGATCCGACGCACTTGACCGTTCGCGCGAATGGTAACGATTCATTTGATAGTATCGTTGATAATTTAAGAAAAGATGGCGCAAAAATATTGATGGTAAAGAATCTTGAGCCGTCATTAGAAGATGTATTCCTGCACCTGACCGGGCGTGAGGCGCGAGAGAAAGTATCGGAAAACGGTAGCCAGAAACGCGGATTTGGGCCGCATGGACGATTTAGACGTAGATCCGCAAGGGTGAGGTAGGTGAAAGCATGGGTGTAAGAAATATAGTACGTCATAGCTTATGGATTTGCTGGAAAGATTTACTTGAGTTTAGCAGGAGCAAATTACGATTAATAATGTTGATTTTAATGCCACTGTTTATGATGGTTATGATCGGCTTCGTTTTTCCATCTGGAGATTCTATGATCAGCAATCAGCCGATTGCACTTGCAAACATGGATGCAGGATACAATAATACTTTTCTAGGTAACACATTTGTGGCGCAACTTAATGTAATTAATAACAACACAGGTATGATGGATCTCAGTACAGCAAAAGATTTTGATGGCATAAAGAACAAGATCCAAAATAGTGAGGTTAATGGTGGAATCATCATACCAGAAAATTTTTCGTCTAATATTCTTGCAGGCGAGCAGGGCTATATATCTATTATCATCGACCAGTCTAATCCTCAGATGTCTGTAATAATCCAAACAGTGCTGTCCAAAACGATTGAGGCAATGGGCGAACAGATGGCTATACATAATCTCAACAGTACATACAACAATGTGTCCATCATTCAGGCGACTAGTATGGTGAAACCATATAATGTTCAGATTAGATCGGTGCCGGAAGGGAAGACGAACTACTTCCAGTTCGTTGCGCCTGGTATCATAGCTATGGTTGTCATGATGTCTTTAATGACTGGACTACCTCATGCGATTTCTTATGAAAAAGACATGGGAACCTTAGATGGAATGCTTGCTGCACCTATAAACCGACTATCAATTATACTTGGGAAGGTGATGGCCCAGACGATTCGAGGCATGCTTCAAGGATTTGTCATACTTCTTCTTGCCGTGCTTCTCTTTGGTGTTGTAATCCATGGAAGTATCTTATTGGTGATTGCTCTTGTCATTCTAACTGTCTTCAGTTTTGTTGGTCTTGGTATCTTAATCACATCGTTTACTGATAAAGAAGAAACCGCAACCATGGTGATGATGACACTGATGTTCCCGATGATGTTTCTTTCCGGCGTGTTCTTCCCGTTGCAACAGATGCCCAGCTATATGCAGACTTTTGCGCATTTCCTTCCGTTGACCTATGCAACGACAGCGTTAAGAAAGGTGATGGTTTTGGGCGCGGATATACCTGCGGTAGCAACTGAGATAACGATACTGGTTGGATTTGGTGTCATACTTCTTATGATTGCGGTACCGATGTTCAAGAGGGCGATGAGCAGATAGACAAAATCTCTTCCTTTTCTATATTCGTTATTTAGATGAATCTACCAATAAATTGGTATTCAAATCCCTTTAAATATTTCGTGATATGCAAAAAAAGAGGGATTTGGAGGTTTTTTATTTCTTATGCTCATCCTTCTTTTGTTTTCTGTGTTCATGTCTATGATGAGTATCTGGAAAATGCGTATGAACATGGGTTATTTCGTTATGGGTATGTTCATGGGTGTGAGGCTCATGAACACCATCAGAATGCTCATGCAGATGATGCATATCAGTGTGAACGTGTGAATGAATGTGAGTTATCGGCTTATGAATGTGAAAGTGCGTGTGTTTTTCACTGCCTATAAGCCATATGCCAAGGAGCATGAATCCTATTGCTGGTAGCATTGTCCATCCAATCCATTCCCTTAGTATAATTAGTGAGGCTACAGCACCGATAAAAGGAGCCAAACTAAAGAATGTACCTGTTCGAGAAGACCCTAACCCTTTTAGTGCTTTGATGAAAAATACCAAACTAACACCGTAACCGAATGAACCAAGCAGGAGGGCAAAAACGACTGTAATATCCAATGGTATCTTCATTCCCAGTATTAACGCAAGTGAAAGAGATGTTATTCCAGCGACAAAACCTTTGATTTGAGTAATTTGTACCGGGTCTTTATCTGAAATATTGCGGGTGAGATTATTGTCTATACCCCAGCATATCATTGCAAAGATAATCAATAATGGACCTGTTAAGGTGAACTTGTCTTGAGCAGGGTCCCAAGTAAGAAATACTCCGGCTATAGTCATACATGCCAATGTCGCCCATAAGCGTTTTCCAGTGTTTTCTCTGAAAACAAAAACAGCAATCAGGACAGTAGCAAGCCCTTCCAGATTGAGTAATAATGATGCAGAGAAACCTGAAACAAGGGTTAAACCAGTCATCAGACTTATTGGACCCAGTATTCCACCGGTAAGGATAGCACCTGTCAGCCATGGTAAATCCTTCTTTTCCAACGATGCAGCCTTTTTATTATGGTCAATCACTTGTTTCTTTCGTACAAGAGCGTAGAGGGACAAACCAACAAATGCACCGAGATAGAGAAGACCAGCCAAAGCCACAGGGGTAATATCCCCGACAAGTAATTTAGCAAGAGGTGTGCTAATGCCAAATAAAGACGCAGAGATGATAATGAATATCAATGGACTTCTATCCATGTATGTCACCTTTTTTTGTTTATATGAAATCAAAAGGGACATATTACCTTAACTCTGATAGAATTGATGCCAACCAACTGTCAACTCTTGTCATATCGGTAATCTTGTGTTCAAATCTCGCCCCTGCGCCATCATAACGGCTTTATAGTGATAACCTCATTTTCATTTATGATTTATACAATATTGCTACTATTTGCTCTTCTTGCAGTTCTTGGATTACTCGGATTAATTTCATCCTTTGTATATGGTTATTACAAAAATCTAAAGGAAGATCTACCTAATTTCAAACCCAAAACATGTGTTATAGTTCCATGTAAAGAAAAAGAACAAAACCTTGAAAAAAACTTAGAGGCAATCTGCACACAAAACTATCCAAATTATAATGTCATTTTTGTACTGGATTCAAAAAAAGATACTGCTTATCAAAGTGTTTCAAATATTGTAAAAAAATTCAAGAATTCAAAAGTTGAATTTTCAGAGAAACTTGAAGGATGCAGTGGAAAGATATCAGCTCTTTTAGCAGGTATAAAAAAGGCTGGTGATGTAGAGGTTTACGTTTTTGCTGATTCAGATATCTGCCCACACAAAGATTGGCTTAAAAACTTAGTCGCATATTTATCTGATAAAAAAGTTGGAGCAACAACAGGTTTCCGCTGGTATTTTCCAAATAACTGGAAATCATCACTGATATCGACATGGAATCTGGCAGCAATTGGTGGGTTGTTTTATACTTTTACTAATTATGCCTGGGGTGGGTCAACTGCCATCCGAACATCTCTTTTTAAAAAATTAAATATTGCGTCGAAATGGAAAAAAGGTTTATCGGATGATCTGATTTTAACAGAATTAGTAAAAAGCGCAGGATATCAAATAAAGTTCGTTCCAAAATGTATTGTTGAAAGTCCCTCAGAAGTTAATATTGCAAAGTTTCTAAAATGGAGCAGCCAACAGCTCACGTGGGTAAGATGGTATAATCCTTTGATCTGGTTGTTATCTTCTTTAGGCTTTATTTTTTTAAAAATTTTTGCAATCTTGGGTTTTATTTTGATAGTTATTGGTTTTACCGTTCCAGGATTAATTATGATCTCTATTTTTTTGTTTGAGATGATCTATGGTCTGATTGGCATATTAACGTTGAAAAGATTAATGGGTTATCCAAAAAAGAAAATGCAATTTGTTTATAGATACGTTATATTAATGCCCGCAGTTTTTTTCTTATATGCTTATAATTCTCTGACATCCAGTTTTAAAAAACAAATTGTGTGGTGTGGCAGAACGTATCAAAAAAAGGACGCAGTAAAATAATTTATTTTTTAAATTTGTTAACGTGTATAACATCATCTAATTTTCTTTTTGGGACATGCATTAAGTTTTTTTCATCTCTCCAATATTTTACAGAATCTTTAAGCTCTTCAACAACTGATTTCTCGGCTTTATATCCTAGCGCAATAACAGAGTCTACAATAATATTTTCAGGTATCTCAAGCGCCTGTCTTATTTTCTCTCTATCAATGTTACATAAAATACAGCTCCCGATTCCTTCTGCTTCAGCAGCAAGTACAATGTTTTCTGTAGCTAAACTGGCATCCCTCAAATACCACTTGTTTTCAGCATCCTTAACAAGCATAACAATGTAAGCCATTGGTCTTTCCTTGGGATCCGGGGTCCATTTTGGTTTAATGTAACCTGCCCAGCCTATTGTTTCAAAAACTTTGCTACAAAGTTCTTTATCATTTACAACAAAATATTCAAGCGGTTGAAGATTGGCGGCAGACGGAGCTAACCTTGCTGCGTTTACAAGTTTTTTTAACATCTCTAAAGGTATTGGTTTTTGTTGAAATCGTCTAATGCTTCTTCGTGATATAATAGCCTTATAAACATCCATATGAATCATAAATGCGAACAAATGTTTTAATAAATAGATTTTCTTTATTTGACAGTAATATACTTTAACGGCAAATAGCGACTGTTAAATTTTGATAACACCAAAGAAATGACTGATACCGTCAAATGACTTTTCATCCAAATCAAACACTACAGAGTATACTGTTTCTATTTTTTTTATTGTGATACTTAAGGCGGTGGAGGTTGTTCAAAACAATTCAAAAATAACGTTATAAGAATAAAGATAGCAGAACTAAATTCAAAAATAAAAAATAAATAAGTTAACCATTTATAAAATATTGAATTCTCTGGAAAATTTTCACGTAAGTAATATACGAAAGAGTTACCCATAACAGTAAGAAAAAAGCCAATCATTAATGAGATAAAACAAATAATTGGAAAATTCCAAAAAGGCTTATCAGATTTTAATTCATCGTTCATTATTTCAAGTGTTTCAATCTTATTACGTAATTCTGTATTGTTCATGACTATACAGGTTAAACTATCAAGAATCTGAGGATTAGTAATATTAATTGATTCTACTATTTCTAAGGTTTTATCTTCTCCGATGATGTCTGTCATCTCACAACCTTGATGATACGCAAAATCAAGATATTTATATGATATTGTAGGTCTAGTAAATAGCGTAGATAGGAGTATCCCTGGTTTCCTAAGTAATAATTTCAAAAACACGCTTCCACTGTTGTAGTCATAACTGATAAGATTACCATTATTTTTTGCTTTCTCAAATAAATCTTTAACCTCAGGGTTATTAGCTATATCTAAAATTGTTTGAAACAAATAGTCTTTTGGCTCTACATCTGTTTTTTCTTCCATGGGTATAGTATTAGATGATATCACTGGCTGAACAGCGATACCGATAAACAAAGCGATTACTACAAAAACTAATGTTTTTTTAACAACATTATTTTGCATATTTTCCTCCCAAAAGCACTATTTCAAAACAACTGTTACTTTATAAATTCTTATGAACAGTACAAATAAAAGATTGGGGGATAAATCCCCTAGAGTTTTAACACCTTGCGTTCTCTTCATTTTACCCAGTTTCTAGATAGCGTAATATACTTTAACACTCCAGCATTACAGTTCAGGGGGGTTTTAATGGCAAAAAAACCTAAGTTGATGAGAACCTTTGCTAGAACTGCAGCAAAATCTGTAGAAAAAAATCTCGTTGATAATGCAAAGAAACTAAAAGAAAACCCATATCTATTTTTGCCAGATTATGATGATAAGCAATCTAGAAAATGTTTTGATAAGATCAAGAAGAGTTTAGATAAGGTTAGTCGTTTTAGTGATGACCTTAAAAAGCTCGAGAAATTATCAAATAAAAGAGATTTCAATGGAGCCCTTGCTGGAACACTGCTTATCGCCCATTCAGAAAAAGCGCCCTATCTTGCAGTAGCTGATTTTAAAACAGGGGCTATAACTTATGCTCAAAGAGGTAGATCTGATAAAGAAAAACTGATCTCTGTTCAACATTTTGACGATCCAGTTCTCAGATTGTTTGGTATAAAAGATAAGGTGTTAAAAAGAAAACTGCACATCTATTCCTGGGATGATGGATTTGTTTCGACAGGATTGGAAGCAAAACCTCCAAAGGAATTTGTAAGTTTCATTATAAAGAAAATCGGTTTGACATCTCAAAATGGTGTAGTGACGTGTGGGCATATAGACCCTGAAATTGCGAAAAATAAAAAAGTCTCGAAAAAGAACTGCTTGCGTATAGACTGGCGATCAGCTGATGTCATCTTTGCGATATGTGAAGAGTGTGCTAAATCAAGGAATAATACAATTTTTAACATAACAAAATATCTTCTTGAACCAAAACTATCAAACGATTTTTTAATTGAAGTTGTCGGAGGTTATATAAAACAAATAGATGAAAAGCTTGGACAAACACAAGGCTTAAACGAATATCTATCCGGTGATTTAACTGATATAGAATTTATTAAAAAGAATGTGAAGCATCAAGAGGAATCGATAAAAGTATCTGATAAAAAAATGTTGGTACTGGATGGAACTAACTATGGAACAGATGTTGGTCAATTTATCCAAGCGTTGAGACCAAACAAGTTCGAAAAAGAAGGCTTAGAACTCGTCCTTGAGCAGATAGACGAGCCAGTTGTACTAAATAATGTCACTCCAAATAAACTATTGGAAAGATTCTGGAAAGCGCATGGTCTAGACGCAATCAATTCAATTATTGAAGATGAAGAAATGGCAAAAAAATTTTTTATGCTTGAGGATACGCCTTCAAACATTTTGGAATTAGTTTTCAACTATAAAGAACGACAACAAATATTGTCTCAACTTCCAAAATATGATTCACTGCAACCTTTGTCTAAATTCATTGACAATGTCGTAAGAACATACAAAACATTTGGAGAGAGAGAAGCGCTCTTAGAAATAAAAAAAAGACCAGATAATCCTAAGGGCAAGTCAATTGCATATGCCTTTCTGCTCGTTTTTGGGAAGGCTGGAGATAGAAAATGGCAATACTCCCAAATCGAAATTGAGTATGGGGCGTTTTTAAAAGAATGCACAAAAAAACTCCTTAATTCTGAACCAAACGAGTATCATAAATATTTTAAAGAACTTCTTGCCTCCAGCGGTTCTTCAGAAGATATAGATAACAATTTAAGTTAAATTCTAGTCTGCCAGTAGGGCTCTTATGTTCAAGTTATGTATCGATGTGTCCCATATTTTGATTGCAATCAGATTCCACATATTGTTATCTATGATATCTACTATTTTACCTACGACTTGATTATCGAAAATAGATGAACTTTTGCCCTTAACGGCCTCCATGTTATACCTTTTCATTGTTCCTAAACTTGTGATTTGGTAGACCTTATTGCAGGCTACGTATCCATCGTTCTCAACATAAACTACATAATCATTTTCTGAAACTTTAAAATCAGGATGTGAAGACTTTTGTATAATTACATATTTTTCATCATTTGTAGTTGATCCAAATAAGTCACCTTTGTCGTCTATACATACATAATGGTCAGAGTTTTCAAAAGAATCTAGAAATGTGTCTAAACCTACCATTTGTGTAATACTAATAAACGGAATGCTAGTAAAAAGGAGGAAAACGCAAAGTTTGATCGTGCTCTTTAATATCTTTTTCATCTTATCCACCTCTTCAATGTTAATTAGTATCTTGTTAACATTTGACAATAATGTTATAAAAAGCTTCTCCGCCAAAATGTCAAGACGCAAAAATGGCAACTTCCCAGATCTCTTTAAAAGCAAAAATTTATACACAAAAAAGATATACCTAACTTACAGAGATGGGATTAGAGTGTTGATATAAATTCTAATTCTTCATATTAACTAAAAGAAGGTGGGAAATGGTCAAAACAATACTCGTTGTTGATGACGAGCCCGATATAAGAGACAGCGTTAGAACTATTCTAGAGATGAACGGATATAGAGTTATTACTGCAGTTGATGGAGACGACTGTTTAAAAAAAGCTCGAGAGACAAAACCTGATCTTATCCTTCTTGATATTATGATGCCTGGTACACCGGTAGTTAATATTGTCAAACAAATAAAGGATATAAAGATAGCATTTATGAGTGTAGTAAGGATATCTGATGCAAGAAAGAAGGGGCTATGCTCGCAAGAGAACATTGTAGACTTTTTGCAAAAACCATTTAATGTATCTGATTTGGTAGATCGAGTTTCATTGATTCTTAATGAGTGAATACCATTTAGGTATAAACTTAGTTAAAACTAGGAGGGCTAAAAGGATTGGATGCCAAAAAACTAACAATAAAAAACTTGCTTTTTTCCAAATTAAATAGAAAACTTACGTTTCTTTTTGCGATAGTTGGTTTGGTAGCACCGGCCGTCGGTATCTATTATTTCTATGTTATCTCAATATCTTCCTATCCTGCGGCTCTACTTACAGACCAAGCGAGCTTACTAAGAACAGTTGCGATAATGATCATGATTTTAATTGCTGTAGATGCAGGTATAATTGGATTTTTGGTATCTCGGTCTATTTCAAAACCCATAAAAGAATTGCGAAATGCTACTCGCGAAGTTGAGAGGGGAAATTATAACGTTAAAGTTAGCATAGATACAAACGATGAAATCGCAGAATTAGCGCAAGCCTTTAATGTGACAACAGCGGCTTTGGGTAAATTAGCTCAAGAACGGAAAGAGGTTGATACGGCAAAAACAGAATTCTTGAGTATAACCTCGCATGAATTAAGAAGCCCTATGACTCCTATGAAAGCCCAACTCCAGATGCTTGAAAATGGGTATTTTGGAGAATTAAATGATAAACAAAAAGAGAGCTTAGGGATTATCATTAGAAATGCTGACAGACTCGACAACATTATTGTTGATTTCTTAGAAATTTCAAGGATAGAAGCCGCAAAACTGAAGTTCAATTTTGTAGAAACGGATCTTGCACAAATTGTTAGAGATATTGCAAAATTCATGGAAGGCTTTGCTAAACAAAAAAATATAGATGTAATTGTAAATGTAGATAAACTTCCTGTAATCGAAACTGATCCTGATAGAGTAACTCAGGTTTTAAGGAATCTTGTTCACAATGCAATAAAATTTTCCAATGAAAATTGCAAGGTTGAAATCTCTGCCGAGTTGAAAAACAACCATATCCTGTTTAGCGTGAGAGACTACGGCTGTGGACTTTCTCCTGAGAATCAGATTAGAATTTTCGAGCCATTTTTCCAGGTCGAATGTGCAAATCGCCGGAGATATGGTGGAACTGGTTTGGGGCTTGCCATATGTAGGGGTATTGTTGAATCACAAAACGGAAAAATATGGGTTGAAAGCAAGCCTGACAAAGGTTGTATATTCTATTTTACCTTGCCTTTGGCTCCTGTGAGAGAACTCAAACCAATAAAGATACTTTTTTCTTGTAGGAGCGACATTGAAAAGAAAATACGGGACGAATTTAAAGCGATCCTTGGGCCACTGGGCGACGTAGAATTTGAAGAACTTAAGATTAAAAATTCCCTAAGCAAAGATGATTTATTTGCGTACATCGACTCTTTGACAGGACAATTTATTATTACTAGAGAAAATGGAACAGAATTTAAAAATAGAATTGGAGAAATTTTTGGCGAAGAAAAAGAGATTATAAATGACCGCAGAGATACAGTTCATGAAAATTTTGAAAATGAGGTGTTAAAACGAAATTACGAACGCTTCTAGTAATTATGTGTCTGGCTGTTTCTACAATCCCGATTGGAATTATAAGTGGTATACAAGGCATCCGTGCTTCTATGGGTCTTATAACTTTGATTTTTTTTGTCACATTCTTTGTATCTCTTACAATATCTTATTTTATTACTAGACCGCTCGAAAAACTTACTAACAATATCAATGAAATTTCAAAGGGTCAACTTGAGGTTACACTTTCGCCTAGTGAAATTGATGAAATCGACAATTTGACCGATTCACTTAATAGAATCATGGCTAGTTTGAAATTAGCCATACATAAAGTTGGGGTCAAAAAGGGAGAAATATTCGAAAATACTGTTCCAGCGAAAGAATCTGTTTTAGATAAATTGCCCTTGGTTGAGAGTAAGAAGATTGATGAAAAATTGCCAGAACAAGAATTTGATTCTGTTTTTGTGTTTGATGAAAATGCAAATATTTTGGATTGCAACGAAAATATGTATAAAAAGTTAGGTTATACTAAAGAGGAGATGCTCTCTCTAAATATGAGCGATTTTGATGCTTTAGAGTCAAAAGAAGAGATTATAAACAAAATAAACGAAATTAAAAAAACCGGCTCTCTTAGTTTTAAAACAATCCATAAGAAAAAAGATGGCTCTCCAATTCTTGTTTGCGAGAACTTGCAATACCTTAAAGATAAAAACGAGTTTAAGGCGATCGTAAGAGAAGACTATTCCCCAAAAACTCCCCTCTGATTTAATTCCTTTTTCCATCAAGTTTTTATGGTAATTGACAATATCCTGCCGCCGTGATAATTTATGATAAAAGCTTCCAAACGTTCGCAGGGCGTTTCGTATGCAATACGAGAAATTGTTTTACCTGCTCGTGAATTAGAAAAGAAAGGTATTAAAGTTTTACATCTAAATATTGGTGATCCGAATGCTTATGATTTTGATACTCCTGAGCATATAAAACAGGCACTTTGTAAGGCGGTAGATGAAGGTTATAATGGTTACTCGCCATCAGAGGGAGATCCGGAGTTAAGAAACGCAATTATTGAACGTGAAAAAAAAAGAAATAAGGTTGATTATAGATTAGATGATATATGTATAACAACTGGAGTAACTGAGGGTCTTCAGATTCTTCTTAATGCATGCCTTGATCCTAACGATGAGTTGTTGATACCAGGCCCTACCTATCCTCAATACACTATTATTACACGTTTTAATGATGCAAACCCTATTCCTTATCGTTGTATAGAGGAAGAGGGATGGAGACCAGATATAGATAATATTCGCTCCAGGATATCTAATAGAACCAAAGGAATAGTCCTCATAAATCCTAACAATCCTACAGGCGCGCTTTATTCAAAAAAGACTATACAAGAAATTGTTGATGTAGCTGGAGAATATCAGATACCAATTATTTCTGATGAGATTTATGATGACATGGTTTTTGATGACAAACAACATGCAACAGCAACATTAGCCAAAGATGTACCGGTTATTACTTTCAATGGTTTTTCAAAAGTATATCTAATGCCTGGATGGCGGATAGGGTATGTTCTATTCCATCACTCTGGGGAACTTAGTGAGATACAAGATGCATTCATGCGTATTGCAAGATCACGTTTATGCGCAAACTCTATTTGTCAGCGTGCATGTTTGGTTGCATTAAAAGGTCCGCAAGATCATATCGCGAAAGTAAATAGTAAATTAAGACAACGCCGTGATTTTTCATACAAAAGATTGAATGAAATAGATGGAATTTCTACAGCAAAACCAGAAGGGGCATTTTACATATTCCCAAAGATAGAAGCTATGGATGCGGGGATCTGGAAAAATGATAAAGAATTTGTTTTGGATCTTTTGAATGAAGCACACGTTTTAGTTGTTAACGGCTCCGGTTTTTGCTCCGTTTATGGTAAAAACCACTTTAGAGCAGTGATATTACCAACGATGGATACTTTAAAAGATGCATTTGACAAACTTGAATCCTTTATGAACAAGAGACTCAAAGGAAAATAAAACCGTCGAAACAATATTAAACAGAATGTTTATACAATCAAACTGTGTTTCAAATACCACGCGGAACAAGGGACTTTACTCCAGATGAAATGGAAAAACGTAGATACGTTGAAGAAGTGATGCGGGGCATTTTTAAAAAATTTGGTTACAGAGAAATCCAAACACCAACATTTGAAACACTTGAACTTTTTACTGCCAAATCTGGTCAAACCATCGTAGATGAATTGTATTCCTTTGCTGATAAAGGTGGAAGAGAGTTAGCTTTGAGACCGGAGCTTACTGCTCCTGTCATTCGTTTTTATGTAGATAGTCTTCAAATGGAACCAAAGCCGCTAAAACTGTTTTACTTCGGTAATTGTTACAGATATGATAGACCACAAAAGGGCAGATACAGGGAGTTCACTCAGGCCGGCTGCGAAATTATAGGTACCGATACTCCTGAAGCATATGCTGAACTCGTTGCCATGGCCTATACTTTATTGAAAACTGTCGGAGTTAAAGATCTAAAACTTAAAATTGGGAATTTAAACATATTGTCTGCTATATTTAAGAAATTAAATTTATCGAAAGATCAACAGAAATATATAATTCCACTGATCGATAAAGGCTTATTTGAAGATCTATTTTCAGCACTGCGCGAGTTTGGGATAAAAAGTGAAGATGCAAATCAACTTTTGAAGATACTCGAAACAGCAGATATTAAAGTTATTGAGAATTTTATAAAAAATGATACAGCCATTAAAAAAGAGTTGGATGAACTTAAAAAATTCGCAAATCTATTGGAAAAATCGTTTAAAATTAATGATTATCAAATACAGATTAGTATAGTTCGAGGACTTGATTACTACAGAGGATTAGTATTTGAAATTGAAGCGCCGTCGCTTGGAGCTGAAAAACAGCTTTGTGGCGGTGGAGCGTATGAACTAATCTCTCAATTCGGAGGAAAAGAATCTCCATCGGCTGGCTTTGCAATTGGTTTTGACCGTACAATCGTTGCTTTGGAATCAGAAAATTATAAATTTACAAAACCACAGATAGATGCATATGTAATCCCATTAAATGTAGACATCATAGACAAAGCTATGGACATTGTTCAAAACTTAAGAGAGCGCGGTTTTTCAATTGACATGGATCTTCTTAGAAGAGATGTTAGTAAATCTCTGAAATATGCAAGTTCAATAAATGCAAAAAAAACTATTATCATAGGTCCAAAGGAGATTGAGCAAAATTCGGTTACCATCAGAGATATGGAATCTGGGAAACAAGAACTCGTGAAAATTAAAGACATATTCAAATAGGGTCATTTCTGTTTATTATGATAAAAAAATCAAGAATTTATATATTAGATACATCGGCTATTTTGTCTGGCAAACCCATAAATATTATTGATGCAAAGTTAGTTACGACACCCCTGGTTGCTAGTGAGCTTAAACCAGGTGGGCGTGATTACCAAAATTTTCAGTTAATGAAAGAAACGGGTTTGGAGATTTGCGTTCCTTCTGAAGATTCAACTAAAAAAATACTAAGTGTGTCAAAAGAAACAGGAGACTTTCCCAGGTTGTCTAAAACGGATATACAGATAATGGCTCTTGCAATAGAGCTAAGTGAAAATGATAACAATGATGTGATGATTTTGACTGATGACTATTCGATTCAAAATGTTGCCAGTGAGTTAAACATAAAATTTGAACCTATCTCTCAGTCAGGAATAACAAAAAGGTTTAAATGGGTCTATCAATGTCGTGGGTGCGGTAAGAAATTCAAAGAAAATATAAACATTTGTCCTATATGTGGAGCCAAAACAAGGGATACCATCTATAATAAAAAAAGTCTCAGAAAGTGATTCTTAATGGATGCTACTGTTTTCAAATTAAAACTCAGAAAATTTAAGGAGTTTTTTTTTCGTTTCTGGCGTAGTGAAAATTCTAAGATATCGATAATCAGAGACGTTCTCATTGCTTTTATTTTGGTCTTTATAATTATTATGGCTTTGTGGGCTTATACTGGACAATGGCTTGGGGCTCCGATGGTCGCCATTGAATCAGGTAGCATGATGCATAAGAATGAACCTTTTGGGAGATTTGGCACCATTGATGCTGGTGATATGGTACTTTTGGTAAAAGTTAACAATAAAAACGATGTAGTTCCTAATTCTGCTAAAGATCCTAATAACTATTTTTATGGAAATTATGGCGATGTGATTGTTTATCGCCCCTATGGCCGAGATAATGCGGATCGTATTATCCATAGAGCAATGTGTTGGGTTGAATATAACCCGACGAATAATACGTATACAGTCGAGGCATATGGTATTTACTATGCGGCATCGATAACTATACCTGAGCTTGGCCTTCATAATTATGTTGTTCCCAGAACGCCCCATTCTGGATTCATAACAAAAGGCGATAATAATGATCAATGTGATCAAGTCGCTCCTAATATTTGTGATGAGCCAATAAAAGCAGAATGGGTCTCTGGCAAAGCACGCGGGGAACTTCCGTGGATCGGCTCTTTAAATCTACTATTTAACGATATTACGAGCGGAAAAAGCACCCTGGGGAATGTCCCGCAAGATAGCATTATATGTTTGATTATTCTAATAGCTGTTCTCGTGTCTATTCCTTTATCGTTGGATCTAATCAGTTATTACAAAGAAAAGAAAAAAGGACAAGTATAAGTTCTATTTTTTGTATTCTATCGGGTCTTTAATTCCTGCTTCTTTAAATCCTTTCAATCTTAAAAAACAAGAATCGCATCTGCCACAGGCCTTTTCGTCCCCTAAATAGCAAGACCATGTATTTTCAAATGGCACTCCTAGTTCCATCCCATCTTTTATTATCTGAGCTTTAGTAATATTTAGCAGAGGGGCAAATATTTTTATCGGTTTTCCTTCAACGCCTCTTTTATTTGCAAGGTTTGCCATTTTTTGAAAAGCCTCGATATATTCAGGTCTGCAATCTGGATAACCTGAGTAATCTGTTGAGGTTACTCCGATGTATATTGCGTCTGCATCGATAGATTCAGCATAAGTAAGGGCAATTGATAAAAAAACTGTGTTTCTACCAGGCACATAAGTTGAAGGAATAATTTTTCCGATTTCGTCTAAAGTGTGATTTCTTTCGATATGTTCAGATTTATTAACCAGAGATGAACCGCCAAACTTTGCCAAATCAATGTCAAACACAACATGATTTTTTGCGTTTACTAAAGATGCAATTTTTTTTGCGCATTCAATCTCTCTTTTGTGTCTTTGACCATAATTAAAAGTAAGCGCGTAAATATCATAGCCATCTTTTTTTGCTAGATATGCAGTTACACAAGAATCAATGCCGCCAGATATAAGACAAACTGCTTTTTTTACCATTGTTTTATCCTACTGATGATACCTTTAAAACATATATTTCTTTTGGTAATTTATAATTAAAAAAGAAAAATGAGAGGATTTTGGGTTTAACCCTAGGTTATAGTAAACTCGTGGTTTGCTTCCATCAAAACATTGTTGTCACACTGCAAAACATCACCATATATGTCTCTGAAAGCAGCATAGACACGATACAAACCAGTTCCATAAGATTTAATCAGATTAGTTGTATAGGCCTTGTCGTTAAAGATTGTGTCAAGCGCAAGCAGACCACCAGCATTTACTATTCTAGCAGAAGTTTCGTTAATGGTATCATTTGCAACCACCCACACACCAGAGGGCCACGAGCTGTTATGGTATTGTACCTGTATCAACAAATAACCTTTGATGTCAGTGGAGCCGGTGTTCTTGATCTTCGATTGATTACCATACATAACCACTAATCTTGGAGCACGACCCATGCCAAGATAATCAGATGAATAAACAGTGACGTACTCATCCGCACCCAACGCAGGACTAGTACAATTGATATCCCTACTACTACGCAGACAAAGTTTCGTAAAACCCCTCCGATTCAACCAATCAAAATTAGTTAAAGTTATATTGTTGTATCCATTGGAAAAAACACCAGTGTTAATATATCCTCCGTTACCAGAATAATAACTCTTGTTATAATCAGTAGCCTGCAAGGGATCATGTGGATACGTCGGCTGCCCGTTCTGAACAACTATATCGAAATCGGTTGTTGAATTATCAGTTTTCTTATACAGGGACAAGACTGCGCTGGTGATGTTTGCACTTGGTGGGATTGATGTTGTGTTGAAGAAAAAGTAACTACGATAGATGTAATAGTAGTAGAAAAGCTGGTATTTCTGCCCGATATAGATAGTATCTGAAGAACTAGACACAGTACCACTAGATGCAGACCAAGCGTCGGTGTAAGTGAAACTATTGTTGTAGATGTAACCATCGCTAAGGCTGGAATATACTGTGAGCGTTGGGTCGATCACAACCGGGAAACTCATATTCATCAAATCCGCTGTTTTCAAACCAGACAACAAATAACAATCGTTGTTGTGTTGTATGATCCTGTATGTTAGCGGTTGTCTTATGCTCTCATCGTTTAGCTCATATGCCTCACCCACAGGTAAGGCGCATCTGAAATTATTCTGCGCATCTTTGAAGATAATACCGCCTGAGACTGTGAAGTTACCAGTCTGTTGAACACCATCACTAGTATACAAAACCAGACCAGGACAATCAAGCTGGGTGATGAAAACCAGGTATGAATCCGGGTTGCTGAGACCGAAACTAGACGGAGGGCTATCCTCTAGGATTGTTTTTGCTGTCTCGTCTAGTGTTATTTTTTCTTTTAGTTCTATGTTGTTATAGGTGTATGTGATGTCTGTTCCTGTGAAGATATTATCGTACTTTACAGTGTTAGCATCTGTCTGTGCTTGGCTACTCTGAATATTTTGGATGTATTTGTAGTTCCAATGGTCGTTTGATGGGTCTAGATACCCAATTCCAACAGGTTTACTACGAACCATATTGTCAAGGGATTTGTTGTAAGCAAAAGCCACAGGCCAATCATTCTTCATATCATTTTTGAAATACACACCAAATAAACCTTGTTCACCACCCACCTGGTAACCATGGTCATATGCAGGGTGGTCATTCTGAAGTGTTTTGATGGTAGTGTTTATTGGTGTCCATTGGCCGTTTTCGTCTTGGTAGTTGATGGGTTCTGTTGATACTTCCAACGTGTTTGTTCCAGTGATGGGGTTGTAGTATTTGTCCCATGTAAATCCACGGTCTATGAGCTGGTAGTCTGTTGGTGGGTCTGTGATGTTAACATATTCTTTATCCCCGTAATTGTCTTTCAGTGTGTAGACGTGTATGGTAGCATTGGCGGATACATTAAAACTATACATTGATGTGGTGTTGTTGTTACCCTTGTTATCAGACGCCCAGATGGTGTAGTTGTACTTACCGGTTTGCCATGTGTCATTGAAAACATACTGATATGCATCTCCTCCGATATTGGTCATAGTATAGTTTGTTGATATCCCCCATCCACCAGCCTGAGATTTAGCAATTTCAACTTTGACTGTGTTTACTCCGCTGCCTTCATCAGTTACATTTGTTGTAATGGTGACATTGTAACCAAAACCAACAGTACATGGGTTAGCAGAGACATTGGTTATATCTGGCGGGGCGGGTGGCTCGTATGGATAAATGTGCACAAACGTTCCATGGAGAGGCTCGGTATCATTTACGTTATCCCCTAAGATATTGACAATTTCATTAATTCTTCCTGTGGAGTTATACAGCTCGAGATAAAGTTCATAGTACCCTGCGGTTCCATTTGGTGGAAGTGTCAATGATATCGTTGCTTGTCTCCCTGTTGAGTTAATCGTGTAGTTCACACTGGTTTGATTAGCATCACCGCCTGTTGATTTTCTAAGGTATGCACGAACCATTACTAGATCCTGCGGCAACATTGTTTTCATTGTAAAATTCGCTCTGATACTATCTGGTAGACTGTCTTCATCATCTGGTGAATCATATGAAGTATATGTGTATTGGGAGAACCAGGAGTCAGGGTTTACTGTAAAATATTTAACAATATCCCAAGAGATATTAAAAGTAGCGTTCATATCATCTCGATCGATATATTTCAGGCTGTCTCCTTCCTGGTAGTTCATACCTGATCTGTGGTGGCCGATCCATGAATCTGCATCTTTGAGAAAAGTGAGAGTGTTGCAGTTTGGTCTCTGTCTGAACGCTGCGCAATCAGTGGTGAAACTATTATTTGCTCCTACTGTTTTATTTTCATAACCGTAGCCTGATTCTGAGGTGTAGTGGCTATCATTGACGATAGCCCATGTAATATTCTTTATGGTTTCGTTGTTTACTATTGAGAGTAGATATGTGTCATTTTGGATTAGCCCTGCTTGGTCAAAACCTATGAATTGTATGATATTATCAGAAGGGTGGCTGTCGTTATAATGCCATGCACCTCGCATACCGTATTCTTCGCCTGTGGTGAATAGGAATGTTAGGTTGTGTTTGGGTTTGATGCTGTTGTCTTTCATGTATTTTGCAATCCCTAGAACTATTCCGTGGCTTGCTCCTGAGTCGCCTGGTGCTTCTCCCCAGTATCCATCGTATCTATCTGATATTACAACAATTGAATCGTTTGGGCTTTGTGTTGTGTTAAGGTAACCTACTACATCT
>Ga0315275_10000430_pt1 | contig 34293 bp, 37 predicted proteins | sample YL17G03_0_MG_FD_205557 | JGI IMG/M metagenome (GOLD analysis project Ga0315275, IMG submission 205557) | Sediment microbial communities from Yellowstone Lake, YNP, Wyoming, USA - YL17G03_0 | ecosystem: Environmental > Aquatic > Freshwater > Lake > Sediment | place: USA: Wyoming | collected...
TGGTATTATGTTTAAATATTTTACTTAATCAAATATCAGCCTATTCATTAAAATACCAAAAACATATTTCACATTCACATGCCAGTTGTAACATTTGACTATAATGATTTTATAAACATTCTTGGTTACAAGATACCAAAAGATAAGTTGATAGAAAGACTACCGATGATTGGGGCAGATTTGGATAAAGTTGAGGGCGACAAAATAAGTATAGAGTTTTTCCCAGACAGACCTGATCTTGTGTCCGTAGAGGGAATAGCGCGTGCCTCAAGGTCATTTTTCGGTTTCGAAGAAGGTCTCAAGACTTACAAAATTGAGAAGTCGGATATTGTAATGAATGTAGATCCATCTGTAAAAAAGGTTAGACCCTTCGTGGTTACAGCCCTTGTTAAAAACATTACAATGACTGAGGAACTTATAGCATCCTTAATGGAACTGCAAGAGAAGCTTCATTTAGGCATTGGTAGAAACAGAAAAAAAGTCGCCATAGGCGTACATAATTTTGAACCTATAAAGCCTCCATTTACTTACAAAGCGGTTGATCCAGATGCAGTGGAGTTTGTCCCATTAAATAAAACAGAGTCCATGACCTTAAATGAGATACTAGCGCGACACGAAAAAGGCATCGACTATGCGTATATTCTTAAGGACTTTGATAAACATCCTTTAATCGTTGATGCAAACAACAATGTGCTTTCTTACCCACCTATAATTAATGGTACTCTTACAGAAGTTACACCTTTTACTACGGATATATTTATCGACGTAACTGGAACAGACAGAAACGCTATAAATTATGTCTTGAATATCATTGTAACTGCACTAGCTGAGAGAGGCGGGCAGATTTTTACTACGATAGTTAACGATGAAGGCAAAAAATTTGTTGTACCTGATTTAACTCCTGCCAAAAGAAAATTATCGATTGATTATGTAAATAAAATACTTGGCACAAAATTCGATGGGAAAAATATAGTTTCGTGTTTTGAGAAAATGGGGTATGATGCTTCTTTATCTGGTAAATCTGAGATAAACGTAGAAATTCCAGCATGGCGGGCAGATATTTTACATGACATTGATCTTGTCGAAGATGTTGCCATTGGCTATGGTTTTGATAAATTTGAAACTGAATTTCCTAAGACGTTAACAATTGGTAAAACAATACCAAAACAAGATCTTTACAATGGACTTAGAAACATCATGATTGGTCTTGGTTTCAACGAGGTTACTACGTTTACTATATCTAATGAGCAAGATGAGTTTAATAAATTAGGCCTTAATGTTTCAGCTAGGGTGGAAATAGAAAATCCCATAGGTGAAGAATATTCATGTTTGCGTATTAGTCTTGTTCCTTCGCTTCTTAAGATTTTGAAAAAGAACAAGCATCATCCACTGCCTCAGCAGATCTTTGAATTGGGCATTGCACTTGATAAGAATTTCAAAAATCAGTATCTACTTGGTTTTGTTAGAATCGATGCAAAGGCAAATTTTACTGAGTGTAAATCTTTTGTCGATGCTATTATGAGAGATTCTGGAACCAAATATTCTATTAAAAATAGTGATCATCCTGCTTTTGTAAAAGGTAGATGTGCATCTGTTGTTTGTAACAACAAAGAAGTTGGGGTATTTGGCGAGCTTCATCCAAAAACTATCACAAACTTTGAACTCGAGCATCCTATCATTGCTTTTGAAGTACAGGCGGATATGCTCAATCAATAACTATTTTATTTAGAAGTTATTCTCGATTTTGAATGGTTAAGAGTTGTAGCAAGTGTAAGAAACCCGCAATTACGTTTATTAGATACAATGGTGCTCATCTTTGCAAGAATCACTTTATAGAATATTTTGAGAGAAGAGTTAAGAAGGACATTAAGAAGCAAGGTACCGTCGAAAAAAACAGTAGACTCGGTGTTGCTATATCTGGTGGAAAAGACAGTTCGGTGGCATTACATATTATCCACGATATTTTTTCAAAAAGGCCTGATGTTACGATTTATGGTATAACTGTTGACGAGGGAATAAAAGGGTATAGAGACGCTAGTATAAAGTTTGCAAAAAGAAATTGCAAAGAGTTAGGAATAGCTCATCATGTTGTATCTTTCAAAAAGATAGTTGGAATCACACTTGATGAAATTGCTGCAAAAAAAGATAAACTTGGCGAATGTAGCTATTGTGGTGTTTTCAGAAGATTATGTCTTAACAAAAAAGGAAAGGAGCTCGGTGTAAATAAATTGGTAACCGGGCACAATCTTGATGATATGGCTCAATCAATTCTCATGAACTTTGTTAATGGTGACATGAAAAAACTTGCAAGGTTAGGACCACATAGGAAAGTTCAGCCGGGTCTAATTCCACGTATGTTGCCATTGCGTACTATTCCTGAGAAGGAAAATGTTCTGTACGCCATTGTTAAAAATATAGAGTTTGATGATGCAGAATGTCCTTATTCTCTTCGAGCGTTACGTGGTGAGTTTAGAGATATCATCGATGGTCTCGAATACAAGCATCCTGGAACGCGTCATAGTATATTGAATAGTTACGATAGCATTATGGATCTTTTAACTGAAAAATTTCCGCCTGCTAAGTTAAATAAATGTTCTGAATGTGGCGAACCAACGTCTCAGAAAATATGCAAAGCATGTTTACTTAAAAATAAGATTTTGTTTTAATCAACACTAATTTTAGGAAAGAATTAGCTTCAATTATGGAAATCCATTTAATTCATCGTTGACGAAACTTCCTCCATGAGTGCAAATTAAATCGTATATGTCCTCCTCATTATTTAACTTGAATCTCCTTTCCTTTCCATTGGGGACACATTCGATCAGCCCAATCTTCATCAATTTTTTTAGATGAAAAGATATCGTTCTAGGGTCTTTTTCTGTATAATCAGCTATAACCCTCATTGAAGAATTTGGACAGGCTAATAAGAATATGACAATTTGATAAGTGCCTCTCTGTCTAAGTAGTTGTAGTATCTTTTTATCGCCATTACCGATTTTTTGTTGAGCAAAATATCGATTATGTTTCCCTTCAGATATTTTTATTACCGCCTCTTGTTTTTGAAGACAGTAAAGATGGTACCTAATTGTGGATCTCGATATATTCAATCGCCTAGAAAGCTCGCGCTCATGCAAACCGGGGTTTTTTAGAATAAAATCATACAAATTTTCTCTTGTTTCGGAATTTTCCCCATTATTTATAATTTAATCACCTCTTCTGCTCGATATTATATTTGTAGCCCAAAATATATAAAAAGTGTGACATATTCAACCTAAAAATAGATTAATTTACATATTTATGTTAAATTTGACAAATAAGTGGCTTATCCCAAATATATTACAAAAATATGACATAAATGAAAAATATTATATATTAAAAGAACTAATATATAAATTATGAAAAATACGGTTGGAGAAGTTTGGAAGTTTTTAGACAGTAATCCCTGTATAAAGAGAGACTTGAGCCTTGGACTGATAAACCAGAGAGCGCTTGCAAAATATATTTTAAAACAAAAAAAGATGAATGCAACCCTTGATGCTGTTATAAGTGCAATACGCCGTTATGAACTTGACCGGCAGGATGACGTATCCATAATTGCACGCAAGTTGATAAGTCAAACAATAAACTTATCCACCAGAAGCGGGCTAGTGAAAATATCTCTTGTAAAAGATGATGATGTTCAGAGATCAATACCAAGGCTATATGAAAATATTAATTATTCTCGAGGAGAAATCCTGAGGGTTATACAAGCAACAGCATCTATAAAGGTGTTGATAGATGAAAGTAATCAAGAAGATATAACAGATTTATTTCCAAAAGATAAGATATTAAAAATAACCAAAAATGTTGCTGAGATAAACATACATATGCATCCAAAAATGGAAACAACATACGGTATTTTAGGAGTAATAGCAAACGAACTGGCAATAAACGGCATCAACATCGTAGAAATGATGAGTTGTTTCCCAGAAATGTTGTTATTCGTAAAAGAAGAAGATATCTTGAAGGCTTATCAGGTACTTTACCAACTCTGTCATCCTGAGAATATTGATTAACCTAGATAAACTAAAAACCTTTTTATTCTAAATACCACTGCCTAAAATTGAAATGAAACGCTTACAACTTGGATGCAAACCTCTCGATGATCTTTTGGGCGGAGGCGTCGAGAGTAAATCTATTACAGAGATATATGGCGAGGCAGGTAGCGGTAAAACAAATATTTGTCTGCAGGCTTCCCGAGAGTGTGTTATTAGTGGTAAAAAAGTTGCTTACATAGATAGTGACGGTGTGTCTCTAGAAAGGCTAAATCAAATATGTACAGATTATGATAGTAAAAAGATACTTTCCAAGGTTTTGTTTTTTAATCCGTCTTCGCTTAGAGAACAGGAAAAGATGATTAAAAATGCTATAAAAATTAAGGATTTAGGTTTGGTTGTACTAGATACTTTTAACCTATTTTATCGTCTCACTCTTGAAGACGATGAGAAATTCGCTATACGCTCACTAAACAGACAGATAACAGACTTACAACTTGCTGCTATGAAAAAAGACTTGTTTGTGATTATATCTGGACAAGTGTATTCAGTTGAAAACGATGATGTAAAACCATTTGCTGGGCGAGGAATTGAACACATCGCCAAAACAATAATCAAACTTGAAAAGATTGGAATCGGAAAAAGACAGGCAACGATAATAAAACATCGATCTCGACCAGAGGGCGAAAAGGCTGTTTTTGCAATAACCGCCAAGGGTATACAATGAAGAAGATAGTTCCCTGGTTAAAAGAAAGTGCTTACATTGCCCCGTTATCACCTGCTTGCAAGATGTGTTCGCAGGGCTCGAAAATGGTCGTTTTAATAACTGGTCTTTGTTCTGCAAATTGTTTCTATTGTCCGCTTAGTTCAAAAAAATTAGGAAAGGATCGAATTTTTGCTAATGAATGGGAACTGGAAAATGAAAAAGACACTAAGAAGTTGATAAAAGAAGCAGAATATATAGATGCAAAAGGTGCAGGTATCACTGGTGGGGATCCACTTATTGTTTGGAAACGAACAAAAAACTACATTTCATTTCTGAAGGATAAATTTGGTTCTGATTTTCACATCCATTTGTATACCTCTGGTGTTAAAAATGGTGAACGTGTAGCGGATTTTGTGTCTGCTGGTCTTGATGAGATTAGGTTTCATCCTTTACCAAGACATTGGAATAAAATGGAAAAAAGCCCATCGATTTCTTCAATAAAAAAAGCTTTGGAAACAGATGTAGATGTTGCTATTGAAATACCTGCCATCCCTGGTAAAGAAGAAGAAATATTTTCGTTAATTAAGTGGGCAAACAACACAGGAGTAAGATGGGTGAATCTGAATGAACTGGAATTTTCTGAAACTAACGCTGAGGAACTTAACAATAGAGATTTTACAGTTAAAGACGACATCTCAGCTGCGGTTAAAGGAAGTCAAGAATTAGCTCTTAAAATTATAAAAAGAATTTCAAATGAAGACTTTAAAATCGGGGTTCATTACTGTTCCTCTTCTTTTAAAGATGGTATACAACTTAGAAATAGGATCAAACGCAGGGCAAAAAACGTTGCAAAAGATTACGAGATTATTACAGAGGATGGAACATTGTTAAAAGGCGTTATCTATGCAGAAAATAAGTCCTTACCAAAACTTTGCAATTCATTGAAACAAGAATTTAGCATAGACGACAAACAGATTTCTTTCAATAAGGACAAAAAAAGGATAGAAATAGGTCTTTGGATACTTGAAAAAATCGCTGTGACTCTTAAAAATCGTGGATTAGAGTGCTACATGATAGAAGAATATCCAACAGCCGATGCTTTAGAGGTTGAAAGGGCACCTTTACCTCTATAAATATCTCTGAAAAAGGTTTTTATACACCTCCCACATTCAGGGCTTTACATCTTAAGAAGAATAAATCTATGAACGCTTCAAAAGGAGGCTAAAAAATGGCGATGTTTGTAAAATTCAAAGCACCAAAAGAATTACAGGATTTAGCCTATGATCTTGTAGAAAAAGCTAGAGATAACGGAAAGATAAGTAAGGGAGCTAACGAAGCCACAAAACAAGTTGAGCGAGGACAAGCAAAACTTGTTGTAATGGCTGAAGATGTTACGCCTGAAGAAATTCTTGCGCACATGCCAATTTTGTGTGAAGAAAAAAACATTCCATACACTTACGTTCCAAGCAAACAAGAACTTGGTAGCTCTGCTGGTCTTACTGTACCTACTACAGCGGTAGCAATTATTAATCCAGGCAAGGAAAAAGCAGCTATTGAGAACATAGTCAAAAAAATTGAAACATTGAAAAAACAGGGTTAAACTATGGCTGAAGGCACTCCTTGTGAGGTTGTAGAACTCCTCGGTCGTACTGGCATGGCTGGCGAGGCTTCGCAAGTAAAAGTTAGAGTTTTAGATGGGATGGATAAAGGTAAAATTATCACAAGAAACGTTATGGGACCAGTTCAACTAGGTGATATTTTGATGTTAAGCGAAACTCAGAGAGAAGCAAAGAGACTAGGTGGCGCAAGACCAGGTGGCGCATAGAGGTTTATTTATGGTTGATAGAAGAACTTGTTCATTTTGTGGAAATGAAATCGAACCTGGTACCGGTAAGATATATGTTAAAAGAGATGGCACCGTTTATAATTTCTGCAAAAACAAGTGCCAAAAGAACATGTTGGATCTGGGTCGTATTCCTCGTAAGGTTAGATGGACCAAATATTTTACAAAAAAATAATTGTTTGGCCGCTAAATCTGTTTTCTAGATATCAATGCTTAATCAGATGAATATGTAGATGTATATCCAATTGTTTATGCATATTAATTTATATAACACTAGATACTATTAGCAATTGGAGGTACTTTTATGACTAATATGGATTTGAAAACAGTGGATATTGAGAAGCCAGCTGATATGAATTTTATACTTGGTCAAACCCATTTCATCAAATCTGTTGAGGATCTTTATGAGGCTATGCTAAACGCTGTTCCAAACGCTAAATTTGGTATCGCTTTTTGTGAGGCAAGCGGTGCATGTAAAGTTAGAAGTGAGGGAAACGATCCTGAGCTAAAGAGGCTAGCTGAGAAAAATGCAGCTAATATTGGTGCAGGTCATTCATTCATAGTTTTTATGAAAGATTGTTACCCGCTGAATTTATTGAATCCAATCAAAAACATTACTGAGGTTTGTTCAATTTATTGTGCAACTGCAAATCCTACAAAAGTTATTATTGCTGAATCAAAAATAGGTAACGAAACCGGCCGTGGGATTCTAGGCGTAATTGATGGATCTTCACCAAAGGGTTTAGAAAACAAGGATGACATCGCCTGGAGGAAAAAATTCCTTAGAGACATAAAATATAAACTTTAATAACCATGTTTTCCAACCAAAGGAACGAAGGCGCATCCGCCCAAGTCCTTTGAAATTATTTTATCTCCAACTTTTTCAATTAATTCTAACGTACTTATCATCTGTCCTACTGGTACCATGAGTTTTCCTTTATCTTTTATTTGCTCGATTAACGGAGGTGGTACGTTAGGTGCCGCGCATGTAACGTATATGCGATCGTAAGGTGCGTATTTTGGTAAACCCATTGATCCATCTCCAACCTCTACTGTTACGTTTGTTATACCTGTATTTTTCAGGTTTTTCTTTGCGTTTTCAGCAAGTGTTGGATATCTTTCAATTGTGTATACATGTCCTTCTTTGCCAACTAGTTTTGATACAATTGCTGCGTGATAACCTGAGCCTGCTCCGACTTCCAGTATCTTTTGTCCTTTCTTGATATCTAAGGCTTCAACCATTATAGCTACCATATGTGGTGCTGAAATCGTTTGGCCGTTTCCTATTTCGAGGGGCGTGTCCAGATATGCGCATCTCTTTATTGATTCTGGTATAAAATTTTCTCTTGGTATTTCTAAAAATGCTATTTCTACTTCTTTAGTATTGATTCGCCCTTCTATTTTCAGTTGTTCTACAAGCTGTACTCTTCTATCCTCATATGTCATAGTGCAAGTTTAAGAATGTTAACCGGTATTTAATTGTATAAGTTCATAGTCATTTTTTTATATACTAGTATGTTTCATTCCTACTATCTATGAAAAAGAAAGCAGTGATCGCTTTGGGTGGAAATGCGTTAATTAAAGATGGTCAAGAGGGCACCATTTATGAGCAATTCGCCAATACCCGCGAGATTTGCAAGTCTATTGTTAAAATCATAAAAGACGGTTGGGATGTTGTTGTGACCCATGGCAATGGGCCGCAGGTAGGTGCAATTCTTCTTCAAAATGATTTAGCAAAGGATCTTACACCACCTATGCCACTTGGAATTTGTGTTGCAGAAAGCGAAGGTCTCATTGGTTATATGATCCAACAATGCCTTTCTAACGCTTTGAAAAAGGCAGATATTGATAGACCTGTCGTAACCTTGATCACGCAGGTTTTAGTCGATGAGGATGATCCTTCTTTTGCTAATCCTACCAAGCCAATAGGGCCAGAGTATTCAGATGATGAGATAGAAGAGATAAAAAACGAAGGATACAAGATAAAGAAACAGCCCGATGGTTGCTGGCGCATAGTTGTACCTTCCCCGGATCCTAAATCTATTGTAGAGGGTGAAATCATAAATAAAATGCTAGATGATGGTGTAGTTGTAATATCTTCTGGTGGTGGAGGTATGCCTGTTATTGAAAAGGAAGGCTGGGGGCTTGATGGTCTTGAAGCTGTTATTGATAAGGATCTTGCTTCTGAGCGGGTTGCAGAAGCGATAGATGCTGAGTTACTGTTAATTTTAACAAATGTGGATAAGGTTTATCTTTACTATAATACACCAAAACAAAAATCGTTGGATAAAGTATCACTTAAAGAATTGAAGAAATACTATACTGATGGTCATTTTCTTGAAGGTAGCATGGGCCCAAAAATACTAGCGGCCATTAGATTTCTTGAATTCGGTGGAAAAAAGGTTATAATCTCTGATGTTGAAAAAGGATGGGATGCGTTACAGGGTAAAACTGGTACGCACATTACAAAATAATTAGACAATTATTTTATTAAACATATTTGCATATTGGCTCTTCGATTTATGGAAACAACTTCAATAGAAAAACAGATCAAAGATATAGAAGACGAAATCTTCAATACTCAGAAAAACAAGGCTACTGAGCACCATATAGGCAAACTCAAGGCTAAACTTGCACAACTAAGAGATACCTTAGAAAAAAGAAGGTCTGGTGGTGCTAAAGGAAAAGGTTTTGCAATTAAGAAGTCTGGTGATGCAACAGTTGGTCTCATTGGATTTCCCAGCATAGGTAAAAGCACTCTTTTGAATCAGATGACAGATGCAAAAAGTAGGGTTGGTGATTATGATTTTACCACTATCGATGCAATACCTGGCATGATGAAGTATAATGGTGCAAAGATACAAATTTTAGATTTACCCGGTCTGATTGCTGGTGCGTCTGAAGGTAAAGGTCGTGGTAGAGAGGTAATTTCAGCTGTTAGAAACGTTGATTTGATTCTTTTTATGATTGATGCGCAACACCATGATAATATTGAATTTATGAACCAAGAATTGTACAAGGCAGGTATGCGGTTAAATCAAGAAAAACCAGATATTGTTATAAAAAAAACTGGTAAAGGTGGAATCAATGTTACTTCTACTGGTAAACTAACACATTTAGATGAATCTCTAATAAAAACAATTTCTTCTGAATATTTGATAAATGCTGATATTGTTGTTCGTGAGAACATTACTGAAGATCAGCTGATTGATGTTTTTGCTGCTAATAGGATATATGTACCTGTAATAGTGGTAATAAATAAGATTGATTTAGTCTCAGAGAGAGAACTGCAGAAAAAAATCAATGATATCAAACAACGCGGATGGATGGTAGTAGCAATTTCTGCACTTGCAGGTGTTGGAATTAGTAAACTAAAAGAGATGATTTTTTCAGAGTTGAAATTCATCCGTATTTATATGAAACCTATTGGTAAACAAGCTGATTTTAATACGCCTTTAATCTTAAAACATGGAAGTACAGTTGAAAATGCTTGTTTAAAGTTGCACAGAGATTTTAAAAGAAAATTTAGATATGCGTCTATCTCAGGTCCCTCTGCTAAACACGATGTTCAAAAAGTCGGACTCGATCATGTTTTACAAGACGGCGATGTTTTGACGATAGTTACATCTCTTTAGTCTTTCAACAATTTTTTTGCTTTTTTAACCATATGTTTTTCATTTAGTTCGTATTTTTCAAGTAGATCCGCAGGGTCTCCACTTTCACAAAAAACATCTCTTATTCCCATTCTCAAAAATTTAGTTTTCATCCCATTATCGATAAGTGTCTCTGCAACTGCCGCTCCAAGCCCTCCGATTATTGAATGCTCTTCAGCTGTGATTATGGCTTTTGTTTCCTTCGCGCATTTTATTACAAGTTTTTCATCTAATGGTTTTATTGTATGCATGTCAATTACACGCGCTTTTATTTTCTGTTTTAACAGTGCCTTTCTCGCCTCGAGCGCTGGCTCAACCATTGTTCCACAGGCAATTAATGAGATATCTGATCCATCTTCTACAACTAGTCCTTTACCAATTTTCATATTGTCAATGTCTTTTTTATCGTAAATTAATGGAGCATCGTCTCTTCCAACTCTTGCATAAATAGGCCCTTTTGTTTCAGCCATGAGATGAACAATCTTTTTTGTTTGAGTTGCGTCGCTAGGGGCTATAACAGTCATATTTGGAAGAACTCGCATAAGTGCAATATCCTCTATCATCTGATGGCTTACTCCATCCTTTCCAACGCTTATTCCACCGTGTGTAGCAAATATCTTAACGTTAGCGCGCGAGTATGCTAAATCCATTCTTATTTGGTCGTATACCCTACCGGTTGCAAAAACAGCAAAGGTACTTGCAAATGGTATTTTACCGCATGAGGCAAGACCTGCGGCTGTTGTAATCATATTTGCCTCAGCTATACCCATCTCAAAGAATCTTTCAGGGAATTTCCTTGCAAACGTTATCGTCTTTGTTGATTTCGAAAGATCGGCGTCTAACACAACGACATTTTTATTTTTTTCACCAAGCTCTATCAATGCTTCGCCGTATGCATTACGAGGGTTAACCTTGATTTTTTCGCTCATAGTAAAGCCTCAAGTTTTTTCTCTGCAAGATCAAGCTCTTTGATTGCAATATTTCGTTCAGCTTCGTTTGGTGGTACACCGTGGAAATCGACGTTATTCTCCATAAAAGAAACACCCTTGCCCTTTACAGTGTTTAATATTATTAAAGTTGGTTGTCTCTTGTGTTCACCTGCCTCTCTTAATGCGTCTAATATTTTTTCGATATCGTGACCATCTGTCTCTATCACATTCCATCCAAATGCGCCCCATCTATCTCTAACTGATTCTAGGCGCAGTACATCTTCTGTGTTACCGTCTATCTGTAAAAAGTTTCTATCAATCATTGCTGTAAGGTTATCAAGTTTATAGTGCGCTGCTACAGCAGCTGCCTCCCAAACCTGCCCCTCACCCGTTTCTCCGTCGCCCATCATTACATAAACCCTGTAATTCTTGTTATCGAGTTTTCCAGCTAGTGCAACGCCGTTTCCAAAGGAAAGTCCGTGGCCAAGAGAACCCGTTGATGCTTCTACTCCAGGAACACATGTACAGACAGGATGTCCTTGTAATCTACAGTTAATTTGTCTAAGATTCTTGAGTTCTTTAACATCAAAATATCCCCTTTCAGCAAGCACTGCATACAGAGCGGGAGCTGCATGACCTTTGCTTAAAATGAAGCGATCTCTATCTGGATCAAGAGGTTTTTTGGGGTTGTATTTCATGTGAACAAAATAAAGTGCAACGAGGGCATCAACAGCAGATAAAGAACCGCCAGGATGTCCTGATTTTGCTCTGTAAAGCATCTCAATGATATGTTTCCTAATTTTGATAGCGATTAAATTCAATTTTATGGTATCCTTGTCTTCATAGTCTTTCATTGGTTAACTCCCCGCAATCAGAAAACAAATTACAGTTTTTCCGAATATCTTTTCCCGGTAAATACTTTTTGTAATTTTAGCAGATACTCACTTATCTGCATCTAATTTGTGATAGCGAGATATTTTGTATAGGTCTTCGTAAATTTCGGACCTTATGTCTCGCAATACAGGTCTAGTTGCCCTGGCGTTTTCTAGCTGTTTAAGATCGATTTCACAGGTCTTTATGCTCTCTTTAAAATAAGGTGCTTTTACTAGCAGATTAGCAAGGGGATCGTATATTTGAGATCCACCCCAAAAAACCAAGTTTTCTTGGGTTCCAACAAGATTTACATATATCATAAACACTGTATTTTCTAATGCTCTGGCTGGTATCAAAGTTTCAAAATATTTTCTGGTGACTGAAGGGGTAGCTGATAAACAAATAATGATATTTGCACCCAACAAGGAATACGCCTTGCAAAGCTCCGGGGCAAATAAGTCGTAGCAGACTATTAAACCAATTTTTCCAAATTTTGTATCGCAGATCTTTAAATCTTCCCCTTCATCAAAAAATATTTTTTCTTCAAATGGACCGGCAGTTGGTAAGAACCATTTATTGTATGTATCAACCTTCCCATCTGGATGAATAAAAATGGCTGAATTGTGGATCAGTCCTTCGATTACGTCATCTTTTAATGGCATTCCAAAAACAATGTAGCATTTCTTCTTCTTTGCTATCTTTTTGATATATGTGATAGATGAACCATCTGCCCTTTCAGCAGCATCGCGTAGCTCATCTTTAAGACCATACCCTGTTAGAACCATTTCGCCAAAAATATACATGTCTGCTTTCGTTTTTTTAACGTAATTTTCCATTTTCAGAAGATTTGATTTTTTATCTCCAAGCTTAGGTCTCATTGATATTATTGCTACTTTCATGTCAACGACCGGTGGTTAGTATATCAAATATTTTTATAACCTTGTTGATAAGAATTTAACGTTTTTTGTTTAGATTTATGAAAAAGAATTTCATTTCATCACTTGTGGTTCTTCCTAGCGTATCATATGCAATTACTGTAATCTTGTGCCTTAGTAATGATAGTTGGTTGAGTCTCCATTGATAGGGAGCATCTGTATCTGTGTATTTCAGTTTACCATTGTAATAAAATTCTACTTTTTCAATTGGGGCGTTTCCTGGTGTGACTTCAGCTCTGATAAGTATATCATCAATCACGATGGTTTTTTCGTATTTGAAAACTTTAGGTACTCTGTCTTCGAAGTATAGACTTCCACGTCTGGGAGCTCCGATTTTTACCTGAGGATATTCATTTTCCATATCTGCAAGATATGCTAGTGATCCGACGATAAGCTTTGTTGCATTTGCCAAATAACTGAAGTTAACATGCTCTATTGTATCCTCTGATGTGTGGTAATACTTTGCATTATGCCCGCTTTGCCAGAATGCTACAGATTCGTAGCCATATAGAAGGAAATCATGGTAGTCACTACCCATTCTTGGTCCCCCTTGTATCATTTTCCATCCTTTGTTTACATTGGAAAAAATGCTATAGTTTTCATTTACTCCTTTGATTTTATTTACAGCCCATGCAGCATCTTCTGTAGAGGACAAGGCTATATTTCTACCACCTTGAGCCGTTTCAGCGTATCCTATCATATCAGCATTAAACTCAACGAGTATTTTTTCATTGTTTTCATAGGCTTCTTTTGCGTATGCTCTGCTTCCAAGAAGGCCCTGCTCTTCGCCTGAGAATGCAACAAATTTTATTGTGCGGTTGAACTCAAAATTACTAAGTACATACGCAGCAGCCAATAAAGCTGCTATACCGGATCCATCGTCATTCGCACCTGGTGAAACCTTGGCCGAATCATAATGCCCATTAAATATTAACTCTTCACTTGATGGATCCTTACCAATAAGTGTTCCTTCTACGTTTTCTGATTTGTAATATCGTGGATGTAATAATCTAGTGTTAAAAGAGGCCCAATCTTGGTATCTTGTTTCTAAGCCCATGCCGTCTAATTGCTTAAAGAGGTATTCTGCTGCTTTTTCGCAACCATACGTTCCCGTACATCTAGATCCAAAAGCTGTTAAATTTTCAAGAAAACCTCTGATGAGTGTTTCATTTACCATCGCTATAGCTTGCGCTATTTTTGTTGGGTCTGGCGTGCTTAAAGTATTTAATTCGTTTGAAGATACTTTTGGTGTTAATTTCTGTGTAGTTAAAATATTGCTTGAAACCGTTGTAGTACTGCCTAATAAAAATATTATAATTCCAAAAACACATATTTTTATAGATATTTTTTTCACTTATATGCCCCCTTAAATTTAAATTAGAGATATATTATAATTTTATAAGATTAACTATATTTTCTGATTTCAAAAATTTAAGGAGAGATGGGATAGGAAAGCGATTTTAAGTTCTAGGGGAAAGAGGAAGAGAAAGGGAATTGGATGGGTATATAAAATTGGGTGCCGATAAGTCTCGAGAAAGATATGGAATGGGATGCAAGGAACTTAATCGGCACATTAACCTCCCCCTAGTTTTAGTAAAATTCAGATCTAAGGCGTTCATCAGGAATTTTTCGGATTTTGGACCCGTTTCCTTTCCATGGATGATGCCCCTCATTTCCTCACCTTTGCAATGCACAAACACATTGCAATACCAATAATAGCTATATAATATATAAACATTTCGCTCTTTGCATTGCATTAGTGCCAATCAATAGAGAAATGCATAAATACATATCAAAATATACTCGACCAATGGATGGTTATCAGCAGGAAATTGCGTTGATCAAGAGAGTTTTAGCAGAAAATCCAAAAGGCATGACTGTAACAGATATATCTAGAAAAATCAAGATTAACAGAAATTCAGTTGCTAAGTATCTCGACATCATGCGTATCTCTGGTAGTGTTGAGATGATAACCTTTGGACCTGCGAAGGTGTTCTTTCCTTCTCGAAGGGTCCCCATATGTGATGTTCTAAATTATACGTCCGATTATGTATTGATCTTTGATGAAAATTTTAAAATTACAATGATAAACGATTCATTTTTAGATTTTATGAAAGCTGAGCGGGAAGAAATCTTGGGACAAAAACTTCCTGATATGCTCCCTGCTTTTCTTAACGACGATGGGGAAATATTGGTAGGTATAAAAGAAGCTCTTCAGGGAAGAACTTTTTCTAAAGATTTAGATTTTGAGGGAAAGGGGTACAGATTCTATTTTTCTGTTAAAATTATGCCAACAACATTTGAAGATGGGAGAAACGGTGCAACTTTGATAATAAAAAATGTGACTCATCATAAGTTAGCTGAACTTGCTCTGAAAGGCAATGAAGACAGTTTAAGAGATTTTTTTAAAAAAATAAACAAAAAGTAAGTTTTAGCTGTTTAATAGATAAATTGTCAGATTTATCATAAATGCTACCAGTACAATTAATGTTAGTATGGCGTTTGTTTTAAGATCAAATATATTGATCCAATCTAGAAGTGTAATGATAACATAGGATAGAACAAGCATAACAACTAGTAACAAAAATACTATTCCAATGGCGTAGATTGGATTTTGATTAGCTTGCATCCTTTGAAATAAGATCCAAAAACTAGCAAAAAATGCGAGCAATCCTATTGTTATTTGCGCTTTTGGTCTTTCTTCCATGATTTAAGTCAGTGATTTTTTGTTTATAAAACTTTTTAAAACATTTTATAAATCTAGGTTATAGATGAAAAGTAAAACATTTCATTACAATGATCTTGCGATTGAGATTAATCCTGAGGTTTACGATCCATCTGAAGATACGTTTCTTTTGCTTGATGCTTTAGTTGTAAAAGCTGGTGAATCAGTCCTTGAAATTGGTACTGGTTGCGGTCTTATTGCCTTAGAATGTGCAAGACGCGGTGCAAATGTTGTCTGTACAGACGTTAATCCATATGCGGTTGATTTAGCTAAACGTAATTATCTCAGAAACAAATCTTTGATTGAAAGGAAATTCGAGGTGAGAACCGGTGATCTTTTCTCTGTAGTTAAAGAGAAGTTCGATGTAGTTATTTTTAATCCGCCTTATTTACCTACAAAATCTGAGGAACGTGTTGGTGGATGGTTTGATGTTGCTACTGATGGTGGTGCTGATGGACTTGATTTGACTAAGAGATTTATTGGTGAGTTATCAAATTATGTAAATAAAGGTGGTCGTGCATATTTTGTATTTAGTTCTCTTTCAGATCAGAAAAAACTGGGCAAGTATCTATCTGGATTAAATTCTAAAGTAGTTTTAAGTCGCAATTTTAATGATGAAACTATAGATATTTATTGCATATATTTTTAAAAAATAAAAAAAGAGGGATTAGCTAGGTGTGAATTCCCCGTTAATCCAACCCTTTACAGCTGCGGATCTGGTTCTCCAGTTACCCGTGAACGTTTGCTCGTTTTCATCAAAGGCTACTCTGCCCAATATGAAAATAGTTCTTTGGAAAACTGGTATTTTAATTATGAAAAGATTTTCTTTAAAGATGCCTCTGAAGTTAACCTGTTTGTCTCCAGCTGTTGCCGTTCCCCAGATTACGTTAAATCTTGTTCTCTCTTGGTAATTACCATTCAGATACACTTGTGGTTCCGTGACTCCCGTTTTTCCCATCTCTGCGTAAAATATTCCACCTGAATTAATGGATCTGGATCTTGGCATACTTACGCTTAACGGATCTGACCATGCGCTCAGTTGACCATGCTCATCCTTTGCAACTACCTTTATTTCGAATGTCCCTTGGCTGCTCCAGGTTTTTTTCGCTGATGCTGTTGCTCCGCTGTTGAGTGGTCCCACCCAGCCGCTGTCTGTTCCATCGCCCCAGTCAAACATGTAATAAATCTTGTCTGACTCAGGATCTGTTGTTGATGTAGTATATGTATATTCGGTGCCTACACTTCCAGATGGAGGACCACTGGGTGTCGCTGGTTTTGCTGGTGGTTGTGATTCTTCAGCGATAGCCAAAGATGGATCCCCAAATGGTTGCCACTCTTCCACTGTTTTGTAATCCCCTTCATCCATTCCTGAAGTTATGTATCTCTCAAGAGCGTTTGCCCACATTTCTCCAAAGGTTGTCGATTTATCAAGTTTGTATGCTTTGTAAGTGTCTAAACCTATTTTTCCAATTAATCCCTGTGTCACACTGCTTCCTATGTAGCCATAGCCAAGTGCTGTTGCTCCAAATGCTCCAATAGCGCCACCATTTGAATTATACATAAATGCCCAATTGAAACAATTAGAATCTGATGCAAATTTAGCAGTTGAACATGCTTCTACAGTAATTATTGGTAGTTTATTACCATTCGAAAGCGTTTGAATATCTGAACTTCTAATACCCATTGCTGGGGTTGGTACCCACGTGCCAAAATCAGTATGTGGATGGGTAGCCCAAATGTTTGTATTGCCATGCCCTGAGAAGTCAACGAAACCGCATCCGTCATTTATAGCGCTTTTAATATTTGCCACGCCTGTTGGGGCATAACCTGTTAATTTACCATTTGTAACCCAGAGTTCATTTGGGTTAAAACCAGTCATTACAACTTCTACTTTTTGATTAGAATATTCGCCTTCATCAACATTGTCATCGTCTTCGAATGAATCTCCACCAACAACTACCAGATTAGGGAACCAGCTTTGCTGGTATCCTGGGGTGGTTTCGTATGCTATAATTTTATTCGCACATGCGGTGACTTGGCTTCCAGTTGTACATGCAAGTCTCGAAAGATATACATCTGGATGAAGATCTACAACGTCGGTTTGTCCTTGCCAATTGTATTCTCCAAATATGTTATTATCGTTTGAATCCCAAGAGCAGAAAGCAGCTCCATCGTATATATCTGCATAATACAGATCACTTACAAACGTCTCGGGGCTAGGCTCCTCACTGTCAATATAAACATGTGTAATTCTTGTTGGGACGTAGGAGCTTCCTCCTAATAATAGAACGTAGACTGTACCCCAATTTTCAATTGTGTTTTTAATGAAGTATTTAATTTTTTCTTGGTTGTCTCTACCTGTCGCTGGGAAGTAAGTTCCACCATAGATTTCGGTTAAACTAACAAATTTTGATGTAACTCCTCTGCCAATCTTATGTGTAATTAACGGTGCAATTTGACTGCTAAAATCTGATGGGCCTATCACGACTAGTTGATAATTATCAAGATAAGATGTTTGCGCTGTTGATGGCTCGTATTCGATTACCACGTTTACTTCTTTTGCCCATTCAAGCGTTTTCTCTGCCGGGTGATACTTAATTGGATTAACTTGCAAATCTACAATGACACTCAATTTTCCATCATAGAGTCCACATCCAACGTCGTATTCAAACCAGCTTGATGGATATATTTCTGTTCCGTAATTAATGGGCTCTTTTACACTAGTTGTGGCTTTTTCACCCACGACTGCCATTTCAGGAGTTGGTATTACATCCTTTGTAATTGTTTGCATTTGGATATTACTTGGTGTTACAGTTACAGTTTTAATTTTTGTTCCAAATTCAAAATTAAATTTCTCGTTAAAGCACGGAAGCATCGGCTTTCCTTGTTTCATTATAAAAGAGTTTGCTTCGTTTATATTTATAGATACAAATTCATTCTCGTTGCTGATTGTTGGTTGTGAAAAAGTAACAGATTTTGCTTCGAATTTGGTTTGGTCATTAGGTTGCGCAACAGCCCCTAGTCCACCAAGGACTAAAATTCCTATAACTAAAAATGGTAATATTTTTCTCAACTCATTTACCCCTTATTAACAACTGTTAATTAATAATGTCGTTATCTTATTTAAAAGTTTCCTAATAATTTTCGTTAAATGTCTTAAAACTCGTATCGTTCGTCGAAAACGTTTTTTAATATGAATTTCCTTACATTATCCATATCTGAATCTAAATAAACAGCGCCAATCAAGGCTTCTAGAGCATTTGCAAGGTTTGTAGGATTCTTATCTCCATTTTGTTTTTGTTCGCCCTTGCCTAGAAGTAGAAATTTACCGATGCCCGTATCTTTTGCTTTCTCGGCTAAAGAATCATTGTTTACAAGAGATGCCCGCCTTCGTGTCAGTTCCCCCTCTGAAAAATATTTATTGGTCTTATAGAGTTGCTCTGCTACAATAAAACCAAGGATACTATCGCCTATTAACTCTAATCGCTCATTATACTCGATAGGACTGCGTGACTCAAAGGCATATGTTTTATGTGTCAAGGCGTTTTTCAGTAAAGTTTTATCTTTGAATCTATAGTTGATTTTTTTCTCAAGGGCTTCAAAATTGTCCTCAGTCATAATTACTTCACATGTATAGAAATATCCTATATAATCTCACTGATTAAAATGTATATATTCCAATAATTTATTCCCAACTTCAGGCTCGTCTAAAGCACCGATAAGCTCTTTTTTATCCTTAAAAGGTCTCTTCGCAAGTATTCTTATGGCTCTTCTCTTGCCTATGCCTGGAATAGCCTCGATTGTTTGTCTCGGTGCTGTATTGATATTTATTGGATACGGCAAAGCGGTTATTGATCTGTAACCATAGTCTATTACTTTTACGTTATAAAACTGGTTCAAAGGATAAACACCAGGTATTCCAATTAATAATGGATATGTTCCTATCTGCCTTCCAAAAGTTAGTTTTCCTTCGTATTCCTCTGTATACACATCTTTTAAAATAGTGCCCTGCGGTAAAAGATTTTTTAGCATTTGTTGTTCGATTTCTTGTCTAACTTTTCTTTTGAATCTTTGGAATTCGTACTTGTTTTTTGATACTATTCTAGTGCCAATTTCATACATCTTTGTACCTGGAATCGGTATTATCTGACGCAGGTTAATGCGACGTAGAAGTAGATTCTGGTCGAGTATGCTCTTTAGGAATTCGTAGTTTAGCCTAAATGTATTTTTTGTTTCGCCGTCTAGTCCAAAAACAAAGTTTAACCCAGGTAGTAACTCGGGCATTCCATTGCTTCCTCTTTTTGAACCAACCTCGTTTAGAAGTTTAATGGCGCTCAATGCTTCTTCTGCGGTTACTTTTAGATTGTTTCTCTTAATTACAATGGGGTCAACACTTTCTATGCCTAAGGCAGCTACGTCACCTGACGTGTGGTATTTAACAATGGTTTTGGCGATAATTTTGCATTCCTCTGGATAACGAGCTATAACACCAGGATTTGCATTGTCTATATGGAGGGTTTTTAAATCAGGGGCTACGGTTCTAATGGATTTGAGTAGTTTTTCTAAGGCTTCAGGGTTCGGTCTTGGGAATTCTATTTTTCCTGCGTCTTTTGACATGTACGAAAAGATACAAGGTTGGTTACCAAGACGGAAGTGGCGTACGCCGTTTTCGTACAATGCTCCAATCTCGTCTACAATGTCGTTTATAGGTCTAAAGTCAGGAAGGCCTTTACTTGGTTCGCTGCAAAAAGAGCAACCTCCGACTATAGATCTTGGGCATCCTCTGTAAGTTTCGATCTCGGTAATTAAATAATTTGGATAAAACGGGTGTTGTGATACAATGTTTGCTCCTTTTATAGCAAAATTCCTAATTTCACTTGCATTTTTCCTGCATTCTGTGACGTCTATATTATTAACATCTAGTTTGTTTTTTAAAAGTTCAGCTGTAACTATTTCACCGTCACCTTTTACAATTAAATCGAAAACATCTTTTACGACGTCTAGCTCTCTGGTTCTCTTTCCACCTGCCATACCAAAGCCGTATCTAGCCGCTGGGCCGCAGAGTATCTTTACAGGTGATAAATTACTCATAATTGAAACAAGTTCGTTTGGACTTGCTGGAAAACCAGATAGATATCTACCTGGAACGGCCATGCCCGCAATAACTATGACTAAATCTGATTTTGATAATATTTCTAAAAAGGAGCTGTTGTTTCTTACCTGATCAATTGTCATATAACTAATTTTTGATGATTTGTCGTGGTCCCAAACAGCTCCAGCGATGTATCTAGGGTATGGACTGATGTATGGTGGTACACCCAAGCATGTTGGTTCGTCAATGTATCCATCTAGGATTGAAATCTTTAGCATATTTATTGCGAGTTAAAACTAGGTGGCCTATATCTACTTTTTTGACAGATTTTAATTAGAAGGGTCTGCCGAAGAGGTTAAAATGCCATGAGGTATTTACCTCAGGGGGCGTAGATGAAGTTCGATTATATCGAAAATAAAATAGTGATCCAAGATAAGGTTATTTCAAAATTAGATAAATTCGTTTTAGATTTTATGAATATACTCTCTAAATATACCAAATATGTGATTGTTAGTGGATACGTGCCAATATTTTTTGGGAGGACCCGCGGTACTGAAGATATAGATGTAATTATTGAGCATATAGACAAAAATACTTTTGTTTCGTTATACGATGCCCTCAAAGCAAAGAACTACTATTTCATGAATCCTGAAAATGTAAATGGTTTATATGAAATGCTTGAACAGGGGCTCCGTATAAGGGCTGCTAAGGTAGATACCATCATACCAAATGTCGAAATTAAATTTTTAAAAGATGATTTTGATAGTTATTCCCTTAAAGAACGAGTAGAAGTTTCTATTAATGACAAAAAATCCTTATTTCTCTCAAAAATTGAACTTGAAATACCGTATAAGTTATATTTAGGCAGCGAGAAAGATATAGAGGATGCAACGTATCTTTGGGATATCTTTAAAGATAAAATTGATATTAATCTATTGAAAAGCTTTATGAAAAAACTGAATGTTACAGGTAAACAATATGGAATTAATGTTTGATAGGAAGAAGAATTTCGAAGAGAGGCTCTGGTTTATTCACCATTATGCTAACTGGGTCAAAAAAACTCCTAATAAAGTTTGGAGTAAACAACATGCTGATTTTATTGATAGTTTAATGATTAGTGCGCAGTATTATAGTCTCTCATCTAAGGAATATCTAGACATGAAGGATGTCGGAAATAGAGTTAGAAATATAAGAATGGCAAAAATCAAATAAAAAATTATTTTTTTAGTCCTCCTATTTGGCAAAAGTATTTCTATTGGGTTACTGATTTATAATCTGGGTGTACTCTTGAAAGATGATCCTATTGCCCATGTATTAGATGACTTGCTAAAACTTGATGATATCCTTGCTTGCATGGTTGCTAGACGCAATATGATCAGTGTAATGCCATCTGGTGATAGTTTTAAACCTGAGGCGCATCAGATCTGGGATATTATTCATAGAGCTATGGATGACGTGTTTGGCGTGATCGGTGCTTATTCTCCAGCTGGTTTAGGTGAGATGGAGTTTAGATTGCAGGAGTACGAGGTTTTGTTCTATGTGTTTCCTGATACGGAGAATGCGTTGGTGGCGATTATACCAGCTCTTGCTAATAAGGGTCTGTTAGAGGTTGAGATGGAGAACGCTCGTCGTGAGATACTTGAAGTAATGAAACAACAAGAAAGCGTAAATTTAGCGACTGTTTAATTAATTTGAATAATGGATGGGATGATATATACCTGAATTTGAAGCAGCAGTAGGAATGTCTAGGAAATGGGATGCGCGAGAAGCAGGGAGAGAAGTTGCTAGAACTACTATAAAAAAATTAAATAGGCCCCCTAATTTTTTCCTTCTTTTTTCTACAATTCATTATGATAAACATGGTGGTTTTCAAGAGTTTCTAGATGGAGTGTGGGATGTTTTGCCTAAGGGAACACCACTTGTTGGTGGGACTGTTGCTGGTTTTATGAATCAGCATGGTTGCTTCACTAGAGGTTCTGTGGCATTGGCCGTTTCATATCCAAATATGGATATTGCTGTTGGGCTAGGACATAACACAAAGAAAAATCCAAAAAAAGCTGTGGAAGAATTTTCTAAGATGATAAAAACTAATGCTAAAGAATCTAATTTTCATGAGAAATTTCTTTTCATTTTGCCTTCAGGAGGCAAAGTTCCATCTTTAACTGGCACTGGAACAAGAAGGGTATACAAATCTAAACTTCCAAGTTCTATTCTGTCTAAGTTGTTGAAAACATCTCTAAAGCTTTATCAAAAAGGTTTAGGCAGAGAAGATATAATATTAGAAGAATTATCAAACTCTTTGCCAGATTTCAATATTATCGGTGGGTCCTCTATTGACGATAATAAAATGGAAAATAACTACCAGTTTTTAGGGGATAACGTCTATTCAAATTCTATTGTTGGTTTATCTATTATAACTGATAGTCCTATTGTTATGGATTCGCAGGTGGCTGTTGAAAAAACTGGCAAATATTTCAAAGCCGATACAGCGGGAGAGAAGTACATTATTAGCAAAATTGATGGTAAACCTGCGACTAGAACCTTTTTTGATTATCTGAATTGGCCTGAATCTTTGATGGATGAAAGACTCTACAGAAGGACTTTTTTTTATCCAATTCTTTTTGAACAAAATGGAGAAATTTATCCCGAAGTTATTGGAGCGTTATTTGGAAATTCAATAATAGTTGGTTTTGATATTAAATCAGATACACTTTGTATCGGTCAATCTTCTAGAAAAATACTTACAAAAGTTCTTAAAGATGGCCTCTCCAATATTACAAAAAATGGAGTTCCAAAGCTTAGTATTTTTATTTATTGTTCTGCTCTGTTAGAAACTCTTGGAAGGGATTTTTTTAAAGTACAGGAGATTATAAAAGAAGCTCACCAAGACTCACCTTTTTTGTTAATCGCGACGGGTGGCGAGGACTTTAGAATACCAAATAAAGTACTTAAGCATAGTAATGAAACTATTAACATGATGGCTTTTTCTTAATAATTCATTTTTTATTACTGGAATTTCCTTTTCAGATAACTTGTCTAATTCTCTGGTGTTCATAAATGCAAATAAATAGATACTTAGAAGGTTTTTCTTTTCACCTTCGATTTGATCTATTTCATAGAGTTTTTTTAGAAGTCTATCTGATTCTTTAAACTGCCTGCCAATTTTTTCTCTAATCATTGTTTCATAATCTTTTTTTCCATCGGAGCTTGCTGCTTTCCCGGCTATATCTCCACATATAACTGAGGGTAGTATACCTTCTATATAAGGTTTGAAATTTTGGTTTGCAGCATCACCTGTGAAGATTATATTTCCATACTTCCATTTAGGAACTATGTAATCGATGGGTGCTTTTCCTGATCTATCCACGGTTTTAACAGCATTTTTTACTTGAGATGGTATAATTTCTTTGAGGAAATAGTTGAAATTTTTTTCTAAATTTTCTTCTTTTGTGCTGCCAACTCCAATATTTGCTCTGTCGTTGGATTTTGGGAAGATATATGCATATCCCCCTTGAGCGAAATCTCCAAAATACATTTGTTCAAGATGAGGGTATTTTAGTGATACATTTTTCATTTCCCAACTGTATACATTACCTATTGATTTAGGATGTTTTTTAAGGACATCAATTTTTTTTGCTACAGTGGATTCAACACCATCTGCGGCTATAAGAAAAGTTGGTTCAATTGTAATTACTTTTTCTTTTGATTTAGCTATAACTTTTTTAACATGATATTCTTTTGAAATTTCGACATCAAGAAGTTCTGTCCCCATCATTATTTTTGTTCCACTGTTTTCTGCTAACGATAATAGCCAATTATCAAAATTTTTTCTCTCCACTGACCAGCCTTTGTAAAAATGACCTTTTTGTATGATCTCTGTTTCTCCATCTGAAAAAGAAATTCCGTCTATTCCCCATATCAGTTGTTTTTTTGGTATTTTAAATGGTAATAAAGGGAAAAGGTATGCGCCCATGCCTTCTGCACAAGAAACTTGTGTAATCTCGTCTTTCTTTTCTATCAGGATTGTTTTTGCACCACTTTTTGACGCAGAATATGCAGCACTGCTGCCTGCAGGTCCGCCTCCTACTACCAAGACGTCACATTTTATTGGCATACTTTTTTCCTCAGTTTACCATCCTGTTTTTTCTATAAGTCTATATGCACTATAAATTTCCTTATATTTTCGATATTTTGGGAGTATTTTCATTTTTAATAATGCTAAAATTAAATTTCCCTTAAAAGGTTCATAATGCTCCATTATTTGCGTGTTGTTCATTTTTTTAAGCTCTTCAAATGCAAAAACTATCTTTTGGGAATTAAAAATTGACTGCTTCCAAAATTGGTTATATCCTGAAGGTTTTTTATGAACTATTATCGATTCCGCTGCCTTTTTACCAGCATACATACCTGGCCGTATACCTCCTTTGCTTAGGATATTAGTTTGACCAGCTGCGTCACCAACAAATAAAATATTACCAAAGTTAAAATTTTTAAGTCCACCGCAACCTACGACCCTGGCCTGTTTTTTTAGGATTTTATCTTTAAAATCCATTTCTTTCCCCGCTGCTAGTGGAAAACCTATCTTGGTAGTGTCTCCATTTGGGAATACATATTTGTAATCACCTTTGTATTTTTCATCATAATAAAATTTTAAAACTCCCTGTTCGGGCTTCTTGTCAACTATATACTGTATTACTGGTGTTTTGTGAATTTCTCCAATTTTTAGTTGTTTTCTTATGTTAGAGTTCGTTCCATCCGCTGCGATCAAATATTTTGTTTTAATAGTTCTTTTTTTATCTGTTTTAATTTTAATCGTTTCTTTTTCTTGGATTATTTCTGTTACACTTTCCTGTTTAAATTCTCCTCCAATTCTTTTATATTCATCGATGATATTTGCCAAAAATTTGGGCCTGTCAATTATATATCCATCAATTGTGTATTTCCATATGTATTCATCTTCAACGTATTCTTTTATATATTTCACATTTTCAACTATGTTTGTTGGTTTTATCGGTTTAATTTCACTAAATGCTCGCTGACTTATACAGCATCCACATATATCATGATAAGTCGAATATTTGTTCTCTGGAAGTCTTTCTAGTAGCAAAACTTTGTATTTATTTTCTTTATCATAATATTTCGAAAAAAAAGCTGCACTACATCCTGCCGGTCCACCGCCAACAACTAGAACGTCACATTCAATTGTCATGGTAATAAAAGTATTATAAATGGTTTTACTTAAATATGTATCCTACTGTTCCAATTACTTTTCCCATTGTGGTTGCACTGGTCATTTTTTCTTTTACGTGACTGTAGGCGTTAACACTTAGATATGCATAGTCGAACAGTATCATTGCCAGAAGGAAGAATAGTGGCACTAGATTTAGGATTACCAGGTAAATTATCGCGGTTTTCATTACCCATCTTTGACCAAGGAAATATTTTGCAAAGACATGGAGCGGGTTCTTCATATTCAATACATCTTTTTTACCGTCGATGTAATCATTTCCCACTTCGTCAAGTATTGCTGCTGCTGTTAATATTATAAGTGGTAGAATTAAGAATTGTGCCCCTGCGAGTATTGCAAAGATTATTACTAGTATGAATCCTAAGGCAAATGCGATGTTGTCGATTTTGCCTTTCAATAAAACACCACAGAGTACTGCAAGCAGTATTGTCGCTGAAACTGGGTCAATAATCATGGAGTAAGCCCCGATGATACTTAGGAACGGCGTTACAGCTATCGCCATTGGTTTGCTGAATATTTTTTTGTCAAACGCATCATCTATGTATTTTACTCCTGCCCCAAGTATAGCGTAAGTTAAAAATAGTAAGTACAACACTTTTCATTCCCCCATTTCTTTCTATTCAATACGTTACAGTTAAAACTGCTTTCCTCCCTGTTTGAGTCATTCCCAGATGTATCATAAATACCTTTTTTGCATCTGGTAATGCAGGTGGATATACGGAGGTCATGTGGTTTAACCACATTCGTTCCATCCATTTCTTTCGTTACTTTCATCTTTACCAATAACTAAATAGATTTAAGTTAACATAAAGCCCCATAGCGAGAAAATCCTACAAAATTCCAAAAACGGCATTTTTTTTGTATTTTTGGCGGAAAAACAGTAGGAACTGCTCTAAAATTCAATCTACTGCGAAGCCAGTATGACCTCTTCCTTAGGCAATTGATGGGTAATCTTAATATTACATCTTAGAGGTAGAGTCAAATAACAATCGTCCTCATGGAAAACAACGCCGCTCTGTTCAAATGTGTCTAGAATTGCACCTAGTTTATAATCAGGAACATCTGGGAATTGCTCCTGTAATTCATGACGAGAAATCACGTCGATGCATGCGAGGAAGATTTTTCGTTCAGTTTCATCGAGAGCGTATATCTTTACATTTTCGCCAGTTCGTTTATCGTAGATTTTAACAAAACTCCCTCCGTCAACAAAATAAAAAATGAATTTATCAATCGTAGTTTGTTTTTTGGTTCCGTCGATTTCTAACGATTCCCGCTCCTTTTTCCACTCGTCTACCAGTTGCACCCAATCATATTTACCAATTTCCTCTTTCCGTTTAAACCCATAGACAAAATTGAATCCTTTTTCTAAGAATTCTTGAGGATACATGAGCCTGTCGATTGGTGCATATTCCAACTGTTGGATATTGAAATGCTCTGGGTTGCGATGAATGGGGCTGCCAAATAAAACTCTGAGATAGCAGATCTGAGGTGGGTCAAGATACTGCTTGAACAACTGTATATTTTTCTTTGTTTCCTCAAAATCAATGGATTCTTCGTTTGGATAATCGATGATAAGATTATATCTATTTATTATCCCGTTTTCCTTACAGAATTTTAAAGCTGCAATATTATCAATGACTCTAACACCTTTATTCATTTTCTTTAAATAATGCTGACTAAACGACTCTATACCTGTTTGGATGGTTGTAAATCCTGCTTCCTTCATCAAGGTGTAATCCTCACTTTTTAACTGACCAGCGCGTGCTTCTGCGACAAACGTAAAATCTTTTCCTGACCGTTTGATCTTCTCAAATAGAATCTGGCAATCTTTTATTGGTAAAGTATTTCCTATAAGCTGAAAATCCAAAATTCTATATCTATCAGATAAAAATCTTATTTCTTCAGTTATTCTATCCACATTTTTTTCCCTGTATCTCTTATGCTGAATGTTTAGATTACAGAAGGTACACTTGTTCCACCAGCAACCTCGCGAAATTTCGACTGGGAGTCTGCCGTAGTATTGAAAGTATTGTTTTACATCATTTGTTACAAAACTCAATTCTTCGAAGAAAGGGTCAAAATTCAACAATGGTGAGTTGTTAATATCAACGACTGCATCAGATTTATTCCAAATAATCTCTTTCCCATCTCTGTACATTAAACGAGGAATTGATCTGTAGTTATCATAATCCGAGGCAAGAAGGCATAGGGAATCTTCGCCATCTCCAGATACAATAAAATCTACGTATTCAAACGTTTTCAGTACGTTTACTCCCAAGTCATCAACTGTTCTACTTCCACCAAAAATGATCTTTTTTTCTGGACTTAACTCTTTGATTTTCTTTGCAACTGCCAACGATGGCAGTAATTGTCCATAATTCAGAGTAAATCCAATAATATCATACGATTGCCAATCAATATTTTCAAGAACCCAATTATAAAATTTATCAGTCTGTTGAACGTATTGTTCAAAAGTAAAAATATTATCTGGCGTTCCTTTCTTGAAATATTCCCTAAATTTTTCCTCTGTTTTTTGCCAGTGTTCTGGAAAAATATACTTAGAAAACACCATTTGTGCTGTATATGAGTCATTTGGAGGATTTATTAGAATGTTATAATTGTTTATCCCATAAAATTCAGCTGCTTTCAAATAGAGATGCCTTGTTTTTATGTTTATATTTCTCTCCTTGCAATATCCTTCTAAAATTGGTAGCTGTATAGACGGTATAGCTATTCCAGCAAAAGGCATCGAAATAAGTAGAACATTTTTACTATCTGTGTGCATCACCAAATCCAGATAATTAATAGCTAATAATCTTATATATTTAACTAATAGGAATCCTAAGTATTTTTCACGCCTTCAATTTTATAAAATATAATAGCAACATCGCGGGACCAAAAACCCATGCCGAATAGAGAAATACACAATTAAAACCAAGAAGTACTAACAACGCACCGCTTGCTGCACTTGCACCGACATTACCAAGATTTAATAAACTCGTAAACATTGAAAATTGTGTGGCCCCAATTCGTGGATTTGTAGCATCCATAAGCGTGGCAAGAAGCGCTGCAAAATAACCGCCTTGTAGAAATCCAATTCCACCGTATACAAAAGCAAAATTTTGCCAGTTGTTGGTAAATATGAGCGAGGTTGTAAAAAAGATACTTGTTGCAATGAAGACGGATAATGTTATTTTTCTCCCCCATCTATCAGCAAGTGCTCCACCAACTACCGAACCAACTGCTGTTCCTATTGTGAATACACCTCCAATCAATCCTATTTGCGTTAGATCTAAGTGTAGGAAATCTTTCATGTATAAAGGAGCGAGAAACATCAATATTCCACTGCTTATCATAAGTATCGGTGTAAAAATTGCGAGTTGTTGGACATTTTTTTTCTTGAATTCATTTATGAGAAGTGCGGTAACTTTTCCTTGTTTTTCATCTCTTTTAGTCTCTTTTATTAAAAGTGGGAGAAGAGACATTAAAATGATTATTAGACCAGCTATCAAAAAAACGGCAATATAGCCAAATCTTTGTGCAATAAACGGAAGTAATAACGACCCAGCAATCATCCCACCATTTTGGCCAGCATATATTGCACCATTTATTTTTCCTCGTTCTTCTTTTTGAGTGACGTCGATTGCCAATGCATCCGAAGATGCACTCAGAAATCCCATCCCACACCAACTTATAAAGAAAAGAAAAGCGAATGGTATCAACGCAATATGGGGATCAACAGTTGTTAGAAGTAGAATGCTGATGCCCGACAATATACCTCCAAAAATGATAAATCGTCTTCTTCCAAATCGAATAAAATAGTCAGCTATTCCGCCCCAAATAAATTTAATTATCATTGGTATTAGAGTTATCCCGATTACGAGGGTTATTATTTCAGGAGAGATGCCTTTTTCATAAAAATAGAGAGGTAAAATGACTGTGGTAACGATAATAATTAAACCTTCAGGAAAGTAAAGACCACCAAATAACAGATATTTTGAAAAACCGCTATTGGAGGTGCCGCTCATGTATTCTTATTGATTGGAAAAGATATAAATCTTTCTATAAAAATATTTATAGGATGCGGGTCTATAGTTCTATGCAAGATCTTATAGTTTGGTACTCAAAAAAGAGCTATCGGTAATTTTAAAACAAAGAAGGCATTATATGTTTTTGATATGGATAAGATTGATTTGAAGGATAGGAAGATCCTCTACGAGTTGGACTTGAACTGTAGGCAATCAAATACACAAATAGGTAAAAAAGTAGGTCTAAAAAAAGATGTAGTGTCTTATAGAATAAAAAAACTTCAAGAAGAAGGTGTAATCCAGTGTTTTTATACAGTGATTGATGCCTATAAGCTAGGATACTCACTTTTTCGTTATTACGTCAACTTTCAGTATGTAAGCCCCGAAATTCGAAAAGAAATAATTGAATATTTTGTAAATTATAAAAATATTTGTACCGTTTCTCAAGCTATAGGAAAATATGATCTGATACTTGTGACATGGGTTAATGATACTAATGAATTTTATCAATTTTGGAGTAAAGCATTAGATAAATTTGGAGATTATTTTGAAAGTAAACTTTTTTCAGTATATATTCATGGAGTTGGATTCAGAAAATCATATTTATTATCAGAAAATTATAACAAAGAAGATAGAGCCGATCATGAATATTTTGGAGTTGGAAAAACTGTTAAAATTGATGAAACGGATTATCATCTTTTAAATGAATTAGCATTAAATGCCAGAATGCCTCTTATCGAATTAGCTGAAAAATTTGGTTGTTCCTCACAAACTATCAACTACAGAATTAAAAGATTAAAAAAAGAAGGGTTAATCCAGGCATTTCGTGTTGCTGTTAATCAATCATTACTTGGTTTTAAATTATACAAAGCTGATATTTTTTTAAAAAATCATAGTCAAAGAATAAACATTATTAACTATATAAAACAAAATCCATACCTTATGTATATCAGTACATCAACAGGTTTATGTGATTTAGAATTTGAATTTATAGTAAAAAGTCAAAAGGAATTAATAGATATAATCGAAGATATAAATTTGAAATATCCAAATTCAATAAAAAATTATAGTGTATACGGAGATTTTAAAGATTATAAAGAAACGTTTTTACCAAAATTATTTGATTAAAAATTATTGGCTCCAGCAAAAGGCGTAGATATCGTAAAATATTTTTTATCACTGCACATCTTCTAAATACAAAAATTCAATAAAAAGTAACTTTATATGATTAATTAGTAAAACAAAAGCTAACCCGATTTTTAAAATAAATTTATATAAATTGGAAGGGATGTGGTGCGATAATAATAATAGATGCTACCACGGCAGAGGCAATTACAATTTTTTCCATATTTTTTCTCACCATCCATTGTTATATATTATCATGGTATACTTTCTCGCGCATTGTTTATATACCTTTCGTGTAAAAATGTCAATTTGAAAGACCGTCCAACAGGAGAAAATCAATAAAAATACTAAACTTCTATATCTTATAATTAGCTAAAACTACAGGAGAAAAACATGAAAAAACTATCGTTATCTAAAGAAAGATATCGGTATCGGCATAATTCGTGATAATCCGATATTTCCTATCTGTTGAGTATCGGTATCGGTCAATTTTTACATTTACCGATATTAATTAAAATTTTGCTTTCAGATCATCTATTAAAATCTCAGCAGCCCACCTGGCCGTATTTCCAGATACAGACGTGCATTTATCAACGTGAGCTCCAGCCTTCTGAAACTCGTCGTATTCCTTATGATTCCTAAGGTTAAACGTTCTACCAAAAATCTTCATATGAACGCCCTTACATACGGGTGAGCCGTATTCCTTCACAAACCTGTCATAAAGCTTTATCGAATACTGAAAAACACGTCTTTTCGTCTCACCAGCACTAAAATCCTTGTAAGTCCTGCCAACCACAGAACCTATCGCTAGTAAACCACCAACCAAGGCACCGCACGTCCCCTCAGCAGAGAGCGCAGAACCACCGGCCATTGAGTCTGTCGCCTGTATAGTTTTGGGGTCACCAACACCTAGTACCTCATGTAGCGCAGCAAGAACGCACTGCGGACAGCTACCGCGCTCAGCTTCGTATTTATACGCAAGCTTGTAGACCTTATCAAGAACTTCTTCTCTAGTGCTCATCTTAAACCTCTAATCCCGATGCCTTTTTTCTACTTAATGATTGTTTTAAAGACTGATCAACGACAATATCCCAGATACATCCTTAACTGTATAGTCAGCCTTAACATTTATACCAATCACCGTACACCCAGCAGCTTTTCCAGCTTTAACGTCACTATCTGTATCACCTACAAGAACGACATCTTTAGGTTTTACATTAAGGAGTTTACACGATTTCAAAACAATCTCAGGATCAGGTTTTGCCACAGAAACATCATCGCTTGTCAGAACTAACTCAAAATATCTGTCGATATCAAACTTTTTTAAGATTTGAACAGTGCAATCCTTAGGAGTATTTGTAAGGATGCTCTTCTTGTAGTTAACAAGCTTCTGCAAGGTATCCTTTGTTTCAGGGTATATCTTGATTTGGTTTACGTGTTCTCCATATACATTGTTACAAAACTTACCAACTTTTAGAGGTATCTTCATTGTTTTTAGGTTATCAAAAAGGTCATGACCCCAGTATTTTTTAATAAATTCCTCTCTAGAAATCGGTTCATACTCAAAAGTCTCCAGTGAGCTATTCAACGAAGACCACCATGCATCAAGCGAATCAACGAGTACGCCGTCCATATCAAATAAGATTGCACTAGGTTTTAATCTCATCAGCTTTTTTGTAACAGGGAACACTACAAAAAGATTGTTGAGGATATCTTTTAAATAACGTAGATAATAACCTTTTTGTTGGTTTCTATGAGGGAGTTAAAGGTTGTTTCCAAAAGAAGGAACGAGATGATTGATATAACTAGTGACATCCAGGAAATCGTAAATGAAGAAAAAATAAAAAATGGACTTGTGGTAGTTTACATCCCACATACAACAGCAGGCGTTACCATAAATGAAGGAGCAGATCCAAGTGTACAGAGGGATATAATTGAAACGTTAAACAAATTAATCCCTGAATCTGGTGATTATCACCACAGTGAAGGAAACAGCGATGCCCATATCAAAGCAAGTATCCTTGGCTCTTCAGTAACTGTTCTTTTAGAAAACGGTAGATTGGTTTTAGGAACTTGGCAGCACATATTTTTTTATGAAGGAGATGGACCTAGAAATAGAAAAGTATATGTTGATTTTGTAAAAAAATAAAAAAGAAAAATTGGGGTTTTTATTCAAAAGTGATTTTATCGCAAAATCCAGCGAATGCGAACTTTGCAGGTCGGAACAGCTTCGTCCCGAGAGGCGCGCTTAGCTTGAACAATCTGGCTTTCATAAAAATGAATAAACCTGTGAAATTTTCTACAGTTACTTTGTGTGGATCATTTCTTATAATTGAAAGATTGGTTATATTTTGATATGTCCCATTTTCGTCATATATTACCGAAACATTTACAGTAAAATACGTAAATCTGGATTTTTTCTTAATGATGTCCTGTGTATATTCCACTGAAAATGTGAGGTTTGAAACGTATATTCCAATAAATGGAAGGATTGCTGATAATCTTAGCAATCTTCTGTTAAGATTCCGCTCAATTAATTTCATTTGACTTTCTGAACCATTAATGAGATCAACATTTGAGTATAATTTAAGAACTGGTCCTCCTGTAATTATGAAACAATCGCCAAGTGTTTCGTTTTCTACTAAACTTTTTATAGCTTCATCAACGAATGGGAAATCTTGTTTTATCTCTGGAGTTGATTTTAGTTCTGCTCCAATTACAGGTATGGTCCCCAGTATAAGTATACAAATGCACAATATAGTTCCTATTACTTTCTTATTCACATCTATCACATCCATTTTTAATATGTGATAATATTTTTAATAATATATAAATCTTTTTAATACTAAAAAACTAAAATTAGTTATGATATAAAAAAAGAGTTTATGGGCTAAAATAGCCCCTGTTGTTATATTTATTCTTCTACTATGTTCTCGCAGAATCCTACAAACATAAATTCTGATGGAGTGAATAACATGTGTTTTTGGAACATAGGGAATATTTTGAATAGTTGTGCTCTCAATGGAACGAAGTATCCAGAAAAGCCGGTTACTGTAATTTTGTGAGCAGTGTTAATATTTTCGACTACTTCTGTCAGATTGG